>Ga0187887_10000907_pt1 | contig 27245 bp, 20 predicted proteins | sample June2016WEW_7_10_FD_132977 | JGI IMG/M metagenome (GOLD analysis project Ga0187887, IMG submission 132977) | Peatland microbial communities from SPRUCE experiment site at the Marcell Experimental Forest, Minnesota, USA - June2016WEW_7_10 | ecosystem: Environmental > Terrestrial > Soil >... | reverse complement strand
GTCAACGTCAACGGGGGGGCCATCGCTCTCGGGCATCCGCTCGGCGCAAGCGGTGCGCGCTTGGTCGCCACGGCGGTCAACCAGCTCGAGCGCGGCGGTGGTAAACGGGCGCTTTGCACCATGTGCATCGGCGTCGGCCAGGGGATCGCCATGGTGATCGAGCGCGTCGGGGCGGGAGCCTAGCCCCGTGGGCCTGGTCCCGGAGGAGCGCGACCGGGAGGAGCGCGATTCGCGCGCCGGCGGGCGTACGGTACGCACCGTGGGGGTGCTCGGCGCCGGCACCATGGGTTCGGGCATCGCGATCAGCTTGGCGACGGCGGGATTCGAGGTGACGCTGGTCGACACCGAGCGCGAGGCTCTCGCGCGGGGCCTGGAGCGCATACGGAGCACCCTGGCAGCCTCGGTCGAGAAGGGTCGTCTCGATGCCGCGGCCGCCGCCGAGGCGGTCGCGCGGGTGCAGGCGAGCGCCACCATCGATGCGCTCCGCGAGGCGGATCTGGTGATCGAGGCGGTATTCGAAAGCCTCGCGGTCAAGCGCGAGGTGTTCGCTTCGCTCGGCAAGATCTGCCGCGCCGGAGCCGTGCTCGCGTCCAACACATCGACGCTCAGCATCGACGCCATCGCGGCTGCCTGCGGCAGAGCGTCCGAGGTGGTGGGCATGCACTTTTTCAGTCCCGCCAACATCATGCGGCTGGTCGAGATCGTCCGCGGCGCCGACACGGCAGCGGATGTCATCGCCACCGCGCTGGCAGTGACCCGGCGCATGGGCAAGCTCGGCGTCGTGGTGGGGAATTGCTTCGGTTTCGTCGGCAATCGGATGCTCTATGCCTACGGGCGGGAGAACCAACTGCTGCTCCTCGAGGGCGCCACTCCCGCGCAAGTCGACCGGGTTCTGGAGAGTTTCGGCATGGCCATGGGTCCGAACGCCGTGAGCGATCTCGCCGGCATCGATGTGGGTTATCGGGTGCGCCGCGAGCGCAAGGACCTTCCGGACGACCCCCGCTATTACCGGGTAGCCGACATGCTGTTCGAAGCGGGACGGTTGGGCCAGAAGAGCGGACGGGGCGCGTATCTGTATCCGCAGGGCTCGCGCAAGCCGGTGCGCGACCCGGAGGTCGAGTCCATGATCGCCGCCGAATCCGCGCGTCTTTGCATCGAGCGGCGCGCGGTTCCGGACGAGGAAATCCTCGAGCGCTGCCTGTTCGCGCTCATCAACGAGGGAGCGCTGATCCTTCAGCAGGGGTTTGCGGCGAGTCCCGCGGACATCGACGCCATCTGGTGCAACGGCTATGGCTTCCCGCGATTCAGAGGCGGCCCGATGTGCTATGCGGATACCCTCGGGACGGCAGTCGTGCTGCGGGGCGTCCGGTGCTTCGAGCGCACGCTCGGTGCGAAGTACTGGACACCGGCTCCGCTGCTCGTGGAGCTCGCCGCCTCGGCGGACACGTTCCAATCCTGGCAAGATCGCCGCCGGCCGGCAGGGAAAAACGCATGAAGCTAGAAAGCTACGTCTGCGGACACTGGCATGCAGCCGACGGGCAGGGCGTCGCACTGCGCGATGCGTCGACCGGGGAGTTCATCGCCGAGGCCTCCTCCAGCGGCGTCGACTTCGATGCGGTGCTCCGGTATGCGCGGAGCCGCGGCGGCCCCGCGCTTCGCGCGCTGACGTTTCACGAGCGCGCCGCGCTGTTGAAGGCACTCGCCAAACGGCTGCTCGATTTCAAAGAGGAATTCTACGGGCTGTCGTATCGGACCGGCGCGACCAAGGACGATTCGTGGATCGATATCGACGGCGGGATCGGCACCGTGTTCGCGTTCGCGAGCAAAGGCGCCCGCGAGCTCCCGAACGGCCATGTCCATCTCGACGGCGGCATCGAACCCCTCTCCAAGTCGGGCGCGTTCATCGGACAGCACGTCTACGTGCCGCGCGAGGGAGCGGCCGTGCACATCAACGCGTTCAATTTTCCGGTGTGGGGGATGCTGGAAAAACTCGCACCCGCGATCCTCGCCGGCGTGCCGGTCGTGGTTAAGCCGGCGACGGCGACGGCCTATCTGACGGAGCGCGTAGTGCGGCGGATCATCGAGTCGAGCTCGCTGCCGGAAGGCGCGCTGCAGCTGGTCTGCGGCAGCCTCGGCGATCTGTTCGATCACTTCACCTGCCAGGACTTCGTTTCGTTCACCGGCTCGGCCGATACGGCCGCGAGACTGCGTGTGCACCCGGCCGTGATCCGCCGCGCCGTGCCGTTCACCGCGGAAACGGATTCGCTGAATTCCAGCATCCTTGCCCCGGATGCGGTCCCCGGCAGCGCCGAGTTCGATATGTTCGTCCGCGAAGTGACACGCGAGCTCACCGTCAAGGCCGGCCAGAAGTGCACGGCGATCCGCAAGGCATTGGTTCCCGAGGCCTTCGCGGATGAGACGGTCGCGGCGCTTCGGGCGTCGCTCGCCGGCGTCGTCCTGGGCGACCCGCGCGCCGACGGCGTCAACATGGGCCCGCTGGTGAGCCTCGCACAGCGCGACGATGTGCTGGCGCGCGTCGCAGAACTCGCGCAAGAGGCGGACATCGTCGTCGGCTCGCTCGAGAGCTTCGCCGTGAAGGGCGGCGATCGCCGCCGCGGCGCGTTCCTCGCGCCGCTGGTGCTCCGCTGCCGCGATCCTCATGGCGCGCGCGCGGTCCACGAGGTCGAGGCATTCGGACCGGTGGCCACCGTGCTGCCGTATCGCGACTCGGCCGATGCCATCGCGCTCGCCCGGCGCAGCGGCGGAAGCCTCGTGGCGTCGGTGTTCTCCGCGGACGATGCAGCGGCGAGCCACCTGGTGCTCGGCCTCGCGCCCTATCATGGGCGCATTCTGGTGGCGAATGCGCGTTGCGCGAAGGAGTCGACCGGACATGGGTCGCCGCTTGCGCCGTTGGTCCACGGCGGACCGGGGCGGGCCGGCGGCGGCGAGGAGATGGGCGGCATCCGCGGTGTGCTGCATTACATGCAACGCACGGCGGTGCAGGGTACGCCGGACACCGTCACCGCGCTCGGCGGCCGCTGGGCGCGGGGCAGCCGCAACCTCGATCCCGGACGGCATCCTTTTCGCATTGCCTTCAACGAGCTTCGCTTGGGCGACACCTTCAATTCGGTCGAACGCCGGGTGACCGTCGAGGACATCGAGCGCTTCGCTGCGCTCACGGGAGACACGTTCTATGCGCACATGAGCGACACGGAGGCGGCCCGCAACCCGCTGTTCGGGGGCCGCGTCGCGCATGGATATTTTCTGATCTCCGCTGCGGCGGGTCTGTTCGTGGACCCCGAATACGGACCGGTGCTCGGCAATTACGGCTTGAACGAGCTGCGCTTCGTCAAGCCCGTGAAACCGGGTGATCGGATCAAGGTGCGTGTCACCTGCGCTCGGAAAAACCTGCGGGCCGAGAAGGGCTGGGGCGAGGTGGCTTGGGACGCCGAGATCACCAACGGCGACGGCGAAACCGTGGCCTCGTACGAGGTGTTGACCATGGTGAGCGTGCATCCGGTCCCCGACCGTGTCCATTGAGGTCGAACCCATGCTCGGCCTGGAGCGGCGCGAGATCGAGGCGCTGCAGCTCGAGCGCTTGCGGTGGACCTTGCACCACGCCTACGGGAACAATCCCTCCTACCGGCGCAGTTTCGATGCGCATGGCGTTCGCCCGGACGATTTGCGGTCGCTGGCGGACCTGGCGCGATTCCCGTTCACGACCAAGGCCGATTTACGAGCGGCTTATCCGTTCGGATTCTTCGCCGTGCCCATGGATCGAGTGGCCCGAGTGCATGCATCCTCGGGCACCACCGGCAAGCCTACGGTGGTCGGATATACGCAGAAGGATATCGAGATCTGGAGCAGCCTGGTGGCCCGCTCGATCCGCGCGGCCGGCGGCCGCCGCGGCATGCGGGTGCATGTCGCTTACGGCTATGGGCTGTTTACCGGAGGACTGGGCGCTCACTACGGCGCCGAGGCGGCGGGCTGCACGGTGATTCCGGTGTCGGGAGGTCAGACGGAGCGCCAGGTACAGCTCATCGTGGATTTTCGCCCCGACATCATCATGATCACGCCGAGCTACATGCTCGCGCTTCTGGATGAGTTCAGGCGGCAGGGCATCGATCCCAAGTCGACTGCGTTATCCATCGGCATTTTCGGCGCGGAGCCCTGGGGCGAGGGCATTCGTCAGGAGATCGAATCCGCCTTCGGCATCGATGCCTGCGACATCTACGGCCTGTCCGAAGTCATGGGGCCGGGCGTGGCGCAGGAATTCGCGCTCACCAAGGAGGGCCCGACCATTTGGGAGGACCATTTCTTGCCGGAGATCGTCGATCCGCAAAGCGGAGAGCCGCTCGGGCCGGGCGAGCCGGGGGAACTCGTGTTCACCTCGCTCACCAAGGAGGCCATGCCCGTCGTCCGTTACCGCACCCGCGATCTGACGCGGCTGCTGCCGGGGCGCATCACCGCCATGCGCCGCTTCGCCAAGATGACGGGACGCACCGATGACATGCTGGTCATCCGCGGAGTGAATGTATTTCCGTCCCAGGTGGAGGAGCTGATCCTGGATCGGCCGGGGCTCGCGCCGCATTACGAAATCGAAGTATCGCGCCCGCTCCGACTGGACGAAATGGTGGTGATTGTCGAGGCGCGCCCGGAGCTTGCGGCCGCTGCGCATCGGGACGAAGCGCGCGCGCTCGCGCACAAGCTCAAATCCCTGGTTGGAATTTCAGCCGAGGTTCGGGTGGTCGCGAGCGGATCGCTGCAGCGCTCGAGCGGCAAGGCGCTGCGCGTTATTGATCGCCGGTAGCGTGTGACCCGCCGGCCATGGGCGCCTCGCCCGTCGTGTGCGGCTGAGGGCCGGCAGCCGGCGGGGGCGCGGGCTGGGAGGCGTTGGCCGGCGCCGGTGAACTCGCGGGCGCGGGCTGAGAGACGGCGGCCGGGGCCGGTGAACTCGCGGGCGCGGGCTGAGAGACGCTGGCCGGGGCCGGTGAACTCGCGGGTGCGGGTTGGGAGACGCTGGCCGGCGCCGGTGAACTCGCGGGCGGCGCCGGGTTCGACGATGTCGGGCCGTTGGACGGCGGTGCAGCGGCCTGCGGGGTAAGCGCGGACTGGCGCGCTTCCGTTCGGTCCGTCTCTGCCGGAGCCGGCGGTATCGCTTGCACCGTGAGCGCGGTCGGATTGACGATCTGCGGATTGTCGCGAAGCTTGAGATACAGCGTGCCGGCGAGCGGGTGAGGCACCGGCAAGGCGGAACCGAGGAAACCATCAGGCACCATCACAGGCTTGGTGAATTCCGCGTCGGCCGCCACCGAATCGATCAAATACAGACTCGCGCCGGTCAGCTTGCACGCCAATTCGGGGGTTGCGGGGCAGTCGAGCTTCTTGAGCATGGGCAAGCGCACGAGCGTGGCGAGAGGTTGCCAGTCACCCGCGACCCCCTTGCCGTTGACGCGGTACTTGAGCGGCCCATAGGCGGACGCGCCAAACGCCTTGGCCGGAGTGAAGGTCGCCACTGCCACGTGCGAATTCTCCAGCGCGAGACCGCCGTTGGTGAGGCTCAAGGAGGCGTTGAACGCGTCGTCGATGGTGGCCACGTCGATGGTCTCTTCGTGCCCGAAAGCCGCGGGTACCTGCGAGCGTACGGAGAACACGAGGGTTGCATCCTGAGGCAGCTCGCTCGGATCGGAGAGCCGGATGTTGCTGTCGCCGCTGAGCGCCGACGCCTGAACGCTCTTGCCGATCAGGGCGACCTTGGGCCGCGGCACATCCACGGTCGCGGTCACGGACAGCACGCGTCCGTCCTTGAGCGTGACCTTGGCGGCGACACCGTGCTCCGGTTTCAAGTCGGCCACGGCTTCGTCCTTCGCCGTCATCGGCAGCTCATCGCCGCCCTGCAGCCGCGTCAGATCGCCCGGCATGAATGAGATGCCCTTGAGCGTGAGGCTCGCGACCTCGTCGAGGCGGCTTCCCGTGAGGGTTCCCTGGGAGTCACCCGAATGAATCTCGAAACCGTCGAAGCGACCCGCTTCGGCGAAAGACTGCACGCTCAAAGGCTGGGGTTGCGCAAGCCCGTATTGCGCGACCAGCAGGGTCATCGCGCCGGGCTGCGATTCCTGCAACGGCAGCTTGACCTCCACTTCATCGGGCTTGGAGCGCTTCCATTCGGCCTTCAGCTCCTTGCCGGCCGGATCCTTGAGCATGATGCTGTCGACGCAGCTCACGTCGTCCGCGCGCAGATGCACGGTGTCCTGGCGTCCGACGATCAACGCCGTCTCATCGCCTGCCGCCAGCTGCCACGCAGCGGCATGCGCGTTCCTCAGCCGAAATGTCGGACCGTGATACGGATCGAAGCCCCAATATCCTCGAAGGGTCGCTTCAACGCTGTCGCCGAGCACGACCGAGCCCAGGCTCTTGGTGTCGACCACGAATCCGCCCTGCGAGGCATCGGCAGTCACCGGCAACTGCAAGGATTTGCCGTCGCTCCCGACCAGGTTCAACGTCATGTCGTGCGCGTAGGAGGTCGAGAAGACGAGCGGCGCCCCTTCCACGGGCAGGATCAGCGTGGTCTTCCTCGCACAGTAAATCTCCTTCGGGTCGACCGCATGCAGCGGGGGCAGCTGCACCTGCTCGATGGCGGGCATGGCCACCACCAGCACCGACTTGGGATTGTGGAACGAGGGCGCCGTGTTCAGCGTGAGATTGAACTCGTTGCCGTGCGCCGATGCCAGCGCCGGGATGTATTGATATTGGGCGGTATGGAACGAGTCCAGGATCTTCGCGATATCCAGCACGGACGCGATGTACGGACTGTAATAGCCATAGCTCAATTGCGGGGTGTAGCTCGCCTCCATCGCAAGGTCGCTCCCCGGACCCGAGGTGAGCGCCTCGACGATGGAGGTGCTGTGGCCGTCGTCCAGAATCAGGGATTCCTGCCCCTCCATCAGGCACGGCGCCTGCAGCTCGGGAATCCGGTCCAAGCATTTCTGGTCCACTTTGATGGCCAGGCTGCGTGCCAGGAGGGGCGCCACTTGCGAGAGCTTGGCGGGATCCGCATCGTTGAGCGCCCGTACGGCCGCCAGATAGCGCTCGAGGCGGGAGCGATCGAGCGCGGCTTGGTTGAGGTCTTGCGAGGTGCGGACGAACGCGCCCGGCCGCCCGCGCACCGCACCCACCAGCGTCTTGAAATCTCCGCCCGCTTCGGGCGCGAGAAACACGAGCATCTGTTGCGCATCCTTCGGGACCGTGACGGTCAATCCGTCCATGGCGCACTTCGGCGTCCACGTTTTGCAATTGAAAAACCAGCTCACCGGCGGCGGATTGGTGGAGCCGCTCAAGAACGCCGACACGAGCAGGTAGTGCGCGGACTGGGAGGCCGGCAGATTCGCGCGGATCCAGATTTTGTCGCCTGCGGCGAGATTCGGCACTTCGGCGGCGGGCAACGTCGTGCCGGCACGGGTCACCGTGACCTCCAGCGTCGGGCCGGCGAGATCGAACGGAGAGGCGGCGCCGCTGGCCTCGCTCAAGAAGGTCGCGCACAGCAGCAACGCGACGCACAGTCGATAGGGTGATTTACCGGACAACAGCCCCGAAAAGAACATGGGTAGGAACGACCCTCGTGAAGACCGACGCGAACACATTAGAGCCCTTCCGGCACCGTCGGTTCAGTTACATTCGGTTCACGTGAGGCGCGTCATCGAATCGCGCCAGCCGCGTGCCGAATGAGCCGTTTCGCCTGCGAGACGAGTTCCGGCGCCAGAGAGTGTCCGCTGGTGGCGACAATCGTCGGCCGTCGGCCAGGAGCCGAGCGCGATCTCGGACACCAGCGGATCGCCCGCGCCGAGTTTGCGCTATTTCATCGGTACGCTCCACAATGCCGCACCCGTGCGCAGCGCGGGTGCGCAGGGCGCGCCCGGTGCGCGCCCGGAGCCGGAATTCCAACCGATGGTGTCCTCTTGAAAACGTTGCTGATCGTCTATCATTCCATGACCGGCGGTACGCAGCAGATGGCGTCTGCGGCAGCTCAGGCGGCGCGCAAGGAGCCGGAGCTTTGCACGTGCGTGATGCATGCGCGGGACGCGGCCGCGGCGGACGTGCTGGCCGCCGACGGATATCTATTCGCGACGCCGGAGAATCTCGCCGCGATGTCCGGCCAAATGAAGGATTTCTTCGACCGCACGTACTATGCGGCGCTCGACCGCCTGAACGGCCGGCCTTACGGCACTCTCATCTGCGCGGGCAGCGACGGCACGCAGGCGGCCGCGCAGATCGACCGGATCGCGACCGGCTGGCGGCTGCGCCCGGTCGCACCGCCCCTCATCGTCTGCACGCATGCGCAAAGTCCCGAATCGATCTCGAGTCCGAAGAAAATCGCAGCCGAGGATCTCGCGCGCTGTGCGGAACTGGGCGCCACGCTGGCTGCGGGCATCGCCTTGGGGATATTTTAGAAGGCGGACAATTCAACCCTGCCAGCCGAGTCCAAGGCTCTTCTGCAGCGCCACGTAATCCTTGATCAATTCCGCCTCGCCCGCCACGCGATCCTGCTCGGCGGAGAAGCGGGTGCGCTCCGCATCGAGCCAGTCGAGCGCCGAGGAAGTCCCCGCCCGGTAGCGCATCTCGGTGAGCGAGGAGGCCTTGGCCGCCGATGTCTCGACGGCCCGTAGATTGACGACGTACTTGCGCTGATGCCCGTAGCGCGACAAGGCGGCATCGGCGTCGCGCAGCGCATCGAGCACCGTGCTTCGATACTTCGCTTCGGCCTCGTCGCGGCCGGCCTTGGCCTGGTTCACGCGGGCGCGGGTGCGGCCGAAGTCGAGCGCGTTCCACTGCAGATAAGGAATTCCGAAAGCCAGGAAGTTGTCGCTTCGAACGAGAGTGCCCGGGGATGTGGCGCTGAAGCCCAGATCCCCGAACAAGGTGAGCTTGGGAAACCAGTCCGCCTCGCGCTCGCCGATCTGTGCGGTTTGCGAGGCAAGCCGGGACTCGGCGGCGCGGATATCCGGGCGCCGGCGAAGCATCGCGGCGGGGTTTCCGACCGCGACGGTGGCGGGCAGGGCCGGCAGCGGCCGGGCGGCGCTGAGCTCCGCGTCGAGCGAGCCCGGTTCGCGGCCGGTGAGCACGGCCAGCTGGTCCAGGGATTCGGTGATCTGCTCGTCGAGCGGAATGAGGGTGCCTCGCGTGTTTTCGACCTGGGTCCGGATACGCTCCACGTCGAGATCCGATGCGACTTCCTGCGCGCGGCGCTGCTCCGTCAGCTCGAGTACCCGGTTCTCGAGCTCGGCCGTCCGGCGCGCGAGCTCTTGACGCGCCTCGCGGTCTCGAAGGTCGACATAGGCTTGGGCCACCTCGGCGGCGAGTTGAACGCGCGCATCGGCGAGATCGGCCTCCACCGCGATCGATTCGGCGGAGGCCGCCTGCACCGCGCGCCGGGTACCGCCGAACAAATCGACTTCCCAGGTGGCATCGAAGCCGAGGTTGTAGAGATTCATATCGCCCACGTCCAGGGTGGACTTCGGGATCTGCGCATTGATGTAGCTCGCGCTCGCGCCGCTCTTGGGCAGGGCGTTGCTTTGCTGTTCCTTGAGCGCCGCGCGCGACTGGCGCAGGCGCGCCTCGGCGGCATGAACGTCCGGACTATTGGCGAGCGCGGCATCGATGAGTGCGGTGAGCTCCGGATCGCCGAGCCCGGTCCACCAGCGAGCGACCGACGGTTGCGCGGATGACGTGTCCTCCGGGGCACGGTTGAATGCGGCCGCGTGCGCGGCGGCGGGCGCCGCGGGCGGAGCGCCGCGGAATTCCGGACCGACGGTGCAGGCCGAGAGGCTGGCGGCTGCGGACGACGCAATCAGGGCGAGACGGCGCCCGCGGCCCGGCTTCATCGAATGCGCTCGACTCACGCAGGCGCCCTCAGTGCCGCGCGGCCGGGAGCGGCGCTCGCGGCGAGTTCCTGAGGACGAGCGCCAGCGGCACGCACAGCAGCAGCGCGACGCCGAGCACGTAGAACGTTTCCGAATACGTCATCACCGCCGCTTGCTGGTAGATCTGGCCGGCGAGCTGCCCCAGGGCCTGCATATGGGCGAAGGCGGGGTCGCCGTGCTGCGCGAGGAACCCGCCGGCGCTTGCCGCCACATGGTCCCGGCCGATGGTGGAATTCGCGGTGAGCGATTCGCGGATCACGGCATCGTGATACGCATCGCGGCGGTCGATGAAGGTGCCGAGGAGGGCGAGTCCGACCGACCCGCCCAAATTCCGCGCCATGTTGTAAAGACCTGCCGCGTCACCGGCCTCGGACTGAGAAACCGCGGTCATAGATGCCTGGTTGAGCGGCATCAGCGCGAACATCTGTCCCACCCCGCGCACGAGCTGCGAGGCGTAGAAATCATGACCGACACTTTGCGACGTCAACGAGGTGTCGAGCATGCAGCTCACAGCGAACAACAACAGTCCTGCGATCACCATGAGCCGAGGATCGACCCTGCCGAGCAGGCGCGGCAGAATCGGCATCATCAGGAAGGACGGCAGCGCGGCCAACAGCATGATGTCGCCCGACTGTGCAGCGTTGTAGCCGGCTATGTTGCTCAGGAATTGCGGCACCAGATACGACACGCAATAAAGCCCGGCGCCCACCGTGAAGACGATGAAGATCACGCTCGCATAGGATTTGTTCCTGAGAAGATCCAGCCGGACGATGGGTTTCTTGGCGACGAACTGCCCGACCGCCATGATGATGACACCGATCGCCGCGACCACGCTCAGCCAGACGATCATGCGCGAGTCGAACCAACGCTCGCGCTGTCCTTCCTCCAACACCACGGTCAGGGAACTCAATCCGGCCGCGAGTCCGACGATGCCGAGCCAGTCGGCGTTGATGAATTCGGTCCAGTGCGCCTTGGCCGCGGGCAACCCCACGTATAGGAGCAGAACGAGAGCCGCACAGACCGGCAGGTTCACGAAAAAGCACCAGCTCCAGCTGACGTTCTCCGCGAGCCGGCCGCCGACGACGGGACCGAGCAACGGACCCAGGAACACGATGAGTCCGAACACGGTCATGCCGACCGGCAGCTGATGGCGCGGCAGGCGCGTGCGCACGATGGTCTGAGCCGTGGGAATCATGGCTCCGCCGGCGAATCCTTGGCCTATCCTGCCAACGATCATTTGCGCGAGGCTATGCGACAGGCCGCACATCATGGAAAAGCCGGAGAACAGCACGGCATTGGCCAGCAGGAACTGGCGCAAACCGAACACTCGCGTGAGCCATGCGGCGAGCGGGATCATGACGATCTCGGACATGAGGTAGCCGGTCGAGATCCAAGTGCCCTCCGTGCCCGTCGCGCCGATCGCGCCCTGGATCTGCGGCAACGCCGAGTTGGTGATGGAAATGTCGAGCGTCGCCATCAGTGCGCCCAGCGATCCCGCCGCCACCGCGATCCAGTCGGCGACGGAGGCTCTGGGCTCAACCATGGCCGCTCTCCGACTCGATGCGCTTGGGAGCGTCGCGGCCGCTGCGCGTATCGACCTTCACCGTCACCGAGAGACCGGGCACCAGTACTTTGCGCGCCTCCTCTCCCGCATCGACGTGAATGCGCACCGGCACCCGCTGCACGATCTTGGTGAAGTTGCCGGTGGCGTTCTGAGGCGGCAACAGGGCGAACTCGGAGCCGGTTCCCGGCGCGAAGCTCGCCACCGTGCCATGCAGATCCGCGCCGGAGAGTGCGTCGACATGGATGGTCGCCGGCTGGCCGGCTCGCATCAGGCCGATCTGCGTCTCCTTGAAATTCGCCTCGAGATAGATGTCCTGGACGGGCACGATGGTCATCAGCCGCGTACCGGGCTGAACGTATTGACCGACGCGCACCGTGCGGTCGCCCACGCGGCCGGCGATCGAGCTCTTCACGACGGTATCCTCGGCGTCGAGCCGCGCCGACTCGGCGCTCGCGGCGGCGGCCTCGAGCTGTGCCCGAGCCTGGAGGAGCTGCGCCTGCGTCGCGCCGATTTGCCGTTCCGCCGACTCGAGCGCGGCCTTGTCCGCCTCCAGGGTCGCGGCCGCCTGGTTGTGCGCGTTGCGAAGCTCCGCGAGGCGCTCGCCGGTTTCAGCGCCGGAAGAAACCAGAGGCTCGTAGCGCCGTATCTGGGCGAGCGCGTAACTCTCGTTGGCCCGTGCGCCGTCGAGCTGCGCGCGGGCCTGCGCGATGTTCGCCCGTTGCAGCAACAGATCCGCTTCACCGCGCGCGATGTCCGCCTTGCGTGCTGCGGTCGTGGCCGTGAGTTGATCGAGCGCCGCCTGGTATTGGCGGCTGTCGAGCCGCACCAACGGCGCTCCGGCGGGTACGGACTGATTGTCCGCCACGTACACCTCGACGATGTAGCCTGAGACCTTGGGCGCCACCGTGACGCTGTCGGCCTGCAAGTAGGCATCATCGGTGCTCTCGATGAAGCGCCCGACGAGCCACCAGTGCACGCCCCAGCCCCCGCCGATCACGAGTGCCGCGAGCACCACGACAGCGAGCAGCACGCGCGCACGCGGGGTCAGGCGCCCCCCCGGGGGAGACTCGTCCGGCCCCCCGCCCGGCTGAGGGGGAGCGTCGGATTCTATTTGTCGATCGCGAACGGGGGCGTCCATGGTGCGTCCCAATATATTCCAATTGGTATAAGTATTCCAAATGGAATATATTTGTCAATCGAGATATTCTCAACGGCAACATGCTGGGAGGAACGCCGATGATGTCCGTCGCGAAGCACCGCCACTCGGTGAACGGCGGTTATCCCCGAGGCGAAGAGACGCGGGCCCGCATCATCGCGGCCGCCATGAGGCTGTTCGGCGAGAAAGGCTATGAAGGCGCGTCGACTCGCGACATTGCCGCGGCTGCCGGTGTCAATGCGCCCGCGCTGCAATACTATTTCGACAACAAGGAGGGCGTGCTGCGTGCCTGCATCGAGTTCATCGCCGACCGTGCGTGGGACAGCTTGTCGGAGGGAGTGGTCGAAGCCGAGCGGTTGATTGACCAGGGAGCCGATGACGAGACGCTGATCGAAGCGTATTGCGACATCCAAACACGGGCTGCCGAGTTCAAGTTCAAGGCGGCGGACCAGGACGATTGGCGGTTGTTCATGGCGCGGCAGCAGGCGGGACTGGACCCCGATATCGGCTTCGAGGCGGTCTTTCGGCGCATCAGCGTGCGCACCTTTGCCGTCGCGGCCGCCATCATCGGCCGATTGACCGGCCGGCCCGCCGATGACGAAGAGGTCCGGATTCGAGCGGTGGCTCTAAGCGGCCAGTTTCAGGTGTTCCACGTGTGCCGCCGCATGGCGATGCGGCTGCTGGAGTGGGACGAGATCGACGCGCGGCGCCAGGGGCTCGTCAAAAAGGTGGTGCGCGATCACACACGCGAGTTGCTGCGCGCTCTCGCGGCGAAGAAGCCCCCGCATCCGCGCACCGCGGTCATACAATCGAAGCGCCCCCGTCCACGCAGATATATTGACCGGTGACGTGACGCGAGGCCGCCGACGCGAGATAGACGGCGGCGCCCATCAAATCCGTGTCGCCGCCGAGGCGGCCAAGCGGCGTGCGCTGGATCACCGAAGCTCCAATCTGGTCCAGTAATCCGCTCGACAGCTTCGACGGGAAGAACCCGGGACAGAGGGCATTCACTCGAATGCCGTGGCGTCCCCATTCGGCGGCGAGGGCACGGGTCAATTGCAGTGCCGCGGCCTTCGAGGCGTAGTAGCCCACCGCCTGCATGTCGAGCCCGATGCGCAACGCGGCCACCGAGGCGACCACGATGATGTTGCCTGCGCGGCGCGGAATGAAGCTGCGGTTCGCCACGAGCTGACTCAATTGAAAAACCGCGCCGGCGTTCAGCCGCATCACCTTGTCCCAGGCATCGAGCGGCATGTGCTCGGCGGCGGCTCCCCAACTCGCCCCGGCATTGTTGAACAAAATGTCGATGCGCCCAAATCGGTTCATCACCGCATCCACCAACGGAGCAACCTGGTCAGGCTTGGATAGGTCGCAGGGCACGGCAAAAGCCTCGATGCCCAGCCTCTCGAGTTCGGCCGAGGCCTGCGCCAGTTCTTGCGGCTTGCGCGCGCAAATCGCGATCTTGGCGCCCATCTCACCGAGCGCCGAGGCGATTTGCAGCCCGAGTCCGCGAGATCCGCCGGTGACGAGCGCGACCTGGTCGTTGAGCTCGAATAATTCTCGAACGGTCATCGTGCTGCCTCGATGGCGCCGCCACGCGAATCGGCGACTCGCTATAGTAAGATCAACGCAGGTCGGGCGGAAGCGGCAGAGGCAACCATGAATCTCGAGTTCACGGCAGAGGAGCGGGCATTTCGCGACGAGGTGCGTGCGTTTCTGAGCGAGCATCTTCCCGCTTCCATCCGCGACAAGGTGCTGGACGGCCGCGACGTGAGCCGCGACGACTACCTGGCCTGGCAGCGCCGGCTCTATGAGCACGGCTGGGGCGGCGTAAATTGGCCCAAGGCATTCGGCGGCACCGGCTGGAACGCCGTGCAGCAATATATCTTCGAGGAGGAGTCGGCGGAGGCCGGTGCGCCGCGCCTGATTCCCTTCGGATTGAAAATGGTGGCGCCGGTGCTCATGGCCTTCGGTACGCCCGCGCAGCAACGCAGGTTTCTGCCGCCGATTCTGTCGAGCGAGGCTTGGTGGTGTCAGGGGTATTCGGAGCCCGGCGCCGGCTCCGATCTTGCCTCGCTCCGCACCCGCGCCGTACGCGAGGGCGAGCACTTCGTGGTCAATGGCCAGAAGACCTGGAATACCCTGGGCCATTTCGCCGACTGGATGTTTTGCCTGGTGCGCACCGACCCGCAGGCGAAGCAGCAGTCCGGCATCTCGTTCCTGCTGATCGACATGCGGAGTCCCGGCGTGAGCGTACGTCCCATCGCGCTCCTCGACGGAGGGGCCCGCGAGGTCAACGACATTTTCCTGGAGAACGTCCGCGTGCCCGTGGAGAATCTCGTCGGCGAGGAGAATCGCGGCTGGACATACGCGAAATTTCTGCTGGGCCACGAGCGCACCAACATCGCCGGCATCGGCACCGCGAAGCGCGAGCTTGCCCGCCTCAAGCGGGCTGCCGCCGAAGAGCGGCGCGACGGACGATCGCTCCTCGACGATCCGCTGTTCGCCGCGCGCGTCGCGAGAATCGAGATCGACTTGATGGCGCTCGAGATCACCAACCTGCGGGTTCTGTCCGCTGAGGGCGCGTCGCGCGCGCCCGGTCCGGAGGCGTCCATTCTGAAGATCAAGGGCACGGAAATTCAGCAGTCGATCTCCGAGCTCCTGATGCACGCCGCCGGTGCGTACGCCCTGCCGCTGCAGCTCGAGGCCATGGAGGCGGGCTGGCAGTCCGATCCGGCGCTGCCGCCGGTGGGTCCGCGATTTGCCGCCACCGCGACGTCCGCCTATCTGAATCAGCGCAAGCTCTCGATATTCGGCGGCGCCAACGAGATTCAGAAGAACATCGTCGCCAAGATGATGGGATTGTAGGAGCCGCACCGCATGGATTTCGATTTCACCGACGAACAGCGCCAGCTTCGCGAGGCGGTGGAGAGCTTCGCCGCGAAGGAATATGGCTTCGAGCATCTGCGCTCGGTCAAGCGCTCCGGTGCGGGCTGGGACCCGGCGGTCTGGCGGGGACTGGCGGAGCTCGGCGTCACGGCGCTGAACGTCCCGGCTTCGCTCGGAGGGTTGGGATTCGGCGCCATCGAGACACTCGCGCTGATGGACGGCTGCGGGCCGAGCCTCCTGCTCGAGCCGGTTCACACGAGCGCGCTCGTCGCGACCGCGCTGCTGCGGCAATTTGCCGGGAGCGCCTCCGCCGACGAGCTTTTGCGGGCCATGGCGGCGGGCGATCGGATCGCGGCTCTGGCGCACTTCGAGCCCAGATCGCGATTCGACGCCGAGTGGGTCGAGACGCGCGCGGCCGCCGACGGCGGCGGAATTCGGCTCGACGGCGAGAAGGCGGTCGTGGCTCATGCGGGACTCGCCGATGTGCTCGTCGTGTCCGCGCGCACCGGCGGCGAGGCGCGTGATGCGCAAGGCTTGGCGCTCTATCTGGTGCCGCGGGACACGCCCGGAGTGAAGCTCATCGAGTATCTCACCGTCGATGGACAACGGGCCGCCGATGTCCATCTCGACGCTGCACGAGTTCCCGAAGGCAATCGATTGGGCGGGCAGGGCAGCGCGCTGCCGGCGATCGAGTCTGCGTTGGACTTCGGGCTTGCTGCCTTGTGCGCGGAGGCGGTCAGCATCATGCAGGCGCTGGTTCGAGCCACGGTCGACTATTTGAATACGCGGCAACAATTCGGACAGCCGATCGGCCGCTTTCAGGCTCTGCAGCATCGCGTGGCCGACATGACCGTGCATCTGGAGCAAGCCCGTTCGATGAGCTATCTGGCGGCCGTACGCTGCGCTGCGCCGGATCTGAAGGATCGCCGGCGCGCCCTGTCGGCGGCCAAGGTCATCATCGCCGAGGCTGCCCGCTTCATCGGCCAGCAATCCGTGCAGCTGCATGGCGGCATGGGAATGACCGACGAGCTCCAGGTGAGCCATTGGTTCAAGCGCCTTACCGCCATCGAAATTCTATTCGGCGACGGCGATTTTCATCTGCAGCGCTACGCGGCGTTAACGGCCGCGGCGGATTCAGTCCAGAATTACCGAGCGTGAGTCCCAATTCCCTATCGCTGTGTGCGCTCGAAGGGATGCCGGAAGTCAGGCCCGGCGATGCCTTGGCGCCGCTCATCGGCGCGGCGCTCGAGCGCCAGTCACTGCGCCTGCTCGATCAAGACGTGCTCCTCGTCTGTCAGAAAATCGTGTCGAAATCGGAGAACCGATTCGTGGACCTGATTTCCGTCGAGGTGTCCGCGCGGGCGCGGGAGCTGGCGACGCGTTGCGGGAAGGATCCGCGCCTGGTCGAAGTCATCTTGCGCGAAGCGACCGACGTCGTGCGCTGCGCTCCTCAGGTGCTCATCGTCAGGCATCGGCTCGGCTTGGTGATGGCGAACGCCGGGGTCGATCAGTCGAACGTTCCGGGCTCCGACCACCGCGTGCTGTTGCTGCCGGAGGATCCCGATGGGTCGGCGCACCGCCTGCGCGAGTCGCTGCGGGCCATGCTCGGTGCCGCGCCCGCCGTCGTGATCACCGATACCTTCGGCCGCCCCTGGCGGCGTGGGGTATGCGGGACGGCGATCGGTGCGTCGGGGTTCGTGACGTTGCTCGACCGCCGCGGCGAGGAGGACCGATTCGGGCGCCAGCTCAAGGTGACGCAAGTCGCAACGGCGGATGCGCTGGCGGCCGCGGCCGCGTTGATCATGGGAGAGGGCGCCGAGGGGCGCCCCGTGGTGCTGGCCCGCGGATTGCCGGCGGCGTGGCGGGATGATTCGGCGCGGGCGGCGGATCTCGTTCGGCCGCTGTCCGAAGATTTGTTCAAGTAGCCGTCGATGCAGCACATCGTCGCATTGTGCGGTGGCGTCGGCGGCGCAAAATTGGCGCACGGCTTGCAGCAAGTCCTGGCGTCGGATGCGCTCACCGTCATCGTCAACACCGGCGACGATTTCGAGCACCGCGGCCTGCCGATCTGCCCGGATCTCGACACGGTGCTGTATACGCTCGCCGGGGTCGCGAACAGCGAGCAAGGATGGGGCCGAGCCGACGAAACTTGGCGGGTGCAGGCGGAGTGGCGCGAGCTGGGAGTCGACACCTGGTTTCAGCTGGGTGACCGGGATATCGCCCTGCACTTGTATCGGCGCGACCTGCAATCGCAAGGAGCGACGCTGACGCAGATCACTCGCATGCTCGCCCGGCGGTTGCGGGTCGCCATCGAGCTGCTGCCGATGTGCGATCAGCCGGCGCCGACGACCGTCTCGACCGAACTCGGCGAACTGCCTTTTCAAGAGTATTTCGTGAAGCATCGGTGCGCTCCCGCGGTGCGTGGATTCCGCTACGGCGCCGAGCGCTCCGCCGCCATGTCGCCCGAGGTGCGCGCCGCCCTGGAGCGCCCGGATTTGGGTGGGATCGTGCTCTGCCCGTCGAATCCATACTTGAGTATTGCGCCCATTCTGGCGGTGCCGGGTATCCGGGAGTTGTTGCGGCGTGCGCAGGCGCCGGTGATCGCCGTGTCGCCCTTGATCGGGGGCGCGGCCGTCAAAGGTCCGGCGGCGAAAATCATGAACGAGCTCGAACTGCCGGTGTCTTCTCTGGAGATTGCCCGGCAATACGGCGATTTTTTGGATGTGATGCTGATCGATGAGGGGGATCGCGCCCTGATCGCCGCGCGCGGGGCCGCAGATCCCGAGCTCGAGACGGCTCCCATTCTCATGAAGTCGGCCGCCGAGCGGCGCAGGTTGGCGGAGGCCTGCCTCGGGCTGCTTCGCCGGCGGGGTGCGGGTTCGCGACAGTCGGACGAGGGCTCATCATGATCAAGCTGGGATACAAGGCATCCGCCGAACAATTCGGACCCAACCAACTGCTGGACTTCTCGGTGCTGGCGGAGAAGCTCGGCTTGGATTCGGTGTGGATCAGCGATCACTTTCAGCCGTGGCGGCATACCGGCGGCCACGCGCCATTTTCGCTGTCGTGGCTGGGTGCGCTCGGCGCCCGAACGCAGCGCATCGTCATGGGCACGAGCGTGCTCACCCCGACCTTTCGCTATCATCCCTCGATCGTCGCCCAGGCATTCGCCACCTTGGGCACCCTATTTCCCGGCCGCGTGGTGCTGGGTATGGGGACCGGAGAATCCTTGAACGAGGTGCCCGCCACCGGGCTCGATTGGCCCGAGCAGAAGGAGCGCACCGCGCGCTTTCGCGAGGCGCTTCGGCTGATTCGGGCACTCTGGACCGAGGAGCGCGTGAGCTTCGACGGTCAATTCTACAAGACCCGCTTGGCGACCCTTTACGACCGCCCGGCGACGCCGGTGCCGCTATTCGTGGCGGGCGCGGGGCCGTTCATGGCCAAGCTCGCCGGCATGGAGGGCGACGGTTTCATTTGCACCAGCGGCAAAAAGCGCGAGTTGTACACGGACACCCTGCTGCCGAACGTACAAGCGGGGCTTGCCGCCGCGGGCCGAAGCCAAGATTCAGCTTTCGAGCGAATGATCGAAATGAAGGTGTCGTTCGACACCGACCGCGACCGGGCCGCCAGCGACACGCACTATTGGGGCGCGCTGGCGTTGAAGCCTGAAGAACGAGAGCACGTCGGGGACCCCAAGGAAATGGAAAAGCTGGCGGATGCGCTGCCGGTCGAACGCACCGCCTCGCGTTGGATCGTATCGAACGATGCGGACGAGGTGACGGAGAAGATCGGCGCCTATGTCGATTTGGGATTCGATCATCTGGTGTTTCACGCACCGGGACCCGATCAGGCGCGATTCCTGACGCTGTTTACGGAGCGGGTGGTACCCCGCCTCAAGAAGCGCTATGGCGTGTAACATCGTCTCATGAGCGATGAGAGCGGTCCGATGAGCGCCGATGCCACGAGTCCGGAAGAGGCGGCGAGGCTGAGCGCCGGCGCGGCCGCGATCTGGGCGGTGATGCCGGTCAAGCGCCTCGCGGCGGCGAAACAGCGTTTGGCCGGCGCGCTCGGGGAAGCGCGGGAGGAGTTCGCATATCTCCTCGCGTGCCGCACCCTCGATGTGCTGCAAAGCACCGATATGTTCTCCGGCATCATCGTCGTAACTCCCGATGCGCGCGTGGCCGCGGCGGCCCGTGCCCGGGGGGCGGTGGTGGTCGACGATCAGGACAGCTCCTTGAATCACGCCTGCGTGCTGGGGCTTCGCAGTGCGGCGACGCACCGCGCGAGCCTTGCCGTCTTGCTCCCCTGCGATCTCGCGACCCTGACGGCCGAGGGGCTCGAGCGCTTGGTCGGGGACTACCTTCGGTTGCGCGGAACGGAGAGTGGCACGATCGGTCTCGTGCGTTGCAAGGATGGAACCGGAACGAACCTGGTTCTGGCGGAGCCCGCCGGCTCGTTTCAGCCGTCGTTCGGCCCCGGCAGCTTTTCGAGGCATTTGGGCGACTCAGGCGCGGGCGCCCACGAGCTGCGGGAACCGACCGTGTCGTTCGACATCGACACGCCCGAGGATCTGGAGGCGTTGCGCGCGGCAGTCGATGACGGTCCCGAGGGCGGTCCGATGGCGTCATTGTTGCGCCGAACCGCATCGACGGCGAGCCCGCAAGCCTTGATCGCGGCCTCCTCGGCGGAACTCGGTCCGCGCGCGGCCATGCTCAGGGACTTGGGTCACGGCCCGCTCGTCACATATTCGCGGAAGGTGTTCCTGCCGCTCACGCAGCTCTGTCGCGATTCCTGTCACTACTGCACGTTTGCGAAGGCGCCGAGGCGGCTCAAGAGTCCATACATGCCGCTCGAAGAGGCGGTGTCGGTGGCGGCCGAGGGGGCTCGATTGGGCTGCAAGGAGGCGCTGTTCACCTTGGGGGAACGTCCGGAGCTGCGCTATCGGGCGGCGCGCGAGTGGCTGGATGCCCATGGATTCGAGAGCACCCTGCATTACGTGGCGCACGCCGCGGCCGCGGTGCGCGACCGAACCGGCCTTTTGCCGCATATCAATGCCGGCTGCATGACGGCAGAGGAAATGGCGATGCTGCGCCCGGTGTGCGCATCGATGGGCCTCATGCTGGAAAGTGCTGCGGCGCGGCTCTGCGAGAAGGGCGGCCCGCATTATGGGTCGCCGGACAAGGAGCCGGCCGTGCGGCTCGCCACCATTGCCGAAGCCGGACGACAGGCGATCCCATTCACGACGGGCATTCTGATCGGCATCGGCGAAACGCGCGCTGAACGTATCGAGGCGCTGCTCGCCATTCGCGAACTGCACGCGCGTTACGGCCACATCCAGGAAATCATCGTTCAGAATTTCGTGCCCAAGCAGGGCACGATCATGGCCGATGTGCCGCCTGCGCAGGCCGAGGAGCTTCTCTGGAGCATCGCGGTGGCGCGACTGCTGTTCGGTCCGCGCATGAGCATCCAGGCGCCGCCCAATCTCTCTCCGGCGCCATTGCCGGGGCTGGTGGGGGCAGGCATCAACGATTGGGGCGGCGTATCGCCGCTGACGCCTGATTTCGTCAATCCCGAGGCGCCGTGGCCCGAGATCGAGCACCTGCGTGTCGAGACCGAGGCGGCCGGCAAGACCCTCGCGCAGCGTCTCACCATCTATCCGGCGTACGCGAAATCGGCGGAGGTCTGGCTCGACGCGGACATGCGCCGCGCGGTGCTGGAGCAAAGCGACGCCGATGCGCTCGGACGCGAAGACGCATGGCGCACGGGCCGCAGCACCGATCTGCCTCCGAGCTTCGCAACGCGCCACCGGCAGATCGAAAGAACCCGCGTCGGCACGCTGATCCGTGAAATCGTCGATTTCGGCGCCGAGCAGCTGGACGCCGAACGGATCGCCGAGTTGTTCACCGCGCGCGGCAGCGATTTCCGCGAGGTCTGCGCGGCCGCGGATCGGCTGAGAGCCGAGGTCAACGGCGATATCGCGACCTACGTCGTGAATCGCAACATCAACTACACCAACATCTGCGGATACCACTGCAGCTTCTGCGCTTTCTCGAAGGGCACGCGAAAGCGCGAGGGCGCTGAACGCGGGTATCTGCTCGATGTCGCGGAGATCGTCGGCCGTACGCTCGAGGCCGGACGGCGCGGGGCGACCGAAGTATGCTTGCAGGGAGGCATTCACCCGAGCTTCACGGGCGAGACCTATCTCGGCATTCTGCGCGCGCTCAAATCCGCGGATCCCGGCATGCACGTGCATGCCTTCTCGCCGCTCGAGGTATGGCATGGCGCCGAGACTCTCGCCATGCCGCTGCGGGATTATTTGTCGCTGCTGAAAGCCGAAGGGCTCGGGAGCCTCCCGGGCACGGCCGCGGAAATTCTCGTCGATGAAGTGCGCGACGTGCTCTGTCCCGACAAGCTCCGGGCCGGCGAGTGGCTGGAAGTGATCGAGACGGCGCATGAAGTGGGTCTTCCCACCACCTCGACGATGATGTTCGGCCACGTGGATCGCTACGGCGATTGGGCGACGCACCTCGTGCGGCTGCGCGAATTGCAACGGCGCACGCGGGGACTCACCGAATTCGTACCGCTGCCGTTCGTCGCGCACGAGGCGCCTCTCTATAAGCGGGGGCGGGCACGGCCGGGTCCGACGCTTCGCGAGGCGATTCTCGTGCACGCGGTCGCGCGGCTCGTGCTGCATCCGCATGTGGGAAACATTCAGACATCGTGGGTCAAGATGGGGCGGGCGGGAATGCGCGAGGCGCTACGCGCCGGCGCCAACGATCTCGGCGGCACGTTGATGAACGAGAGCATTACCCGTGCGGCGGGCGCGACGCACGGTCAAGAGATGACGCAGTCCGACATGCTGTCGCTAGCCGCCTCGCTCGGTCGCTCGGCCGCGCAGCGGACGACGCTGTATCGCCGATTCACCCAGCCCGCGGCGACGATGGAGACGGCCGCAGGCTGAGGCTGCATGTGCCGACGCCGGAGGTGCCGGCGCCGGGACGTGCCGACATTGGACGTGCCGAGGCTAGAGAAGTCCGGCGCGGGTTTCGAGCAGGTCGCGGACGGCGGCCAGGAAGGCGGCGATGTGGGTATCGTCGACCGCCAAGGAAAGCGCGATCAGCCCCCTCGGCGCGCAATAGAATCCGCGCTCGAGTAAATCGAAAAACACGAGCGCGTTGGCCGGCGCATTCGACGAAGGCACGCCGCCCGCATGTATGTTCAGCAACGAACCGAGTCCCGAGGCGCAAAGACCGGTGCGCGCCGCCACGAACAACTCGTTGAGAGCCGCGCGCAGCGAATCCCCTCGGCGGTTCAAGCCGTCGAGAGCCTGCGCCGTCGCCACCGCCGAAAGTCCCGCGTAGCCCGCGGCCATCGACAGGACGTTATTGTTGAACGTGCCCGCGTGCGACAAGTGCTTCGGGTCTCTCGGATCGTACATCGACATCACGTCGGCGCGGCCGCCGAAGGCCCCGAAGGACAGGCCGCCACCGTGATACTTGCCGAGAGTGGTGAGATCGGGCCGTATGCCCAGAAGCGCCTGCCGACCTCCGGCCGAGAGCCGCGATGTCTGGATCTCGTCGAATATCAACATCGCGCCCGAGGCGCGGGTTTCCTCGGCCAGCATTCCGAGGAATTCCGGAGCGCCCGGTATGCAGCCGCCGGAGCCGAGCATCGGCTCGACCAGAACGCCGGCGAGCGCGCCGGCGTTGCTGCGAATGAGCGTGCGGGTGGCCTCGATGTCGTTGTAAGGAGCAACCAGGAAGTCATGCGGCACGTTGATGGGGGAAGGCGTGCCGCCGAATTTCAATACGCTGCCGTGATAGGCCCCGCCGAACACCATGATCCGGCGCCGGCCGGTGAAGGCGATCGACGTGGCGATGGCCATCAAATTGGCCTCGGTTCCGGAATTGGTGAATCGGACGAGCTCAATCGAGGCGTATCGCTCTCGAATGAGATTGGCGAGGCGGATCTCGGCGTCGTTATGCGCTGATAAATTGATGCCGTTTCTCAGAGCATCGATGACCGCCGCGCCGATGATGGGGTGCGAATGCCCGAAAATGCCCGCTGTGTATTCTCCGAGCAGATCGACATAGCGGTGTCCGTCGGCATCGAACAGCTGGCACCCCTCGCCGCGAACCATGCAGAGGGGAAATGGATCGAAGAAGAGGATGCTCCGGGTATTACCTCCCGGCATCGCGCGCGCGGCCGATTGCCAGTGCGCGTAGCTCGACGGATTGCGGGCGGCGTAGCGTTGCTTGGCCGACGAAAGGGCAGCGCTCAGGGCGGTGGTGGTCACCGCAATTGGCTGTCTTTGCTCCCGCGACGGTTGTATCCGCTGAAGCGAGCGGCTTCGCGATCATGCGCGTCCTGGCAGCTAACGCACATGCGTACCCCATGGAACGCCATTCTGCGCGCTTCCGGAATTTCGTTGCCGCACTCGATGCAATGAGTCGCCGACGGCCCCTGGGGCAGCCGGCTCTGCGCGCGCTTTATCCCGTCCTTCACGGTCGCGTCGATTTGATCTTGCACCGCACCGTCGCCGGCCCAACCGGTCGCCATACTTCACCTCTCACCCATGCCGCGCGTCCCATACGCGTCCAGATTCGTCTTTATGGGTGTTCGCAAGCCAAGTTGCAATACTTTCTGGAAAAAACTCTTATATATCAGATTGTTGCGGATTAGTCAGAGAGCCAGGATGCGCCCGTGGAGGCGAGTTCCAGCTCGATGCGGTCCAATTCATCCTCCAGGTGGTGATACACATCGTCGGGGATACGGCCGCGTTCCCGCCAGTCGATCAGCAGGGCTCGCTCAGCCTTAAGGGCCGTGCGCCGGATCGCATCTTGCGGCGTGTCCGGGCGAGACCGATCGACGCTGGCGCTGCGCGCCGCCTCGAATTCGGAGCGAATCTGGTCGGCGATGGGACCCGACTCGGTCTTCAGGGCCGCGAGCGCCGCAGTCAGCATGGCGTCACGGGTCGCGACGATCTCATCGTCCAGCGAGACATCCTTCGCGATGCGAAGCCAGCCGATGAGCGGGCGAATCGTGAAGCCCTGCAGCACCAGCGTGCCGAGCACCACGATGAATGCGCTCAGTACGATCTCGTCGCGGTGGGGAAAGTCATCCGGCAGCGCAAGCGCGGTGGCGAGCGTGACCAGTCCGCGCATGCCGCACCAAGAGACGAGAATACCGACCCGCGCGGCCGGGACCGCACCGCGCATGGTGCGCTTCTCGAAGTAGCGGTGGAATCGTCGAATGGCGAGGCCGTACGCCATGATCCACACGAAGCGCACCACGATCACCGCGGCGAGAACCACACCCGAGAACGTCAGGGCGCGCGTCAGCGCCTCATCGCGCATCCCGGTGACGATGGCGCGCGCCTGAAGTCCCATGAGCAGAAATGCCAACACATTGAGCACGAACGTCACCGTCGACCAGACGGCGTTCGAGTTGATGCGATCGCGGGCGCTGGTGCGCTTCGGCATCTCGCGCGCCGCCACGGCGGCCAGTGCGACCACCGCGAGAATGGGCGAGAAGTTCAAATGGGCAGCCAGTATCCACGTGCCGTAAGTCAGGAGAAATTGCACGATGATCGCGGATAGCGTGCCCGCCACGCGTTGCATGAGGCGAGTCCCGAGCAGGCCCGCGATCATGCCCACCAAAATACCGCCGGGCACCGCGATCAAGAGCGGCGGCACCAGCGGCGCGAGCGAGGCGCCGGGCGTCGTTGCGGCCGATACGGCGACCCCGAATGCCAGCAACGCCACCGCGTCGTTCAGCAAGCTCTCGCCTTGCAATACGGCCATTGCACGGCGGGGCAAGTCGAATTCACGGAGCACGGCAGCGGCCGCGGCCGCATCGGGTGGCGCGACGATGGCGCCGAGCGCGATCGCCGCCGCCGCCGGCAGCCCGCCGACACTTACGCCCACCCAGGCGACCACCGCCGTCGTCACGAGCACGAGAAGCACGGCGAGCGAGACGAGCGGCACCCAATTGCGCAGCAATTCCCGCGGCGGGAGTTCGAAGGCCGTGTCCATGACGGCGGGCGCGACGAACAGCGCGAGTGCGAGGCGCGGCTCGATCGTCAGATGCGGGGCGAAGGGCAACGCCGTCGCGCAGCCCCCCACGAGCGCGAGCAGGGCGGGGTAGGGCACCCGCAGATGCCGGGCTGCCCGCATCAGCAGCACCGCGACGGCGAGCAGCAGCAAGGTAACTTCGAATAACGGCATGGAACAGAGTCCAGCACAGGTGTCCGGCGCGCGCAAACGTTATACGCTAGCGCAGAAGTACACGATCACGACCCCCATTCATCATGTCAAAAATCAAACATGCGCCGATCAAGTCTCTTTATCCCACCCAGCTCACCGTCGGAATGCTCGAAGTCGAGGTCAAGCGCAAGCGCCTGATCAAGCTGTCGCCGGAGGAGCGCGAGGCGTTTCTGAAGGCGCATCCGATGCCCGCGGTCATCGGACCCGAGAACCGGCTGTACATCACCGATCATCATCACCTGGCGCGGGCCGCGCTCGATGCCCGGGTTAAGGAGGCGTGCTTCAGTGTCGAGGCGGATTTTTCCTCGATGCGCCCGAAGAGATTCTGGCTGGAGATGAACAATCGCTCATGGGTGCATCCGCTCGACGAAAACGGCGTTCGTCACAGCTATAGCTTTTTGCCGGGGAGCCTCAAGCAGCTCACCGACGATGTCTATCGCTCGCTCGCGGGTTTCGTCCGGGATGCCGGCGGCTTCCGCAAGACCGACGCCGCGTTCGTGGAATTCATTTGGGCGGACTTTTTCCGGCGCAATATCGCGATCGAGGAGGTCACCGCCAACTTTCGCGGCGCGGTACGTCACGCGAAGCGCCTGGCTCAGAGCCCTCTGGCCAAGCGCATTCCAGGCTTCACCGGGTGAGCGCCTCGAGGGCCGCGCAAATCGCGGCCCGGCTCGACCGGATCCCCTCCTCGCGGACGGTGTGGACCATCATCGTGCTCATCTCGCTCGGCGGGGTGTTCGAGTTCTACGATCTTTTCTTCACGGCCTACGTGGCTCCCGGCATGGTCGACAGCGGATTGTTCAAAGCGCAATCCCTCGGGTTTTTCTCGTCGCTCAAGCTGGTGAGAGTCTCGGGATTCGGCACCTTCGTTTTCTGCACATTCGCGGGATTGTGGGTCGGCGTGGTCGCGTTCGGGCAGGCGGCGGACCGCTTCGGCCGTAAGGCCGTGTTCACCTGGTCATTGATGTGGTATGCCGCTGCGACCGCGATCATGGCCTTTCAATGCACCGGGCAGTGGATCAATGTTTGGAGATTCGCCGCCGGCGCCGGGTTCGGCGTGCAGCTGGTCACTGTCGATACCTACATCGTCGAGCTGACGCCGTTGCCGCTTCGGGGCCGCGCCTTCTCCCTGAACCAATGCATCAGCTTCAGCATCGTGCCGGTGGTCGCGCTGCTCAGCCGGCTGCTGGTGAACAAGGCACCCCTGGGGCTCGATGGCTGGCGGTGGGTGGTGCTGTTCGGAACGGTCGGGGCGGTGGCCGTGTGGGCGCTGCGCGCAGGCATTCCCGAGAGCCCTCGTTGGCTCGCCGCGCGCGGCCGCTTGGAGGAGGCGGAGCGCATCGTCGATGACCTCGAGCGACGCGCCGCAGCCGAGCGCCGCGGCTTGGCCGACCGGCAAGCCCTCCCCGCAGCCGAGCCGGTGCGTGTCGAGCCGGTGCGTGTCGAGCCGGTGC
>Ga0187887_10000906_pt1 | contig 27261 bp, 24 predicted proteins | sample June2016WEW_7_10_FD_132977 | JGI IMG/M metagenome (GOLD analysis project Ga0187887, IMG submission 132977) | Peatland microbial communities from SPRUCE experiment site at the Marcell Experimental Forest, Minnesota, USA - June2016WEW_7_10 | ecosystem: Environmental > Terrestrial > Soil >... | reverse complement strand
TGTCAGGAAACTTAATGCTTCAGGTTACCCTTAACACCTCCCTCTAGCTACATGGGCGAACTACCGAACTCCCATCGTCGGACTTTAACCGACTAGTCATACGTTTTACACGGCATACCCTACAACTGTTCAGCAGTCGTCATTCAACAAACCTGGAGATTACTGACGGGAAGAGATTAACGGAGCAAACTTCAGCGGCAGAGTCCACCGGGGGCTGGTTTGCAATGACAGCGGGCGCCGCCTACGTCGCTCAAGTGACACCACAACCTGCAAAAGACAGTCATCGAAGCGGGTCTTTTGCGGCCCGTTACTCATTATTTTCATCAATGATTTCCAAAATTTTAAATTTATGCTACATAAAAATAATAATAACCGGAATATCGCGGCGCTGTAAAAATAATGGATAATGGAAGACTCTTTCGCTTTCCTTTCCGCTTATGATTCATAAACAATATTATCCTGGAGAGAAATTATGTCTGATTCGAATCAAAGCCCGTTCAAAATTAAAGCAGCAAAAATTCTTGAATATTTCCGGAAACTGGCAAGAACAGTCGCAGAGATTATATTATTAATTATCTGCACCGCTGTTGTCTGTATCTGTCTTTTATATATGGCAAAATACTTGTGGTTTATTTTCACAGCCTCGCCTGTGGGTGAGAAATATTCCGAACTGTTTGCGGAAAGCTCCCGGATAACCAACGACGTCTTGAGCAGAGATTTTATCCGTCTGGCGATAAATCTGACTTTAACTTCTTTTGCAATCTGCCTTATCATCGGTATCATTTGTAAATTCTTTCTTATAACCAGATATTTATATTCCGCCAGAGGTTATCTGGTCAGAATCATTTTTTTCGGACTGCCTTTAACATATATCGTTGCCTTCTATATGCGATATACGGGCGACTTTAGCCATATCGATACGGCTTTTACAATTGCCGTCCTTCCCGTCTTATGCGTTTTTGGGGGATGTTTCAGCTTTGCCGATGAATTTGTGCCGGATTTAGTCGACATAAAAGACATGTTCGGTAAAAAGACAGACAAGTTAAGACAGAAAAAAGATACAAATCAAAACGTCCATGATTTTGCCGAAAGATGGAAGGATTACCGCAAAGATATCATCATACTGCTTGTCATCATCTTTGCCGCCGGCATCCTGATCGCAATTTTACAGGTAACAGGCCTCAACAAAATCAAAGAGCTGGCGCCGGTAGTTTCCTCTGAATTTAAAGCGCCCGTTGCGAAGCCTGAAGAGCCAGCGCATTCCGGCGAGGTGTCCGCCACGGCGGAGCAGTGGTATCGTAAGGCGCTTCTTTTGATCGACAGCAAAGATCGTAATGATTTCGGAAATGCCATTGAATATCTGAACGAGGCCATCATCCTGAATCCGGATTATGTGAATGCCTACAGACTCCGGGGAGAGTTGTATGCCAAGCTGGAGCGGTACGCGCTTGCCATCAATGATTATGATGATGTCATCCACCTCAAACCGAAAGATGGCCTTGCCTACAACATGCGAGGGGAGGCTTATATCTCTTCCGGCAACAAAGAGATGGGGTGTGATTCCCTCCGCAGGGCCTGTGAACTGGGTTACTGCAAAGGATACACCTACGCGAAAGATGAAGGCGATTGCCGGTAATATTGACGTGTCTTATATGTGCGTCAAGGAATGCGGTCCAGTAAACAAGATTCGACCCAACATCTGTCATTACGGGCCATCTCTTAAGATGGCGTGGTAATCTCTATTTGTCATTGGAGGAGCCTCTTATACCATTTCTAAATCAAAGATGATATTGAGGCGGCTAGACGGAGGCGACGAGGTGTATTATTAATACGTTGAGGAAGCCGACAACGACGCCAACAAAAATAGCGCTTTGATTTAGAATTGGTATTAACCATTGAGGCAATCTATCTTAATTTATAGGGCTGTGTCCGTTAATATGGGGCAGGTTCAATCAGAAGACATTCAGGATTTATCGTCTTTCTGTTGATTTTTTTTAGAAGTAGCAGCGAATAAATCAAGAATGGATTTGAATGGGGAAAGATCAGCTATAGTCTGGGGATTCATTTTGGAGTAACTTTCACTGTACTCAAGCCACTTCTTGAATTGGTCGTCAGCCATATTGTGGAGTAAAAGGTAATTCTTAATGGTCTGCTCAAGATACTTCTCAAAAAAATCAGTCAATACATTTTCGCCATACTGAATAATCAGGTAAAGCAGAGGAGCAGGAAGCAGATATTTCTTTTTGCGCGCCTCTTCGAAAACAATTTGCGTGAGAATCGCGGAAGTTACATCTTCGCCGGTTTTGGCGTCTATTACCTTGATTTTCCGGCCATGACGGATGATATCGGTTACATAATCCAGCGTGACGTAAATGCTTTTTTCCGTTTCGTATAACCGGCGGTTAGTGTATTTTTTGAGCAAAAGCGTATTATCTTCCATGATTATACTCCCGGCATTTTTCTTACTAAATTATTAAATAAATTGCAACATAAAATAATTACAAACACGGGCGCGGCACAGAAGAATGTTTACTTAACTATTCGTATTATATAATATTTTTATAATTTATCACAGATAAACAGACTTATTTAAATATTATTGCATTGCAACATTTTCTCTATTGACAAAGGGAAAATGCTGCTTATTATATAATCACAAACAAAGAAATATGAAAGGAGTATTTATTATGGAAAACGATAAAATGGTGAAACAAATGATTGATTATCATAAGGCTGCATTCGAAACGAGTTTCAATTCTGTGGTTATGTTGCAGGAGCAAACAACCAAAGCTCTGGATAGTATCCTTCAACAGTCGCCCGTGATTCCGGAACAGACGAAAGCATTTGTTAATGAATGGAAAAACATTTATAAAAAGGCAACTGCTGATTTTAAAGAAGCAGCCGATCAGAATTATTCCAAGCTGGAAAAGCTTTTAATACCTGGCGTGGAAATGCCCAAACCAAAGGCTAAAAAATAGATAGTAAATTATCGTGAAATCTAAAATAAAATATGTAAACAAAAAAATATAACATGGAGGAAACTATGGACCCCAAACAGATTGCCAAACAAATAGTTGATTTTAATAAAACAGCTTTTGATAACTCATTCAACGCGATGGCCGTTATTCAGGATCAGACTGAAAAAATGGTAAACGCCATGATGGAGCAGACAACCTTTTTCCCGGAGGAAGGCAAGAAGGCAGTAAAGGACTGGATTGAAACATATAAAAAAGGCCGGGGGGAATTCAAGGCGTCCGCCGATGAGAGTTTCAAAAAAGTGGAAGTTTATTTTGCGTCAAAGTAAAATAATATTTATACCTGTTAAAAAGCCGCCGCGATATATTGCGGCGGCTTTTTTATGATTTTGGAGAGATCAGATTCTTCCTGGAATGACGGTTTTATGCCTTAAGCGCTTTTGGGGGGCTGACAAGTCCTTCTCCTGAAAGAACAATGACGCCGTCCTGATTACTGCAGGTGGTTTTTAACCGGACGCGATTTTTTTCCGGTATCAACTCCATAATTTCAACCCTTCCGGTAATGGTGTCGCCGATATGCACAGGCGCGAGAAAAGTTAATTCCTGTTTCAGGTAGATGGTTCCCGGACCGGGGAGTTGATTGGCGATAATGGCAGAGATTAATCCTGCCGTGAGCATACCGTGCGCGATGCGGGTTTTAAAAAAAGTGTTTTTCGCGTAGACCTCGTTAACATGCGCCGGGTTAAAATCGCCGGTTATGCCCGCGTATAAATAGATATCTGTTTCCGTTATTGTTTTGGCGAATTCCGCCGTATCCCCTACCTTAATCTGATCAATACTTTTTCCTGCAATCATGACGATGCGACCTCCCGAAAGGTTTTAGTAACGCCGGCAAATAAAATACCATGTTTAAGCTTTGAATTTAAAACCAGCTTTTATAGATATTCTCCTTCAAATCCTTTACATCGTCCTGCACCGTCATATACATGCAGGCGTTGTTTATGGCCAATCCGCCCTGATAGGCCAGAGCCGTCACCAGAAGGACTTCATCTTCGGTGAATTCCTTTGGCCGGCTGCTGTATACATTCAGCACGCCAATGACATTGTCCTTTGATTTAATCGGAACATAAAGCATGGACACAATGCCTTCTTCTTTTTTTTCTTTCTTATATTGAATACCATCGTCCTCAAAAATATTTCTAATGGCGATAATATCTCCTTTCAGGGCTTTCCCGATGTTTTTATCCGCCATAATCGGCCCTTTGTTGAGATATTTTTCGCTCAAACCGAAACTCGCGACCATCTTCACTGTGCGTGTGTTTTCGTCAAGCAGTCTTATGGAAGCAGCTTTGATATTCAGATCTTTTACCAGATCCCGAGTCATGGTCTGCAATATAGTTTTGACATCAAGACTTGATGATATACTCGCGGCCAGTTTCAGAAATATCTGTGAGTGGTTGCGCAGTTTTCGAATCAGGTTATTATTTTGAATTGCGGCGCCGCCCTGCTCGGCCAGAATAAACAGAAAATCTATTTCCTCTTTGGTGAATTTGCGGATATTTTTTGTGTAGAGACTGAGAATCCCCAGCATTTCGCCTTTATCCATAACAGGCAGGGACAAAATCGAACTGATGCCTTCCGCTTTTTTCGCTTTATGATTCAACAACCGCTTATCTGTTGTGGCGTCTCTAAAATACATATAACCGTCTTTCAGCAATTGCGGACTGATCTTGACGGCGTGAGCTGTTCCCGCGTGGATGTATTTTTTGGAAAGTCCGATCTGGGCCACCGCGACATTGCGTATGGAATCCTGCGAATCTTCCTCATTCAGAAAAATGACTGCAGCCTTGGCTTTTAATGTTTCCACCGCCGAAGAAACAATCAAGTTGAGTATCCTGTCCTGATCATCTGTCGCAGCCAGTTCCCGAATTAATTTGCTTAAACTGCGAAAATATCCTTCTTGCGTTGACATATTCTTATCTCCCTTTTCCATAAGGCTTAAATATTTTTTGGATGACTAATAATTTATATTTCCTACGCTGTTCCTGATCGTTTATTTTTAGCGCCTCCGACTCTTTTTTCTTTTTTAGCAGACTTTTTCCTGACAGTCTTTCGCTTGACTTCCGTCTTCGAAGCGACAATATCTTCTTTATCGCGATCTTTCAGCCATTGGACAATTTTAGGCGCGAATAATTTTTGGAATTTAGAACTCACATAAATGCCGATGTGTCCCGTTTCCAGACAAACATCCTCAACGTCCTTGCTTCCAACCGCTTTGGAAAGCATATTGCAGGCCGTAGGCGGCACCAGGTGGTCATACTCGCCGAAAAAATTCAAAAGCGGCATTGTCAGCTTCTTTAAATCGACGCGCTTGCCGTCCAGAAACATCTTGCTTTGAATCAACAAATTTTTCTTATAGCAGTCTTCAACGAATTGACGAAAGGTTTCTCCGGGAACGTCGGGACTGTCAAAAATCCAGCGTTCCATCCGCACGAAGTTTTCCACAAATTCCTTGTTGTCCATATTTTCCATAAAACCGACGTATTTGTCTATCATCAAGCGCGCGGGATTGAGCAGAAGGAATCCTAGATTCATCAGGTCGCCGGGAATATTGCCGAATGTACGAATCATCCGATCCACGTCGACATCTTTCATCCATATATGCAGAAGCCCTTTGTCCGTGTCAAAATTGGATGGCGTAACAGTGGTGATAAGATTTTTTATTTTATCGGGATGAAGCGCGCAATACATTATGCTAAACGATCCACCCATGCATATGCCCATCAGGTTGATTTTGGGGATATTATGTTTTTTACGGATGAAATCGACGATATTATTCATGTAGCCGTTGACATGATCGTCAATCGTTAAAAATTGGTCTTTGCGCTTGGGGTATCCCCAGTCCACCATGTACAGATCGATGCCTCCTTCAAGAAACGTTTTGACAACGCTCCTGTCCGGTTGTAAATCCAGCATGGTTTCGCGGTTGATCAGCGCGTAAACGACCAGTAGCGGCGCCTTTAACTTATTTTCAGCGTTTTCATTGCGGGAGTAGTGCTTAAGCTTGACCCGGTCTTCTTCATACACAATTTCATAAGGCGTCGAGCCGAGTTCATAGTTGAGCTGACCCTGCAAAATTTCGGATGCCTTGTAAACGCGCTGCTGTGCCTTTTCCGCGTCTTCGGACATTCTTTCCAGGATCAGATCCAGGGGAATTTTTGATGAATTCATAAGAAAATCTTCACTCCGAAAAATTTTGGTCGCTGACCATCAAATATCAGTAGACCGGCTACTTAACGACAGTCAGAGTGTTCGGCAAAATATCAAGTTGTTTTTCGAGTTTGTTTACCCTCTTTTTAAGCAGGTGGAACTCCTTGTATAAATCATCAATTTCCTTATGCGTCACAATAGGCAGCAATTGGAATAAATCTTCCAGGGTTTTATTCCTGACAATGATGAAATCATTCATCTGATTGAGCGTGCGATGCAGCACATCAGTGTATTCCTTCGATTTGAACAGATTGATGTAATGGCCTTCCAGAATCTTTATCCATATCGCGTAACTTTCTTTTGTTTCCTTGGGAAGATTCCCTTCTTCGGCCATCTGCTGGAGTTTCTCCTCAAAAACCTTGAAAGACTTTTCCATCGGTAAATAAAGGACGGAAAAAAATTCAGCCAGCATCGTTTCAAAGAGATTGTGCTTATCCAGCATTTCATTGAATCGTTCCTGATAAAAACGGGCAGGTCCCAGAGGAGGAATTTTAAGGTACTGCCGCAATTCTTTTTCGTAAATATCCTTCAGCGATTCAAATACTTCCTGATCCAGATTGTCGAATTTATACGCTTCAGTGCTTTTACCGATCTTGCCTGCTTTTTCTATCAAATGATTTTGTATTTGAAGAGCCGCGTCAAAACCTGAATTGGCCATTTTAAGGAGAATTTCCGGCAGAGCGATAAAGGTATTACCCACAGCGGAGGCGGATTCCGGCTCGCTCATCATCCGGGAGAAAGATTTGAGCAGATTTAAATTTACATCCAACTGCTTTGCAAAGCGGTTGGATGAGGAGCTTTGTGTATCGAGGGCATTATCCGCGCTTGGCGGCACTGCTTTAGCCATATTGAGCCACATATCCAAAGCTGTCTGCAACCATGGAAAAACGGAAGATTCTTGAAATGGATTTTGTTTGTCTTCGTCAGCCATTTTTCACCTCACGTTGAAAAACTATTAAAAAAAGCGCCCCTTGACTGTTAAAAAATCATGTTTAATTTAGTTACGAGTATAATATTTGTCAATATCATTTCCGGAATTACATATGAAAATAACGTATTATGAAACTTAATCAGTGAAGATATTTTGTTGAATTATGGACGGATTAAAATATGCTTAATGAAAATATCACTAAGATCACGCCGGACGAACTAATGAATGTCTTCGGTTTTTCTCCTGCCGATAATACGGAAAACCTTACGACAGCCATGCCCTGGAAAAGCAAATTAATCGGTCAGCAGATCAGAAGTTTGTTCGATTATAAAAGAGCCCTTGATTCCGTCAGCAAGGAGATGTGGATGTTCGGCCCTCTGGCGATTGCCGCATCCTGGCAAAGCGCGATGCTGGATTTGATGTTACGGCCTGTCAAAGCAAGCGCGCGCCTGGCCGTCGGCGCGTCCAGGAATCCTGATGCCATTGCCGATATGAACGGCTGGATATACAAAAACTATTCCCGGCTTCTTTATACTTTAACAGGTTTTTTTATTAAAGACGGAAAATTCAACCGGGAAAAAGCCCGGATGATTTGCACAACGTCAAAAGGTCAAGAATTTTTAAAAAACTATATGGATGAGTTTTCCCAACTGGAATATCAATACAATAATATCGGGTTGACGCGCCTCAAAGCCATGAAAGAGCTCTTAAAGTGCCTGGTGGTTTTGATCACGGAACAAACTTTTGCCAATGGCGATTTGCCTTTCGCAAAAAAGAAGCCGGATGGAACATTGATCAATTCTTTTGATGATTACCTTGCGGAAAATCGCGTCCGTCTGGAAAATCTTTATGACGCCAACGCTTTTGACATTAAAGAATATTCCGAACGATCAACATCCGGCAATATCGGTTTTTCAGCTTATGAATATGTCGAAGGATCAAAAATTCATCAGGTGAGTTTGCGCCATTACATGATTCCTCAAGGCATTAAACCCAACGGCAAAATTATATATATGGCGACACCGCTCATTAACAAACCCGAACTTTTCGACCTTGCTCCCGGCAAGTCTGTGATCGAAGCTTTACTTAAAAAAGGTTATGTCATTTATATGATTGATCATGGTGATCCGGGCTGGGAGGAAACCGGGTTGGGACTTGATTTTTATGGAAAAACGATTCCTGATCTTTATTTCGACATCATCAAAAAGAGGCACCCGCAAAACGAAATATATGTAATGGCCTATTGCATGGGCGGCACACTCATGTTGCCTTATCTTGCCAGGCGGGCAGAAGAGCTTCTCGCTGCCGGCAAGCCGATGGATATAAAGAAAATAGCTCTGTTGGCTTCACCGGTGAAGTTTGATGACGAAGACAGCGGTCATTTCGCGATTCGCTCACTCATCCGCAACGATTATGATCCCTACCTGATGGGAGAACTCTTCGGCGCGGTTAATATTCCGCCGCAGGTGATTGAATCGGGTATGAATGAAATACAGCCCGGCGTCCAATATACGGTCGTTTTAGGTTTTTACAGCCGCGCGGAAACAAAAGAATCGATTATAGACGCGGCGCCTTTTCTTTACTGGCTGACACATGGAACTAAATTCCCCATAACCGCTCATATTCAATGGATTCAAAATATATTCATAGGCAATCAGATTTATGAAGGGAAATATTGTCTTCCCTCCACTAATCCTGAATTCGATGGAAAGCCAGTCAACATGTCCATATTGAAACAGGCGGGGGTCAGAATTTTTGATTACAAAGGTTCAAGAGATCCCATAGCGCCCGCGGGTTCTTGCGTGGCCGGTGAGACGTGGGGACAGGTGGATAAAAGTAATGTCAAGTTCACCAGCAAGAGCCTCAATCGAACCATTGAGAAAAATATCGGGCATATTTTTGTCGTCAGCCGTAAATTGCTTGCTGAATTCCTTGCCCTGGTCGAAGATTTTTATCAGGAACCATCGTTGAATCAGCCGGTTGCTTTAAACAAAAAAAATAAGCCGGCTCGAATGCGGTCAAAAAAATTGTAGATATTAAAGATTTCAGGTGGGGAGGTGACCATGGGGCATTGCGGCCAACAGTATTATACAGGTAGTAGTTTTTACCTGCTACTTATCTATCATTCTATTCTCATTGCTATTTAGTATTTAGTGGATTAATTTTGCGGATATAGAAAGTTTTCAAGATTTAATGAAAAGATCAAAATAATATTTTTTTCAAAAAAAGGAGGCAACAATGGACAACAAGCAAATAGTGAAACAGATTATGGATTTGCACAAGGCAGCGCTTGATAACAGCTTTTCAACAATGGCAATATTTCATAATCAGGCGGAAAAACTTTTAAAGACTTTCATCGACAATAACCCCGGTATGGGAGATGAGGGCAAAAAGGTTATGAACCAGTGGTTCGATGTGTACAAGAAGGCTCGTGACGATTTCAAGAAGGCCCTGGATGAGGGACACTCCAAGATAGAAGAATTTTTAAACTCCGACCCAAAGGACATGTTTAAGGATCAAAATGAAAAGATATTCAATGCTTTCTTAAACCAGGCAAACTGGATGCCCCAGGATTTCAAGAAAGGCACAGAAGAATTGACTAATATGTATAAAAAAGGCTATGACGAATTCAAGAAATATGCCGATGAGAATATGAGTCACATGAAAGACTTTTTCTCTATTGCGGGGAAGCAGAAGAAATAAGTCTGTATACCCGACTTGATTGAAGAGACTATCGATTGCATCACAAAATCGACAGCCGTAAAGAATGTTTTACCTATTGTGTAAAGGCTTTACTTCGGCGGAAAGTCGTACTATCCTGACGATGGCACTAGTGGCCTGTAAGCTCGGCTTCGGAATGATACTATATATCATCTCTATTGACCATGCCACAAGTTGCCCATCATGTTGTACAGGCCGGGCTAAAGCGATTTGAGAATATTTATGGAAAAACAACTTGATAATAAGCATATTCAGCAATGGTCCGATTGGCAAAACTATCTGAGCGAATACCTTGTGGATTCCGTTCAACGGTCGATTATTTTCACGGATATTCTCCGTAAAAGAGGCAACAACTACATCGAACATATCCGTAGCGGCCAGCCACCGGTGCTGGCTTTTAATTATGAAATGATCCTCGATGCCAATACTTTTAAGCATCCATGCAATTACGCACTGGTCAGAATTTCGGAGCGCCGTAGTAAAGATTTACCTTTAGATGATAGTCATCGCCATCAAAAGATCAAGGAAAGTTTAACCAAACCCAAAAGGCCCATCGTGATCATTGATCCTCGCGCCGGTCACGGCCCCGGTATCGGGGGGTCGAAACGCGACTCGGAAATCGGCATGGCGCTGGATTACGGACACCCGGTTTATTTCGTCCTGTTTTACACAGATCCCATCCCCGGCCAAACCCTGCCTGATGTTATTGAAGCCATGGAAATATTCTTTGAGAAGGTTGCCGAATTAAATCCCCACGCCGATGCGCCGGCTATTATTGGCAACTGCCAGGCAGGATGGGCCGCCGCACTGGCTTGCGCGGACAAGCCCGGCATCGCGGGACCTCTGGTGCTCAATGGCGCGCCCTTGTCTTACTGGAGCGGCGTTGCCGGTATCAATCCCATGCGCTACAAGGGAGGACTCTTTGGCGGCGTGTGGGTCAATTCATTTTTCAGCGATTTGGGCAATGGCGTGTTTGATGGCGCGAATCTGGTTCTGAATATGGAGCTTTTGAATCCGGCCAATACATACTGGACAAAGCAGTATAATGTGTATTCTCAGGTGGACACTGAGGAGGAACGCTATCTCAACTTTGAAAAATGGTGGGGCGGATTCTTTATGATGAACACTGATGAGATTCATTATATTGTCCGCAATCTCTTTGTCGGCAACAAATTGGAGCGCGGCGATTTGGAGTTGCATGAAGGGCAAAAGCTCAGCCTTAAAAACATTGAAAGTCCGATTCTGGTCTTTGCGTCGCTTGGCGACAACATAGCGCCTGCCCAGCAGGCGCTCAACTGGATTCCCCGTGTTTATGACTCCGTGGAAGATATCAAACGGCACGGACAGGTCATTATTTACATCGTTCACAAGGATATCGGTCATTTAGGCATTTTCGTCGCCGGTTCCGTCGCCAAGAAAGAACATAAACAAATTATCGGCCACTTTGACATGATTGATTTTCTACCGCCCGGTCTCTATGAAATGGTGATTGAAGGCGATGTCAAGAGCGGAAAATTTTCCACACAATTTGAACCGCGCACGTTTACTGACATAGCCGCCTATGACGATGGCGAGGCGGACGAACAGGATTTCAGCGTCGTTGCCAAAGTATCAGAGAACAACGACAACATTTATAAGCTGCTGATGCGTCCGTGGGTAAAATTCTGGACGACGGAACTTTCTGCGGAAATTATCCGCTACCTGCATCCACTGCGCATGCAAAGATTTTTATTTGCCGATATCAATCCTCTGATGCGCCTGGTCAAAAATTATGCGCCTACCGTCCGCGAGAACCGCAAGCCCGCATCGGCGGATAATCCCTTTTCGGCCATGGAAAAAGAATTTTCTACATTCACCGAAAACATGCTTAATATGTATCGCGATTACCGTGATTTTGGCCAGGAACTATTGTTTCGACAGACTTACGGCAACTATTGGCTGCAGCTTTTTGTCCCGCCATATGAAACAGAACCGGTCGTAAATGTGCCGGAACATGAAAGAGCCGACTATGACAAGCGACTCCAGGCCATGGAAGAAGGAGGTCATGCCGCGGGACTGATCCGTATATACATGGCTGTGGCAAACGCCAACAAGGACATCAAACGGCTGCATTTTGAGCTCGCTGATAAAATCGCCAAAACACACAAGGTATTGAGCAAAATACGTCCGTCAATATTCAAAAAAATCATGCATGAACAGACTGCCCTCCTTCAGGCGAACGAAGATAAGGCTATTGAAACCCTATCTGTGCTGATCAAGGACAAGCACGATCGCATGGACGCATTGAGTATCGCCCGCAGGCTGTGCTTAGTGGACGGCGTTTATAATGACTGCGAAAAGAGTATGATAGATAAGATTAAAAAGGGATTGAAACTATAATTCCATTTAACCGGATTAATTTATATTCTCTTTAGCGGAATGCGCTTCTTCCACGAAATATTCTTATGATATAAATGCAAAATAAGATTCAGGCAGGAAAGGAGCTCTGCATATGAACAGCCATGCCATTGTCAGTCCCGTCATTGAAGATATCAAGAAGAGGATGAAGCGGGGAAAGATTGTCTCACTGACTGAGGCCGTGCAGGTGGTCCGATCCGGTGACACACTGGCTTTCGACGGTTTTGTGGGCAGCTGCATACCGGAGGAACTGATCATCGGCCTGGAAAAACGTTTTCTGGAAACCGGTGAGCCCGGAGATCTGACGCTGATTTACGCTTCCGGGATCGGCGATGGAAAAGAGAAGGGCACCAATCGTCTGGCTCATACCGGGCTCTTGAAGCGGGTCATAGCCGGCCACTGGGGTCTAACGCCGAAGCTGCAGAAGCTGGCCCTTGACGGCAAGATTGAAGCATACAACCTGCCCCAGGGTGTATTGACTCATCTGTTCCGTGATATAGCGGCAAACAATCCCCGGACGATTTCACGGGTCGGTCTGGGAACTTTTGTGGATCCGAGAAACGGCGGGGGAAAGATTAATGCCGCCACCACCGAAGATCTGGTGGAAATCATTCATTTTGACGGGAAAGAATGTCTGGCCTACAAGACCTTCCCGATCCAGATCGCCTTCCTGCGGGGAACAACGGCTGACATGGATGGCAATATCACCATGGAAAAGGAGTTAGTCACACTGGATGTCCTTTCCATTGCCATGGCTGCCAAAAATTCCGGCGGTATCGTTATCGTCCAGGTAGAGAGGATCGCCGATCGCAATGCCCTGAATAGCCGGCAAGTCAAGATTCCGGGCATTCTGGTTGATTGTGTCGTGGTGGCCAGGCCGGAAAACCATCAACAGACCTATGCAACCCCATACAATCCCGCGTTCAGTTGCGAGTTTAAAGTTCCCGTCGACAGCATCGAACCCCTTAAAATGGATTGCCGCAAGATAATCGCCCGGCGCGCGGCCTTCGAACTCCAGCCTAACATGGTCATCAACCTGGGAATCGGCATGCCTGAAGGCGTGGCCAGCGTTGCTCATGAAGAGGGAATTTTCGAATACCTGACCCTGACAACAGAGGCGGGCTCCATCGGAGGCATTCCGGCAGGGGGACTGAATTTCGGCGCCGCAACGAACATGGACTGCCTCATCGATATGCCCTACCAGTTTGATTTTTATGATGGCGGAGGCCTTGATCTGGCTTGTCTGGGTCTGGCACAGATGGATCGGCACGGCAATGTCAATGTAAGCCGCTTCGGGCCGCGAATAGCGGGATGCGGCGGGTTTATCGACATTACCCAGAACTCGCGAAAAATAATTTTTGCGGGGACCTTTACGGCAGGCGATATGGAAGCAGCCGTCGAGGACGGCAAACTTTGCATCATTAAGGAGGGAAGCTTGAAAAAGTGCCTCCACGACGTGGAACAGGTAACTTTCAGCGGAAAAACAGCGCGGGAAAATCGGATGCACGTTTTTTATGTGACGGAACGCTGTGTCTTTACACTGACTCCTGAGGGGGTAGAACTGATCGAAATCGCTCCCGGCATTGATCTGAACAAAGATGTTTTATCCTTAATGGACTTCCGGCCCATCATCAAAAAACTGCGCCTGATGGACGAGCGGATTTTCAAACTGCCCGTCATGGGACTCAAGGAAGACCTCTTCTATATTCCCATCCCGGAACGCATGAAATACGATCCGGAGACTAACGTCCTCTTTAATAACTTTGAAGGGTTGGCCATCAGAAAGAAAGAAGATATTGAGGAAATCAGGCATCGGGTAGAAGAAATCTGCCGGCCTCTCGGCAAGCGGGTCAAAACTATCGTCAATTATGACAACTTTTCCATTATTCCGGAACTCGAAGATGATTACATTAGCATGGTTAAGTATGTGGTGTCCGAGTTCTATACTGATGTGACACGCTACACGACGAGCGCGTTCCTGCGAATGAAACTTGGAGACGAACTGAAAAGCCGTGGACTGGCTCCGCACATCTTTCAATCGAAGGAGGAAGCAAAAAAAGCCCTGGGCTGAATTGATGCGTGAGGAGAACGTCTATTGATTTGTTACTATATTATAAGTGAACCTGAAGGGATGGTTCTATTATATTGCCCCAATATTAATAAATACAATGAGGTCTTTCGTGAATATAATTGTCTGTATTAAACAAGTGCCGGGTGTAACGGATGTTAAAATTAATCCTGAAACCAATACATTAATCCGTGAAGGTGTATCCAGCATTATCAATCCCTTTGACATGTATGCTATTGAAGAAGGTCTTCGTATTAAGGAAAAATTCGGGGGCAAAGTTAAAGTTATTTCCCTTGGCCCTCCGCAATCAATTAATGCTCTTAAAGAAGCCGTAGGAATGGGAGTGGATGAGGCCATACAGCTTTCCGACGTTGCTTTTGCCGGTTCGGATTCGTGGGCGACAGCATATACTCTTGCTCTGGCGATCAAAAAAATGGGCATTTTCGATATCATTTTGTGCGGGAAACAGGCCATTGACGGAGATACAGGACAGGTAGGTCCGGGCATTGCCAGCCAACTCAACATTACTCAACTCACTTATGTTTTCAAGATTGTTAAGCTGGAACCGGTATCCGGTACGATTACGGTGGAACGCCTTCTGGAAGAAGGTCGGGAAATCGTGGAAGCCAAATTACCCGTTCTACTCACTGTAGTGAAGGATATCAATCAGCCGCGCGCGGCAACACTTTTCCACATTCGCCGTGCCGCCCGGCTAAAGATTCCATTATGGACTGCCGCTGATTTACCCGAAGCAGATCCGCTAAAGTTAGGTCTCGCTGGCAGCCCGACAAAGGTGATAAAGATTTCCAGCCCGCCCAAACGTGAAGGACTGCTTGACTTGATTAAGACCGATAGCGTCGAACATTCCGCGGCAATGCTTGCCGATAAAATTATCGCTGAAAAAATTCTTTAAGGAGAAACAATGCCTCTGCTGGAAGTAGATAAAGACAAGTGCATCGGCTGCGGCGGCTGTATCGAAGCCTGCCCGCTGGGAGCGCTTAGTCTGGTGGATGATATGGCAGTGGTTAATGATAAATGCACGGCCTGCGGAGCATGCCTGCTTGCGTGTCCGGTGCACGCGCTCAATCTGCCGGATGCGCGTCCGCGGAAATCTTCGGAAAATCTTGCTGCTTACAGTGGTGTATGGATCTGGATGGAACAGTTCCATGGCCGAACCGGCAGCATTTCTATAGAGATGCTGGGTCAGGGCCGAAAGCTGGCCGATACGCGCAAAGTCGCGCTTACCGCGTGCGTGCTGGGACACAATGTGGAACATATTACAAAAGAAGCAATTTCTTTCGGAGCAGATCGTGTTTTTTGGGTGGACGATCCCAGTCTTGCCGATTACACCACAGCGCCTTATGCGAGCACGTTGATTAGTCTGATCCGCGAGTATAAACCGGAGATATTCCTGCTGGGCGCAAGTGCTCGTGGACGAGATCTTGCCGGTTCAGTCGCTTCAGTTCTCTACACAGGGCTTACCGCCGACTGTACAGGGCTTGAAATTGATCCGGAGAATGGTTTATTGCTGCAGACGCGTCCGGCCTTCGGCGGCAACATCATGGCTACAATAATTTGTCCCGATCATCGTCCGCAGATGGCTACAGTGCGCTATCGCGTATTTGAAATGCCCGTTGCCGATGACAAGCGTCAGGGACAGGTCATTTCAATCAAAGCCGCCATGAGGCCGGAGCAAATTACGGCGCGTGTCATAGATTCCATTCTGGAAAAAGATGAGGTTAACTTAGCTGAAGCCCGCGTTATTGTGTCAGGCGGACGCGGCGTTGGTGGCCCCGCCGGTTTCGAGACGATCCGCAAACTGGCGGAAATATTAGGCGGGGCGGTGGGATCATCGCGCGGCGCTGTGGATGCGGGATGGATATCCTATGCCCATCAGGTGGGACAGACCGGCCGCACAGTCCGTCCCGACCTGTATATCGCCTGCGGTATTTCCGGACAAATACAGCATCTGGCGGGTATGAAGACATCCAAAGTGATTGTTGCCATAAACAAGAATCCTGACGCGCCTATTTTCAATATTGCCAATTATGGCATTGTTGGTGATTTGTTCCAGATTGTTCCGGCCTTGACGGAACAATTTAAAAAGAAGCTGCACCCTTAGCATGTGGCGCATTCACAGTAAGTAATTAAAAACAATTGTCCATTAATAGAAAACCTGGAAAATAATCCGTTCTACGCGCACATTTAACGCCAACAGAGCGGCCGTAAGTATTCTGTAAAGATAGTAGGAAATACCTGCCAATTTTCTTTCAATTAACTATCATTGCTAAAGATAAAAAAGATAATTAAATAAAAAGCATGGAATCATCTCAAAAGCACAGGAGAGGCAGGCTGTTTATATGATACAGAACATGGCTTGCATTTATAAACATGAATATTAAAGACAATAAGAAAGGAGAACGCATCATGACAACAGAAAATTTTATTAAAGGATTGATCATTGGCGGCGTCGCCGGCCTTGCGGTAGGCATTCTTTATGCTCCAAAGAGCGGGAGGGAGATCAGGAAGCAGATATCCGATTCAACGGAGGAAATATTAAACAAAGCCAAGATACAGTATGAGGACACTCGTAAGAAAATAGCGGAGATCGCAGAGAGCAAAAAGGAATCATACCATGAGAGAAAGGAGCGGCTGAAAAAGGCTGTGGACGCCGGTGTCGAAGTCTACAAGCATGGAAATACGGAAATGCATCACTCTTAGGCTTTATGGTTCATCACCGGATCGCTGCAAGAAGCGAAGGCCGCGAAAATATGCCGCGCTGTAATCATGCCGCGCGCGAAAAGATATCGTCTCGGCTATCAGGCGGGGTGTCATGAATTACACGTAATTCTTATACCGCAGTCGAACGGATGCCGGACGACGTCTTGCGAAAGATATAAAGAACTATCGCGGACGCGATGCTGTCATTTTTGCAATACCGCGCGGAGGCATCCCCGTGGCCGTTGAGGTCGCGATGGCGCTTAAGTGCGACCTTGACATTATCGTATCGCGAAAAATTCCCATACCTTTCAATATGGAAGCGGGGTATGGCGCCGTAACTGAAGATGGGATCATTGTCCTTAATGAACCCATGGTGCGTGAGCTGCAATTGACCCGGGAACAGATTAAACACCATGCTCAAAAAGTGATGGCCGCTGTCCATTCTGCCAAGCGGAAATAAGCGGTGTCTGGTCATAGAAAATACAGGTGGCGAGTCATGAATCCATCCGATTCCCTGTCTATCGTTAAATCTTTGATGCTCGATTTTGCCGACAGGACAGGTCTTTCGACATCCGGGAAAGAAACCCGGCGTTATCTCTGGACTGACGCTTTTGCCGTCTTTAACTTTCTTGAACTTTATCGGCAGACCCGGGCGAATGAATTCAGGCAACTGGCTCTGACTCTTATTGATCAGGTTCATGAGACGCTGGGCCGTTATCGGCAAGACGATGTCCGCCGGGGATGGATCAGCGGACTTACCGAAAAAGAAGGCCGCAGGCATCCGACGGCGGGAGGCCTGCGCATCGGAAAGCCTCTGCCTGAACGTGGCCCAGATGAGGTCTACGACGACCTTAGCGAATGGGATAAGGATGGCCAGTATTTTCACTATCTGACGAAATGGATGCGTGCCCTCCACCGGACAGGCGAGGTTACAGGCAACACGAATTATAATTGCCTCGCGCGGGAACTGGCACAGGCAGCTCATGCCCGATTCACCTACACACCGTCTGCGGGTGGATCGCAGCGCATGTTCTGGAAAATGAGCATTGATCTGACCCGGCCGCAGGTGTCCTCAATGGGACATCACGATCCCCTGGATGCTCTGATCACTTATTATGAACTGCTCGGGAAATCACAGACGGAAGATGCCTGTCCTGATCTGAAAAAAGAAATTAATGAAATGATAAATATGTGCCGAAATCAGGATTGGACGACCGATGATCCTCTTGGCCTGGGAAGTCTTCTTGCCGACGCCTGCAGGGTGGGACAATTAACGGCAAAAGGCGTCACGACCTCCCCCGAGTTGTTGGAAAACCTTGTTGCTTCATCACTGGAAGGCCTGGAATCATTCTTGCAGAGAAGTCCGCTTGACTTGCCTGCGAGCCATCGGCTGGCTTTTCGTGAGTTCGGTCTTTCCATCGGTCTGAGGGCGGCCGCGAAACTAAAAACTGTTATGGCAGAATCTCCCCGCTCCTTCAGTATCTCCTCCGTCGCGCGTCAGTTAGAAAAGATTCTTCGATTTGGCGCGTTGGCCCCAACCATCGAAGGTTTCTGGCTGACTCCCGATCATCAGCGAGCCGGCACATGGATTGAGCACCGTGATATCAACGATGTTATGCTGGCAACTTCTCTGTTACCGGAAGAATTTTTATCTGTATAAATGATTTACAAACCCTATGGATAGTGGTCCCTGCGGGTCGCTCCATTTAAGTGTTCAGGGCGACGACTGGATAATTCAACTGAAATGCCGATTTTTTCTACTCTCAAATTATATTTGTACATTATCATCTTTTAGCAAAGTGGTAGGCATTGCCTACCATTCCCCTTACAATTAATCAGTATTGTTTTCATTCAGCTCTTATATTATTTTGAAATCAAAAAATGAATCTTCAGGGAAAGATAGCGCCAACAATGATTGGAGTCTGATTCAAAATGAAAAATAATAAAAAGGAAAGGAGAACGGAAACATGAAGGTCCTAATCGTTTATTACTCCATGTATGGTCACATATATAAGATGGCTGAAGCGGTGGCTGATGGTGTAACACAGGTCAAGGGTGCCGAAGTGAAAATGTATCGTGTGCCGGAAACTTTGCCCGATGACGTTTTAAGGAAAATGGGGGCATTAGACTTTCAAAAGACAACTGCTAAAATTAATACTTGTACTGCGGATGATTTGGTTTCCGCTGATGCAATTATATTTGGCACGCCGACGCGTTTCGGCAATATGTGTGGTCAGATGCGGCAATTTCTCGATTCTACCGGAGGAATTTGGGCCAAAGGACTTCTTGTAGGTAAAGTGGGAAGCGTATTTACCAGCTCGGCGACACAGCATGGTGGTCAGGAGTCAACGATCCTGAGCTTCCATATTACATTACTCCATCAAGGAATGATCATCGTAGGTCTTCCCTATGCTTTTGAAGGGCAAATGCGCATTGACGAAATCACTGGTTCATCTCCTTACGGCGCGTCAACAATTGCCGGCGGTAAAGGTGAACGAATGCCCAGCGAAAACGAATTGCTGGCGGCAAGATACCAGGGTAAACATGTTGCCCAAATTGCCGCAAAATTGGCACAATAAGATAAATATTATAATCAATATAAAGGAGGTTTTTTATGAATCCGAATACAAAGGATCAGGAATGGAAGGCATTGCAGTCTCGTATAAATAAATTAGTTGGCCATTTTTTGAAAGAGGATTTCCCTGCTATTGAATACAAAACAAGTATTGCCGGTCTTTTGCAATTACCGTTACAATATAGTGAACAAAATGTCGAGGAAATAACATAGAAACAATATTGACAAAATATTATCTGTTAAAATGAGGCTGGGGATAGATTATAAGTTTTGTTCATATAAAATTATAATCAAAGCCACATTGTGCATCAGTTTACAGCAACAAAAAACAATTTGATAAAATTTAAAAAAGAAGGTGGAGAAAATGATTGGAGAAAAAATAAGAAACGCGATGAATGAACAGATCAAGCATGAGATGGAATCGTTCTATATCTATTTATCGATGACTGCCTATTTCCACGCGCAGAATCTTGACGGCATGGCGCATTGGATGCGCTGTCAGGCGCATGAAGAAATGATCCACGCCATGAAGTTTTATGATCACATTCTTGACAGAGGCGGCGTGGTGACGCTTTTGGATTTGAAGCAGATTAAAACAACATGGAAAAAACCGCTGGAGGCCTGGCAGGATGCTTATGAGCATGAAAAATTTATTACAGAGAAAATTAAAAATATAACCAAGGTTTCACGCGAAGAGAATGACTATACCTCCGAACCGCTGCTGTCCTGGTTTCTAAATGAGCAGATTGAAGAAGAAAAAAATACGGAAAAAGTTTCCCGCGAACTGGCGATGGTGGAAACCTCCAAAGAAGGCATTTTAATGCTGGATCGGGAACTGGCCACTCGTATCTTTACTGCAGGATCACCGCTTGATCCGGCGGCGTATAATGTTGTTGCATGATGCAGTTGTAAATCAGTTATCAGAAACATTTAAAGCTCATCAAAATTCAAATGTGGTGAGCTTTTTTACTTATTTTAACCCTTCGAAGGGCAGTGTCTTATCATTTTTCATTGTTAAAAAATGATAGATTTATCCTACACTATCTGGTAAAAATATCCGATACATGGTGAATGTCTCGCCTCGATAAGAGATATTATTAAATTCTGGATTGGGATTAATGCCGCGGCTCAGTAAATAGTTAATAATAATTATGGACTGCTTGATTGAGGTAATTGGCAATGCGTGATAAATTACATATTTTAATTCTTGAAGATATGGAAGCTGATGCTGAATTAGTGGAAGATGAATTAACGCAGGCCGGATTTAAATTTGATGCCAAACGAGTTGCCGGCAGGTCTGCGTTTATCAAAGAACTGGTAGAATTTTCACCGGATTTGATTCTTGCCGATTATTCTCTTCCCGGTTTTAGTGGTCAAGCGGCACTGAAAATCGTTGTGGATAAATCCGTTGACATACCCTTTATATTTGTTTCCGGAGCATTAGGCGAGGAATTGGCCATAGAATTGCTGAAAAAAGGCGCAACAGATTATGTATTGAAAAATAAGCTTTCCCGACTTGTGCCTTCGGTCAGGCGCGCGCTTAATGAATTGGCCGAGCGTAATGAGCGTAAAAAAGCGGAGAATGAATTGCGGCTAAAATCAAAAAGTCTGGAAGAGGCCAATACCGCCTTGAGGGTATTATTGCAGCACCGGGAAGAAGACAGAACAGCAATGGAAGAAAAAGTTATAACCAATGTTAAAAAACTCGCCCTACCCTATATAGAAAAACTAAAGACGCTTAAATTAAATGAAAATCAGTTGGCTTATGTAAAAATAATAGAAGATCATCTTAAAGATATCGTCTCGCCTTTTCTACGCAATCTAACAATAGAACATTTAGATTTCACGCCTCGAGAAATTCAAATTACATCATTGGTTAAGGAAGGCAGAACGACAAAAGAGATTACAGAATTCTTAAATATATCGGCAACCGCTGTTGATTTTCACAGAAAGAATATCCGGATGAAGCTCGGTATCAAAAATAAAAAGACCAATCTCCGCTCATTTCTTCTTTCCATGCCGTCAAAAATTGACGAATAAGATCGTAAAAGGTAGTATATCAGGGACTATTCTATGACTGGATATGATTTTCCCATTAGTAGTGAAGGAAAACATGAATGGAAACAGAAAACATACCAAAGTCGCCGGCGGTGCTCATCCGGCGCACAAAAGCAGCTCTTCATCTTATTCTAAATCGCCCCGGGGTAATTAACAGCCTGACATTCGAGATGTTGCTGGTTATTGCCGATGAAATTGCCAGGGCCGGTTCTGAGGAGGCGGTCAAGCTTATCATTTTCAGCGGAAGCGGTGCAAAAGGTTTTTGCGCGGGCGGTGATATAAAAATTATGTTGCGGGCCGTTATGGAAGACAATATCGAACCGGTAATGCTTTTTTTAAAAGTCGAGAACGACCTTGATCTGGCCATTCATCGTTTCCATAAGCCGGTTGTGGTCTTTGCACACGGCATTACCATGGGCGGCGGTCTCGGTTTGTCTGCCGGCGCGGATATCGTGGTGGCGAACGAAACCACACGCATGGCTATGCCGGAAACCCGGATCGGCTTTTTCCCGGATGTCGGTTCCACCGGTTGGCTGTTCCAAAAATGTGGACGAGGTTATCCCGAATTCCTGGGGCTTACCGGATATGAGCTGCAGGGATCAGAATGCGTACGCATCGGTCTGGCCGATTGTCTGATTCCTTCCACGCGCTTTGATAAGGCGTTTGATGCCTTAATCGAACATTCTCCCAGATTGCCGTCGGACCGCAAGGCCGCAGCCGTAGCACTGACAGAAATCCTCAGCCCTTTCATGCAACCGGATATTCCCGACAAGAAAGATATGGACCAATGGATCGAGACATATTTTGCCGATAAAACCTCGGTGCTTGATCTGCTTAAGGACTTAAAGGCTTGCAGCAATCAAAACGACTTGTGCGAGGGAGTATTCGCCAGGCTTTCGGAGCGCTCGCCCCTGGCGGTGGCGACCACTTTGAAATGCTTGCGCCGCGATGAACATAAAGACTTGGCCGAGGTCTACGAATCCGACCTGTCGGTTGCCCGCTTTCTCATGACCCAACACGATTTCCGCGAAGGCGTGCGCGCCCGGCTCATCGACAAAGATGACCGCCCGCACTGGGATCCTGAAAGCTTCGAACAAGCGACTCGGCTGCTCGATCTTCAAACCACCATAGGCAAAACATGATCATTTAACTTTTTTTTCTTTTTCGGCGGTATTCCGGCGTAGCGTCAATCTGAGCGCTGTTTAGCGTGAAGCAGAACGTTGCTCCTTTTTCCACTTCGCTATTGGCCCACACCCGCCCACCATGTCTGTTGATGATCCGCTGGACAATCGCCAGTCCTATACCTGTTCCCTCGTATTCTTCGTTACTATGCAGCCGTTGAAAAACGCCAAAGAGCTTGTCGTAATGAGCCATGTCGAATCCGGCCCCGTTATCTTTAATACAATAGACCGTTTTATCGGACTCAATATAACTGCTCATTTCGATGATGCTTCGTTTTTGATTTTTTGTAAATTTAACGGCATTGGAAAAAAGATTAAACAGCACCTGTCTTATGAGCGTCAGGTCTCCATATCCGAGCTTTATCTTTGTGATCTTAAAATTGAGTTTGCGTTCCTTATTTGCCGTCCTTATTTCATTCCATACTTCTCTGGAAAGTTTGTCCATATCAATTACGGAAATGCTCATACTGGCTTTTTGTACCCTGGAAAAAGAAAGAAGATTCTCAATCAGAACTGCCATAAGATTGATATTGTCTCTAATCATGTTGAATTGATGTCGTGTTTTCTCATCAAATTTATCTCCCTGCTGTCTTAGAATTATCCTGGAAAAACCGTCTATGGCCCGAAGGGGCGCACGAAGATCATGGGATATAGAGTAGCTGAAACTTTCAAGTTCGCTGTTGATTACCTCAAGCTGGGCCTTGCGCTCTTGCAGTTGTGCCGCCTGCTTCGCCAATTGATCTTCCGCGGCTTTGCGCTCGGTTATGTCGCGCGCCACATGCACGGAGCCAACAGGTTGTCCCTTAGAATCGTAAAGAGGTGTTGTGCTCACAAGAAAATCACCACCGAGAATCGTTTCGTGTATCTCAGCCATATGCTCCCCGCCATCGAGGCAAGTATGGACATGTGGACAGAACTCCGGCGGGCAAGAGAGGCCATGAACAACTTCGTAACATCTGGCACCAATGCATTGGTCAGGCGCAAGGCTCAGACGTTTAGCCATCGCTTGATTCACCCGAACAACCCGATGCTCTTTGTCAAGGATAGTGATAAGGTCAGGAATCGTATCGAAGGTTCGCTCCCATTCTTCCTTTGCCCGGATGATCGCTTCCTCGAAGCGTTTATGTTCAGTGATGTTGCGGAAATATCCGATGATACCTTCGGTCTTCCCGGCGGGACCAAGCTTCGGGACATAAGTTCCCTCGAAATATTCAGGCTCACCACGTGAATTCCGAAGCGATGATTCCAACGAAACAGAATTGCCGGTTTCCAGTACTTTCCGCTTGATCGCCTTGAGTTTATCTGCGTCTCTAAATTCGAGGACGTCATAGTCTGTCTTTCCCAGCATATCGGTTTCGGTAAGGCCGAGTTGCGGATTGATAACAAGCTGGTAGCGCAGATCGCTGTCCTGTACCAGGATATGATCGGGAGTATTGGCGGCAATGACGTGGAAGCGCTCCTCGCTTACCCGCAACGCTTCACGCAATCTGATCGCAATGATGCCGTAAGAAAGATCATTTGCTATTTCGGCAAGCAGCATCTCTTCGTCTCCGGCAAAGGAATCGGGTTCTTTTGAGTAAATAGTTAAAGCGCCGAATGCCTTGCCGCCGGCCGTAAGCGGTAAGACTATCGATGATGCGTATCCTCGTCTGATCGCCTCTTTTCTCCATGGTTCGAACAGGGGATCGGTGAGCATATTTCTGCATATAGCCGGTTTTCCCGTACGGATAGCCGTGCCTGTCGGTCCGCGGCCGCGCTCAGTATCGGCCCAGGTTATCTTCAATGTGTCGATATATCCTTCTTCAAAACCACTATGGGCCACAGGGCGGACGGTTTTTTCCTCATCATCTTCAGCAAAACCGATCCATACCATCGCGTAGCCGCAGTCTTCGACAACAATCCTGCATACCTGTTCCATATAGGCGTGTTCGTCGGCGGCGCGCATCATAACCTGACTGCTTCGGGAAAGCGCCTTAAGTGTCCGGTTGTACTTTTCATTTTCATTCTCTCTGATCTTGCGATCGGTGATGTCACGAATGTTGCACTGGACCACCTTATTATGATCCACAAGGTAAACATTACTGACAATCTCCACGGCAATAGACCGCCCACCACGTGTTTCCAATGGCAAGTCCTCATAACGGTTATATTTGTTATCCTGCAAGGTCTTGAAAGCTTCTTTTGACGCAGCAATGTCCTTGAATACACGGAGTTCCCAGATATGTTTCCCGTATAATTCGCCATAAGAATAACCGAGTAACTCTAACAGGAAGGGATTGACATCAATTACTTTGCCCGTATCGGCATCGAGAATCAGGATACCGTCTTTGGCTGATTCAAAGAGCCGTCGGTATCGTTTCTCGGAATTCTGCAGTAGTGCTTCGGCATGCTTACTCGCGGTTATGTCAATGAATGACGCGACGACGCCCAACATCTGGCCGTCCTTGGAACGGATCGGTGCCGCGCTCGCCGAAATCCACAGTTTATGATCAGGAAAAGTCGCGGCTAAAATCACGTTATGCGAAGTTTCGCCGTGCAGGGCACGTGCCACTGGTATCTCGTCGGTTGGAAACGGCTGCCCTTTCTCCGTCTCCCAACGTATTATACGCGTCCGTTCATCAATCGTCTTATTGAAAAATATTTCCTTTGGCAGCAGCCTGCTCGCGGTATCGTTCATACGAATAGCTTTGCCTGCCATGTTATAAACTATCAGGCCGGTGGCCATCGAGGAAATGGTGGCTTCCAACTCAGCAGTTCTGATCTTAACCTGTTCATCCAGATTACTATGGGCTTCGCGGAGTTCATCTTCCGTCTTCTTGAGTTCTGTGACATCGCGTGCCGCAGCAAAGACACCCTGAACCTCGCCGTTTTCATTCTTATATACTGTTGCGTTATATAGAACTTGAGTTATGATGCCTGAGATGTGTCGGATGGCTAGAGGATAGTCTTTCACCGAACCTTCCAAAAACGCCTTCTGAAAACCCGCTCGCGCCTTTTGGGGTTCAGTAAAGTAATCGGAAAAATCTTTTCCGATGATCTGTTCCCTGGAAACGCCTGTAATTTCCTCAGTAGCCTTATTCACATCCATCACTTTGCCATCAGGACTAATCGTGACCAACGGATCGAGGCTCGCTTCAATGAGGGAACGTGAATAAAGCGATGATGCCTTAAGTTCTTCCTCCGCCTTCTTACGTTCTTTGTGTTCCTGAGCTTCCGCAAGGGCTCTCCGGATGGCCGGCACAAGGCGCTGTTCAAGGCGGCTTTTCAGAACGTAATCCTTGGCTCCCTGGGTCAGGATTTCGATGGCGCGATCTTCACCGACAGCGCCGGTTACCAGAACAAAAGGGACATCGGGACATCTTTTTTTGGCCTCGGCCAGCGCCAAAGCACCATTGTAGCTGGGAAGATCATAGTCGGAGAGAATAAGATCGGGAGAAAATGTTTGCAACTCGTGAACAAAATCATTTCTAGTCATTACTACTTTTGCTGTAAAGACTAGTCCTGCTTCCTTTAGTTCAAACTGCACCAATTCCGCATCAGCAAGGTTATCTTCCAAAATAATTATGCGAAGGGATTCAGCCACAATCTAATCTCCTGAGAGGACAGGTATCAATATATTGTTTTATAAAAAAGCACATTTCGAAAAATACATCAAGTGTGTATTAGGAGAAAAGGTGTTTCCTGAAAATACGTATGGCTAAACAGTTAATACCATTTATATGCATTTTATCTTTTAAAAAAGTGGTAGGCATTGCCTACCATTCCCCTTACAATTAATCAGTATTGTTTTCCTTCATTCCTTGCATTAATTTTATAGTCAAAAGAGGTGAAATTTACAACGTCATTGGCTTATTTTAAAACATTCTTACTAAAGGAGTGTTTATATTGTTTATTCTCAGGTAGCACATTTAAAAAAGTCTGGCCCAGGCAATAAGACGTTGATCAGCATAGCAGTTGATAGCATGTGTTTGTCCGGCATTGACCGGCTAAAAATTAAAATAAAATTAGAAAGGAGATTAAAAATGAAACAAAAAACTTCCGCGGTACGGAAAGGTGGTAAGGCTGACAAGGAAAAGCCCGGCAAAACCGGCTGGCGCTGCAAAGAATGCGGACAGATTCATTATGGCGACGAACCATCGGACAATTGTCCATTTTGTATGTTTCCTCATGCCTCATATTCAGAAGTCGAGCCGGAGGAATAATAAATCAATAGTGCTTTACACATAAAAATGCGTCTTTGCCCTGCATTGGCGGGTCAGAGATTATAAAGGAGATCGAAAATGAAACGTAAAGCTTCCGCGATATGGAAAGGCGGGATAATGAATGGCAGCGGAACAATAAGTTCTGACAGCGGTGTATTGTCC
>Ga0187887_10000903_pt1 | contig 27326 bp, 25 predicted proteins | sample June2016WEW_7_10_FD_132977 | JGI IMG/M metagenome (GOLD analysis project Ga0187887, IMG submission 132977) | Peatland microbial communities from SPRUCE experiment site at the Marcell Experimental Forest, Minnesota, USA - June2016WEW_7_10 | ecosystem: Environmental > Terrestrial > Soil >... | reverse complement strand
CGTGCTCAGCCGGGTGCCCGTCGGCCCCCCGAAGCTCGTCGTTGGGGCCAGAGAACTCGACCTCGCTGCTGACATGGACCTCGCTGTTCGACCGCTATCCGGTGAACGTCACCGGCGCCGGCATGGTGGCCGATTCGTCCCTCGCCCTGGCCGTCCAGTTCGGAGGGGACACCGCGACGGGTCTCACGAACTCGACGCTCGAGTACAACGAGGCGTCCGATACCTGGACGGCACTGGCCGAACCCCCGGGCGCGGTCCCGTCTGCGCGCGCAGGTTTCGCGTTCGCGAGCGATGCCGCCACCGGCGAAGCGGTACTCTTCGGGGGTGAGACGAACGCGGGGACCGGGCTCTCGGCCAATGATACGTGGCTGTTCAATTTCTCCTCGGGGACCTGGAGGAACGTCACGGGACCCGTCGCGCCCGCGCCACGGCAGGACGCCGCGTTCTCGATCGACCCAACCCTGGGGGTCGGGCTCCTGTTCGGAGGGTCGGACCCCGACTATCAGGGGACGGGTGAGGTGACCTTCTCGGACACCTGGGAGTTCAACCTCTCCACCGACGTGTGGAGCCGCGTGACGGTCCCATCGGGCACCGGTCCGCCCGCGGTCTACGGGGCGGGAATGACGTGGGACCCTTCGACGCAGACGTTCGAACTGTTCGGTGGTTGCTACCCGTGCTCCGACCGCGTCTGGCAGTTCAGCCCGCTCACCGCGGACTGGGCCGTGCTGCAACCCGGCGGCGGGACCGTCCCGGCCCCGCGGATGGAGTCGGTCTGGGTGTACGACCCGTTCCTCCAGGGCGATGTGCTGTTCGGCGGGACCGACGGGTCGACGGTCTATGGGGACACGACGATCTTCCTACCGCTCTCGAATTCCTGGTCGACCCAGCAGGCCGCTGGGGCTCCCGATGCGCGGTACGGCGCCTCGGCCGCCTGGTTCGACGTCTACGGCAACGAGACGCTGCTCATGAGCGGCGGGAGTGCCGCGGGGAACCTGTTCAACGGTACGTGGCGCCTCGCATCGCCCGCCTCGCTCTCCGTTCGGGTCGAAGCCGCCTCCGGTGCCGTCCCGATCGAGTACGCGGTCGTCCGGACGGGAGTGGTATCGAGCGGGATCACCAATGCGCAAGGATACTCGAACACCACCGGGCTCCCCTCAGAGGAGATCACACTCAACGTCTCGGCGGCGGGGTTCCAAACGTTCATCGAATCGCTCTGGCTGCCGCCGGGCCAGTCGACCGTGTTCTCGGTGCTCTTGTCGGGGGTAGCCCCGGCCGCGGTCGAAGTCCACGTGGCCCTCTCGAGCGGGGTCCCGTTCGTCGGGGCCCTCGTGAACGTCACGGTAGGGGATCGCCCCGTGACCCCCGGACTCATGACGGACCAGTACGGCTGGGCCAACTACTCGAGCGTACCCGCGTTCGAGGGCACGGCCACGGCCTGGGCCCCGGGGTTCCACACCGCCTCCGTCGCGGGCAATTTCGGCCCGGGCCAGACGGTCGTGGAGCGCCTGGTGCTGACCCCGCTGACCCTCCTCGAGATCCGAGTGCTCGGCGAGCTACCGAACGGGACCGTGGTCCGCCTGCAGAACGCCTCCGTGCTGCTCAACAGCGACCTCCTCGGATTGAGCGGGCCGACCGGAGAGCTGAACGTCTCGACGACCGACCTGGGCAGCGAGCTCCTGACCGCGACGGCGCCCTACTTCGGTCCGAACACGACCGACGTGCTCGTCCCGCCGACGGGGGTGGCCCCCGCGACGATCGAGCTCCGGTCGGCCCCTCCCGGGGACCTCGACCTCACGGTCGTGAGCGCGCAGACGCTGCAGCAGGTCTCCTCGGCCCAACTGAACTTCACCGTGACCCCGCCCGTGGTCGATTCGCCGGCGAAGTTCTCGGAGTCCGCCGCGAGGGGGGTCCTGCTCACCCCGTTCCTGGCCGGGAACTACACCCTCACCGCATGGGCTCCGGGGTTCCAAGAGAATCGGACCGTTCCGCCGCAGTGGCTGCAACCCGGGATCCTCGACTCGCTCACCGTGGCGCTGACCCCCGTGCCCGAGGGCGCGATCCACTCCCTCATTCTCGACAACGCCAGCCACCAGCCGATCGGGAGCGCGAGCGTCGTGCTCGTAAGCATCGGGACCCTGCTCTCCGACACGCAGGGGTGGGCGAACTTCTCGTCGCTCTCGGCAGGAACCTACGAGATCATCGCGTCGGCGACCGGGTACGACACGAACCAGTCGACCCTCGCGCTCTCGGCTGGAGAGGTGCTCCCGAGGTACGCGATCAACCTCACCCGGGCCCACTCCGGCCCATCCCCGGGAGGACAGAACAACCTCGCCCTGCTGCCGCCCGACGCCACGTCCGTATGGCCGCTCCTCCTCCTTCCGGGGGTCGCGCTGGTCCTTGCGGCGGTCTATCTCACGATCCTCCGGGCACCGGCCGCGCCGGTGCCGGAGGTGCCCGTACCGGCGGCGCCGCCGGCGGGCCGTTCCCGCCGGGCAGGGTTCTGGGGTCGCCTCCGACCGGAGCGTCCCCCCAAGGGCGAGACCAAGTCCTCGGGCCAGCGTGCGCCGCTAGCTGCGGAGACGGCGCCCGGTGGAGCCCCGATAGGTCAGGAGCCCGATCCCGAGCAGCACGGCGGCGACACCGACCGCGACGACCATCGGCGCGTAGAACGGGCTCTCGAAGGCGACCGCGATGAACCCGGCGCTCGCGAGCGCCGCGAGGACCACTGAGCCCAGCCCCGGGGGCCAGGAACCCGTGGGAGGCTCGTCGGGAGAGCGGCTCTCGAAGGCCCGGCGCTGCGCCTCGGAGAACGGCACGAGCTCCTCGGATCTCGGAGCCGGGGTGCTCCGCCCGAGGGTCGTGGCCGTCGGGAGCTTCTCCTCCGTACCGGAGCGGGGCCGCAGCACCAGGAGGAGCACCCCTCCCGCCGCCAGGGCGCACAGTGCGGCGAACGTCGGGTCGAAGACCGCCCGGAGCGGGAGGTTGGGTTCGGCCAGCCCGTTCGCGATCGTGCCCAGCCCCTGCAGCTGCGTCAGGTTGGTCGTGAAGAACGCCTGGACGAAATCGGTCGGGGACGCCGGGAGCGAGCTTCCGAGCACGGAGGCCCGGGCGGCCAGCAGCGCGGTCGCAGCGGTGATCGCCACGCCGAGCGCCACCGTCCGGTGCGCGAGCCCGGACCGTTCGCGCCAGGAGAGGGCGGCGACCAGGAAGGGGAGCCCGACCAGGACCCCCGCGGTGAGCTGGCTCGCGAGGCCGGCGAACGTCGTCGCGGCGACGAGCGCGGCGACGACGAGCACGACCAGAAGGATGTCCAGCGCGACGGCGACGAGCTGGCCCGTGGAGCCCCCGAGTCCGAGGATGAGCGCGATCGCGACGCAGGTGCCGAAGGCGAAGAAGACCCCGAGGTCGCCGACCGGGAAGAGGGAGAGCACCCGCGCCGCGACGTAGAAGAAGGGGAGAAGGAACAGCCCGGTCGCGACCGTCCGCTCGTTCATCCGGCGACCCTCCGGCCCCGTACCTGCGCGAAGACGAGGTTCAGCCCCTCCGTCGCTCCGCTCGGGCCGTAGCGCGTGACCGGAACCCCGAGCGCGCGGAGGCGGTCGGACTGGCGGTCGAGGCGTTCGACCTCCGGACGGAGGAGCAGGTCGAGGGCGCGCTGGGCCGAGCTCGTCGACAGCGGCGGATACATCGCCCTCAGGTCCGGGGCGAAGACGTTCAGGTGGTGGCCCGCCCGAAGGAGCGGCCCCCACGCGCGGGCGAGCGCCTCGGGGTCCCCTTCGAGGGCGGTGAACGCGACGAGGTGGGCCGGGAACGCGAGGCGGGGGCCGAGGTATTCGAGGACGGAGGCGAGGGAGGACTCCCGCGGCTCGACCTCCGCACCCGCGAGCGCGCGCGCGACCTCGAACTCGTTCTCCGGCCCTCGGCCCGGCACGAGGTGCCGGACGATCCGGTCGGAGAAGAGCAGCAGACCGAACCGGATGTCCTCATCCGCCGCGTACCGGGCGGCGAACCCCGCCGCCGTGACGGCCTGGTCGAGCGTGTCGGCCGTGCCGGCCCCCGCCGCCATCGTCCGACCGATGTCGAGGAGGAGGACCACCTCCTCCTGGTTCTCGCGCTGGAATTCTCGGACAAACATCGTGCCCTTCCCCGAGCGGGTCCACGCGATGCGCCGTGGGTCGTCGGTGCTGACGTACTCGCGGAGCGAGTGGAAGTCCATGCCGGCCCCGCGCGCCGGGTGCGGCGACTGGCCGAACGTCGGCGTGGGGAATCGCTCCGGTCGGCGCAGGCGGACCGACGGGTACTGCGGGATCGCTTCGAGCGTCCAGGGCGTGGAGAGCGCCGTTTCCTGGAACGCGAAGCCGAAGGTGTCGTGGGCGACGACGACGGTCGGGCCGATCTCGAACCGTCCTCGGACGGAGGGTCGGACCAGGTAGGAGATCGTCTTTTCGGCCCCGGGGGCCCACCACGTCAGCAGCCGGGGCGAGCCGTCGACGATCGCGAGCCGGTCCGGGTGCGCATCGAACACCTCGGCATACACTCCCGAGCGGAGGTGGGGCTCGAGCCGCACCGCCAGCAGCGCGGTGCCGTTCACGGGGACGAACGAACTGCACTCAAGCCGACGCGCGGTGAAGGCCCGCGGTCCGAACCCCCGCGTCGCGTACGCGAACTGGAAGACCTCCGCCGCGACGAACGCGAGGACGAACGTCGCCAGGACGAAGAGCACGAGGCTGAGAGTGTAGAACGCCAGCCCGAGGACGACGAGCCCCGCCGCGAGCAACGCCCCTCCGCGGGGGGTGAGCACGACCTGCGTCAGGGCCGCCTCCGTCTCCGCAACGGTTCAACGCGGAATGTCGATGCGGCCCAGGTCCTCGGCGAGGATGGCGCGCACCGCATCGGCCACGCGCCCGACCCCGCTCTGCTGGGCAGAGAGCGTGAGGGCCTCCGGCTTTGCGATGATCCGGTGGCTGAGCACGGCGAGGGCGAAGTCCCGCACATCGTCCGGGATCAGGTACCGGCGCCCGTCCAGCACCGCCGCGGCGCGGGCCGCATTGAGGAGGTGGACGCTCGCCCGCGGAGAGGCACCGACCAGGATCCGGGGATCCTGCCGCGTCTCGCGCACGACCTGTGTGATGTACTGGTAGAGGTCGTCCGTCACCCGGACCTGGCTCGGCAGGGCCCGGAGGCGGTCGAGCTCGTCGACCGTCACGACCGGCGTGCGGGCCGCGTCCTCGGGGACGTCATCGCGCGTCCGGAGGATGGTCACCTCGTCGTCCGCGGAGGGGTAATCCAGGATCCATCGGAAGAGGAAGCGGTCGAGCTCCGCTTCGGGGAGCGGGTAGGTCCCCTCCTGCTCGATCGGGTTCTGGGTCGCGATGACCATGAACGGCCGGGGCAGCGGATGGCTCTCCCCCTCGATGGTGACCTGGCCCTCCTGCATCGCTTCCAGCAGGGCGGACTGGACCTTCGGGGGGGCGCGGTTGATCTCGTCGGCCAGGATGACGTGGGCGAAGATCGGCCCGGGCCGGAACTCGAAGGAGTGGTCCTTCGGGTTGATCACCGTCGCCCCGAGGATGTCCGCCGGCAGCATGTCGGGAGTGAACTGGATGCGGCGGAAGGAGAGGTCGAGCGAGCGGGCGAAGGAGCGGACGAGGTAGGTCTTGGCCAGTCCGGGGACCCCCTCGAGGAGCACGTGCCCGTCCGCGAGGAGCGCGTCGGTCAGGGCCCGTACGACCGCGGCGTAGCCGATCACCTCGCGCCCGATCGCCCCTTGCAATCGTTCGAGGATCTCGGCGGCGCCGGCCCCGACCGATCCCGAGGCGACGGAGGCCGGGGCGGGCGGTGGGTCGGAGGGTCGAACCGCCGGTGAGGTCACGCCGCCGCCCCCCAGGCCGCGAGGACCTGTTCTACCTCTACGACGGCCCGGTCGAAGTCCCGGGCGGCCCGGCGTCGTCGCATCGGAACAGTCACGCTCGAGAATGCTTCCCAGGAGCGCGCGCCGTCGGCCAGGTACGCCGACCGGTACGCCGCGGCGAGGTCCCGCAGCACCCGCCGAAGGCTCACCGAAGACGGCAGCTTAGGGGCCGCCCCGCTCGCCGCCCACGTACGGAGCTCCTCGGGAGACACTCCGTAGAGTTCCTGGGCGACGGAGGCGAGCCGTTCCCGAAGCAGGAAGGCCGCCAGAAGGTATCGGTCCTCGCGCAGCGCCGCGTGGGCGGCCGCGACCGGGTTGATCCTCCAGGAATGATAGGGAGGCGAGGCCGTCAGGTAAGGCGGCGACTGCGGTCGTGACCTCCACCACCAGAGAAGGCTCGCCGCGGCCAGGATGAACAGTGGGAGGGCGTACGAAACGTTGGAGAAGACGGGAATGTACGCCACAGACCCTCCCAAGAGCTCTCCGTCAACCCCCCGGCGGGGGGAGCCCCTCGACGTCGGGCCGCACCGCCCGGGAGCGGTCCGCCGGATTCCATACGACGGAGGGGGTCGGGCGGGCCGAAGGATACAGGTCCCGCATCGGCGGTTCCGAGTAGATCTTTCGAAGCACGTCCAGGAGATCCCCCCGAGTCCAGTCCGATTCGCTGCCGTACCGGACCGGTTCGTACAATCGGTAGAGTCTCGCCACCTCGGAGTTCAGGATCCCCATATCGTCGCGCAGGTATTGCGCCAGGAATTCCCGATGGGTCCACTGGGCAGGGAGGCTCAGTCCGTACGCCTTCTGGAGGTCCAACACGACCCGGTGGTACGCCTCACTGACCGCCAGGCCATACTCTCCGCGGGCCAGGCGCTGTTCCGACTCCCGCACGATCGGGATGCTCGGGAGCGCGGTGGGAGTGGCGGAAGGGGTCGCAGTACTCGTGGTCCAGGGAGCGGCGGTCGTCGGATTTGACGGACCCTTGGACGCCAGTTCTATCGCCCATCGCCCGATGGCGCGCGGGCCTTATGGAGGCTTCTAGGAGGCGCGCCAGTCCCGGCTCCCGGCACGGAATGCTCCACCGGCCCCGAGCACGTCCCGGAGCCCGGTCGGGGGCCCCTATACCTGGAACTGGAACTTTGTCATCTCGGAACGCTGGACCGGGAGTCGCTCCGCCAACGCTCCCTTCAGCCGTTCCACCTCGTCGTGGGTCCACGTCCCGTGGAGGTCCAGCGAGACGGAGTGCCGAGACCTGCGATGCGCGCGGCGGATGACGATGTCCGCGTGCTTCCCGCCGATCCCGGATAGGCGAAGACTGAACGAACGGGCCTGCGCGATCGGGCCCCAGTCATCGCTGGCGAGGGCGTCCAACAGATGCCCTACCGGCTCGTCGCTCTTGGGACGCCCCGATCGGTCGGGGAGCGGAAGCCAGCCGCCCGGTGCAACCTCCCAGTGGTCGACCCGGCGGAACCCCAGGGCCGATAGCGCGTGCAGTGTGGCCCCCGTGAGCCGGATCAGGTCGGCCGATTCCTCGATCCGTCGGAGGCCCAGGAGCTCTTCGAGCCGCCGGAGCGCCGGCGTGTCGGGCGCCGCCGGTCGCTCGAGGTCGACTTCCAGGTGGACGTGGCTGTAGGGTCGGTTCTTCTTTCGCCGGGCCGAGCGGGGTCCGCTCGTGGGTTGATTGAGGATCGAAGTTGGTCCGATGAGCCCAGGTGCCGACAACGCCGGTGGCTTCGGAGCAGACACGGTGGCTTCCAACCGTTCGGGGGGATGAGGGTTGCGTCCCGGGGCGGGCGAGTCCACGGACCAGGTCACGGGGCGATCGGAACGACCCGCCCATCGTTCCGTGCGAAGAGGTTACGTCGTGCGAGAGATTCCGGATCCTACCAGCCAGAGTGGAGGGCGAGGATGGGGGAGAGCGGATCGCTGTTGACCTCGCTGGACTGCCGCGCGTGTTGCGGCCAGTTCGACCCTACTCGACCCACGGGAGTCTGCCCCACCTGCGGGCACACGCTGTTCGCGACGTACGACCTCGCTCGCCTGGACCCTCGGACCTGGCGAGCCCGCGTCATCGAACGACCGGCCACGCTCTGGCGGTATCGGGAACTCCTGCCGGTGATGCGGACGGAATCGATCGTGACCTTGGGCGAGGGATTCTCCCCGATCCTGCCTCTTGCAGAGGCCCCAGCGGCCCCCGGTGTCCGACTGCTCCTGAAGGACGATGGGGTCGCCCCGACGGGGTCGTTCAAAGCCCGGGGGATGGCGGTCGCGGTGAGCCGGGCCCACGAACTGGGCCTCCGTGAGCTGTTCGTCCCGAGCGCCGGTAACGCCGGGGTCGCACTGTCCGCCTACGGCGCGCGGGCGGGGATTCGGGTCCGGATCTACCTGCCCGAGCAGACGGCCGCGTCCGTGCAGGAGATGTGCCGCCGCTACGGGGCCGGGGTGCGGGCCGTACCGGGGACGATCCGTGAAGCCGGAGTGGTCGCCCGCGAGTCGGAGAAGGGACGTGGCTCCTTCGACATGTCCACGCTCCGCGAACCGTACCGGGTCGAGGGAAAGAAGACGATGGGGCTCGAGATCTACGAACAGTCGCCGGAAGGCGGCATGCCCGACGCCATTCTCTATCCCACCGGCGGGGGGACTGGGCTCGTCGGGATGTACAAGGCGTTCGGCGAGTTGCGCTCGGTCGGACTCCTCGAACGGTTTCCCCGGCTCTACGCCGTCCAACCGGAAGGTTGCGCTCCGGTCGTGCGCGCCCTCCGGGACGGCGAGCCCCGTGTCACCCCCTGGGAGCACCCGACCACGCTCGCACCCGGCCTGCTCGTTCCCGCCCCGTTCGCCTCAGAGCGGATCCTGGAGGCAGTACGCGAGACCCACGGCGGTGGTGTCGAAGTCACCGACCGGCAGATGGTGGAGGCGATGGCCGAACTGGCCGCGGTGCACGGGGTCTCCGCCTCCCCCGAGGGCGCCGCACCGTACGCCGCGCTCGGTGCTCTCGCGGGGGACGGGCGGATCCGTCCCGGCGAGACGGTCCTCCTCTACAACACGGGATCCGGACTCTCCTTCTCCCTCGACGAGCTCCGAGCGAGCCTCGCCCGAAGCGCCGAGGGCCGGGCCGCTTAGGTCATGGGCGGGTGGGGCTTGCCCGCGATGACCCGGACCCCGTGAACGGGGATCGCAGGACCGTCGTCCGGTGCGGGTCAAATCGGCCTGACGGGCCTTACTTGAACTCGCCTCACGGTGGGACCATCGGTGTGTAGATGATCGAGGTGCGATTCCACGGTCGCGGAGGGCAGGGAGCCGTCGTGGCCTCCGAGCTGCTCGCACAGGCTGTCTTCGTGGACGGCAAGTTTCCGCAGAGCTTCCCCTTCTTCGGTGTGGAGCGCCGGGGTGCTCCGGTCACCGCGTTCACCCGCATCGACGACCGCCCGATCGACGTGCGGACTTCCGTGACAACGCCCGACATCGTGGTCGTCCTCGACGCGGGCCTCCTTCAGCGGATCCCGGTGACGAACGGGCTCCGCGCGGGCGGGATCCTGCTCGTGAATACGCCCAAGCCCCCCGAAGGCCTCCTCGAGGCCGGTCCGTTCCTCGTCTCCACCGTGGACGCCACCCGCATCGCCCTCGAGCACGGGCTCGGGTCCTCGACCCTTCCGATCGTCAACACCGCCGTCCTCGGGGCGTTCGCGAGGGCCTCGGGCGTGGTCTCGCTGGACGCGGTACGCGAGGCGATCGACTCGTTCTCGCCCGCCCGGCGGGCCGACAACTGCGCGGCCGCCTCCGACGGGTTCGATGCGGTCCGTACGGCACCGATGGGTCCGACGCCGCCGGCGGGTTCGGCGCCTCCCCACCCGAGCACCTTCCCCCGGGTCGACGGTCCGGTCGCGACGATCTCGAGCGACGTCATCCACACGGCCGACTGGCGGACGCTGACCCCGAGGATCACGCTCGCCAAGTGCACGCGCTGCAACTTCTGCTGGAAATTCTGCCCGGACGACGCGATCGAGTTCGACGCCGCGGGATTCCCGGTGATCCGGACCGACTACTGCAAGGGGTGCGGGATCTGCGCCGCCGAGTGCCCCCCCCGGGCGATCGAGATGCGGGCGGAGGCTTAGGAGGTCGGACGATGACGCGGTTGGTGATCTCGGGGAACTACGCCCAGTCGTACGCGGCGCGCCTCGCGCGGGTGCAGGTCATCTCGGCCTACCCGATCACGCCCCAGACGAGCATCGTCGAAAAGCTCGCCGACTTCGTCGCCAACGGGGACCTGCCGGCCCAGTTCGTGAAGGTCGAATCCGAACACAGCGCGCTCCAGGTCTGCGTGAGCGCCGCGGCCCTCGGTGCGCGGACCTACACGGCCACCTCGAGCCAAGGGCTCCTCCTGATGCACGAACTGCTCCACTGGGCGTCCGGCCTGCGCGCTCCCATCGTGATGGGGGTCGTCAACCGCGCGGTCGCGGTGCCGTGGAACATCGGCGCCGACCACACCGACACGATCGCCCAGCGCGACACCGGTTGGGTCCAGTTCTACTGCGAAAGCAACCAGGAGGTCCTCGACACCGTCCTGATGGCGTACCGGTTGGGGGAGGACCTGGCGGTGCGTCTCCCGGTGATGGTCATGGAGGATGCGTTCTACCTCTCCCACACGGTCGAGCCGGTCGACGTACCGGACCAGGCTACGGTCGACGGATTCCTTCCGGCCCGGGTCCCGCGCGATGTGCTCCAACCCGGGGTCGGCACCCGCGTGGGGTCGTTCACGGGGCCGGACCACTACGTCGAGTTCCGCCGTCAGGTCGCCCACGGGATGGAGGCGGTCCTACCGGCCCTCGAGGTGGTCGAGCAGGACTTCTTCCGCCGCTTTGGGCGCTACCACGGGGGCCCTGTCGCGACCTACCGGACCGAGGGGGCGGACGTGGTGCTGCTGACGATGGGCACGATGTCGACGACGGCGCGCAAGGTCGTGGACGAGCTGCGGGCGGCGGGACGGAAGGTGGGGCTGGCCAAGCTCCGGCTGTTCCGGCCGTTCCCGGTGGACGAGCTCCGCGCCCTCGGGCGGACGGTCGGCCGCATCGGGGTCGTGGACCGCTCCTACACCTTCGGCGGGCTCGGCGCCACGGCGACCGAGGTCCGATCCGCCCTCTACGGGGCAGCGAACGTCCCCCAGATCACCTCCTTCCTGGCGGGGGTCGGGGGCCGGGACGTGACGCCGAGCATGGTGCGTCGGATGTACGATGTCCTCCTCGACGGCGAGCCGGCCGAGGTCAGCTGGGTCGACCTGGACGCCCAACTGGGGGTGCCCGTCCATGGCTAAACTCACCATCCCCCGCGAAGAACTGATGCACTCCGGCCACGCGGCGTGCCCCGGATGCGCGCCCGCGCTCGCGATGCGCCTCCTGCTGAAGGGGCTGGGGCCGAAGACGATCGTCTCGATCCCCGCCTGCTGCTGGACCGTCATCGCGACCCCGTACCCGACCACCGCGCTGGGCGTCCCGACGCTCGACAACCCCATCGAGGCCACGGGCGCATCGATCTCGGGCCTGCGCGCGGCCGCCGACGCCCTCGGCTACCACGACCTCAACATCGTCGGGTTCGCGGGCGACGGAGGGACGGCCGACATCGGGCTCCAGGCGCTGAGCGGGATGCTCGAGCGCCGGACCAACGCGATCTACGTGATGTACGACAACGAGGCGTACATGAACACCGGCGTCCAGCGCAGCGGGTCGAGCCCGCTCGGCGCCTGGACGACCACCACGCCCGTCTCCGGCGAGAGCCACGGGAAGGCCGAGGCGAAGAAGGACGTCATGGGCATCGTGTTGGCCCACCGTCCCGCCTACGCCGCCACCGTGAACCCGAGCTTCCCCGAGGACTTCGTCCGGAAGGTCGAGAAGGCGCGGGACATGAAGGGGCCCCGGTTCCTCCACGTCTTCGCCCCGTGCCCGCCCGGCTGGAAGTACTCCTCGGAGCAGACGATCGCCATCGGGCGCCTCGCCACGGACACGGGCGTGTTCCCGCTGTATGAGGTCGTGGACGGCAAGTGCCGGATCACGCGGCCGACGAACCAGCTGAAGCCGGTCGGGGAGTACCTGAAGACCCAGGGCCGGTTCGCCCACCTCACCGCCGCGGACATCGCGGCCGTGGAAGTGCAGGTGAGGCTCGGCTGGGAGCGCCTGCTGGCGTTCGAACGGGAGTCGACCGTCCCGGTCGCACCCACCGCCCCCGCGGTCCGCGTGAGGCCTCCGGCCGTTCCCGCGTAAGGACGGGCACGCCCTCGCGACCGTCCCAGCTCGGCATCGCTCGGCGCGCCCGGTGCGCCCGGTGCGATCGGGCCCATCGCCCCGTTCGGAGCCGGGCGTGGTCTCCGGGAAGCCTCCGCCGCGCGTCAGGTGACGGTCATCGTACCGGTCATGAACCCGGCCACGCCCATCGGCGGGGTGGTGTACGGGTCGACGCCGGTCCCGCACGGGGCGAAGCAGTACCAGGTGTACTCGCCGGGGTTGATCACATCGACCATGAACCGGACCGTGCTCTGCCCGGGGCTCAGGATCTGGAGGCCGAGCACGGGAATGTTGAACGTGTGGGCCACGTTGTCCGACGAGACGCGTCCCACCGGGGTGCCGTTGATGTACTCCACCCCGCCGACCGTACCGCCCACGGGACACGGACATTCGCTCCAATTGGTGGGGGAGTCGTTGTCCACGATCGTAAATTCCACGAGCCCCGCCGGAGCGGAGAAGTTCGCCGGGGAGTACTGCGGCCAGCCGTTCTGAGGGTCGATGTTGATGCTCAAGTTGACGTAGCTGACGGGGCCGGTGGGGGTCGATCCGTTGGTGGCCGCGGGGGCGGGAATGGCGATGACGAGGCCGAAGCCGACGGCGAGCGAGATCAGGGTGCCCGCGGTGAAGTAGATGAACACGGTGCGGACCGGCAGCGCCGCGGACCACGTCGGCCGGGGCGCGGGGCGGCGGACCACGGTGGGTTGGGCTCGGCGGCGCGCCGCCAGCGTGTCACGGAGCCATACGTCCAGGGAGAGCGAGGTACCCGCTCCGCCGACGATCATGACGGCGTAGGCGAGGATGTAGAGCGGGTGTTCCCCCACATCCGTGCCGCCCGGGAAGAAGAACGTCGAGCCGAACTGGGTCGCGAGGAGAACCGCCGAGAAGAAGCTCCCGACGAAGCACGCGATCCGGGTCCCGAGACCGAGGAGGAGGGCGACCCCGAGGTAGGCGGTGACGATCGCGATCGCCCACTCGAAGAACAGCGGGTGGGACGCCACGTAGTCGGCAAACCCCGGGCCCCCGATCGTCGTCGGGGCGAAGGAGCGGGCGACCGAGGGGAAGGTGGACCAGTACTGGTTGGCCGGATCCAGGATGAAGACCAGGTTCACGATCCATACCACACCGAGCCCGATCCGGAGGTACTCCATCGCGTGCGGCGAGTCCCAGATGGACTGCGGTTTTCGCGGGCTCCCCTCGGTGGGTTCGGTGGCGGAGTTCATGGCACTCACCGCACCGGGGCGTGGAAGAGATTATAGACGGCTCGTCAACCGAAGTTCACCGAGGTTCGGTCCGCGACAGGCCCCCACGGGAAGCCGCCTCCCTCGGGGCTGGGGAGGAGGCGGGGTCGAACGGATCCCACCGTACCCCCCGATGTGCGGTGCGGGGTAACCTTGAAGGTCCCCCGGCCCCTAGAACTGTCGATGGCTCTCGCCTTCAAACTGGAAACCACCACCGCCTCGGACGGGACCGTCACGTGCGCGTGGTGCCACCACCCGATCCCAAAGGGCGACCGGACGGTCCGGGTCGTCGATTATCCGCCGGCGCTTCCCGAGACCTTGCGGAGCCTCGTGTTCGACACGATGGAGCACCTGCGGGACTGGTCCCAGCAGGCCGCGCTCAATGCGATGCGCCAGATCGCGATGAAGGACCCGGCGTACCTCGCCAACCCTCCGGAAGCCGTGGCGCGCCGAGACGCCTACGCCGCGCTCGCCCAGATGACGTTCCGGACCGCGTAGACCCGAGGGGCAACCCCGCCGAAGTAGCCTCCGAGCCGGGGCTGCTTTTCTGCGAGGCCATCTGCGGCCATCGTCCCGGATCCTCGTGGGTTCCAGACAGAGAGAGTCCGTCGGAGCTCTTCCGCCCCGTCCGCGGCCGACGATGCGGACCTGGATTTGCGGATTCATCCTTCGTGGGTCGATCGCCCCTCGGCCGGCACGACCCCGTAACCGGCGAGCTTCTCCTGGGCCCCCTGCAGTTGGGCCTCATGCACAGCGCCCAGGTCCTCCTGCGCCGTGACCCGGCCGCCGGAGAGGGGACCGTCCACGACCTGGGGCAGGTGGAAATCGGCGGTGGAGTACTCATCCTCGTGCCCGCAACCGGTGCACCGGATTCGGAGGCTGCTGATCATGACCCCGCTATCGCCGGTCTTCGACTCGGCGATCGGGCTGGGGATTTCTCGGCTGCAGGATCGGCACTTGACAAACAGCGTCGGCATGTTCTTCGGTTCTCCTTTTCGACCCTTGAGGGGTCGAGCGGTTCAGGTTCGGGGGAGTATATCGACGGGACCTTGATTCCGATTGAGGGAGCCCGCACCGGCGGTGGCTAGCTCGCCCCTACCGGGCATCCCAAGGAGTCGTGCCCGACCGGACGTCCTGCCACCGTGGGGAACACCCCCTGTTCCCCCGGCCAACGGCCAGCCGTTCGGCCGTCTCTCCGTTCCCTTCGCGGACCTCACCAGAGAACGATGGGAAGCCGCCACTGCGGCGAAGGCAGGCTCCGCGTCCTCGGCCCCGATCGGAGCGACCCGGGACAGGAGTCGCCGCTTCAGCTCCGCCGAGCGTCCTCGTGCAGGGCCCGGGATCGGATGGATGCCAGGGGGTAGAACCGGCCTCCGAACACGACCGCATGGATCTTCCGGGTGTGGCTGATGTCGTCCAGGGGGTTCGCGTCGAGCAGCACGAGGTCGGCGGTGCGGCCCACTTCGACCGTCCCCCACGTCTCGGTCTTTCCCATGAACTTCGCCGGGTTCAGCGTCGCGGCTTGCAGGGCCTCCAAGGGGGTAAGGCCCGCCTCCACCAGCAGCGCCAGCTCGTTGTGCAGATCCACGCCGGGCACCATCCCCCAATTGGAGAAGTCGGAACCTGCCATGATCGGAACCCCGGCGCGGTGCATCCTCCGGACGAGCTCGAGGTGTTTTTGGTGAATGTCCAACCGCGGTACCAGCGCCTCCGGATCATTGCTCCACAGCACGAACCCGCGCTCGTAGGCGACGAGCGTCGGGACGTACCAGGTTCCGTTCTGGGCGAGTCGCTGAAACAGCTGCTGTCCGAGCGAACCGAGATTCGCGGCCACCGCCTCTTCCACCGTCTTGGCCGTGGCTCCCCGTTGCCAGAGGGCGCTCTCGTTGATGGTTTCGATGTGCTCCAGGCTGGCCACCCCGGCATCGGAGGCCTCCGCGGAACTCACGCCCATCGGCAAATGAACCCCCACCGGAAGTCGCTCCGTTCGAGCCTCCTCCATCAGCGCGAAGAACGCCTCGGGCGGCAGCGCATTGTGCACCTTGATGAAATCGACGCCCTCGTTCCGGAGCTTGCGAACGGCTTGCCGCGCCTCCTCGGGCGTGCGCACGGTCAGTCGGTTGGTCACGCCGTCCTTGGGGCCGTCCACGAACGGGCCGGCGCGGAGGATGTGCGGCCCGACGAGGGTACCGTCACGGATCTGCGACCGCCAACGATCGATCTGGGCGAGATCCCCGCCCATGTCGCGCACGCCGGTGACGCCGTTCATGATCAGCAGCGGAAACGCATCTTCCGTCGCGTCCGTCAAATGACCGTGCATGTCCCAGAGGCCGGGGATCAGGAATTTTCCGCTGCAGTCCACCTCGCGGACGTCCTCAGGGATCTCGATGGTATCGCTCGGCCCTACGGCCGAGATCTGGCCGCCGGTGATGAGGACGGTCGAGTTGGGCCGGGCGGCCGCACCGGTGCAGTCGATGACGGTGACGTGCGTGAAGGCCAGCGGCCCGCTCCCGTCCACCCGTACCGGCGCCTTCGACATTCTTTCCTGCCGTTCCGAGGCGCTCCCTTCAGAACTCGACCGGGACCCGTCCTTTAACCCCTCTCCCGGAGGTCGGGCACTGAGCACCAGTTCGAGGAGCCTAGTCTCCCCGCCCCGTTTCACCCACGGCAGGTGGAGCTGCCCCGAAGGACGAGAAGACCCGGCGCTACGATCCCCGACAGAAGGCCGAAGTGCGCGAGAAGGATTGGGGGGCATGGGCTCGGCCGGATTCGAACCGGCGGTCTTCGCTGTGTGAGAGCGACGTCGTAACCACTGGACCACGAGCCCGCAGTTCGGGAGCGAACGCCCGTACGCCTTAACCCCGTCGTTAGGCGAATGCCAGCACGGCCGGAAGCAAGAGACTGGCGGCGATCGTGAGGACCAATCCGCTCGCGAGCGAGAGGCTGGCCGCCTCGCGCTCCCCGTACCGGGTGACGAAGTAGAGGGTCGTGTCCATCGACGTCGCGCCCCCGATTGCGACCAACCCTTCCCCGCGGAGGCGCCGGCCGACGAGCGGGGAGAACAACATCGTCAGGTCCTCCCGAAGGAAATTGGTCGTGAACGCGAGGAGCCCGAGCACGGCTCCGAGTCGGGCCCCGACCAGGGGACCGGCGAGGGTGTACCATCCGAAGGCGAGCGAGGTTGCGAAGGCGGCCGGCACCGAAACGCCGGTCAGGGCGACGAACAGGGCCGCGCCGAGGAGGGAGCCGCCGACGGCCGCCGTGAGAGGAACCCACAGCCGGCGCAGCCCGGCGGTGCTGAGCTTGAGGTCGAACGCGACCAGCGCCAGGAGTGCGTACAGCGCCCAGGTGAGGCCGGTCGAGGTGGGGAGCACGACGAAATGTCCGATAGCATACCCACCGAGCAGGGCCGCGAGCAGGAGGAGGCTGACCGGGACGCGGCGTTCCTCGGGGTGGTCCGTTGGGGGGGTTGACGACGACGGCGGGGGGCGCGCTCGGACCACGAGGAAGTAGATGCCGACCGTGCACCCGAGGATGATCGCCACGAACCCCAGCGAGAGGGGGATGGTCGCGAGGAGCTGCGCGGGCGGAACGAGGTCCAGGCTCGCGCCGAGGAGTCCGACGAGGAGACCGACGTTGACGAGCGTGATCCGACCGACCCACGGCGTGTGCGGGCGCACGATCCGGCCCGCGAGGAACCCCAGGAGGAACGCGACGTACAGGAAGGGGTTGATCTCCACGGACCGGCTACCCCGACCACGCGGTCAGGGACCGGGGGCGCCCCGGCGGCGTCGGGGGGCCGAGCCACAGCGTCTCGTCTCGGTCGGGGCCGAATCCCACGTACTCCACGGGGACCCCCGTTTCGCGCGTGATGAAATCGAGGAATCGGCGGACCGGCGCGGGGAGCGCGGAGGCGCCTTCCCGCCGCAGACGCTCCTTCAGCCGTTCGTGGAACGGCGGCCACCCTTCGAGCTGTTCGTAGACGGGCTGGACCTTGGCCAGGTCCCCGGCGTCCACGGGCAGTCCGTCGCGCACCGTCGTCCCGTCCGGAAGGACATAGGCGACCGCGACGGGCACCGTTTCCTCGCCTCCAAGGACGTCCACCTTGCTGATCGCGAGGGAGGTGAACCCGTTGAGGCGCGCGGCATAGCGCAGCAGCACCAGGTCGAGCCAGCCGGTCCGCCGCGCGCGTCCCGTCGTCGCGCCCCGTTCTCCGCCGACTCGGCGGAGAAACTCCCCACGGTCGCCGGTGTCCTCGGTGGGGAACGGGCCTGCTCCGACCCGGGTGCAGTAGGCCTTCGCGACCCCCACCACCGAATCGAGGTCGGTCGGAGGGATCCCGCTCCCGACCATCGCTCCCGCGCTGGTCGGGTGGGAGCTGGTGACGTAGGGATACGTTCCGAAGTCGATGTCGAGGAGCGTGCTCTGGGCGCCTTCCAGCAGGATCGCGTCGCCCCGGGCGACCGCATCCCACAACATCGTCTCGGTCCCCCGGATGTAGGGCGCCAGCCGTGCGCCGGTCTCGACCAGTTGGGAGGCCAGTTGGTCGATCGGAGGCAGGTTCGGCACGTGGGCCTTGATCGCGTACAGCAGTTCGAGCCGCTCCCGCACCACGGCCGGCCGGGAAAGGTCGCCCATCCGGATGCCCCATCGACCGTACCGGTCCTCGTAGGCCGGTCCGATACCGCGGCGCGTCGTGCCGAGCTGAGCGGTGGGGTTCTTCGACGCACGAAGGTCGTCCTGCCAGGCGTCCTCGATCTCGTGGATCGGCAGAAGGACGTGCGCCCGGTCCGAGATGACGACCTCGCCCCGGAGCAATCCCCGGCGTTCGAGGTCCTGGATCTCCTCCTCGAGCTTCGTGGGTTGGATGACCATCCCGGGTCCGCTCACGGCAATGACGTTGTGGCGCAGGACCCCGCACGCGAGTTGGTGGAGGACGACCGTCCCCTCGGGAATGTGGATCGTGTGTCCCGTGTTGGGGCCGCCCGCCGAGCGGACCACGTAGCGGGCCTGGGCGGAGAGGAAGTCGGAGATCTTTCCCTTGGCCTCGTCCCCGAACTGGGCTCCGATCACGACGCGGACGCTCGTGTTGATCCCCCAGCGATGGCGAGTCTTGCGGGTACATCTGGGTTGTGGCATCCGGGCCGCCCGGAGGTCCTGGGGGCCGGGAGCCCCGACGGGAGTCAGAGCGGGTCCGCGATGTCGGAAGTGGGCGGGGGGTCGGGCCCGGGGGGCACGCCCGAGGGCGGGCGGTGGCCCCCGGCCATGAACGCCCGGGTCTTCGCCCGGTGGCACTGTCGACAGACGGTCTGAAGGTTGGAGTATTCGAGCGCGGCTCCCCCGCGGGCGATCTCCACGATATGGTCGACGTCGAGCTCCCGGGCCCGGCGTCGGGCCCCACAGATCTGGCACCGGTATCGGTCCCGCAGCATCACGTAGGACCGGGCCGAATCCCAGAAGTAGTGTCCGTGGAACCTCCACTGGCACGTGCGCGAGCAGTAGGGCGTGCGATGGTTCGGCAACGCCGCGGAACACTCCACGCATCGGGCGGTACGTCGGGCTTCCCGACGACGGTCGGCGCCATCGGAGAACCAGGCCACCGACAGCGCGAGGATCCGACCGTTCGGCCCGACCCGGACGGACGGCGCGGGAGGCGCCCGGCGCGGCATGCCCCGATCTCGACCGGGCCTCCTATGAGCGTTCGCCTCCACCCGCGCGCGGCCGACCTCTCGCCCCGCTACTCCCTTAATCTCACCCCCATTGGCCGGTCGTGCGGTTCCCCCTCGCCGACTGGATCGACGACCACCGAGAATGTCGTTACAACCTCGGCAGCAGCGGAATGGCGGGCTCGATCCGCCACCCCCGCCCCACCTCACGGGAGATCCGAAGCGCCACCGCCCGCGCCCTCGAGGAGGCGCTCGCGAGCCGGCTGCGGGTCGATCCCCGACGCGTCTTCCTGACCCCGGGCGCCACCGAGGCGAACGCGTGGGTCACGCTCTACCAGGCCCGGGCCAACCGCGGGACCTCTGCGCGGGTTCGGGTCCGGTATCCCGAATACCCCCCGCTCGTCGACGTTGCGGTGTGGGCCGGCTTCCGGGTGAGCCGAACGCCGGAGCCGGCGGGGCTTGCGGTCGTCTCGCTCCCGAGGAACCCCGAGGGGGTCCTCTGGCCCGACTCCGAGCTCGAGGAGTGGAGCCACGGCGCACGGGCCGTCCTGATCGACGAGACGTTCCGGGAGTTCTCGGACGCCCCGTCCCGCGCGGTCGCCGGTCGGCCCGGCGTCTGGGTGACGGGCTCGTTCACGAAGTTCTACGCCGGGGACGACATCCGCGTCGGCTTCGCGATCGCTCCTCCCGAGGAGGTCCCCGCGTTCGCCCGATTCCAGGGACTGGTCACGGACGAGCTCACGCCGTTCTCCCTCGCCTCGGCCCTTCGGATCCTGAGCGAGGGTGCACCGCTGGTTCGGCAAGTTCGCCGCCAATTCGAGGCGAACCGCGCCGTCCTGGCCCGGACCATCCCCGCGGCCCGCGCTCTCCGGGCCCCGGTCCATTTTGACCGGGTACCGAACGGAGATGCCCTGGCCCGTCGGTGCCTCCGCGCCTCCGTCCTGGTCTGCCCGGGGTCGTTCTTCGGCGACCCCGCCGGGGTACGGATCTCCCTCACTCGCCGCACGTTCGCCCGCGATTTCGCGGAATACCGGCGGGTTCGACGTATCTGAACTTCCCCGTCAGCGGGGCATGCGGGTGGTCGGCGGTTCGACCGCCCCGTGAGGGGTCCGGCCGAGGGCAAGACGGGCGAGGGTGACCCTGCGCACCGGTTCGGTCCGGACCTCTGTCGAGGCCCCTTCGCGTTCCTGGAGGAACGTCTTCGCGAACGCTCGGGCACGGTCGGGGTTGGATTCCTGGACGAGGAGGAAGCCCCGGGCGAGCTCCGTCAGCACCGCGCGGGCCGGGACGACCTCGCTGAGCAGGCGCTCGTCCGCCTCCCGCGGGAGCTTCCGGTCGGTAGCCGCGTCCATCCGTCGGGGCCCGAGCCGACCGGTTTGCCTTAAAGCAAGGCGGTCCACATGACGCGGCCGGACGAGGGGGTCGCCCCGAAGTACTAATGCCCCCGCTGGCGCTCTCGAGGGCACGACCATGAGCGACACACCGCTGGCCTCGCACGCCCCGTCGGCGCCTCCGTCGACCGGTCCCAAGCCCAACCGGGGCGTCCTGATCCGCACGCCGATCCCGGGCCCGGAGGCCCAGAAGATCATCGCGCGCGACCAGCAGTTCCTCATGACGACCACCAAATCTGAGCCGGTCGTCGCCGCCTCGGGCCAGGGCGTCTGGGTCACGGACGTCGACGGCAACCGTCTCCTCGACTTCGCCTCCGGGATCAGCGTGCTCAACGTCGGGCACAGCCATCCGGACGTCGTCCGCGCGATCCGCGACCAGGCCGGTATCCTCCAGCACTTCGCGGGGACCGACTTCTACTACGACCTCCAGGTGAAGCTCGCCGAGAAGCTCACCCAGATCACCCCCGGCACGTTCGCGAAGAAGGTCTTCTTCAGCAACAGCGGGACCGAGAGCGCCGAGGCGGCGCTCAAGATCGCCCGGTGGAACCGCCGCCGACCGATCACCATCGGCCTCCTCGGGGCCTTCCACGGACGTTCCATGGGGTCGTTGTCGATGACCACGTCGAAACCGGTCCAGCGCGCCCGGTACATGCCGTTCGTCAACGGCGGGCACCACATCCCCGCTCCGACCTGCTACCGCTGCCCGTACAAGATGGAGTACCCGAGCTGCGACCTCTACTGTGCGAAGATCCTCAAGGAACTGTACTTCGAGACCTCCATCCCACCGGACGATGTCGCGGCGTTCCTTGCCGAGGGCGTCATGGGCGAGGGCGGCTACTTCGTCCCGCCCAAAGGCTGGCACCAGGTGATCAAGTCGACCCTGGACGAGCACGGCATCCTGTTCATCGACGACGAGGTCCAGTCGGGGATGGGACGCACCGGGAAGTGGTTCGCCATCGAGCACACGGGAGTGGTGCCCGACATCATCTCGACCGCCAAGGCGGTCGGCGGCGGACTCCCCATGGGCGCGGTCGTGATCCGCGCGGACCTGAACCTGGGCACCGGGGCCCACTCGAACACCTTCGGGGGCAACCTGGTCGCCTCGGCGGCCTCGCTCGCGACCATCGGGGTCATCGAGCGGGAGAACCTCCTGCAGAACGCCACGACCCAGGGAGAGTACCTCAAGCAACGGCTCCGCGAGCTCCAGGCGCGGTACGACGAGATCGGCGACGTCCGGGGGCTCGGGCTCATGGTCGCGACCGAGTTCGTCAAGGACCGCCGCACGAAGGAGCCCGCCATCCAGTTCCGCGACCGGGTCCTCACGGAGGCGTACCGCCGCGGCCTCATCCTCCTCGGGTGCGGGCGCTCCGCCATCCGGTACATCCCTCCGCTGATCGTCCGGCGGGAGGAGATCGACGAGGCGGTCGAGATCCTCGACGCCGCGATCTCCGCTGCGCGCACGGGCGCATGAGGTTCGGCCACCTCGCCGGCCCCGGGCGGGTCGTCCTCACGGAACGCCCCGCCCCCACGGCCGGGCCCGGCGAGGTGGTGGTCTCCCTCGCCGCCTGCGGCGTCTGCGGCACCGACCTCGAGAAGCTGCGCGGGAACTACCAGACCGCCGGTCTCATCGGCCACGAGCCGGTCGGGCGGGTCGTCGAGCTGGGATCCGGCGTCGAATCGCTCCGGCTCGGTGACCGGGTCTTCGTGCACCACCACGTTCCCTGCTACGCGTGCGAGGTCTGCGCCCGCGGGGACTACACGTTCTGCCCCACGTACTCGAAGACGAACATCGACCCGGGCGGGTTCGCGGACGCCTTTCGGGTGCCCGCGGAGAACGTCTCCCGCCACGCGGTCCTCCGCCTCGCCGACTCGGTCGACTGGGACGCGGGAGCGCTCCTGGAGCCGGCCGGGTGCGCGCTCACGGCGATCCGGCGCGTCGGGCTGCCGGACCATGCCTCGGCGTTCGTCCTCGGACTCGGACCGGTCGGGCTCCTGTACGCCCGCCTCCTGCGTTCCCTGGGGGCTCGCTGGGTCGGAGGGTCCGAGGTCAGCCCCCTCCGGAGGACCGCGGCCGAGCGGGGCGGCATCGACCTCACGGTGGACCCTCGGGAGCCCGGGGCGGCGAAGGCCGCCGTGGAACGGGCCACGGGCGGCCGCGGGGTCGACCTGGCGGTCGTCGCCGTGGGTCATCCGGCGGTCGCCCGCGACGCGACGACGCTGGTCCGGCGGGGAGGGACCGTGAACCTCTTCGGTCTGCCCGAGGCGGGCAGCCGCCTGGACGCGGACCTGCAGGACCTCTACCTTCGCGGGGTCCGCGTCATCCCGTCGTACGCGACGACCGAGCCCGACCTCGTCGAGGTCCACCGCCTCGTGGCCTCGGGCGCCCTGCCGATCTCCGACCTCGTCTCGCACCGGATCCCGCTCGAGCGGATCGACGAGGCGTTCCGGCTGGCCGGTCGACCGGACGAAGCCGTCAAGGTGACGGTCACCGGGCCGGGATTCTAGTCCTCAGGCTTCGACGCCTTCGCCGAGGGTCTGCCCGCTCACGCGGTGGCCGGCGCGCACCCGGACCTTCGGACCGAGGATGCTGGACTGCACGGTCGCCTCCTTCTCCACGTGGACCCCGTCCATGAGGATCGAATTCTCGACGTGCGCCCCCGCCTCGACCGTGACCTCCTCTCCGAGGGTGACGAACGGACCGAACGATGCCCCGGCGGCCCGGACCCCCCGGGCGGCCGCCACCGGCCCGGTCCCGAGGGCTCCATGGGGCACGCCCCCCTTGCCGCCGCGGCCGTCCTGGAAGAGCAGCTGCTGCGCCCGGAGCAGGCGTTCCGGTGTCCCGGCGTCGTCCCAGTACTTCCGGAGGCGGTATCCGTACATCCCCTGGGCGATCAGGCCCGGGACGATCTCCCGCTCAAAACTGACCGCGCGCCCGGCCGGGATACGGTCGAGCACGGAGCGGTCCCAGACCGCGAGTCCCGCATTGATCCAGTGGGACGGGGCGTCCTGCGGCTCCGGCTTCTCCACGAACGCCTCGATCCGGTCGTCCGGGCCGAGCGCCGCCACGCCGTAGGGCCGGGTATCCTCCACTTCGGCGAGCGCCATCGTGCCGACCCCGCCCCGCTGCCGGTGCAGCGCGAGCATCGCCGACAGGTCGACCGACGCGACCACGTCGGAGTTGACGAGCAGGAACGGGTCGGACATGCCCTCTCCGGCGTTCTTCATGCCGCCGCCCGTGCCGAGGGGTTCCGCCTCCGAGACCGTGCGCACCGGCCAGGGCGCCGGGTGCGCCCGGACGTACGCCTCGATGACCTCGGCCTTGTAGCCGGTCGCCAGCACGACCTCCTCCACGTCCCGGGGGATCAGGTCGAACACGTGGTACAGAACGGGCTTTCCCGCGATCGGGATCAACTGCTTCGGGACGGTGTACGTGACCGGGCGGAGCCGGGTCCCGAACCCTCCGATGAGGACGAGGGCCTTCACGCCCGGGGCAGCCGCTCACCCTCCTTATGGATGTGGTGCGAGCCGCTAGAGCAGGCTCGACTCCTGGCCCCGCTCCGTCGCGCGGGAGTACTCCCGCTCCACGACCCGCTTCAGCAACGCCGCCGGACTCCCCCAGATGGTGAGGCGTCCGAGCGTCCCCGCGGCCTTGCCCAGACCCAGGGCCACCACCACCCCCCGTTCGCGGTACCGGAACGGCTCGAGCGGGCGACCCTCAGCTCGCGCGACCAGGTTGGCGGCGGCCACCCGAGCCTCTGCGAGCGCCGCCTGCGCCGTGGCCGGAACGAGCATTCCGGTCGATGGGTCGCGGATCTCGACGACGTCGCCGACCGCGAAGATGTTGGGGTGACCGGGGATATCGAGCGTGGGGGCCACGGCAATGCGTCCGCCCTTTCCGTGGGGCCCCGGCACCGACTTCACCACGGGCGGGGCCTCGAGACCGGCACACCACACGGCAGCATCGCAGGCCAGCACGGAACCGTCCTCGAGGTAGACCCGGCCCGGTTCCACCCGGACGACGTTGACCCCGTGGATGAGTGCGACGCCCGCCTTGCGCAGGATCGTGCGCGCGTGGGCGACGAGCTTCGGCGGGAGACCGACCAGGAACGGAAGGGCCCCGGTCAGGAGGACCACGTCGGGCGGGCGCGCTCCGGGGCCGGCGAGGCGCGTCCAGTCAACAGTGGCGATCTCGGCCGCAAGCTCGGTCCCGGTCGAACCCCCTCCGACGATGACGAATCGCGGCCGACGCTCCCCCGGGAGGGTGGCGGAGTCCCGCTCGACGTCCCGGACCCGGGCCGCGAGCCGCTGGGCGCCCGAAAGCCGGTATACGCTGAACGTGCTCTCGGCGGCGCCCGGAACGCCGTAGTAGGCGGCCACGCTCCCGAGACAGATGACGAGGTACCGGAAGGGGACCTCCCCCCCGCCGTCCAGTCGCACGCGTTGACTCGAGGGGTCGATCGAGGCTACCGTCCCCTGCCGGAAAGAGACCCCCGTCCGGTCGAGGACCCGGGCCAGGGGGACGGTCCAGTGTCGAGCATCGCCGGCGGAATCCGCCATCTTCCCGATCTCGTACAGCTCCGTCCGGAGAACGTGGACCGGGTTCCGGTCGATGAGAAGGACGGGCAGGGAACCGTGGGATCGGCGGGCGACCTCACGCGCGACCGTCAACCCGGCGTACCCTGCCCCGAGGACGACCAGCCCTCCCTCCGGGTCCCTCCCGGCGGCTCCCGCCATACCCCCGAACGCAGCGGCCGGACCGATTAGGTTTGGCGGGCGGGTTCGCCCCCGGGGCCCCGGAGCCGGCCGCGTAGAAACCGCGCCCTCCCGGCGTTCGCCGAGCGGTCAATCCACTGTGACGGAAGGTTCATTTGGGTAGATGCCGGCACGGGTCCGTGGCCGGAACGTGCTACTTCGTGACCGGGAACCCCAGCCCTTGGCCGAATTCGCCCTCCTCTCCACCCCCTGCGTACTAGGGGTGTCCTACCTTGGCAATCGACACCGGCGACACCGCGTGGGTGATCACCGCCACGGCCCTCGTCATGCTGATGACCCCGGCCCTGGGGTTCTTCTACGGCGGTCTGGTCCGACGTAAGAACCTCATCGCGACGATCGTCACCTGCCTTGCGATCTTTTCGGTCGTCAGCCTGGTCTGGGCGCTGTGGGGCTACAGCCTCACGTTCGCACCCGCGGTCGGAGGGGGCCTCATCGGCAACCTATCGAATGCGTTCCTGATCAACGTCGGTGCGGCGCCGAACCCGGCCTACTCCGCCTTCATCCCGCAGCTCCTCTACTTTGCCTTCCAGCTCAAGTTCGCGGCCATCACGCCGGCCCTGATCATCGGGGCGTTCGCGGGCCGGGTCCGCTTCAAGGCCCTCCTGATCTTCATCGTGCTCTGGACGACGTTCATCTACGTCCCCATCGCGATGTGGATCTGGAACCCGGGCGGATGGCTCCACATGCTGGGGGTCGTCGACTTTGCGGGCGGACTGGTGGTCCACACCTCGGCCGGGGTGTCGGCGGTCGCGGCGGCCATCGTCATCGGACGCCGCTCGGACGTCGAAGCCAAGTCGAGCCGGCCGAACAATGTTCCGTACGTGATCCTTGGAGCGGCCTTGCTGTGGTTCGGCTGGTTCGGGTTCAACGCCGGCAGCGCGCTCGCGGCGGACGCCGTGGCCGTCAATGCGCTCGTCACGACCAACCTGGCTGCCGCGGCGGGCGGCGTGAGCTGGATGCTGGTCGATTGGATCCGCAAGGGCCGCCCCTCGGCGGTAGGCATGGCGGTCGGCGCCGTCTGCGGACTCGCCGCGGTGACCCCGGCGGCCGGCTTCGTCAGCCCATCCGCTTCCATCCTGATCGGCCTCGTCGCCGGGATCCTATCCAACTACATCGCCAGCTGGCGGGCCCGTACCCGGCTCGATGATTCGCTGGACGTCTTCGCCTGCCACGGAGCGGGCGGAATGTGGGGAACGATCGCGACGGGACTGTTCGCCTCCACCGCGATCAACGCCTCCGGACCCAACGGGCTGTTCTACGGGAACCCTCACCAGGCGTTGGTTCAGCTGTTCGCCGTGGCGGTGGTCGCCGTCTTCGCCTTCGTCGGCTCCTACGTCCTGCTCCGGGTCATCAATGTCTTCTCGCCGCTCCGGGTCAGCCCCGCCGAAGAGGACGCGGGTCTCGACCTCGCCGACTTCGGTGAGGAGGCGTACGACCCCGGACCGCCGGTGCCGAACGGCCCGGGGTTGCCCTCCCCGGAGTAGACGAGGGACGGGCGCCCCTCGGGCCCCCCGATGGGAGCTCGCCCTCCCGCGCCCCCGGGCGCCGGTGGCCTGCCGGTGATACCGCTAGCTAGATGAGCCGCCCGACAGTGCCCGAGGAGTGGACCTGCCGGGAAGCGAGCGGCTCGCACTTCCGGACGCTCGCTCGGTGGGTCAGCCGAGGGCCGAGGGCCGCCTCGAGGTGTCGGTCCTCCTCCGCCGTCGGACGGACGTCGCTCCGTTCCCTACCCTGTCCGGCCCGGCCCCGGACCCCTCGCCGCGATGGTCCCGGGAGGAGTTCGCCCGGGCGTTTGGCGCGCACCCCGATGACCTGGTCCGCGTCCGGGAGTTCGCTCAGGCGCACCAGCTCACGGTCCGTTCGGAAGCCGTCGGCCCCCGGCTCGTGCGACTGGTCGGCACGGTCGCGGCATTCGAGGCGGCGTTCGGTGTCGCCCTCGAGCGCTGGGCCTACACCGGTGGAACCTACCGGGGGAGGGTCGGACCGATCCGTATCCCGGACGAGCTACGCGACATCGTCCTCGGGGTGTTCGGGCTCGACGACCGGCCCCAGGCGCGCACGCACTTCCGAATTCG
>Ga0187887_10000902_pt1 | contig 27330 bp, 23 predicted proteins | sample June2016WEW_7_10_FD_132977 | JGI IMG/M metagenome (GOLD analysis project Ga0187887, IMG submission 132977) | Peatland microbial communities from SPRUCE experiment site at the Marcell Experimental Forest, Minnesota, USA - June2016WEW_7_10 | ecosystem: Environmental > Terrestrial > Soil >... | reverse complement strand
GCTGGCCGGCACCGGGCTGGCCGGCACCGGGCTGGCCGGGCAGGCCCGCGTGCACGATCTCACCGTGGAGGGGGACACGGTGCGGCTGTACGCCAGCGACGGCGCGGCCGCGCTGCCCGCGCTGCTCCGGCTGCTCGACCGGGCGGGCCTGCCGGTGCGCTCTCTCCGGCTCTCCGAGCCGAGCCTGGACGACGTGTTCCTGCGCCAGACCGGCCGGTCGCTGCGGGACGCCGGCGACCGGGCTGTCAGCGGCCCGGACCGCGAGGCCGAGGGGGCAGCCGCATGAAGACCGCCACCGACATCGGCCTGCTGTTCCACCGTTACCTCATCCAACTGCTGCGCAACCCGGTCTGGCTGGTGGTCGGCTTCTCTACGCCCGTCCTGTACCTGGCCCTGTTCACCCCGCTGCTCGGGAACCTCGTCGGCGCCCCTGGCCTGCCCGCCGGCCACGTGCTCGACCTGTTCTTGCCGGGCATCCTGGCCCTGCTCGCCTTCGCCAGCGGCTCCGGGCCCGGCTTCAGCACGATCTTCGAATTGCGCGCCGGCGTCATCGAGCGGTTCCGGGTCACCCCGGCCAGCCGGCTCGCGATCCTGACCGGCCCGATCCTGGCCTCGATGTTGCTGATGTTCGCATTCGACGCGGTGGTCGTCGCGATCGGGGCCGGGTTCGGCTTCGGGGTGCACGCCAGCGGACTGCTGCTGCTCTGCCCCCTGCTCGCGCTGCTCATGGCGACCGTGGCCGCCTTCTCCATCGCCATGGCCCTCGCCACCGGGGACATCAGCGGCTTCGCCGCCGTCATCAACGGGCTGAACCTGCCGGTGCTGCTGCTCGGCGGGGTACTGCTGCCCATCTCACTCGGGCCGGAGTGGATGCGGGTGCTGGCCCATCTCGACCCGCTCTACTACACGGTCAGCGCTGCCCGGGTACTGGCGGCCGGTACCCTGGCCGGCTCCGCCGTGTGGCAGGCCTTCGCCGTGCTCACGCCGCTGTGCGTGGTGGTGCTCTGCTGGGCTACGGCCGTGGTCCGCCGGGCCGTGGCCTGACGCGGCCCCCTGGCCGGCCACTGTGCCCGGTGACGCGGCCCCCTGGCCGGCCACTGTGGCGAGGACCAGCGCCGCGCCGAGGATGACGGCGCCCGCGATCCCGCCGGTCCCCAGCCGGTCGCCGAGGATCAGCGCCGCGAGGACGGTGCCGGTCAGCGGCTCGAGCAGGGACAGCAGCGCGGCCGTACCCGCCGGAGCGGTTCGCAGGCCGCGGAAGTACAGCGTGTACGCCACGGCCGTCGGGCCGGCGCCGAGCGCGGCCAGCAGGCCGAGCGTGACCGGATCCGGGGTGAAGCCGACCCCGCCGGTCGCCGCGGCCACCGGCAGCAGGGCCAGGCCGCCGAGGGTGAACCCGAAACCGGCCGCGGTCAGGTCATCCAGGCCGGCCACCGGCCGGGCACTGACCAGCGTGAGCGTGGCGAACCCGGCACCCGCGAGGACCGCCATGCCCGCGCTGGCCAGCACCGCGGTCTCACGCAAACCGCCGGAAGGCAGGCCGGCCAGCAGGCCGAGGCCGGCGAGCGCCAGGCCGGTCGCGCCGCCCGCGAGCCGACCGGCCCGCCGCCCCCGCACCCGCTCAGCGGCCAGCACAAGGACCGGGGCGCTCCCGATGGTGACGAGCGTGGCCAGGCTGACCGAGGTCAGCGACACGGCCGTGAAATAGCAGCTCTGGAATACCGCGGCCAGCCCGGCTATGGCGGCGATGCGCATCCAGGCGGCCCGCCCCGCAGGCCAGCGCCTGCGGGTGGCCGCGAGGAAGACGATGATCAGCACACCGCCGCAGGCGAGCCGGTAGGCGGCCACCGACAGGGCGGGCAGGCCGGAGTCCCGGCCCAGCAGGCTGCCGGTCAGGCCGCCGGTTCCCCACAGCAGCCCGGCCGCCATCAGGCAGGCCAGGCCGGTTCCGGGCGAGCGGCGGGGCGCCGCGGGCCCCGTGGTGTAAGCAGGCCCCGTGGTGTTAGCAGGCCCCGTGGTGCGAGCAGGCGTTGTGGCAGCAGTCATGGAAGATCGCTCCTGCGACGAGAAGGGGGAGAGGGTCGCGGAAGCGGGGTGGGGACGCCAGTGGAGCAGTAGCCAGCCTGGCGATAAGCGAGCGTCAGCTAGATGGCTGGACGCGCGTGCGCGGCACCCCGCTCAGAAGCGGGGCGGCGGGGTGATGGGAAAGAGCCGGTGCACGGACCCATCCTAGTCGTCAGCTGGCCGGGGTGACGATTCCGTATTCGTGGATCTTCCGGTAGATGGTCGCACGTGACATCCCCAGCGACTTGGCCGCCTTGACCTTGTTGCCCTGGTAGTCGAGCAGGCCCTGGACGATCGCGTCGCGTTCCATGGACTCCAGCGGGGACAGCAGCCGCCTGCTCACCGTCCAGCATTCCGGCGGAAGGTCGGCCGGCTGGATGGACCCGGTGCGCCGCTTCTGCATGACCCGCTTGAGCACCTGCCACAGCTGCTCGGTGTTGCCCGGCCACTTCGACCGGAGCAGCAGCTGCATGGCCTCGGCCGAGCAGGTCAGCCGGCCGTGCTGGCCCAGCTTGGCCACGAAGAAGGGGACCAGCACGTGCAGGTCCTCGATGTGGTGGCGCAGCGGTGGCAGCTCTACCGTGCTGGGGAAGAAGCGCAGCAGCTTGGTCAGGTCGCCGTGCGTGCGGGTGCGGTCCAGGGTGACCGCCACCCACAGGTCGTCCTGCCGGGAGGCCGTCCTGGCCTCCTGGAGCGCGGAGGTCAGCGCGTTCAGCTGCCGGGCGTTGAGCACGTCCACGTGCCGGATCACCAGCGAGCCCCCGCCGTCGAGCAGCTCGCGGCGGGCCCGCAGCAGCCAGTCCGTGTCGGTGGCCTCGGCCGCGTCGAGGACGTAGAAGCGCTCTGCCGGGTTGCGGCGCTGGTGCACCGCCCGGACCACGGTCAGCTTGCCCACCCCCGGCTCGCCCTCCAGGGCGAGCCAGTCTCCCGAGTCGTACACGGACTCGACCTGCCGGCAGCCGCGCAGCCACAGCGCCCCGCTGCCGACCAGCCCGGGCAGGGACATGGGGGGCTTGACGGCGGAGTCCGTGGCCGGGCGCTGGCTGGCCGGCTCAATGAGCTTCACGTGTACCACGCCGCCCGCGACGTGATCATCGCCCCGGACCGGCCGGCAGTACATCCGGGCCTGGATCCCGCTGGGCAGCTCGACGGACACCGCGCCCGCCTGCTGGGTGGCCAGCATCTCGGCGGCCTGGCCGAGCAGCACGCCCTGGTCACCTGGGTCGAGTACCTGGCGGGCGTACTCGTTCATCATGACGACGTCGTTGTTCAGCGCCAGCACTATCCCGCTCGTGCGCCGGCAGGCCCGCATGTACTCCTGCATCAGCTGCAGTTCCCGCGCGCTGCTGTCCGCCAGCATGGCCTGGGTGATCTGGTCCGCGGTGGTCTTGGCCAGCGCGATCAGCAGCGGGTCGGCGTCCTTGCGCCAGCAGGTCAGGTCGACCGCGCCCACGGCCTTCCCGGAGATCGGGTCGTGGATCGGGACCCCGGCGCAGGCCAGATCCTCAAGGTCCTCGGCGTAGTGCTCGTGACCGAACACGCACGCGGGCTGGCCGCCTTCCAGGGCGGTGCCGATCCCGTTGGTGCCGACGTACTCTTCGGCGTAGCTGAAGCCGGGGGCGAGCTGGACCCCGTCCAGGTGACGTTCCAGGTCGTGGTCGGCGGTCATCCTGGTGAGCACGACGCCCGCGGCGTCGGTGAGGATGACGCTGATCGGCTGCCCGTCCAGGTGCTCGCGCAGGTTGCGCAGCACGGGCATGGCGTTACGCGTCAGGGGCGTATCAAGGTCAGGATCACGGACGTACGGCAGCGTCACCCGGTCGGCGGCCACCTTCCACTGGCGCGAGCGCCACCAGGAAGCCAGGATCGGCTCGCGGACTTCGTTCGGCCGGACGGATTCAGCCGTCAGGAACCGCTCCCGGTTGTCCGCCAGCGCCTTGCTGTCGGCCAACTCTGGCAGGTGCACTGCTGTGGGCACCATCGCGCCTCCGTACCTCCCGGTACCGCTCGCGCAAGCTGGTCGTTCAGCTCGCGGTCGGGCATCCCGAGTTCGCGTCGTACCTACCCAAAATATGTGTGGCGTTACCGATACCTGTCTCAAGTTGAGACCAGCGCCACCGAGTGTGCGGCGTTTTGATCGAGGGACGGCTGTCTCGCGCTTGCCAGCTGAAGAATCCGGAGCCGCCTCATGGATCGCCCAGGTATGCACCCCGGTGAGACCTTCAACCCTTGGAGTGTAGTCAACCTGGTCTTTCACCATCTGGCTGACCAGGGATTGCATCCGGTCCTGGGTGAATCGGGCGACCCCGGCGCCCCGGCCGCCGAGTTGCTCCGCGCGCTGGGGATCGAGCCGGCCGCCGAGGGGAACCCGCGGCAGTCCCGGGACATCCAGGATCAGCTCGCTGAGCTCCGCAACATCTTCTTCGGTGAGCGCTGAGCTCGCGGGCCCCGGACACCCGGCGCGCAGGTCGGGCAGGTCGGGCAGGCCGGGCCTGTCTCATGTTGAGAGCCCGGCCCCCGCTTTTACAGGTTGTTATTCGGCACAGAGGGACTTTCGAGCGTCAGGGACTCGTGCATCCGCCCGCCGGTGAGGCGCTGGCGGCGGAGACAAGAGCCAGACCGCAGGTACGAGGCCTAGCGGGAACCCACAAAAGGGGAAGGGGTGACCATGAGTCGCCAGAGTGTGGCCAAGGCCCACCAGAAGATCCAGGAACTGTCCTGGGAACCCATGTATCACGAACCGGTGGCGCAGTACGGAACGGACTACTCGTTCCGTAAGGCAGACAAGAAGGACCCCCTGAAGCAGGTTCTGCGCTCCTACTTCCCGATGCAGGAAGAGAAGGACCACCGGGTCTACGGTGCCCAGGACGGCGCCATCCGCGGCAACATGTTCCGCCAGGTGCAGGAGCGCTGGCTGGAGTGGCAGAAGCTGTTCCTGTCCATCATCCCGCTCCCGGAGATCTCGGCCGCGCGGGCCATGCCGCTGCTGTTCCGCACCGTGCCCAACCCGGAACTGCATAACGGCCAGGCGATCCAGATGATCGACGAGGTGCGGCACTCGACGATCCAGCAGAACCTCAAGCGCCTGTACATGAACAACTACATCGACCCGGCGGGCTTCAACAACAGCCTCCGGAACTTCCAGAACGACTACTGCGGGACGATCGGCCGGCAGTTCGCCGAAGGGTTCATCACCGGTGACGCGATCACCGCGGCGAGCATCTACCTGACGATCGTGGCCGAGACGGCGTTCACCAACACGCTGTTCGTGGCCATGCCCGCCGAAGCCGCCGCCAACGGCGACTACCTGCTGCCGACGGTGTTCCACTCGGTCCAGTCGGACGAGTCGCGGCACATCAGCAACGGGTACGCCACCCTCCTCATGGCCCTGGCCGACGAGGAGAACCACCAGCTGCTCGAGCGCGACCTGCGCTACGCGTGGTGGAACAACCACCGCGTGGTGGACGCCGCCATCGGCACGTTCATCGAGTACGGCACCAAGGACCGCCGCAAGGACCGTGAGTCCTACGCCGAGATGTGGCGCCGGTGGATCTACGACGACTACTACCGCAGCTACCTGGTGCCGCTGGAGAAGTACGGGCTGGTCATCCCCCACGACCTCATCGAAGAGGCGTGGAACCAGATCTGGAACAAGGGCTACGTGCACGAGGTAGCACAGTTCTTCGCCACCGGCTGGCTGGCGAACTACTGGCGGATCGACCCGATGACCGACACGGACTTCGAGTGGTTCGAGTACAAGTACCCGGGCTGGTACGACAAGTACGGCAAGTGGTGGGAGAACTACAACCGGCTGTCGCGGCCGAACGGGCACCACCCGATCGTGGCCGAGAGCGTCGACTACGTGTACCCGCACCGCTGCTGGACCTGCATGGTGCCCTGCCTGGTCCGCGAGGACATGGTCATCGACGAGGTCGACGGCCAGGTCCGCACCTACTGCCACGAGGAATGCCGGTGGACCGACGCGGAAGCGTTCCGGCCGACCTACCAGGGCCGTTCCACACCCAACATGGGCCAGCTCATCGGCAAGCGGGAATGGGAGACCCTGTACCACGGCTGGAACTGGGCCGACGTGGTGTCCGACATGGGATATGTCCGGGACGACGGCAAGACCCTGGTCGCCCAGCCGCACCTGGACCTGGACCCGAGCAAGATGTGGACGCTGGACCACCTGCGCCGGATGGGGCCGGTGCAGAGCCCGAACGTCCTGCTCAACGAGATGACGCCGGAAGAGCGGGAGGCCTTCAGGGCCGACTACAACCGGCAGGGCCCGGCGGGCCGTCCCGCGCCAGTGGACGCCTGACCGACCCCAGCTAGACCGGGAGGTGGGCCGCAGGCCAGGCCCTGCGGCCCCCTCCCAACCACTTCTCCGAGGCGATTTCCACGATTCGTGAGGGACCATGGCCGAGAAGCATGTCGTGCGGTTCGAGCCGGTCGGCATCGAGATCGAGGTCAGCGAGGACCAGAACATCCTCCGTGGCGCGGCCGAGCAGGGAATCATGCTCATGCACGGCTGCAAGGAGGGGCAGTGCTCCTCCTGCAAGTCGTTCGTGCTCGAGGGCGAGGACATCGAGCTCGACAAGTACTCCACGTTCGCGCTCCCCGACTACGAGCTCGAAGAGGGCTACACGCTGCTGTGCCGGGCACATGCCTACGAGGACGTCACGATCGAGCTGCTCAACTACGACGAGGAGATGATCCGCTCTGGCCTGCCCATCCAGCAGGGCGTGGCGGAGGTGGTGTCGAAGGACGCGGTCACCCACGACATGCGCCACCTGGTCCTTCGGCTGACCGAGCCGGAGGAGATCAAGTTCTTTCCCGGCCAGTACATGGACATCATCATTCCCGGGACGGAGGCCAGCCGGTCGTTCTCGATGGCGAATACCTCGAGCCGCGAAACGGGGCTGCTGGAGTTCATCATCAAGGTCTACCCGGACGGGTTGTTCTCCAAGTTCCTGGCCGAGAAGCTGGCTGAGGGCGACCGGCTGGACCTGAGCGGCCCGTTCGGCGTCTTCACGCTCCGCGAGGGCGAGAACGACCTGGTCTTCGTGGGCGGCGGGGCCGGCATGGCGCCGATCTTGTCGCTGCTGCGGACGCTGGGGGAGCGCGGCATCCAGCGCAAGGCCACCTTCTTCTACGGGGCGCGGGCCAAGCGGGACCTCTGCTTCGAAGCCGAGCTGCACGAGCTCGAGGAGAAGCTGACGAATTTCCGTTACATCCCGGCCCTGTCCGACGCGGACATGGACGACGAGTGGGACGGCGAGACCGGCTTTGTCACCGACGTGGTCAAGCGGCATGCCAGCGACCTGTCTGGAGCCCACGCCTACGTCTGCGGTCCCCCGCCGATGGTGGAGGCAGCCCTGCCGCTGCTCGCGCAGCTAGGGGTGGAGGAGAAGCGGATCTATTACGACAAGTTCACGACGACCGGCGAACCGGAGGACTGAGACAGGTGCCCGGAGCCATGGCGGCCCGGCAGGCAGCGAAGCCAGCGGGAACGACGAAAGAAGGACCACATGACTGACACCACGCAAGAGCGCAGTGTTCCGAAGCCGGTCTTCACCGACGCGGAAGCCGGGGCGAAGGTATTCCCGGACTCGACCGCCCGCCGCTTTAACTACTACACGCCGGCCAAGCGCAAGCAGTCCCACTATGAGGACGTGACCGTCGAGGTCCAGCCCGATCCGCGGCATTACCTGGCGCAAGGGTGGCTCTACGGTTTCTCCGACGGCCGCGGGGGGTACCCGCTGGACTGGACGTCCCTCAAGGCGTGGGGATCGGACCGGCCGGAGCCGGAGCGCTACCCAGGCTCGGGCGGCAAGGGCTACGACTGGCCCGCGCTCGGCTGGCACGAGTTCCGCGACCCCAACGAGGAGTGGGAGCTCACCTTCTACCGCTACAACTCCAACGTCGTGCGGCAGCTGAACCAGAACATCGACGCGGCCCGCCAGTCGAAGGCGTTCGACCAGTGGAACCGGAGCTGGGTCACGTTCGTGGAGCGCAACGTCGGAGCCTGGATGCACGTGGACCACGGGCTGGGGCTGTACCTCTTCGCCAATGCCAACCGGCGGGCGCCGACCAACATGCACAACAACGCGATCTCGGTCAACAGCATGCACCGGATCCGGGCCGCCCAGGACCTCGCGCTGTACAACCTGAGCCTGACCGAGGAAATCGAGGGCTTCGACGGCACCGCGCACCTGGAGACCTGGAACAGCGACCCGGCCTGGCAGGGCGTCCGCGAGCTCGCCGAGCAGCTGACCGGCATCGATGACTGGTGCGAGGCGATCTTCGCGGCCAACGTGGTGTTCGAGCCGCTGGTCGGCGAGCTGTTCCGCAGCCAGCTCGTGCAGCACGCGGCCCCGCGCAACGGCGACTTCGTGACGCCCACGGTCGTCGGCGCCGAAGAGTACGACTACGCCGAGCGCGACCTGCGCTACACCCGGCCGATGTTCGAGCTGCTGACCAGCGACCGCGAGTTCGGCGACCTGAACAAGGCGAAGCTCCAGGAGTGGCTGGCGGTCTGGGTGCCCCGGGCCATCGCCGCCTCCCGGACCCTGCAGCCGCTGTGGTCCCAGCCCGAGTCGAAGCCCCCCCGGTTCGAGGACGGCCTGGACGCGCAGAAGCACCGGTTCAGGGGCATCCTGTCCGATCTGAGTCTGGAAGCACCGAAGGAGCTGGCCCAGTGACCAAGTTCAAGACGGCGGAAAGCCCGTACAAGGTAGACAACACGGCGTCCAACATGTGCGGATTCACCCTGATGAACAATCAGATCGGTGCGGTCGTGGCCCAGGTCATGGGCACCGAATCCAATGTGACGGTAACCCCCCTGCCGTCCATGATCCGGGTCGACGCGGTCCGGCGCATGGACGTCGTCTACGACGAGGTCTCCGAGGCGCTGGGCGAGGAGCCCGGCTTCTTCGACGCCGCGGAGTTCGAGGAGAACATGTCGACCCACTACGGCCGGATGATCCATCTGGATGACCGGACGATCATGTTCGCCAACCCGGAGGACGCCGCCGAGTACATCGGCTTCGACCTCACCGCGTCCAGCTAGCCTGGCGTCCACCGCGCTTCATAATCCGGACCCCCACGAGGAGGAACCGTGTACGAAAAGGACGGCGAGAAGTACTTCGTTGTCGATAGCCATATGCACTACTGGAACGCTGCCCCGGACAACTGGGTGAAGGGGGCCGAGCAGTACGCCAAGGGCTGGATCGAGTGCTTCCACGCCTACCAGGGCCTGGGGCCGCCCGAGACGCACTGGTCCATCGAGCACTTCCAGAAGTACTCCGAAGACGACCTGATGAAAGACGTCTTCGAGGACGGCTACGTGGACGTGGCGGTGTTCCAGCCGACGTACCTGAAGGAGTGGTACAAGGAGGGCTTCAACACCACCGAGCGCAACGCCGAAATGGGCAAGCGGCACCCGGGCAAGTTCATCTACAACACCCGGTTCGACCCCCGCGACGGCGACCCAGGGCTGGAAGCGCTGAAGAAGAACGTCGAGACCTACGGCTCGAAGGGCGTCAAGCTCTACACCGCCGAGTGGAACAACGGCTCCCGCGGCTACAAGCTCTCCGACCCCGGCGCCTACCGGTTCCTCGAGGCCGCCCAGAACCTGGGCATCAAGAACATCCACGTGCACAAGGGACCGACGATCTGGCCCCTGGACAAGGACGCCTTCGACGTCTCCGACATCGATCACGCGGCGACCGACTTCCCGGACCTGAACTTCATCGTCGAGCACGTGGGCCTGCCGCGGATCGAGGACTTCTGCTTCATGGCGACGCAGGAGCCCAACGTCTACGCCGGCCTGTCCGTGGTCATCGGCGGCCTGATGTACGCACGGCCGAAGTTCTTCGCCAGGGTCATGGGTGAGCTGCTGTTCTGGGTCGGCGAGGACAAGATGACCTTCGGCAGCGACTACGGCATCTGGGAGCCGAAGTGGCAGATCGAGGGCTTCGTGGACTGGGATTACCCCAGTGACGAATTCTCCGACTTCCCGAGGGTGAACACGGCCACCAAGAAGAAGATCCTCGGCCTGAACGCGGCCAAGCTCTACGACATCGAGGTCCCGGCCGAGTACCAGATCAAGGACGCCAGCGCCCCCGCGTCGCAGGATGACGCCAAGCTGGTCGAAGACGACCCGCAGCTGGTCACGGGAGCATGACTGTTTCCGCCACAAGCACCACTGCGGGCACTGGCGCAGGCGGACCGGCGGGTCCGCCTGCGCCAGCGGCGGTGCTGGCTGCGCTGGAGACGGTGCGCGACCCGGAGCTGGACGAGCCGGTAACCTCGCTCGGCTTCGTGGCCTCGTGCACCGTCTCCCCGGACGGGGACGCGCGGGTCCGGCTGCGGCTGCCCACGTACTTTTGCGCGCCCAATTTTGCGTTCCTGATGGTGGCCGACGCCTACGACGCGGTGTCGGCCACCCCCGGCGTGCGCCGGGCGGAGATCGTGCTCGAGGACCACTTCGCCTCGGACGCGATCAACGGCGGGGTGGCCGCGCGGGCGGGATTCGCCCAGTCGTTCGACGGCGAGGCGGTCGGCGAGCTGCATGAGCTGCGCGCCGACTTCCTTCGTAAGGCGGTGCTGGCCGGTACCGACCAGGTCTGCCGCCCCCTGCTCGCCGCCGGGACCGATCCGGCCAGCCTGCCCGGGATGACCCTGGGCGAGGTACCGCCCTCGGCCGCGCTCCAGCGGCTGCGCGAGCGCCGGGCGGAGCTCGGCCTGCCCGCCGGTGATGACGGGTGGCTGCTGATCGACCCGGAGACCGGGGAGCCGGTCAGCCCGGACTCCCTGCGGATGCACCTCGGGCGCGCCCGGCTGACCCGGACCAGCATCGAGGCCAACGGAAGCATGTGCCGCGGGATGCTGGGGCACCGATACAACGACACGGCAGGGCTAGGCCAGCAACCCCAGCCCAAGGAGGACCAATGAAGGCCGTCCGCTTGCACGCTTTCCACCAGCAGCCGGTGATCGACGAGGTACCGGAGCCGACCATCAGCGGCCCGCTCGACGTCATCGTGAAGATCGGCGGGGCCGGCGTCTGCCGCACCGACCTGCACATCATCGAGGGCCAGTGGGATGCGGCGATGGGCACCCCGCTGCCCTACATCCTGGGGCACGAGAACGCCGGGTGGGTACACCAGATCGGCTCGGCGGTCACCAACGTGGCCCTGGGCGACACCGTGATCCTGCACCCCACCCCGACCTGCGGGCTGTGCCGGGCCTGCCGGGCCGGTGACGACATGCACTGCACCGGGGACAGCTCGTTCCCGGGCCTGTCCCGGGACGGGGGGATGGCCGAGTACCTGCTCACCTCGGCCCGGGCCTGCGTGAAGCTGGACCCCGCGACCCAGCCGCAGGATGTGGCGGCGCTGGCCGACGCGGGCATTACCGCCTACCACGCGGTCCGTAAGGCCCTCCCGCTGCTCTACCCGGGCACCACCGCCGTGGTGATCGGCGCGGGCGGGCTGGGCCACATCGGGATCCAGTGCCTGGCCGCGCTGAGCGCCACCACCATCGTCGTGGTGGACCGGAACCCGGACGCGCTCAAGCTGGCCGAGCAGCTCGGCGCGCAGCACACCGTGGTCGCCGACGGCAGCCAGGTGGACGCCGTGAAGGACCTGACCGGCGGCGCCGGCGCCCACGTGGTGCTGGACTTCGTGGCCGAGCAGGGCGCCGAGATGGACGGCTGGAACATGACCGCCCCGGCCGGCTCCTACTTCGTCATCGGCTACGGCGGCACGCTGGAGATTCCCACGCTCGACATCATCTCCACCGAGCGGAACATCGTCGGGAACATCGTCGGCACCTACAACGACCTGGCCGAGCTGATGTCCCTGGCCCAGGCGGGCAAGGTCACCCTGCACACCCGGACCTACCCGCTGACCAGCGCCGTGGAGGCGTTCGCGGATCTCGACGCGGGCCGGGTGCGCGGCCGCGCCATCCTCGTTCCCTGATTACCGCCACTGACTGAAATCCCGTCCTAGGAGGACTGATGGCTAAGGAACTGCGTTTCGGCGCGGAAGCGCGCAGCCTGCTGCTGGCCGGTGTGGACAAGCTGGCCGAAGCCGTGAAGTCAACACTGGGGCCCAAGGGACGCAACGTCATCCTGGAGAAAATCACCGGAACCCCGGTGGTGACCAATGACGGCGTGACCATCGCCCGCGAGATCCATCTGGCCAACCAGTTCGAGAACATGGGCGCCCAGCTGGTCAAGGAAGCGGCCATCAAGACCAACGATGTGGTCGGGGACGGCACCACCACGGCCACGGTGCTGGCCCAGGCCATCATCACCGAGGGCATGCAGGCGATCGGCGCCGGCGCCAATCCGGTGCTGGTCAAGCGGGGCATCGACGTGGCCGTGGACCGGCTGGTCAGTCATCTGCAGGAGGTGGCGCACCCGGTGGCCACGGAGGAGGACTACAGCCGGGTGGCCGCGATCTCCGCGAACGATGACGAGGTCGTGGGTGCGGTGATCGCGAAGGCGCTGCACACGGTGGGCGACGACGGCATCGTCACCGTCGAGGAGTCCAGTGCGAACGGGATGGGCGTCGACTTCGTCGAGGGCTTCCAGTTCGACAACGGGTACCTGTCGCCGTACCTGGTCACCAACCCGGCCAGTCTCGAGGCGGTCCTTGACGACCCCTACCTGCTGCTGTGCAGCGAGAAGATCACCAAGGTCCAGCAGCTGATGCCGCTGCTGGACAAGATCATGCGCGCCCCCCGGCCGCTGGTCATCCTGGCCGAGAACGTCGAGGGCACCGCGCTGTCCATGCTGGTGCACAACCACGTCAACGGGATCTTCCAGTGCGTGGCCGTCCGTGCGCCCGGCTTCGGTGACCGGCGGCTGCGCAAGCTGGAGGACATCGCCGCGGTGACCGGCGGCGAGGTATGCAGCAAGACGTCGGGCTTCTCGGTGGAGACTATGACCATCGAGCAGCTGGGCCGGGCCCGCCAGGTCCGGGTCACCGCCGACAACACCGCCATCATCGGCGGCGACGGCTCGGCCGAGGACATCGAGTTCCGGCTCGGCCAGCTGCGGGCGGAGTTGGAGCGGGCCAGGTTCGGGATCGATGAGGACGTGCTGAGCGAGCGGATCGGCGCGCTGTCCGGCAAGGTCGCGGTGATCCGGGTGGGCGCGCCGACCCCCGCGGAGCTGAAAGAACTCCAGCACCGGGTCGAGGACGCGCTGGCCGCGACCCGGGCGGCGATGGCCGAGGGTATCGTGGCCGGCGGTGGTGCCGCGCTGCTGCACGCCCAGGGCGCGCTGGATGACCTCCAGGTCAAGGACGACTACGCGACCGGCGTGGAGATCGTGCGCCGGGTCCTGACCGCCCCGGCCTACCTCATCGCCGCCAACGCGGGCTACTCCGGTGAGGAAGTCGTGGCCCAGCTGTCCCGGCTCGGCCCGGACGAGGGCTTTGACGCCCTCCAGGGCCGGTATGGCAATATGGTCGAGATGGGCATCATCGACCCGCTGCGCGTCGCGCGCTCCGCGCTGCAGAACGGCGCGTCCGTGGCTGGCCTGCTGCTCACCACCAACACGCTGGTCGCCGAGGAGCAGACGCCGTGGGGCGGCAGCGCAGCGCTGATGACCCAGTTCGGGCCGCTGGATGAGGGCCTGAACCAGCCGTCACCCGATTCCAGCACCCCGCAGTCGCTCGGCCTCGGCCCGTCGGTCGGCTAGGGCAGCTGGTCCATGGCGGCAGATCCCGCACTGCGGCCGTCCCCGCCTCCAGACCCGCCCGCTGGTTCATCTCTGGGCCCATCCCCGGGCCCGCCCGCATCGCTCTCGCGGGCGGGCCCGGGGCCGGCCCCGCAGGAGCAGCTGAGCCCGCTACGCCTGATGCGCTCGCGCGGGCGGCTGCGCGGGGCGCTGGCGCTGCTCGGGCCGGCCTTCGTGGCCTCGGTGGCCTACATCGACCCCGGGAACTTCGCGACCAACTTCGCCGCCGGGGCGAGGTTCGGTTACGCCCTGGCCTGGGTCATCGTGGTCGCCAACCTGATGGCCATGCTGGTGCAGTACCTCTCCGCGAAGGTCGGCGTGGCTACCGGGCGGGACCTGCCCGAGCTGTGCCGTGCCTACCTGTCGCGGCCGGTGACCCTCGGCCTGTGGGCCCAGGCCGAGCTCATCGCCATGGCCACCGACCTGGCCGAGTTCGTCGGCGCCGCGCTGGGCCTGAACCTGCTGTTCCATGTGCCGCTGCGTGCCGCAGGACCGATGACGGCAGTGGTCGCCTTCGCGATCCTGGCCCTCGACCAGCGCGGTTACCGCCGGTTCGAGCTGGCCGTGTGCGGCCTGCTCGGCATCATCTTCCTGGGCTTCGCCTACGATCTCGCGGCGGTGCACATCGACCCCTCCGCGCTGGCCAGCGGCCTGGTGCCGGGCTTCGCCGGGCCTGGCGGCCCGCTGCTGGTGGCCGGCATCATCGGGGCCACCGTCATGCCGCACGTGGTCTACCTGCACTCCGCGCTGACCAAGTCCCGGGTGGTCTGTGCTGACGACGCGGAACGCCGCGAACTGCTGCGCTTCCAGCGGCTCGACGTGGTCATCGCGCTCGGCGCGGCCGGGCTGGTCAACCTGGCCATGCTGGTGGTGGCGGCCGCGATGGCCAGCCAGGCCGGCGGGGTCCATCTGGGCTCGCTCACGGCCGCGCACGCCGGGCTGGCCCGGCTGGTCGGCGGCGGGGCCGCGCTGGCGTTCGCGGCGGCGCTGCTCGCCTCCGGCCTGTCCTCCTCCAGCGTGGGGACCTACGCGGGCCAGGTGGTCATGCAGGGCTTCATCGACCGCCGCATCCCGCTGTTCCTGCGCCGCGGGCTCACGATGCTGCCCGCCCTGCTGGTGCTGGAGCTCGGCCTGCCCACCACCGGCAGCCTGGTCATCTCCCAGGTGGTGCTGTCGTTCGGCATCCCGTTCGCGCTGGTCCCGCTGGTGGCGCTGACGCGGCGCGCGGACGTGATGGGCCCGCTGGTGAACCGCAGGCGGACCACCGCATCGGCCGCCCTGGTCACCGTGATGATCATCGCGCTGAACGTTTACCTGTTGTACGCCACGTTCTCCGGCTGACCTCGAGGAAGGTAAGACCCCATTACCGCCGTATCAGGCTGGGTGCTCCCCTCCGATCGCGGAGCGGGGTACCCTCCTGCGCATGACGACCGGACCGGATGAGCTGGACCGCAAGATGATGGCGGCCGCGCTGGCTCAGGCCCAGGCCAGCCTGGCCGCCGGGGGTGTCCCGGTCGGTGCGGTCCTGGCCGCGGGCGCCGAGATCGTGGCCATGGGCCACAACGAGCGCGTGCAACTCGGCGACCCGGTCGCGCACGGTGAGATCGCCTGCCTGCGTAACGCCGGCCGCCGATCCTCCTACCAGGGAATGACCCTGTACACGACCCTTTCCCCGTGCCAGATGTGCACCGGCGCGATCCTGCTGTTCCAGATCCCGCGCGTGGTGGTGGGTGAAGCCGGGACTTTCGCCGGTGATCTGGGCTTCCTCGCCGACCACGGCGTCTCGGTGACGCTGCTCAATGACGAGAGCTGCATGGCTGTTATGCGGGAATTCCAGGATCGGTACCCGGCCGTTTGGAGCGAGGATATCGGCGGCCGGTAGCCGCGGCCGCGCGCTCGCCGGGCGGCCCGTCCATCGTGATCGGCGGGACGTTCGAGCGCCTGCTCGCGGTCGCGCGGGGCGGCACCGGCGAGGCCGGCGGCGTCCTGGTCAGCGGCGGAAATCGACCGCGGTGGTGTTCGCCCCGCTGATCACTACTGCGACCGTCTCGTCGGGGCCGGGGGAGTACCGGCCCGAGAGCAGCGCGGCCAGCGCGGTACAGCCGCCGGGCTCGGCGACCAGGCGGAGCCGGTCCCACAGCAGTTCCTGAGCGCGGAGGATGTCCTCGTCGCTGACCAGCACCACCTGCCGCACGTGCTCGCGGATCACCGCGAACGTATGCTCGCCGACCCGGCGCGGGGCCAGGGAGTCAATGGCCACGCTGCCCGCTTCCGCGTCCACGGGGCGGCCCGCCCGCAGGGCCCGGGTCAGGGTCGGCGCGCCGCCGGGTTCCACCCCGACCACCCGGGCCTGGCCCGCATAGGCCGCGCAGATCCCGGCCAGCAGCCCGCCGCCGCCCACGCTGGCCAGCACCGTGCCGGCCGCTGGCGCCTGGCTCCTCAGCTCGCCGCCCAGCGATCCGGCCCCCAGGATCGTCTCGATCTGGTCGAACGCAGGCACCGGCAGCGCACCCGACGCCGCTGCCCACTCCTCGCTCGCGGCCAGCGCCTCGGCATAGTTGGCGCCCCCGACGACCAGCTCCGCGCCGTATCCGCGGATACGCTCGATCTTGGCCGGGGACGAGACCTCCGGGACGAACACGCGGGCGCTGACGCCCAGCGCCTGGGCCGCGTACGCCACCGCCGCGCCATGATTGCCGCCCGACGCGGCCACCACCCCGGCGCCGGGCAGCGGGCGGAGCAGCAGGTTGGCGAACGCGCCCCGGGCCTTGAACGACCCGGAATGCTGGAGCTGCTCCAGCTTCAGGACCAGCGGGCCGGGCTCCAGCCCGAAGGCGGCCCGGTCCAGGAAGGCCACCGGGGTGCACAGCACGTAGGGCCGGATCAGCGTGGTCACGGACGAGATCGCATGCGAGGTTATGTCGCCGACCATGGCAATCGGGATGCCGGTGTCGCTCACTGCGCTCCCTTCCGTCCCCTCATGCTATGCACTTGGTCGGCGGCCGCGAGGGTTGTACCGTTTGGCCCATGCCTGGCTCCGCGGCGCCCGCGCCGAAGTCCCCGTCTCCCCGGCTGTGGCGGATGCGCCGTTGGCAGATAGCCGGGACGGCGGCCGTAGCGGCCCTGGGCGCGGGCACGGCCGCCGCATTAGCGGCGGGTGCCCCGGCCGCAGCCATCACGGTCGCCGTGGTCCTGGTGGCCGCGCTGGCCGCCTTCTGGTTCGTCCGTAACCGGGTCCGGGCCTGGACCTACACCGAGCGCGAGGATGACCTCATCGTCGCGCGGGGCGTCCTGGTCCGCCGTCTGTCCGTGGTGCCCTACGGCCGGATGCAGTTCGTCGACGTGACCGCGGGCCCCGTGGAACGTGCGTTCCGGCTGGCCACCGTCAAGCTGCACACCGCGGCGACGGCGAGCGACGCGCGGATCCCGGGTCTCGAACGCGAGGAGGCCGCCCGGCTGCGGGACCGGCTCGCCGCCCTGGGTGAGGCGAAGGCCGCGGGCCTGTGACGGGCCAGCCCGGGGGCTGGCACCGGCTGCACCCTCTCTCGCCGCTGGTCCGTTCCGGGCGCGCCGCCGTCGGCGTGCTGGCCATCGTCGGCATCTCGGCGTCCGGGCAGTTCGGCCACGACGGGTCCCACCTGCTCGACTGGGCGCTGGCCGCGGCCGTGGTCATCGGGGCCGTGGTCAACTGGCTGGTCACCCGCTGGAAGCTGGACGGGGCCACGCTGCGGATCGAGACCGGCCTGCTGCGCCGGGACTCCCGGCAGCTGCCGGTGGCCCGGATCCAGGCGGTGGACGTGGTGCGGCCGTTCCTGGCCCGCGCGCTCGGCCTGGCCGAGCTGCGCGTCCGGCTGGCCGGGTCCAGCCACGCCGACGGCCGGCTCGCCTACCTGCCCGAGCAGGCCGCGCTCGACCTGCGGGCCCGGCTGCTCGCCGCGCATCACGGGCTCGACCCGGCCACCCCGGAACCCGGCGAGCAGATCCTGGCCAGCGTCCCCACCGGCCGCCTGGTCGGGTCGGTGCTGGCCTCCGGGGCGAGCCTGCTCATCGCGCTGCTGGTGGCCGAGCTCGTCGTGATCCTGGTGGCGCCGGCCGTGCTGGCCGCCTCTGGGAGCACGTTCCTGATCTTCCTGCTCACCCTGGTGCCGATGGTGTGGCGGCGGCTCGCGACCGAGTACGGGTTCACCCTCGCGCAGTCGCCGGACGGCATCCGGATCCGCCGCGGGCTGCTCGGCACGGTGGCGGAGACCATCCCGCTGCGCCGGGTGCAGGCCGTGCGGATGGTCGAGCCGGTGCTGTGGCGGCCGCTGGGCTGGTGCCGCCTGGAGATCGACGTGGCCGGCTCCCCGGGACGAGACCACGCCGACGGGTCGGGTCGGCTGCGCAAGACCCTGCTCCCAGTGGGTCATCGCGAGCCGGCCTGGCGGCTGATGTTGCTGGTCATGGCCGCTGACCCGCCCCCGCTGGTCCGGCCGCCGGGGCAGGCGCGGCGGAAGGCCCCGCTGAGCTATCACTTTCTGGCCTCGGGGCACGACGCGGCCACCGCGATGGGGGTCACCGGCCGGCTCCGCAAGGTCACCACCTGGGTTCCGCTGGAGAAGGTGCAGAGCGTCCGGATGGTCACCGGGCCGGTCCAGCGCATCCTGTCCCTGGCCACCGTGCACGTGGACGCGGCCGGCCGGCGGGTCCGGGCCGAGTTCCGGGACCGGTCCGGGGAGGAGGCGGCCCAGCTGGTCGAGGACCTGGCCGCGCTATGCCGGGTCGCCCGCCGCCGGGCAACCGGGACCGCTATCCCGGCGGGCGCTGTCCCGCCGCCCTCGATCCCGCCGGCCCCGGCCATCCATGCCCAGTCGGGGCTGCCTCTCGCCGGCCCTGCTACCCAACCAGGGCAGCGCCGGTGAAGGCCGTCCAGAGCGTGGCGTAGGCACCGCCGGCGGCGAGCAGATCGTCGTGCGTGCCCTGCTCCACGATCTCGCCGTGGTCCACCACGGCGATCCGGTCCGCACGGGCCGCGGTGGTCAGCCGGTGCGCCACCACCATCGTGGTCCGCCGGGCGGTGAGCCGCTCGGTGGCCGACACCACGGCCGCCTCCGCGGCCAGATCGAGCGCGGCGGTCGCCTCATCCAGCAGCAGGATGTCCGGATCGACCAGGTAGGCCCGGGCCAGCGCGATCAGCTGGCGCTGGCCCGCGGACAGGTTCCGGCCGCGCTCGGCGACCTCGTGATAGAAGCCCTCGGGCAGCTCGGCGATCATGTCGAGCGCGCCGACCGCGCGGGCGGCCGCCTCCACCTGGGCGTCGCTGGCCGCCTGGTTGCCGTACGCGATCGCGTCGCGCACCGTGCCCGCGAACAGGTGGGACTCCTGCGGCACCACGCCCAGCCGCCGCCGGTAGCTGCCGAGGTCGTAGTCGCGCACGTCCACGCCGTCCACCAGCAGCGCGCCGCCCGTCACGTCGTAGAACCGGGCCACCAGCTTGACCAGCGTTGACTTGCCGGCCCCGGTCTGCCCCACCAGGGCCACGGTCTCGCCCGGCGCCACCGTGAGGTTCACCCCGCCCAGCGCTTCCTGGTCACCGCCGCCGTAGTTGAAGCGCACGTCGCGGAACTCGATCCGGGCGCGGCCCCGGGTCACCGGGTGTGGCGCCCCGGCCTCCGGCGTGCTGGTCTTGGTGCGCAGCAGCCCGCTGATCCGGCGCAGCCCGACGGCGGCCTGCTGGTAGCCGTCGAACACCTGGGACAGCTGCTGCACGGGTGAGAACAGCATGTCGATGTAGAGCAGGTAGGCGACCAGTGCGCCGGCGCTGAGCAGCCCGGCGCGCATCTGGCCCGCCGCCACCAGCAGCACGAGCGCGGTCGCCGCGGTGGACAGGGACTGCACGAACGGGAAGTACACCGCGATATAGCGCTGGGCCCGGAGCCGGGACCGCCGGTAGGCGGCGCTGAGCCCGGTGAACCGGGCCAGGTTGACCTGCTCCCGTCGGTACGCCTGGGAGACCCGCAGGCCGGCCACGTTCTCCTGGAGGTCCGCGTTCACGGCGGCGACCTTCTCCCGCGCCTCGCCATAGGCCCGCGAGGACTTGACCCGGAACACCAGCGTGGCCACCACGACCAGCGGGACCAGGGTCAGCACGGTCAGGCCCAGCCTGAGATTGATGATCAGCAACGCGATCATGACTCCGGCGAAGGACAGAACCGAGTTGACCATGGTGATCAGCCCGGTCTGCAGGAACGACGACAGCGCGTCCACGTCGGTGGTCATCCGGGTCATGATGCGCCCGGACATCTCGTGCTCGTAGAAGTCCAGGCCGAGTCGCTGCAGCTGGGCGAAGATCTTCACCCGCAGCGAGTACAGGACCCGTTCGCCGTTGCGCCCGACGACCACGGTCTGGACCGCGTTGACGACCCAGTCCGCGAGAACCACGGCCAGCGCGAAGCCCGCGATCAGCAGCACGGCGCCGGTGACCTTGGTCTCCACACCATGATCGATGCCGCCGCGGACCAGCGCCGGCATGGCCAGGCTGGCCAGCGCGTCGAGGGCGTCCAGCACCAGGCCGATGATGAGTCCCATCGCGAACGGGCGCAGAACCTGCCGCAGCCTGAACCGGGGCGCCGGGGCGCGGGCCCACCCGACATCCACGCCGGGTACGTCCCGGGCCGGTGGCAGCGCGTCGACCCTGGCCAGCAGTTCCGGTGACGCAGGAATGCCCGCCATCATGCTGCTCACCCCGCCGCCGGCGCCACCGCCGCCACGGCCACCGGCCCGCCCGCCGCGGACCCCGACCCGGCCGGCCGGGGCCGCCGCGCCGGGCAGCGCGCTGAGGCCCGCCAGCTGGGTGGGAACCGCCGGGACCAGCCCGTCCGCCGGCTTGCCCACCACGGGGGTCCGCCCTGCCCCCGCGATGTCAGCAACCGCCTCACGGGGCCACAACCGTGGCGTGATGGCGTTACCGGCTGTCGTGGCGGCCGGCTCGTGCGGGCCGTCGGCCTGCTCGTAGTCGCGAGCCATCGCGGCGTCATTGCCCTCGGCGTCGTCGTCGGGCCCGGTGATCAGCTCGCGGTACAGCCGGCAGCGGGCCTCCAGTTCGGCGTGGGTGCCTACGTCGACGAGGCGGCCCTGGTCGAGGACGGCGATCCGGTCGGCGAGTTGGAGCGTGGACCTCCGGTGCGCGATGAGCAGCGTGGTCCGCCCGGCCATGATCTGCTTGAGCCGGCCGTGGATGTTGGCCTCGATCCGCGGGTCGACCGCCGAGGTCGCGTCGTCGAGGATCAGGATGCGGGGATCGGTCAGCAGCGCCCGGGCGAGGGCCACCCGCTGGCGCTGCCCGCCGGACAGGGTCAGCCCCTGCTCCCCGACGACCGTGTCGTAGCCCTTCGGCAGCCCGGTGATGAACTCGTCCGCCTCGGCGGCCAGGGACGCGGCCAGGACGTCCTCCCAGCTGGCGTCCGGGCGCCCGTAGGCGATGTTGGCCCGGACCGAATCGGAGAAAAGGAACGAGTCCTCGCTGACCAGCCCGATCGTGGCCCGCAGCGAGTCCAGGGTGAGGTCACGGACGTCGTGCCCGCCGACCCGCAACGCCCCGCCGGTCACGTCGTAGAAGCGGGGGAGCAGCTGCGCGATGGTCGATTTCCCCGACCCGGAAGTGCCGACTAGCGCGACGGTCTCGCCCACCGCCACGTGCAGCGACAGTCCGCGCAGCACGGGCTGGCCCGACACGTAGCCGAACCTCACGTCGTCGAGGTCCACGGCGGCCGGTGCCGATCCGAGCGGCACCGCGCCGGGCCGGTCGGTGACGCCAGGCTCGGTGTCGATGACCTCGAACACCCGGATCACGCTGGCCCGCGCTTCCTGGCCGGTGGTCACCAGCGCAGCCAGCGCGCGGACCGGGCCGACGAGCTGAAGCAGGTAGGAGGAGAACGCCACGAACGTGCCCAGGGTGATGGAGCCCTCGATAGCCAGCCACCCGCCCAGCGCGAGTACCCCAACCTGGCCGAGCGCGGGCACGGCCTGCAGGGCCGGGTTGTACCGGGCCATCAGCCGCACCGCGCGCACCCGCGAGGCGTAGAGCAGGCGGCTGGCCCATTCCAGGCGCCCGGTCTCCTGGTCTTCCTGGCCGAAGCCCTTGACCACCCGGACGCCGGTCACGGCGCCGTCCACCACCCCGGCCACGGCGGCCGCCTGCTGCTGGGCGTCCCAGCTGGCCGGGAACAGGGTGCGGCGCGAGGCGACCGAGATGAGCCACAGCGCGGGGCCGACGGCCAGCGCGATCAAGGTCAGCAGCGGGGAGAGGAACAGCATGATGGCCAGGGAGGCGACGAACAGCACCGCGTTGCCGAGCAGCATGGGGATCATGCTGAGCAGGGCCTGAACCATGGACAGGTCAGAAATGGAGCGGCTGACGATCTGGCCGGTGTGCAGCTGATCCTGGCGCGTGCCATCCAGCCGGGACAGGGCGCCGAGCATCTGGGTCCGCAGGTCGTGCTGGACATCGAGGGAGACCTGGCCGCCGCGGTAGCGGCGGAGGTAGAGGCCGCCGAAGCTGGCCAGCGCGGCGCCCAGCAGCAGGACCGCGAGGGGCCAGACCGCAGGGTGCCCCGGGCCGACCAGATCGTCGACGATCTGCCGCTGGATCAGCGGGATGACCGCCGCGACCGCGGTCACGACCAGCGTGCCGCCCAGCGCGAGCACCACATGGCGCGGGTAGCGCCAGCAGTAACCCGCGAGCCGCCGCAGCCAGCCCTCGCCCGTACCACTACCGTCCCGGCCGGCTCTGCGCGCCTTACCCACCGCCTTCCTGCTGGGCAGCGTGTTCGTGGTGTGCCGTTCGGTGTCCGTGGGCCCGTTCCTTTCCGTCCCCGTCTGCGTCCCCATCGTCCTGAGCGGCGAGGCCCATCCTCGCCCGCCTCGCCTCGGTCATCGCCGAGCCGAGCAGCCCGAGCGCATCCAGCACGCTCCCCGGCGCGCCTGTGGCGTCCAGCAACTGGCCGAGCCAGGCCGAATACGCCGCGTCGGCGCGGTCCAGCGCGGCGCGGCCGGCCGGGGTCAGCGACAGCCGCACGACCCTCCGGTCACCCGGCTCGGCGGCCCGGCTGGCGTATCCGGCGGCCACCAGGCCATCCGCGGTCGCGGTGAGGGTTGGTTTGGCCACCGCCAGCCGCTGCGCGAGCCGGGTGGAGCGCTCACCCCCGGCGCCGGCCAGCTTCATGATCCGGTACTGGGAGGGGGTCAGCCCTGCGTCCACGCACTCCAGGCCGCGGAACAGCCGGAGAATGACCATGATGGCCGGGGACATGTCGGCCTCACCCGGCATGTTGTGCGCCTCGCTCACAGTTAGGCAGTCTAACGATTTTCAGTTAGCAGAACTAACAATGGCCTGGGGCCGGCGATTCCCGCGGAGGCCGTTCGCGCTATCGTGTGATACTCAGCGTAATCTAACGACTACCGGGTTCGACCAGCCCGTGCTCGTAGCCGAAGACCACCGCATGGACCCGGTCGCGCAGGCCCAGCTTGTCCAGGACGTGGCCGACGTGCGTTTTGACCGTGCTCTGCGTCACCACCAGCTGCGCGGCTATCTCGGCGTTGGACCGGCCGCGCACCACCAGGTCCAGGACCTCTCGCTCCCGGCTGGTCAGCGCCGAAAGCGCGGCCGGCGCCGGCACCGCGGCCGGTCGTCGCGCGGCGAACTCGGCCAGCAGCCGTTTGGTCACGGCGGGGGAGAGCAGGGCCCCGCCGTCGGCCGCGGCCCGCACCCCGAGCAGCAGTTCCTCGGGCGGCGCGTGCTTGAGCAGGAATCCGCAGGCCCCGGCCCGCAGTGCCTCGTACACGTACTCATCCAGGTCGTAGGTGGTCAGGATGACCACACGGACCGGGAGGGCGGCCTGGCCGCCCGGCTGCCCGGCGGCGATGCGGCGGGTGGCGGCCAGCCCGTCCAGCAGCGGCATCCGGACATCCATGAGCACGACGTCGGGACGCGCCTCACGGGCCAGCCGCACCGCTTCCTGGCCGTCGCCGGCCTGCCCGACCACCGACATGCCTGGCTGGCTGTCCAGCAGGGTGGCCAGCCCCGCCCGGACCAGCACCTGGTCATCCGCGATCACCACTCTGATGTCCCCGGTGGCGCTCACCCTGTGCGCTTCATCCCGGTACCGGGACCGTGAGGCTGTCGCAGGGGATGGTGGCCGTGACGGCGAACCCGCCACCACGCCGGGTCCCGGCGTGGAGATGGCCGCCGTACAGCTCCGCCCTCTCCCGCATCCCGCGCACGCCCCGGCCGCCTGGCAGCCCGTGCGGCGCACTCACCGCCCGGTGGCCGTCCGGGGGGGCGGCGTTCACCACGTCGACCCGCAGTTCCCCGGTGCCGTAGCACAGGATCACCCGGGCGGCGGACTGCGGGGCGTGCCGAGCCACGTTGGCCAGCGCTTCCTGGATGATGCGGTATACCGACAGCTCGACACCGGCGGGCAGCGGCTGCGCCTGACCCTCGACCGTGAGGTCCACCACCGTGCCGGCCGCCCGGGTGGCGGCCACCAGGCCGTCCAGTTCGGCCAGGGTAGGGGCCGGGGGGCAGGCCGGGCTGGGGTCCGGTTCCCGGCGCAACGCGCCAAGCAGGTGGTTCAGCTCGCCGAGCGCTTCCCGGGCCAGCTGCTCGACGCTGCCGATCACCGGGGTGAGCACCGGGTCGGGAGAGGGGCCCGCGGCCATCCGGGCCGCCCCAGCCTGCACGGCGATGGCGGATAGCTGATGCGCGACCACGTCGTGCAGCTCACGGGCGATCCTGGTCCGTTCCGCCTGGTGCGCCGCCTCGACCGCGGCGGCGGACTCGGCCCGGCGGGCGCTGGCCGCGTCGCCCAGCACGAACGCCGCGCCGAGCAGCGCCAGCGGCGCGCCGTCCATGCGCTGACCGTGACTGGTGAGCACCATCACCACGGCCCCGCCCAGCGCGGCCCAGCCGAGCCCGCGGGCATAGCGCCGGGAGTCCTGGCCGTAGCTGCCCACCCCGTAGGCGGCGATCAGCACCGCCGCGAACGCGGACACGAGGTCATGGTGCAGCACGCCGCGGACCAGTAGCACGGCGGCGGCCGCGGCGAGCACCGGGAACGGGAAGCGGCGCCGCCAGCAGAACGGCACCGACATGGCCAGGGTCAGGGCCAGCGCGCCGAGGATGGCGGGCACAGCGTCACGGTGCCCGGGATGCTCCCACCACCAGGGCACATCGGGCAGCCCCCACAGGAGCAGGCCGCCCGCGATCAGCAGGTCGACGCGGCCGGGCGCGGCGTACACCTGCCACCGCGCGATGCCCCGTGGAATCCGCATGCCCCGACAATAAGGGCTGGCCGGGCAGGTGTCCTCAGCGCCAGGACGAGGCCGGGGTCGTCCTCAGGCGGAGGCCCAGGTCGGTGGGAGCGGAGGCCCCGGTCGGTGGGAGCGGAGGACCCGGTCAGTAGGAGTAGTCCCGCTCCCGGAGGCCGTATCCGGCGGCGACACCGCCGACGACCAAGACGAACAGCAGGAACGTCAGCACATGCACGCTGGTGCACCACAGGCAGATCGCGTCCAGCGTGAACAGCTCGGTATAGACCAGGTACAGCACGAACCCGATGCCGACGATCACCGACGCCACCCGGATCCAGGTCAGCTGCGGGAACTTCAGCCGCCAGGCCCAGGGCGAGACGGCCGCGGTCATGACCACGAAGAAGGCCAGCCCGAGCACGGCCACCGGGAAGATCCCGAACACCATGGATTCCGCGCTGCTGGTGACCAGGGCACAGTTGATCACGCCCTTGTCCGAGCAGGCCAGCGGGACCGAGGAGTCGTAGTGGGTGATGGTCAGGTAGGTCGAGACGCCGAGGCCGGCGATGGCCAGCGCCCAGGTGGCCACCTGGTACCAGAGCGGCGGGATCTTGATCCCAGGCTCGGCCGGCGCAGCGACGGCGGCGGCGGCCGCCTTGCGTTCGCGCGCGCGCTGCGCCTGGCTGGGGCTCTGCCCCGGCCGCTTCGCCTGGCCCCCCGCCCGGCGGGCTTGCGCCGCGACCGGCTGGGGCTCGGGCCGGCCGCCACGGGTGCCCTTGTTCTTCTTGGCACCCGCGCCCGCGGCCTGCCTGGGGGCGGCCATCAGATCTGGCCCTCGATGGTCTTGATCGTCGGGGAGGTGCAGACGTTGGACGGCTGGTTGTTCGTCGTCTTGCAGATCGCCGCGGTGATCATGTTGGCCGAGCCGTCTGCGCCCTTGGCGATCGAGCTCGACGGGTCCTTGAGTGCGGCGGCCACCTGAGCCCAGGTCTGCCCGGACAGCACCTGCGGGTCGTACTGGGCCCCGTGCACGAAGTACTTGCCGCCGAAGTCGATGAACGGGATGGCGCCCTGCTCGCTGGCGGACACGTAGGGCGGGCTGTCGTACTTGGTGAGCAGCGCGCTCTCCGCCGTGGTGGTGTTCTCCAGCGGCTTCTCACTGACGGTCTCCTGCTCGACCGGCGTGAAGGTCAGGTACTTGCTGGCGTAGCTGGCCTTGTAGAAGTTCAGCGTCGCCGTATGCGGGTACACCTCCTGGCCGCCGGCCGAGTGGATGCCGCTGAGGCCGTTGAAGGTGCCGAACCGGCTGAGCGCCACGGCCATGGCCCACCGCTCGGTCGCGCAGTACGGGCAGTACTGGGCGCCGATATAGAGCACCTCAGGCTTGCCGCCGGAGGTCAGCTTCTTGGCCGAGGACACCGCGGCCACGCTCTTGGTGTCGGCGGTGCCGGTGCCCACGGACGTGAGCGTCGAGGACGGGACGCTGGTGATGTCCTTGACCACGCTGGCCGGGAGGGCGGTGCCGGCCGGGGAGGCGGAGTTCGCGGCGCTGGCGGTCGGGCTCTGCGTGGTCTTGAACACGATAAACGCCACCACGATGACCACGACCCCGAGGATGCTCCCCCCGGTGATGAACATCAGGCGGCGCCTCTCCGCCCGCCGCTGCGCCGCCCGCTGCGCGGCGATCCTCTCGCGGGCGCTCTCCCGCTTGTTCCTGCTCGCCTTGCCCATTACCCGTCCTATGAATGGTGCCAATGGTGGCCCGGCCAGGGTCCATCGTAAGCGGCATCAGGGGGTGAGGCTGCCCCGTTCGTGGGCCGCGGACGGCTGGATTGACCCGTTCCCCGCAGCCCAGGCAGCGATCTGGGCCCGCGAGGTAAAGCCCAGCTTCGACAGGATATTCGCAACGTGGCGTGCCGCGGTAGCCGGACTGATAACTAGCTCGTCCGCGATGCCCTTGTTGCTGTAGCCCTGCGCGATAAGCGCGCTGATCTCGCGCTCGCGCGGGGTCAGCGGGGACTGCCCGGCGTGCGGCGCAGCGGGCCTGGCGTGCGGCGCAGCGGGCCTGGCGTGCGGCGCAGCGGGCCCGGCGTACGGCGTCGCCTGGGTCAGCGGCACTCCCGCTGTGGGCCAGGGGGCCTCGGGCCCCGATCTGAGCGCCAGCGTCACCGCGGCGTCGAGACTCAGGCTCCGGCCCTGTTCCCACAGTTCGGTGACTGCCTCCTGGC
>Ga0187887_10000899_pt1 | contig 27367 bp, 25 predicted proteins | sample June2016WEW_7_10_FD_132977 | JGI IMG/M metagenome (GOLD analysis project Ga0187887, IMG submission 132977) | Peatland microbial communities from SPRUCE experiment site at the Marcell Experimental Forest, Minnesota, USA - June2016WEW_7_10 | ecosystem: Environmental > Terrestrial > Soil >... | reverse complement strand
TCGGACATTAGTTTTATGCCGCAGAAGCCCCAGTTGCCGTGGCTGGATTCGGGGAAGATTATGTGGCGGCTCGCGGTGAGTTGTGCGGCTACGCGGTCGCCGAATTGTGGGGGAGTTACTGCGTCGCGGGCGCCTGAGATTAGTAGCACTGGGACTTGGGAGTGCACTAATTCGTGGACGTCTTTTGGCAGTGGGGCGCGCACCCATTCGCGGCATGCGGCGCGCTGCTCCTGGACGCGCAGGTCGCCTAGAAATGTGTTGGCGGTTTCGCGGGCTAGGGTCGCGTCGTCGATGTAGGGGATTTGTTCGGCGCAGGTTACTGAGAGCAGCATTCCCATGGCGAGATCGTTCGCAAGCTCGATTTCCGCGGAGACGGCTCTTTGGATTAGCGGCGTGAGGTCGCCCGCGGCGGCCTTGTGGATTAGCTGCGGGAAGGCTGCTCCGTCGGTTGAATAGAGATAGTGGCGGATGCCTTCGCCTAAAGCCTCGACGCCTGGGTGGACACGCGCGGTGCGGCCGTCGGGGGCGCGAACTTCCACTTCAATACCCTGTCTAACGCGCGCGAAGATGGATTGGAATTCTTCTTTGAGATTGGGATAAGCGGCGTGGCACGCGGGGTCGGCGCGGCATTTGTCGAATATGATGTCGACGGCGCGCTGGCCGGCCCAGGCTGCGTGCAGTGGGTGGAATTCGTCGGGTGGGACGATGCCGCCTAGAGCTGCCGCGCGAACGTGCTGGCCGTGGCGGCGCAGGTAGACTTGCGCAGCTAGCGATCCGTAGGAACCTCCCTCCAGGTTGATTTTCGGGTAGCCCAGCCACTCGCGCACTTCATCGATGTCGTCCGTGGCGATGGCGGTGGTGTAGAGCTTGAGATCGGCGATCTTCTCCAGGCGTTCGCGGCAGGCGCGGATTGCATCCACGGGGAATGAACTGGCGACCACTCGTTGCAGGTCGGGTGGATGGCCGTAGAAATCGCATTCCAGGGGATTCGATCCGCCGGTGCCGCGCTGATCGATCATCACGATGTCGTGGTGGGCGCGGATGGCTTGGAAGAAGGCGTAGCCGGGAGCGGCTTCGGTGATGGCTTCGCCCGGGCCGCCTCCGAATGCGAAAACTGGCTCGGATTTTTCTGGCTGGAGGGCTGGGAGGATGACTATGTTCAAGCCGATTTTGCGGCCGGTCTTGCGGTCGCGATCTTCCCAGACCGGATATGTGGCGCAGAGGGCACCTTTCGATACGCCGGGGATGGTGCAGGGGTGGGGCTTTGTTTCAACTGCGGGGACGGGGGTGCGATTTGCGGCGGTTAGGGTGGAGAGGAGGGTGATGGTTAGGAGGCGGCGCATCAGTCACATACTACGTTACAATCGGCGTGCATGTTTCGGAAGGTTTTGGTGGCTAATCGCGGGGAGATCGCGGTGCGCGTTGTTCGGGCGCTGCGCGAGTTGGATATTACTAGCGTCGCTGTCTTTTCCGATGTGGATCGGGCTGCGCAGCATGTCAGGCTTGCGGATGAGGCTGAGGGCGTCGAGAGTTATCTCAATATTGAATCGATTTTGGAAGCTGCGAAGAAGCACGGGGCGGAGGCGATTCATCCTGGATACGGATTTCTCAGCGAGAATGCGAGATTTGCGGCGGCCTGCGAGGCGGCTGGGATCGTCTTCATTGGGCCTTCGGCCGATTCCATACGGCGGTTGGGATCGAAAACGGCGGCCCGGACGCTGGCTAAGCAGATGAATGTTCCGGTGGTGCCGGGCAGTGAAGAGCCGGCTACGCATCTGGAGCATGCGCGCGAGCTGGCGCGCCAGATTGGATATCCGGTGCTGTTGAAGGCCGCGGCCGGCGGGGGCGGCAAGGGGATGCGGCGGGTGGATGCGGAGAGTGAACTTGAAGCTGCTATTCGCGATGCATCGAGCGAGGCTGAGCGGGCTTTCCATTCGAGCGAAGTTTACATCGAGAAGGTGATTGAGCAGCCGCGGCATATCGAAATCCAGATTGCGGGCGATTTCTATGGGCACCTGGTGCATTTGGGCGAGCGGGAATGCTCGTTGCAGCGGCGGCATCAGAAGATTATCGAGGAGTGTCCATCACCCCTGATTGCTGCCGCGCATCCGGAGATGCGGGCGGAGATGGGTGAGGCGGCGCTGCGAATCGCGCGGGCGGTGCGGTATCACAATCTGGGCACGGTGGAATTTCTGGCGGATGGGGATGGGAATTTTTATTTTCTGGAAGTGAACACGCGGCTGCAGGTGGAGCATCCGGTGACGGAGCTGGTGACGGGGTTGGACCTGGTGCATTTGCAATTGCGCATCGCGGATGGGGAGGCGATTCCTTTTGCGCAGGAGGATGTGGAGTGGCGCGGATGGGCGATGGAATGCAGAGTCTCGGCGGAGGATCCGGAGCAGCATTTTTTTCCGTCGCCCGGAAAGATTGTGCAATTGCGCGAGCCGGCGGGGCCGGGCATACGCCTGGATTCGGGCGTTTATCCGGGCTGGACGGTTCCTCTCGATTACGATCCGCTGCTGGCCAAGCTGATTACTTGGGCTCCGGATCGGATGGGGGCGATCCGGCGGATGTTGCGGGCGCTCAATGAATACTCGATCGTTGGGGTGGAAACGAATTTGGCATTCTTCCGCGAGATTCTGAGTGATGCGGAATTTAGGGAAGGACGTTTGAACACGCGATTTATCGCCGATTATTTCAGTCGAAGGGAGCCTGTGGCGGAGCCGGGGCAGGAGCTGGAATTAGTGGCCGCGCTGGCTGCGGCGGCGCATTCGGAGAACGAGAAACCAGAAACCAGAAACGAGAAACCAGAAACGAGCGCCTGGCTTTCCGAGGGCCGGAGCGGGCTGCTCCGATGAAGCTGCAGATTTTGGTGAATGGGCGGCCGGTTCCGGTGGACGCGGAAGACGTGCGTGGAGTGGCGCAGGTTGAGCCGGGCGTTTATTCGGTGTTGCTTGCCGGGCGGAGCTTTGAGGTGCGGGCGGTTGGGTCCAAAGAGGGTTTGCGGCTGGAGTTGGATGGGCGGCGGTTTACTGCCGAGGTGCGCGATCCGAGGGATCGGGCGCAGAAATCCGCTGCGGCGGTTGGGACGGGGCGACAGAATATTGCAGCGCCGATGCCGGGGAAGGTTGTTCGAGTGTTGGTTCGCGATGGCGATGCCGTGGAGGTTGGGCAGGGGTTAGTGGTGGTTGAGGCGATGAAGATGCAGAACGAGATGAAGGCGTTGCGGGGTGGGAATGTTGTGGAGGTGCGGGTTCGGGATGGGGATACGGTGAGTGCGGGGGATGTGCTGGTGGTGTTGGGTTAGTTCTGCGAAAATGGTATTTGCCATTTGACTCAAAGGCTTACGGAGCCGCCGTGGGTGCCGTTCTGGCGCTGGATCAGGACGGCCAACGTTTGATTCCGCTGGTGAGCGGGGCGTGCGCATCTGAGGAGGCGCGCTCGCTTTTAAAGAAACAGAAACAAGCGGATTTGTTTGCGCACGCGAGGTCTCCCAAAGGGGCGTTGGGCGGATTGTTCCTGTACTTTTCCTGTTCCGCGGAATGTCATGAACTGGTGCAAAACTTGAATTCTTCGGAGGGCGATTTCTGGCACGCTATCCTGCATCGGCAGGAGCCGGATGCTGCGAATGCTTCGTACTGGTTTCGGCAGACCGGGGCGCATCCGATATTTGAGGAACTGGGGCGGGCTGCTGAGGAAATAGCGGCGAAATATCCGGCGGCGAAGTTTCGGAGCGGCGGGAAGTGGGATCCGTTTTTCTTTATCGAATTCTGCGGGCGCGCGCGGAGTGAGCCGGGGTCGGCAGCGGAAGCCGCGGCGCTGGAGATACAGCGGGCGGAATGGCAGATTCTCTTTGATTACTGCGCGAGGAAGCGATCTTGAGCCGTGCGCGAAGCTGGCTCACAGTTGTCCTGATCGCCATCACTGCCGTGGCGGTGTGGATCCTCTCGCGGCGGACGCGTCCGCCTGAGGTGGAATTCGTGAAGGTAACGCGCGAGACGATTGTCAGCTCGCTTGGGACCAATGGCAAAGTGGAACCGATTGAGTGGCTGCCGGCGCGGGCGGAGCGGGGCGGCACGATCACGCGAGTGTTGATCGCGCGGGGGCAGCAAGTTTCGAAAGGCGCGCCGCTGGTGGAATTGGATACGCGCGTGGTGAGCGCCGAACTCGGCAAGGCGCAGGCTGCCATCCAAGAAGCGAAAACGCAGGAACAGGTGCTCGACCAGGGCGGGCGGATTGCAGAGCGCCAGCAAGTGGATGCGGATCTAGCGCGGGCGCGGTTGGATCTGGAAGTAGCGCAGAAGCAACAGGCCGCGCTGGAACGGCTGGTGGAGAAGCAGGCCGCTACGCGCGTGGAATTGGACAACATGCGCCAGACCGTGGATCAATTGCGGTTGAGAATTCGGGCGCTCGAGCAGCACAAGGCAGTGCTCGTGACCGGCAGCGATAAGGAGATTGCGAAAGCCAGGCTGCAGGAGGCTGAGGCGTCGGCTACTGTGGCGCGGACTAATCTAGACCTCAGTGTGATTCGGGCTCCGATGGATGGCACGGTCTACGATTTCGATCTAAAGGCGGGGGCGTTTTTGAGTCCCGGGGATTTGGTGGCGAAAGTTGGGAAGCTGGATCGCGTGCGCGTGACGGTTTACGTGGATGAGCCGGATGTGGGGAAGGTTCACAAGGGACAAACGGTGATCATCACGTGGGATGCGTTGCCGGGGCATCAGTGGAAAGGCGAAGTGGATAAGCTGCCGACGCAGGTGGTGCCGCTCGGGACGCGGCAGGTGGGCGAGGTGGGTTGCATTATCCAAAATCCGGATCGCGATCTGCTGCCCAACGCCAATATCAATGCGGATATTCAGGCGGCGGTGATTTCGGGCGCGTTGGTTCTACCTAAAGAAGCACTGCGGCGGCAGGGTTCGGAGAACGGTGTTTTTTTGTTGCGGGAGGATCGAGTGGCGTGGCGGAAGGTGGGTTTGGGGGTGTCGAGTTATACGAAGTCGCAGATTTTGGCGGGGCTCGAGGAGGGGGATGCAGTGGCGCTGCCGTCGGAGAAGGTGTTGAAGGGTGGGATGAAGGTGGAGCCGGTGATCCAGTAGGACCGGCGCTAAGAGATTTTGGCCGCGAATGAACGCGAATGAACGCAAATTTAATTTACTGGTTCCAAGGGGAAACCGCATTTTCGCCAGGCTTCCAGGCCGCCTAGGAGTGGGCGGACGTTGATTACTCCTTTGCGGAAGAGTTGCAGCGCCGCACGGGCGCTGGAGGCTTCGTTTGGTCAAGAACAGTAGAGGATCACGTCGCGATCGCGCGGGATCTCTTCGTGACGTGTTTCGATTTCTTCGAACGTCATCCAGATTGCGCCGGGGAGCTTGACTTTGTCGGCCTCTACTTCCAATTCGTGACGGAGATCGACGACGGCGATGGCGTCGCCCTCGGTGATCATTTTCATTAATTCTTCGGGGGTGATGCGCGCCACGCGCAGGTCGCGGATGAAGCGGCGGCGTTGATAATATTTCCAACAGATGTAGCTGGTCAGTGCGGCGCCGATTATTATTACCAGAAATGAACCCATGCGGCCGGCTTGTTCGGCTGCCAGCTCCAGTTGATTGCGGAAGAGATAACCAACACCCAGGTAAGTTGCGCTCCAGATTACGGCGCCCGTGGCATCGGCTGCGAGGAATTTCCATGGCTTCATGCGGGTGAGTCCGGCGAGCGGGGCGGCGGTGGCTCCGAGGCCGGGAACGAATTTCGCGATCAGCAATGCCCGCGCGCCTAGCCTACCGAAGAGGCTCTTGGTGTTGCTGACGCAGGAATCCGGCTCGAGGGACATTCGGCAGAGCAGATTGAGAATGGAACCGCCGCGGACGCGTCCCAAGCGGAACCAGATGATATCGCTCGAAAGGGACGCGGCGACGGCGAGGGCGAGCGAGGTCCAGATGGAGAAGTTCCCTAATCCTGCGAGCGCGCCCATTCCGAGCAGAACCGGGAGCGCGGGGATGGGCAGGCCGATGCTCTCGGCGAACACGTTCGCTACCAGAACCCAATACCCATGGCGTAGCAGAAATGGGATTACGGCGTGCATTGCGTATCCCTAATTGTAGCTGGGGGGTCAAACGGGGGCGCGGGTTAAGCTGGCGATGAAGAAGCTGACGCCGGGGATGTTTTTCTGCGTGAGGCGATCATCGTTGGTGATAAAGAGATCGGCTTTGGCGGATTCGGCGCAGGCTAGTTGGATGGCATCGGCGGGATGAATGCTTCGATTCTGGCGGATGTTGGCGTAGGCTTCCGCGGCGCCGAAGTCGAATGAGGAGACGGTGACATGCTGACCGGTGAAGAGGGTTCGATAGCGGTCCGCCAGAGCGGCGTTGCCGGTGGAGAGAGGCTTCACCAAAACTTCGCCGACGGTCATGGCGCTGGTGAAAAGCCGGTCGTTACGGCGCAACATACGGCGGCGCAGGTCGGCGACGGCCTGGCCGAATTTGGGGCTGTCCTCCAGCAGGTAGATGAAGAGGTTGGTGTCCCAGAAAATGCTCTTCACTTGTTATCGGGTTGATCGCCGTACCAGTTGGAGCGCAGATCGCGAACGTACTCGTCCGCGTCGGTTGAGGCCCAGATTTCTTTGCCTAGGCCGCGCATCTGGAGGATTGGATCGTCTTCTTCTTTCATGGCTGTCTCCTTGTTGCAGTATTCGTTGGCGTACCAATCGAGGAGGTAATGGTATTGAGCGGGAAGTTCCTCCCGGGACGGTTTTGTTTTTCCCTTGCGGGAGGGGTGCGATTGATCGGTGGGGCGGAATAGGCGGTAGGTGTCGTTCGAAAGCTTGTAGAACATGCGGTAGCGGGCCGAGTTGGGTTCGAGATTCGCAACGTTGTGCAGATAAATGTGGGCCTGGATTCCGGGGCGCAGTACGGGGCTGGCGCGCTCGGCCTTGACGCGATCCAGGATTTCCCTGGCCGAGAAAGATTCCCGGTCTTCGTGTTCGCGGTGTAGGAGGGCGAGAGCACACCAAGCTTCATCGGCGACTAGGAGCGCTTGGGTCATTTTGGCGGCTTGGCTGGGCATGGTGCGTGTGTCTCTCTTGTTATGATTATGGTTGGGAATGGGGTGAAAGTCAATAGTACATGGTAGTACAGGTAATACAGTTGTTTGCGCGATAGACAAAGGGGTTATAATGCCTTTTAAATGAAGAACTTCGCGCTTTTGCTCTTTGGTGTGGCTGGTCTAGCCTACACACAGCCTTATGACCTTGTGATTCGTAATGGCAGGATCGTCGATGGCACCGGGTCGCCGTGGTATTCGGGAGATATTGCGATTCAGGGCGGGAAAATCGCGGCGATCGGGCAGCTTGCGCTGGCGGAAACCAAGGGAACGATTGACGCTCATGGCCTGGTGGTAGCGCCGGGGTTCATCGACATGCTGGGGCAATCGGAACTGACGATTCTGGTGAATCCGCATCTGCCGTCCAAGATTTATCAGGGGATCACGACGGAGATCACCGGCGAAGGCGGCTCAGTGGCGCCGCTGAGTGAGGAGATGCGGCGGGTCCGTGCGCATGACGACTACGATCATTACCACATCAGGCCGGATTGGGGCACGTTCCGCGAGTATTTCGCGCGCTTGGAAAAGCAGGGGATGGGGATCAATCTGGCGAGCTATGTAGGTGCGACGCAGGTTCGTAGGATGGTGCTGGGGGATGCGGACCGCGCGCCGAATGCGAGCGAACTGGAGCGCATGCAGGGGCTGGTGAGAGAGGCGATGCGGGATGGCGCGGTGGGGCTTTCGACGGCTCTGCAATATGCGCCGGCGCCTTATGCGAGCACCGAAGAGCTGATCGCGCTGGCGTCGGAGGCGGCGAAGCTGGGCGGAATTTATGCGACCCACATGCGCAGCGAAGGCGATGCGATTACGGCGGCGATCGATGAAGTGATCCGGATCAGCCGGGAGGCGAAAATTCCGGCCGAGATCTGGCATCTGAAAGTGGCGGGCAAGAGCAACTGGGGGCGGATGCCCGAGATTGTGGCGAAGATTGAGAAGGCGCGCGAATCCGGCGTGGATATTACGGCCGACACCTACGCTTACACCGCTTGGTTCAACTCATTTTCGGCGTTTATCCCGCCGTGGGCGCATGCTGGCGGGGATGCGAAGCTGATTGAGCGATTGAAGGATCCAGCCATGCGCGCCCGCATCCGCAAAGAGATGCTTACGCCGAGCACGGCCTGGGACAACGAGTGGCAGGAGATCGACGGGGCGGAGGCGATCCTGCTGAGCGTGGTTTATAACCCCAAGCTGGTTCGGTTGCAGGGCAAGACTATTGCTGAGATCGCTAAGCTCGAGGACAAAGATCCGATCGATACGATCTTCGATCTGTTGATTGACGATCCGCTGAGCTCGGTGGCGGTTTTCGGGATGTCGGAGCCGGATGTCACGCTGGCGTTGCAGCAACCGTGGGTAGCCGTGTGCAACGACTCGCAGGGTACGGCGCCCGATGGAGTGTTGGGCACCGAACACCCGCATCCACGGGCTTACGGGACGTTTCCACATATCCTGCGCAAGTACGTGCGCGAGGAACACAAGCTTTCACTTGAGGATGCGATTCGGAAATTCAGCGCGCTGCCGGCGCAGCGGGTGCGCTTGACCGATCGCGGAGTGTTGAAGCAGGGGATGTGGGCGGACATTGTGATTTTCGATCCCGCGACGATTCGCGATAAGGCGACGTTCGAGAATCCGAATCAGTTGTCGGAGGGAATGCGGTATGTGTTGGTGAATGGCGTTCCGGTGATCGAGAATGGCAAGCAGACCAACGCGCTGCCGGGAAAGGTGCTGCGTGGAGCGGGGCTCGAGGACGCTACGCGAATTCGATGAAGGGCGGGTTGACAACCCGCCGCAGGTTGGCAACCTGCCCCACACCTATTGATAGAGGCGGCGTTCGCGGCGCAGGAATGCCGGGACTTCGAGATCGTCCACGGGGACGGGCGCAGGTTCTTCCATCACAGGAGCGGGCGCGGGAGGCGTTGGGCTCATGTCGCGAAAGAGCGGGCCGTTGCTCATGATGGGTTCGAGGATGGGAGCTGGGGGCGGGAAGGCCGGCTCCGGCATTATGGATTCCGCACCAACGGTCACGCGGCGGGCCAATTGCGGAAGGTTGTCGCGCTGGAATCCGGTAGCGATGACGGTGATCTTCACTTCGTCCTTCATGGATTCGTTTAAGACGACGCCGAAGTTGATTTGCGCGTCTTCGTTGGCGGTTGCGGCGCGAATCAGGGAGCAGGCTTCGTTCACATCGTGCAGGCTGAGGCGGCTGGATCCAGTGATGTTGATCAGGACGCCGCGGGCGCCTTTTACTCCGCCCTCTTCCATGAGCGGAGAACTGATGGCCTGGCGCGCGGCTTCGATGGAGGCATTTTCACCGGACGCGGACGCGGTGCCCATCATCGCGTAGCCCATGCCGAGCATGATGGAGCGGATGTCGGAGAAATCGCGATTGATCAGGCCGGGGGTAGTGATGATATCGCTGATTCCCTGCACTGCTTGGCGAAGGATATCATCGGCAGTGCGGAAGGCTTCAAAGAAGCTGGTGCCGCGTGGGACGAGTTCGAGCAGACGGTCATTGGGAACGGTGATAACGGTGTCGACAGTGCCGCCGATTTCCGAGAGCCCGCGATCGGCCTGCTTCATGCGGCGCGGTCCTTCGAAGCCGAAGGGCTTGGTCACAACAGCGACGGTGAGGGCGTTCAGTTCCTTGGCTAGCGCGGCGACGACAGGCGCAGCTCCAGTTCCGGTGCCCCCTCCGAGTCCGGCGGTGACGAACACCATGTCGGCGCCCTCCAGCAGTTCGATGATGCGCTCAGTATCTTCGAGCGCAGCTTGCCGTCCGAGGCCTGGATCGGAACCGGCGCCTAGCCCACTGGTTACTTTCGCGCCGATGGCCAGTTTGTTGGGAACCGGCGACGCTTTGAGGGCTTGCACGTCGGTATTGAGAATGTGGAATTCGACACCGGTGAGCCCCTCATTCATCATGCGAGCCACCGCGTTCGAGCCTCCGCCGCCGACCCCGACTACCTTGATCTTGGTGCCGTGCAGAGCTTCTTCTTCCTGGATGATAAACTTTGTCGCGTCCATGTTTAAACCCTCCTGTCGTCAAATCACCGTCCAAAAAATCGGGGACACCATTAGGCGAAGGGTGACCGGACCGCGCCGGACGCTTGCCCATGATGTCCCCGATTTTGATCTTCGTTTCATCGGAATAACAACCCCACTAAACCGGGAGCTCTGCGCTTACCCTCGCGCTTCATCTTCCAGCGCGCGGAGTATCGGGCCAAGCCGGCCGCGGCTGCCCACGCCGGATTGCACAGCTCTTCCGGAAAATTCTCCATGCCGCCCGGCAGCGCGATCCGCGCCGGACAATTCAAGACTCGCTCGGCCATATCGCACATGCCGTTGAGCAAGGCGCCGCCGCCGGATAAAATGATTCCTTCGAGCAGTTTCTGCTCCATGCCGATGGTCACCAACTCCGAGCCGACATGGATGAATAGCTCCTCGGCGCGCGCTTCGAGAATCTCATTCAACTGTTTGCGAGGCGCCTCGCGCGCGGGCCTGCCTTCGAGCGAGGGCACTTCAATGAAACTGTGGTCGGAGGTGAGGCCCAACATGGCGCAGCCGTACTCCATCTTGAGTCGCTCGGCGTCGGCGTATTGCACGGTGAGCCCTACGGCTACATCACGCGTCAAATGGTCGGCCGAAATTGGCAGGCTGCGCGCCAGCAGCACAGCTTCGCCGTCGTAGACTGCCAAGCCCGTGGAGTGCATCCCGATATCCACTACGACGACGCCTCGGACGCGATCGTCTTTGGAAATGGAGGCGTAAGCGGCGGCCACCGGTTCAAACACGGTTTCTTCCACGGCGTAGGACGCCTGATGCACGGCGGCGCAAATGGAATCGTGCTCCTGCTCGGAAACGGTGACTAGGTGGACGTTGGCTTCGAGGCGCGAACAAACCGATCCGCGGGGATAGCGTTTGCCGGACCGGCCGTCCAGCGTGAAGTCCTGCGGGAACAGGTGCAGAATGGCGCGATCGTCTTCCAGGCGCACTTGTTCGCTGCGCTCAACGGCATAAGCCATGTCTTCAAGCGAGATGGGACGAGGACGTCCAAATTCGTAGATGCCGCGGCTGTTGTGGCCATCGATGGTGACCCCGCCGATCCCAACTACCATGGCATCCACTACGACTCGGGCTTCGGCTTCGGCCTGGCGCACCGAATCCTGAACGGCTCGCGTGAGGGCTTGCTGGTCCGTGAGACGGCTCTTGTGCCAGCCGCTGGAAGGCACTTCGCCGTGGCCGAGATAGCGGAGCCGGCCCTCTTCCATGGCCAGGATGACGCAGCGCGTGAAGGCGCTGCCTGCGTCCAAGCCAACGGCGAGTTGAGGTTGATCCGGCATCAGTTGGCAGCCGCCACTCCTGTAATCCGGTCGTCCAGGCGCAAGTCAAAGGTTGTCACTTGCGGAATTCGGCGATGAATATCCGGGTAGTGATCCAGAAAGTTTTGCCAGCGGGACGTGAAGTTGTGTTCTCCCAGCATCAGCGTTACGGCTCTTCCGTCCAGCTTTTGGGTGACTTTTAAATCGTCGAGATCGCTCACGTCGGCTTCGGAGATTTTGTCGGCCATGCTGCCCAGTTCCTGCATCAGGCGCTCGGCACGACGCACACGCATGCCGCGCTGGGCCGCGCTTTCATCGGGATTGATACCCGCCAGCATGGGCAAATGGAATCCCGCTTTGAGGGGCGGATCGAGAATGACGCCTTCGTCGTCAATGAGGGCCCAGCGCTCCATGCTTTCGGCGCGGAGCTTCACAAATGCGGCGGGGTGGCGTTCCTCAATCCGCACCTGGATGCGGTTCGGCCAAATCCTTTCGATGGAAGCGTCGCGCACCCAGCGGACATTGAGAAGCTCCTTGCGTCGCGCCTTGAGCGGAAACAGGAAGACACTGCGCCCCATATCCGGATCGAAGATCCTAAGAATCTGGGCGCGCGATGCGTATTTCACTCCCTCGATTTTGAGATTGGCGCTTTCCAATCCGTAATCGGCTGGGCCAGGCAGCAGGAAGCGCGGATCGCGGATCAGAAACTGCTCGAAGCGCTGCGATGCATAAATGCAGGTGGTGAGAAACAGGCTGGCAGCGATTACGATCAGGCCGTAGCGAACGATCACACGGACGGCGAGAGCGCGGCGTTTTTTGTCCTTGGATTGGGGCGCCACTTAAGCCGCCTCCCGCAGTTTTTCGAGCACGCGCTCGCCCACCTGCCAGACGCTGCCCGCGCCGAGGGTGATCACAAGATCTTTTTCGCGCGCATTCGCGACTACGGCATCGGCGGTGCGCTCGATGGTTCCGGTGTACTCCACGCATCGATGGCCGAAGTCGCGCATACGCTCCGCCAGCGCGCTGCCGCTGACGCCTTCGATGGGCGGCTCGGATGCCGCATAAATATCCAAGATGTACACCACGTCGGCTTGATGGAAACTACGCGCGAATTCATCCATCAAGTGCTGGGTGCGCGTGTAGCGATGCGGCTGGAACACGGCATGAATACGCTGGAATTTGCAGAGCTGTGCGGCCGCGAGCGTGGCGCGAATCTCAGTGGGGTGATGGCCGTAATCGTCGATCACGGTGATGCCGCGCTCCGAGCCGCGCGTTTGAAAGCGCCGGTCGACGCCGGAATACATGGCGATGGCTTCGTGAATCGCGGCCAGCTTCACATCGAGTTCGAGACCGATGGCGATGGCAGCGGTGGCATTAAGCACGTTATGCACTCCGGGCACGCGCAGGTGGAATGTTCCCAGGTTGTGCCCGCGGGTCTGCACGGAGAAGCGGCTTTCAAACGCTCCGCATTCCATGTCGGCGATGCGTAGCGATGCCTGATGGCTGCGTCCGTAGGTGATGGCCCGGCGATTCACGGATGGAAGCAGTTGTTGAACATTTTCGTCGTCCAGGCACAGGATCGCAGCGCCGTAAAAGGGGACTTTTTGAACGAATTCGAGGAACGCGGCGCGAATCTCGACGATGGATGGATAGTGGTCCAGATGTTCGCGATCGATATTGGTTACGACGGCGAGAATCGGGCTGAGCTTCAGGAACGATCCGTCGCTTTCGTCGGATTCCACAACAAGGAAATCGCTGCGGCCTACGCGCGCGTTGGAACCACCCATAGCGGCGACTTTTCCACCGACGACTACGGTGGGGTCCAGGCCGGCGACATTCAAAACCGTGGCGGTCATGGAAGTGGTGGTGGTTTTTCCGTGACTGCCGGCGATGGCGATGCCGTATTTCAGACGCATCAGCTCAGCCAGCATTTCGCCGCGTGGGATTACGGGGATGACCAGGCGCCGCGCTTCCTGGATTTCCGGGTTTTGATCGTCGACCGCGGAGCTGACTACTATGGCTTTGGCGCCCGCGACGTTGGCCGCGGCATGGCCTTCGAAAATCCGGGCACCGAGTTTGGCCAGACGGTCCGTTGTGGGGCTGAGTTTCACGTCGGAGCCACTGATTTGGTAACCCAAATTGAGCAACACCTCGGCGATTCCGCTCATGCCGATTCCGCCGATCCCAACGAAGTGCAGGTGTTGTAATTTAAAAAACATTTTTATATCGTATTGTTTCGGCTTTTGGGGCTAATGTCAATAGGGAGCAGGTGACACGTTCAGTTGCCAAGTGACGCCTCCACAATGTCCGCGGCCTGGCGGGCGGCTTCGGGGTGGGCTAATTTGCGGGCCTGGTCGCCCATGCGTTTCAGCAATGCCGGCTGCGAGCTGAGCCGGCCCACCTCTTCGAACAGGCGGCCACCATCCATCTGGCTGTCCAGGACCAGTTGCGCGGCGCCGGCCTTGGTGAACGCTTCGGCGTTACGAAGCTGGTGATTGTCGGCGGCTCCGGGGAGAGGCACCAGGATGGCCGGTTTGCCGGCCGCGGCGAGTTCGGCGAGGGCACCCGCTCCGGCGCGACAGATCACCAGGTCGGCGGCCGCGAAAGCCGCGGGCATGTCATTGATGAACGGCACGAGCTCCCCGTCGAGACCGGTTTCGCCGAATTTCTTGGCTAGCAGTTCGTGGCCGGCCACTCCGGTTTGGTGGATGAACTTCACGGGGAATTTTGCTTCGCGAAAGTAGGTCCAGCTTGCACGCGTGGCTTCATTCAACCTGCGGGAGCCTTGGCTGCCGCCGGTGATCAGGACTGTGAGCGTGGCCTCGCGCACTTTGGGCCGAATCCGAAAGAATTCCGGACGCACGGGTAGGCCGGTGATCACGGATTTACCGGGCGGGAAAAAACGCGCGGTTTCGGGAAAATTCAAAAGCGCGCGCGTTACGAAGCGGCCGACGTGACGATTGGTGAGTCCGGGAATGGCGTTCGGCTCCATCACCAGGATGGGCAGGCGCTTCCACAAACCGGCCAGAACCACGGGGCCAGCCGCGTAGCCGCCCATGCTGAAGATGGCGCTGGGGTGGTGTTTAGCGAGCATCTGGCGCGCCCTCAGCACGCTGAACGGAAGTTGCGACAAACTCCGGATGCTGCGCGCCAGGCCGACACTGTTGAGTCCACCGATCTCGATGAACTCGAGCGGAAAGCCTGCGGAGGGGACCAGCTTGGCTTCGAAGCCGGTGCGCGTCCCGATGAAGACGCAAGTGTGGCCGCGAGTTTTGAGCTCGCTCGCTACCGCGAGAAGTGGAAGCACGTGACCTCCCGTTCCTCCGCCGGCCATCACAATGGTTGCCATGTGCGTTCATTCGCGGCCAATCCGAAAAATCGGGGAATGAGTATCCTGTCACCGGATTTTTTCATTCCGAGTGCTCGCTTACGCTCAGAAGCATTCCCAGACAGATCAGGGTGCTCATCAATGAGCTGCCGCCCGCGCTGATCATGGGGAGCGGGATCCCTTTGGTGGGCCCCATATCCAGGACCACACTGATATTGATAAAAGCCTGAATCACGATGGACGAAGTGAGGCCCAGGGCCAGATATCGGCCAAAGTCGTCCGCCGCTTCCCAAGCCACCTGCAAACCACGCCATAGAATAATGAGGAATCCAGTCAGCACCGCGCTGCAACCGAAAAATCCCAGCTCTTCGCCGACTACGGCATAAATGAAATCGGTATGGGCTTCCGGGAGATAGTAGAGTTTCTGGATACCCTGCATGGGTCCCAGGCCGACCAATCCGCCGCTGCCTACGGCGATCTTGGATTGGCGCGCCTGATATCCGGGATCACGAGTGGTGATGGATTCGCTGATGTATTTCTTGATGCGGCCTTGGGTGTCAACCAGGGAGACCACCTTGTATTGAGGGTCGAAGAATCCGATGATGCGCGCCAGGCGATAGGGCTTCGAAATTACAAATGCGACCGAGCAAAGGAGCCCGGCAACGAGCGCGGCCGTGACCAATTTACGCTGCAATCCGGCGACATAGAATACGATCGCAGCCGGGACTACCATGACGATAGCGGTTCCCAGGTCGCCGATTCCGACAGTTGCGGCGAGTACGGCGAGCGGAAGACAAACAGCCGCGATGGTTCGCCGGGTGTTGAGGGTTTCCTGCCGCTGCGTGACGAAGTAGGCCAGAAAAATGAGAAGCGCGGGCTTCGCGAACTCGGACGGCTGCAGCGTTCCGATGCCTTGCAGACGAAACCAGCGATGAGTTTTGGTATCGGCGAAAAAAACTAGAATCTGCAGCATCAATACGACGCCGACCGATCCGAATGCCCAGGCCGCGCTATGCAGACGCCGATAATCGCGCTTTTTGAAATACATCAACACGATGAAGGAAAAGATCGCCCAGACCAGTTGGTGACTGACGAAGTGGAAGCTGGATTTGATGCGAGGATTGAGCTCGGCCATCACCGAGGACGCGCTATAGACCATCACCAGACCGAAGCCGACCATGGCAACGATGGTGGCAAACAAGAGCCAATCTGTTTTCAATCGCTGGGCCATCAGTTGGCTCCTTCCGCGAGCGCGTGGACCAGCTCTTTGAAGACCCGGCCACGCTGCTCGAAGTTTTCGAATTGATCGAAGCTAGCGCAGGCGGGCGCAAGCAGGACGGTATCGCCAGGAGAAGCTACGCGAGAGGCTTGCTGGACAGCAGCGGCTAGCGTGCCGCAATGCACCACGAGCGTTGCGTCGGCGATTTCCGAAGCGATTTTCTTGGCGGCCGAGCCGATTAGTAGTGCAGCTTTGGCTTTCGCGTGCAACGGATCGCGCAGCACCGTATAATCGCTGTCTTTGTCCTTGCCGCCGAGGATGATCCAGAGGCCGCCGGAAAACGCATCCATGGCTTTGAGAGTGGCGTCGACGCTGGTGGCTTTGGAATCGTTGTAGTAGGCTACGCCGTCGATTTCCTGGACAAGTTCGAGGCGGTGCTCGACGGGTGCGAAAGTTACGGCTGCGCGGGCGATTTCGGAGGGTTGCGCACCGGCGCGTTTGGCCATTAGGGCCGCGGCCATCACGTTTTCGTAGTTGTGCCGGCCGCGCAGTTGCAGGTCGCGCACGTTCAGTAGTTCGGTATCTTCCAGGCGAATGATGTCGACATCGAGCCAAGCGCCGGAGACGGGATGAGCGCTGCTGAACCAGGTGATGGAGGCTGGAGTGCGCTTGGCGAATTCGACCGTCACCCGATCATCGGCATTGAGTACGGCGCAATCGCCTTCGTGCTGGGTTTCGAACAGGCGCGCCTTGGCGTTTTTGTAGTTCTCGAAGGTGTGGTGACGGTCCAGATGATTCTGGGTGACGTTGAGGCACGCGGCTATGGGTGCGTGAAAAGTTTGGATGGTCTCGAGTTGAAAGCTGGAAAGTTCCAGGACGTTCCATTGATCGGGTCGCGATGTTTCTACCATGGCTGCCGGCGGTGTTCCGATGTTGCCTCCCACCTGGCAGGCGATTCCGGACTCGCGGAGAATGTGGCCGGTGAGCGCGGTGGTGGTGGTTTTGCCGTTGGTTCCAGTGACGCCGATGGTGTGGCCCTTTAGGAACGCGGCGGATAATTCCAGTTCGCCGATGATTGGGGCGCCGCGTTCGCGCGCCGCTGCCAGGACGTCGAGATCGGCCGGGACGCCCGGAGATAGCACTACCAGGTCTGCGTCGCGGAAGGCGGCTTCTGTTTGGGGCTCCACTGTTATTCCTTGCACTTCTCCCATTGGTTTTTCATCGACTGCGCGGACAATGGCTCCTTTTGTCAGGAGCAGTTTTACGGCTGCTACGCCGGAGCGCGCCATTCCGATTACCACTACTTTTCGGCCATTTAATTCCATTCCAAAAGTTGGCAGGCGAAAGCGCCTGCCCCGCGTGCCCAGGTCAACGAAGCTTCAATGTTGTTAGGGCGAACAATGCCATTACTAAACCTGCTATCCAAAATCTGGTTATTATTTTTGACTCGGGCCAACCCAGCGCCTCGAAATGATGATGGATGGGCGCCATTTTGAAGATCCGCTTCTTACGAAGCTTATAACTGCCTACTTGTAGGATTACTGACAGCGCTTCGATGACGTATACGCCGCCGATGAAGAGCAACAGGATCTCCTGCTTGATTAAAACCGCGACCACGCCCAGGGCGCCTCCCAGGGCGAGCGATCCAACGTCGCCCATGAAGATTTCGGCCGGATGCGCGTTGTACCAGAGAAATCCGATGGATGCGCCCACCATGGATCCGCAAAAAATGGTCAGTTCTCCGGCGCCCGGGAGCCGCGCCAGATCGAGGTATTCGGCGAGCTTGGCGTTACCGCTGACGTAAGTCAGAATGGTCATCGCGCCCGAGGCGATGATCATCAGGCCGATGGCCAGGCCGTCCAGGCCATCCGTCAGGTTTACTGAATCCGATGCTCCGACAATTACCAGCACCATGAACGCGTAGAATCCCGCAAAGGCCAGCGGATAGGTATACCAGTTGTGTACCAAAGGCTCAATCAGCAGATCGGGCTTGAAGGATTTGAAGAAGGGCATGTTGATGCTGGTGGAATACATTTTGTTGGCGTGCAGGCTGAGCAATATGAATCCCACGACGAGCGCGGCTACTACCTGGAAACTGAATTTCTCGCGCACCGTAAGACCTTTGTTTTGCTTGCCGCGGATCTTGGCATAGTCGTCGAAGAAACCGATTAGCCCAAAACTCAGCATGCCGAAAAGCGCGATCCACACATAGGGATTTCGAAGATTGGCCCAGAGAAGCGTGGGAACCACTACCGAAATGATGATCAGGATTCCGCCCATGGTGGGAGTTCCGGCTTTTTTCATATGCGATTTGGGGCCGTCCTCGCGGATATACTGGCCGATCTGGAATTCGCGCAGCTTCTGAATCAGCCAAGGCCCCAGCGCGACGCACAGGAACAGCGCCGTAAGGCTGGCGGACGCAGTGCGGAACGTCACGTATCCAAACTCGCGGAAGGGCGTGTAGAGGCGAAACAGCTTTTCGTAGAACAGCCAGTAGAGCATCTAATTTGGTGGAGAGAGGAACCTCTCCAGGGCCTTTTCGACATGGGTGCCGCGTGAGCCCTTGAACAAAATCACATCGCCCGCGCGGGCGATTTTCCGTAGCTCGACACCGGCCTCGGCGGGCTCTTCGAAAAAAAACGCGGCGTTAACTGCTTGACCGGCTTCCTTGGCTGCATCCACCAGGTTACTGGCCGCGCCGCGTATTCCAACGAGCACATCAATCCCTTGCGCCGCGACATAGGTTCCTATGCCGCGATGCAGGGCCCCGGACCAGCGTCCGAGCTCGAGCATCTCCCCCAGCACGGCGATACGCCGCTTAGCGTGGGTATCCCGCAGCACGTCAATCATGGCGCGCGCTGCATCAGGATTGGAGTTATAGCAGTCGTTCAAAATCAAAATTCCGTTGTGCAAGATGCGTTCGCCCCGCATGGGGCCGGGCGGAATGCCGCGCACAACTTCGGTAAGTTCTTGCGGCCGTATTCCAAACAAACCGGCGACGGCGATTCCGGCTAGGAAATTTGAGACGCTGTGGCGGCCGTGGAGCGGGCTTGAGAATGCGATGCCGTCCACGGAGAATTTGATGCCATCGGAGGTGTCATTGAAGTTTTCAGCGCGAATATCGGCGCCAGGGTTCAGGCCGAACGTGATGGTGCGGCCGGGGTGCGCGTCGCGGAATGGGCGCACTAGAGGATCGTCGAAATTCAAGACGGCGATTCCATCGGGCGGCAAGGATTCGATCAGCTCGCGCTTGGCGGCCGCGATTCCTTCAATGGAATCGAAAGCTTCCATATGGGCGTGACCGACGTTGGTCACTACGCCGATATTGGGCCGGGCGATTTCGGACAAGCGGCGGATTTCGCCGGCGTGGTTCATAGCGAGTTCGAGCACGGCCACGCGGGCGTCCGATGGCATACGGAGGATGGATAGCGGGAGGCCGACATGATTGTTGAGATTTCCGATGTTTTTGGCTATCGGCGTGTTCAGCGCGAGCATGGACGCGATGATGTCCTTGGTGGTGGTTTTTCCGGCGCTGCCAGTTACAGCTATGACCTGACCGCCCCACTGATTGCGCGCCCAGGTGGCGATGTCCTGGAGCGCGGCCAGGGTGTCTGGGACGGTGAGGATGTCCGGGGCGAGCTTGTCCCCTTGCTTGCGCGCGGGACTACCATGCTCGGGATGGGCAATCGCGGCAGCTGCGCCTTTTCGAAACGCTTCGTCCAGATAGGCATTTCCATCGTGATTTGGTCCTCGCAGTGCAAAGAAGAGATCGCCGGGTTGAACGGTGCGCGAATCGACACTCCAGCCGGTGATTTGCGCGTCGCTGGTCGGCGGAACTTGAAGCACTGCGGCTATCTCCTTTACTGTGAAGTTCAAAAAAGCACCGACTCCCTTACGGTCGCGGTTCGGTTACGCGCACCAGCGACCACTCACCAGTCCCTAGGCCCTAGCCCCGAATCCCAAGGCGCGCAGCGCCTCTCTTGCTACTTCTCGATCGTCAAAATGTATGACGCGATCTTTCAAAACTTGGTACGGCTCGTGCCCTTTGCCTGCCAGAATTACGATGTCGCCGGGACGGGCTTGCCCGAGCGCGGCGCGGATCGCTTTGGCGCGGTCCGGCTCTACGATGTGAGGGACGTCGAAGCGGCGCAATCCCACCAGGGCATCGTTCATGATGGCGATGGGATCTTCCGATCGCGGGTTGTCCGACGTCAACACTACAAAATCGCTGGATTGGCCGGCCGCCATGCCCATCAAGGGGCGTTTCGACCGGTCACGGTCACCACCGCAGCCGAACAGCGTAATGACGCGCTTGGGATGCAGCTCGCGCGCTACCGCGATGATGCTGCGCAAAGCGTCGTCGGTGTGCGCGTAGTCCACAACTACCAAAAACGGCTGGCCTTGGTCTACACTTTCGAATCGGCCGGGCACTTGCCGGCAATCGGCGATTCCGCGGGCGATCGTTTTCCAATCGAACCCGTAGCTCAAAGCTACGCCGCATGCCGCCAGAATATTGTATGCGTTGATTTTGCCGACTAGCGGCGAGCGAAGCTCCACCTTTTGATCGCGATATTCCAAGGTGAATCGCAGGCCTTCGAAATTCATCTCGAGGCCGGATGCACGCAGATCGGCACCCGGCGAGAATCCATAGCGGATTACTTCAGCGGTGGTTTCTATCTCGGGGCCATGCGGATCGTCGTGGTTAATGACGGCCCAGCGTGGTGCGGGAGCGCCTTGGGGAGCGAAGAGAAGTTTCTTGGCGGCGAAATAGGCGTCCATGCCGGAGTGGAAATCCAGGTGGTCCCGGGTGAGGTTCGTGAATACCGCGGTGTGAAACGTAATGCCGTAAACCCTGTCGAGAGCTAACGCGTGCGAGGAGACTTCCATTGTCGCATGCGTGCCGCCGCGTTCAGCCAATTCATGGAACATGCGGTACAGGTCGAGCGACTCGGGCGTAGTGTTCACTGCTTTTCTTACTTCTCCCGCCAAGCGGTATTCAATGGTGCCAACCAATAAAGTGGTGTTGCCGGCGGCTTGCAAAATGGAATCGATCAGGAAAGCCGTGGTCGTTTTCCCATTGGTGCCTGTCACGCCCGTCAATGCAAGGCTGCGGTCCGGCTGGCCGTAGAAATTGCTGGATGCTTGAGCCAGCGCGCGGCGCCCATGCTCCACTTCGATCCAGGGTCCCTCGAAACCTTCTGGCGCGGGAAGGTCACTCGCGACGGCTACCGCACCGCGATCCAAGGCGGCTTGAGCGAACTGGCGGCCGTCGGCACGCGATCCCGGAAACGCGAAAAACAAAAAACCTGCCTCCACCCTACGCGAGTCGTACTCCAATCCCGTAATTTCCATTCGCCGCAAAAGCTTGGAGTGCTCCCCTCGGAGCTGAACCCCGCGGAGGATCTTTTCAAGCTTCATAGGCGCCTTCAGCGGCCAAATTGCACGCGGACGCTTTGTCCCAACGGCAAGACGGCGCCTGCCTCGGGAACCTGCGTCTGCGCGATTCCGCCCCCCTTGAATTCCACTGGAATGCCCAACGCGGACGATTCCTCAACTACATCTCGCAATGTTTTACCCCGGAAGTTCGGCACGCGCGGACCGGCCAGATCCCGCGCCGGATCGGTTTTCACCCCTGGCAAAAAAGGCCGCTGGTCCGAAGCGCTCTCTGCGGAAGCCACCGGTCGGTCGTCGGCGGCAACGGCATCCTCCGCTTGGACCAGCGGGGGAGGGATGGAAGAACCAAGGCCGGCGATTGCAACGTCGTTCTCGTCGGCCTGACCGCTTTCCGCGGTCTGATTGGTTTCGGGGGACGGTTGCATGTCAGGTAAATCTTTCGGCACATCCAGCATGCGCAAGGCGGCGGCGGCAATTTCACGGAAGGCGGGGCCCGCGGTGGGCCCTCCAAATCCCGCATTGCCTTCGGTGCCGCTGATGGTGACTACCACCACGATGGCTGGATTGGTCACGGGTGCAAAACCCAGGAAGGACGCGTTGTACAAGTGCGTATATTGACGCGCGTGGTAATCGTAAATCTGGGCTGATCCGGTTTTGCCGGCTGAGGTGTAGCCGGGTATGCGGGCGTATCTTCGGCCAGTGCCGTGGAGCACCACCCCTTCCATCATGCTGCGCATGCTGAGGGCGGTTTCCGGTTTCAGAATTCTCACCGGCTGCGCGATAGGAGTATCCATGGTCAGGCGGGGCTGGATCAGCAATCCTCCGCTCGCGATCACGGTCCCGATTCGCGCGAGCTGCACCGAAGTGACGCCGACTTCATGTCCCATAGAGACGGAAGCGAGTGAAGTTTTCTCCCAACGGTGCAGAGGCCGAAGCATGCCCGCCGATTCGCCGGGAAGCGGGATTCCAGTCCGGACACCGACGCCGTAGCGCCGTACATATTCGTACATCTTGTTCTGACCGACCGTCATGCCGATATTGATGGCGCCGATGTTGCTCGAGAGGGCCAGCACGTCCGCCATGGACAAAGACCAATAGCTGTTGTGGTCATGAATGGTCCGTCCGAACAGGGTAATTTTTCCGCCGCCGCACGGGATTATGCTTGCCGGCCCCAGCTTGGTGGTTTCAAGCGCGGCTGAGAGGGTAATTACTTTGAACACGGAGCCGGGCTCGAAGGGAGCGGTCACGGCCAGGTTCTCACGCGCTTTCAGATCCTCTTTGTCGGGTGGCGAGTTGGGATCGAAGGTGGGAAAATTCGCTAGCGCCAGGATATCGCCGGTGTGCGGATCCATAGCCACCGCGCTGCCCCACTTGGCGTGGTGGGCCAGGACCATTTTCTTTACTTCGCGCTCGGCGACGAATTGGATGCGGGCGTCAATGGTGAGGCGAATATCCTGGCCGGCTTGCGGCTGGCTCTCCACTTTCGATTCGAAGCCGCGCTTCTGGACGTCGCGGGTGACATGGAGTTCACCCGAGCGTCCCTTCAGGCGGGCCTCCAGGCTTTGCTCGATCCCACCATTGCCCTTCTGTGCAAAATCCACGTCACCGATCACGTGCGCAGCTAACGATTGATTGGGATAGAAGCGCTGGCTCTCGCTGCGAAACTCGATCCAGTCAAGCTTCAAATCGCGCAGCCGCTCGGATTCTTCGGCGGTGACTTTGCGCTTCACCCACACGAAACCGTGCTTCGCGGCGGCCGCTTCGGTCATTCTCGCAAGCAGATCGTTCGAATCCAGGTTCAGGATTTTGGATAGGATGTCGGCGGCTACTGAAAGATCGGGGATGCGCAACGGATCGACGCAGACGGATTCGGCTGGAAGACTGATGGCCAGGCGCTGTCCCATGCGGTCCACGATGGTGCCGCGGGGGGCTTGCAGCTCGAGAGTTTTTTCCTGTTGCTGGGCGGCTAGTTTCTTGTACTCGTTGTGTTGGACGATCTGGAGCTGAACCAGGCGACCGACGATGAGCGCTACCCAGACGAATGCCAGGCGGGCTAGCAGGTGTACGCGTCTTGTCGCCAGGGTGTTCATGGTGTCCAAAGGTCCCCTTGCTTACGCGCAGGGCTGCTTTCTGATTACTTTTGGGCTACTACGTTGTCTGACTTGCCTTCCAGGTAGACAACTTTGGTTGAGTCGGGATCTACGAACTGCTGCATCTTGGCCAGTTCTTCGAGGCGCGCGGGATCGAGCAGCTTCGATTCCTGATATTCGAGGGTTGCGCGATCGAGCATCAGGCGATTTTGTTCCTGGCGCAATGCTTCCAGGCGATAACCGGCGACGAGACCGTAGAGGCCGGGCAGCAGAAGACCGATCACCAGCGCGGCGATGGTGAGCGAAGAGCCGATCAGCTTCCAGCAAGCCCGGCGGGCGGCTGGGTCCGCTTCACGCAAAACGTGCGCGTTGTTGATTCGCTTGATGTAGAAATACACGTCCTCGTTGGGGAAGGCCGGGACCTCAAACGGGTCCTCTTGTTCGAGTACGCGGGTTCGCGGCGCTGCTTGATCCAAGCTCTTCGCCGTCATGAATCGATCCAGGATGGTTGCCAGGGTTGCCATTTTTGTCTTTTGCTATCTCATCTCCACGGCCCGGAGTTTCGCGCTCCGTGACGGGGGGTTATCTCTTATCTCTTCGGGTGTTGGCCTGACCACGTGCTTAGTGAGCATGGTTGCTCTCCCGGCGCGGGCCAGAGCCTGAAAACTCTGCTTTATTTTTCTGTCCTCGAGCGACATGAAGGAAAGGATTACGATCCTTCCGCCGGTCTTCACCAAATCCGGAGCGGCCGCAAGCAAGGCGTCCAGTTCGCCCTGTTCGTCGTTCACGGCCAAACGCAATGCCATGAAGGTTTGCGTGGCCGGATGCAGCCGGTTCGTCCGGGGCACAGCCTCTTCGATTACTCGAGCTAATCTCCCGGTAGTCGAAATCGGCCGCGCCCGCACGATTGCTCTTGCGATTTTCCGCGACCTCCTTTCTTCGCCGAACTGATAAATCATGTCGGCCAATTCTTTCTCTGACGTAAAATTCACAAGTTCTTCCGCTGTCTGGCCCTGGCTGCGATCCATGCGCATGTCCAAAGGACCGTCGGCCATCAGCGAAAACCCGCGCGCGGGTTCGGTTAGCTGATAGCGGCTGACGCCAAGATCCGCGAGCAGGCCATCCACCTGCTGGACGCCGTTCGCTGCCAACGCTTCCGATAGAGCTGCGAACCATCCGTGGTGATAGCGAATCCGATCCGCATACGCCGCGGTATTGCTTTTCGCCAGTGCGAGCGATTCCGCGTCGCGATCGTTCGCGATCACAAATCCGGTTGTTAGCCGCGCCGCGATGGCGCCCGAATGTCCGCCCAATCCCGCGGTTGCGTCCAAGAATATCCCGTCCGGCCGAACTGCCAGAAACTCCAGACACTCGCCGAGCATGACCGGGACATGCATACATGGCTGCTACACAAACCCCTTTCGCGCTGCCGCCAGGTTGGCTTCTTCGAGCAGACCCTCCGCGTTCCGGAGCTGCGCATCGTACTCGGCTTTCGAATAAATGTTGATGCAACCCTCGGGAGCGGCGTCCATCCAGACTTCCTGGCCTTCCAGGTTCAGCAAGCGGCGCAGGTTGGTGGGGAGCATGACGCGGCCACCGGTGTCCAGGCGTCCATCTTCGCCGTAATGGCGGGCGGTGATGGACATCGATTTGGCGAGGAGCGGCTGTTCGAGGGCGAGCGCGGCCAAATGTTTTAGATTTTCTTTCCAGACCGAAATCGGATAGAGTTTAGCTATGCGCTTGTCGGTTGTGGTCACGAAGAGCCGGCCGTCCTCCAGGCTTTCGAGATATTCCTTGAAAGTGACCGGCATTTTCAGTCTGCCCTTCTCGTCCACGTGGGCAGGGTACGCCCCGAGTGGTGGCTCGACTGGCACGGGTTTGGGCTGATCCGACACTTTAGGACACTTTGAGCCACTTTTGGCCTAAGGGAATTTTGGCACGAGTAGTATAAGATAAGCAAGGACTTTTTTGTGGGAGCGTCGGGAGGAATAGCTGTTAGCTAGTACACCACTATCGGTAGTGCCATGCCGCTAATGATACTCTATACTGCCTGGATCGGACTCAGGGTCGCCTGGAGTGGTACCCGGTCTTGAAAGCCCAACCGCCGGGTCGCGCGTGGGACTGCTCAACCTTGCGGAGTTCAGGTCTGCGAGGTGCAGCCTTCACGGAAGCCACCTTACTCCCGTTCAATCTCACCTGAAAGGTGGATATTGAGCAGGTCGACCGAATACAGCTTCGCCGCGGTGTGTAATCGGCTGCGTAAACACTTGACGTGACAAAAGAATTCCTGGCTGCTGCACGTGGGGCGCTAGGTCAGCGCAGGTTGTGAAGACGAGCGATCCGACATCAGGGAGTTCTTTTGTATAATGAGGAAACAAAAACAACACTGGTAGCGGACCGGCCTAGTCTCTCAAATTGCCATCCGGAGCGCCCTTTTTTCTTCACAACTGCTTCACCACGAGATCTGGGATCATCTGGAAGTGCCGAACATTGTGCGTCATAACTGCATAACCAAGATTCAAGGCCGACACGCCGATCAGCATATCCTGGAAAGCGATCCGGATACCTCGCGCCTGTTGCTCGGCGTCGATGCGGCCTGCTTTGCGTGCAAGTTCCGTAGTGACAGGGTAGACCGGAATATTGCCGATGAGATCCTCTAAGAACTGCCTGCGCCGCGTGGCTTGGGCCGGCTCTCTGGCTCGCCAGATTCCGTGTTCCAGTTCCATTACGCTCACCACCGACAGTGCGATCTCTTCGGGCCCGGTAAGCTCGCGAATCGCGCCAAGCATGTCCTCGACTGGCAAGCGGCGGCGTTCGGCCGTGATCGCAACACTCGAATCCAGGATCAATCCCATTCGGGTGGGTTGAGCGGTTCACGGTGGCTGTTGATTATATCTTCGAGATCCTTGCCGAAGTCTTCGTCAAGCGTCGCATGTGAACCGTGCGCCTTGGCCAGGGCGATGCATTCATCAATAGGACGTCCGCGGAACTGCGGAGCTTTGATCACAGCCACCGGTTTTGCGTCTCGCTCCACGATCACCTCCGCGCCTTGGCGCACTTGCTCCAGCACCGCGTGCAAATCGCGCGCCAACTCGGCTTCGGTCATATGGAGTTGCGCCATATCTTCGATCATACGCTTTCGCGCTCCTTGGTTTCCACGCACGGTCTCGGCCGTCGGCGCAATTCCGATTAGTCTTAAACTGATAGTTGAGAGCCTCCTTTGAAGCATACTTTATACGATCTTGAGCCTGGCCCGGACTCGCCTGAGCTGGTCCGGATGATTGTTGAAATTCCGAAGAACTCGACCAACAAGTACGAGTACGACAAGGAGTCGGGGCCGTTCCGGCTGGACCGGACGCTGTATTCTCCCGTGCATTATCCGGGCGATTATGGCTTCGTTCCGGGGACGGTGGCACCTGATGATGACCCGGTGGATTGTCTGGCTCTGGTGGAAGAGCCCAGTTTTCCGGGCTGTATGATCGAGGTTCGGCCGATCGGCGTTCTCAATATGATTGACCAGGACCAGAGCGATCAGAAAGTCCTGGCGGTGCCGAACCGGAATCCTCGCTATGATGAAGTCCATTCGATGGACGGAATCTTCGCGCATGTGCGGCTGGAAATTGAGCACTTTTTCACTATTTATAAGGAGCTGGAGGGGCGGAAGACGGCCACTCTTGGCTGGGGTGGACCGGGCGATGCGCGGAAGGCGATTCGGGAGGGTCGAGCGAAGTATCTGGAGCGGGCTGCGGCGGGGCGGCGGCGAGCCGGAAAACGCAAGTAAACGCTCGTCGCGACGGAAAATCTAACATTTTTGCGCCGTATACCTGTGGATGGCTCAGTTGCGTGCGCCGATTGGTAATCGGCGCGCAGGTTGGCAACCTGCCCTACGGGAGGACTAATCTTTGCAAATACTTCGCTGCTT
>Ga0187887_10000896_pt1 | contig 27449 bp, 17 predicted proteins | sample June2016WEW_7_10_FD_132977 | JGI IMG/M metagenome (GOLD analysis project Ga0187887, IMG submission 132977) | Peatland microbial communities from SPRUCE experiment site at the Marcell Experimental Forest, Minnesota, USA - June2016WEW_7_10 | ecosystem: Environmental > Terrestrial > Soil >... | reverse complement strand
GGCTGATCCTGCCCGGGCCGGCCCGGACCGGGAAGACGACCTGCCTGGCCCAGCTCGGCAAGACCATCGAGACGATGCACCACCGGCGCAACCCGCACGCGGCCGGGCATATCCCCGTCATCTACATCACCGCACCGCCGGCCGCGACCCCGCGGATGATCGCGGTCGAGTTCGCGAGGTTCCTCGGCCTGCCGCTGACCCGCCGGTCCAACGTCACCGACGTGCTGGAATCCGTCTGCGGCGTCTGCCTGGATGCCCGGACCACCCTGGTTTGCGTGGATGAGATCCACAATGTCAACCTCGGCACCCGGCATGGCGCCGAGGCATCGGACACCCTGAAGTATTTCGCTGAGCGGCTGCCGGTGACGTTCGCTTACGCGGGAATCAATGTCGAGCGCGCCGGGCTGCTGTCCGGGACCCGCGGGGAGCAGATCGCCGGCCGGTTCTCCATGATCCGCACCGGCCCGTTCGGCCGCGGCCAGCAGTGGCAGTCGCTCATCGCCGCGCTCGAGGACAGCCTGCGGCTGCACCGCCACCGCGACGGCACCCTCGTGGGCCTGTCGTCTTACCTGCACTCCCGCAGCGGCGGGATGATCGGCAGCCTGCTCCGGCTCGTCCGCGCCGCCGCGATCCAGGCCGTCCTCGACGGCACCGAGGCCATCACGAAAGCCACCCTGGAATCGATCCCGGTCGACATCGCCTCCGCCGGCGACCACCTGCCCGGATGATCCCCAAGACCAGTGCCCGGCAGGCCATCGCCCTGGCCGGGCAGGGCGCGAACGTGTCCGAGATCGCCCGGCATCTGGGGCACGATCGCAAGACGATCCGGATCTACCTCAACGGGCACCGGGCCCCCGGCCAGCCGCGACCGCACGCTGACTCCTTCGCCCCGTTCGCCGCCTACGTCCGCCAGCGCGCCGCCGACGACCCCCACCTGCGCAGCACCGGCCTGCACCGCGAGGCCGCCGCCCTCGGCTACGCCGGCAGCTACTCCGCGTTCACCCGCGAGCTGCGCGGGCACGGCATCACCGCCGCCTGCGGAGCCTGCAGAAAATGGAAGCCCATAGCTCCCGCGCAGGCACGGGAGCACTGTCCCGGGCCGCTCCCGTTCCGCACCGCCCCGCTCGGCGGCGAGACGATCGCTTCCTACCTGTCGCGCACCGCGGCCGCCAGCCACCTGCCGGCCGGCGCCGTCACCGCCTGCCTCCCGCCCTGGTTCGCCGCCCCGTTCGCCGCCTGCGACGACCTCGCCGCCACCGGCCAGCCGCAGCCCGCGGACATCAGGCACCTGGCCGCGCTCACCGGGACCAGCCAAACCGCCCTGCGGCACGCGCTCCCCGCACTCGCCGGCGGCGGGCGCCCCCCGGTCCGCGCGACCCGCGCCTGCCGGCGCTGCGCCGCCCGGCACGGGCAGCGCCACCCGGTCCCCGTCCACATCCCCGCTCACCAGCGGGCCTGCCAGCGGCACCGCACCTGGCTCGGCCGCGGCATCCAGATCGACCTCACCGCCGCCCCGGACATCATCGCCGCCAGCCGGAACGCGTCCAGGCTCGCCCGCGACCACGGCATCACCAGGCTCGTGCTCGCCGAGGCCACCGCCCGCGAAAAGGCAGCCGCAGGGCCGGCCGCCCGGCGGCGCGCCATCGCACTCGCCCTGGCCAGCCCGGGCCTGGACCCCGGGCACCCGGACACGGCCGAGGCAGCGGCCTACCCCGAGACGATCGCGATGGCCACCGCGATCCTCAGCGCACCACGCGCCGGGCCGGAATAACTGTCAAAACCCTGCCCGCAGCACCTGGCGGGCCGACTCACCTGTCACGACAGCAGCCATTTCTTTGTCACTTGAAAAGGCCCGCGCAGGTCAGAGGGGGTGAACCGGGCCGACTTACTTGTCACAGGACATGTGGGCAGCAAACTGGTACCCCTGACGGCCGCCGCAGATCACATCCGGGCCTAGCGCGCGCCGCAGCCGGCTTACCAGTGTCGCCACATGCTGGGCCGGCTTCGCAGGCAGGTCACCGGGCCACAGCACGCTGGCGATCCGGTCCACGGACACCACTTGAGTCCGTTCGACCGTGAGCAGTTTCATCAGGGTGCGGGCCTTGCGGCTTCCTAGATCACCATCGGTGAGCTGGACCCCGCCGCGAACCACGCCGAATACACCCGCGAGATGGAACTCCAGCCGCGAGGTATCACCAGCTCCACCGTGCGGGTCCCTGCTCACGCCCTGTTTGTACCTGCGATCACCGGCGCGGGCAAGCGGCGGCTCGCGCTCCTCAGCGCCGCCGTCCTGGTCATCCCAGGCATGCTCATTTCCTCCGGTGGCCAACCCCAGCCGGTGCGACCGCGGCGCTGGCGGCCCAGGTCGGCGCGAGCTCTGCGGACGGACAGTAAGGACGCCATCGCCGTCAGCGTCGGCTTACGTCCCAGCGTCACGAGAAGGGAGAAAGGCGGGCGGGCCAGCAGGCAGAGCACCCGCTGCGGCCAGAGGCCGGCCCCGGGTGACGATCCCGCATGCCCGGAAACGGGCGGTTATGGGGAATTCTTGTGTCCGAGGTCCGACTCGCGCCTTACGTACATGATCGACATCGCCTTGACCATGGAGTTCGCGATCACTGCTGGCGGTGCACGATGACCGGGCAGATCGGATCATCAGGTGCTCAACTGCGGGGGCTGTGGTTGGTGTGGCGATGGTTGCCGCCGTAGCATCCTACGAACACGCCTACTACCGTCTTACCGATTGATCAAGCCTGTCATTGTGAAAGAGCCGCACCCATGCGCGGTCAGGGCCTCAGGATGGAGGAGTCGCGGACCAGCCGCAGCTCTTCGCGCGCCCTCTCGACGGCGGCATTGAGCTCATCCAGCGCAGCGCGCACCCCTGTCTCGTGCAGATTGTTCTCTTGCGAGCTCTTAACGCGATCGGTCACCCGCGTGGCGGCCGACCTGACTTGCTCAATCGCGCTTTTGAGGCCGTGAAGCTGCACCGAGGAGCCACCGACGAGCGAGCCGGAAAGACTATCCATCACCGTGGTCGCCGTCGCCGCCACTGATCGAGCGGAACGCACCGCATCGCCACCGTCGAGCGCTAGCCTGATCTCCCGCCGCAGCGAACCGAGCTGGCGGAACGCGTCCAGCTCCCATTGGTTCACGCTGTGATATGACTGCAAGCTGGTCAGGTACATGTCGAGCGCCGGATGCCGGGTGAGCGCCTCGGCGCGCTCCGACCTCAGGTAGCTGGCCAGGCTTGGCGGCAGGTCACTCAGGCCGGGCGCCATGTCCTCGAAGGACAAATGATCGCTGCCCTGACCCCGGCGATAGCGGCGGAGCGCGTCGACGAACAGAGCCGAGTCGGCCAGGACCGCTTCGTAGAATTCCGCCCAGTCGTGCCTGAACGCGAGTGTCTGCAGGGCCAGCACGGTGTCGCGATCGAGATCCGGCCGGATGAGCGTCTGCAGCGTGTAGGCGTTGATGAACCGCTTGACCTCCCGCGGGTTCACCCGTCCGCCGACCGCCACGTAGTCCAGATAGGGACGGACTCGCTTCGTCAGGTCGTCGAGCTGGGCCTGCTCGAGGGAGGCTTCCCGGTACATCGAAGCCAGCAGGTCGTCCAGTTGCCGGGGCAGCATCGGCGGGATCGAGTAGGGAATCTGGAAGATTTTCTTGACGTACTCGCGGCCGATCCGCTCCGGAAGCTGCGGTGCGTCCGCCGGTTTCGGCCCCGTCGCCTGCGCCGTCGTCGGATCGTTCTCGGAAGCGAACTTGGCGCGAATCGCCCGGTCCACGATGTCCTCGTCCAGGCCCACGACGAAGATGAATCCGCGCAGGTCGAAGAAGAGCTTCATGGACTCGAGAACCTGGAGCGCGTTCACCGGCAGGCACCGGTCCAGATCGTCGACGAATACGACGAGGCGGCTGATCCCAGCCGCGTACAGTTCACCGAAGGCGCGGTCCAGCTCGTCGAAGGCCGCGACATAGAGCGACTGCGAGTTCTGCGGGTCGGCAGGTGAGGACAGCGCCGCCAGGGCGGCTCCGACGTCGTAGCTGACGGTCACCGCTCCGGGCAGGCCAACCCGGGCGGACAGTCCGGTCGTCAGGGCCCTGACAACCCAGCCAACCCGGACGGCGATAGACCGGATCTTCTCCTTGCCCTCTTTGCTGTCGCCGACGGCATCGGCACCGCGCACCAGAGCCGCACGGATGGTATCAAGCAGCGGGATCAGCAATTGCGGCTCGCGCTCAAACCGCCAGGCATTGAAGTCGGCAACGACGAGGCCTTGCTCGGCGGCAAGGGCGTCTCTGATCGCCTGCATCAGCGTCGTCTTGCCCGAGCCCCATCCGCCGAAGATCCCGACAGCGAAGCGGGGCTCGCTCTGCTTGATGATCGTTGCTAGTGCCCGGCCAGTCTGCACGTAACCGAGCGCCGGGCTTGCGGTCGGACTGTCCAGCAGGATCCGGCCGGAAATGCTGCTGCCCGTCCCTGGTTGCTCTGTCGCGGCCATGGCCACCCCCTCGCGTGCCCCCTGCCTCAGTCCACAGGCGTCAGCCGTACTTCAGTATCCGCAAGCCCTCCAACCGTAGCGCCTGAGGATAGATCGCCTTATAGATATTGCAATTCGGCGACCTCACGTCATACCTTCCGGTCGCCCGGAAGGTCGCGACCGAGCACCCTCCCGAACACCAGTAGCGCCACTGGCAATCCCGGCATCCCTCTTTCTCGTCGACAAGTAGATTGAGGGTCGTCGTCGTGTCCCGGCGGACCAGATCAAGCGGGTCGTCGCGGAAAACATCGCCGAGAGTACGCTCAATCTCCATGTGGCATTTCGCCACTTTCCCGTTCTGGTCGATGACCACATAGTCGTGGCCGACCCCGCACGAGTGCTGCCGGGGCTCGAGCAGCTGCCCACGGTCCACGATCGATCCGAGGACGCTCCAACTCGGCATGTCCTGCCGGATAACCTCGAAAGTTTCCAGCAGCGCCGCGATCATGTCGCGCTCTTCGTATTGCAGGTCGGCGAAGGTGGCCGCGCAGTCGTTATCGCGGAAGAAATTCAAGCTGAAGCTCAGCTGCCTGTCCAGCGCGTAACGCACGACCTCGGGAACGCCCCGCGCGTTGCGGCTGGTAATAGTGATGGACAGGTGCGGCGGGTGCCCCCGCTCCAGCAGCTCGCCGATGGTGACATCGACGAACCGGAACGATGGCCTGCCGCTGGCGAAAGGGCGCTGCACGTCGTGCTGGTCACCAACACCGTCCAGCGAGATCATCACGCGGATCTGCTCTTCCTTGAGCAGCTGCACGAGCGCGGGCGGCAGCGACACGCCGTTGCTGAGCAGCGTCGCCTGCAAGTTCAGCCCGTGCTCGGCGGCCAGGCCCTTGGCGTATTGGTGCATCGTCAGCAGGTGCCGGGATTGCAGGCTGGCCTCGCCGCCCGCATATTTGAGCTTGACTGCCTCGAATCCGTTCGATTGCGCCGATCGCATGACGGCCGCTATGGAGGAACGCCACACCGACTCAGTCATCCCGTCATTCGACTTACTGATGTAGCAGTATGGGCAGCGCAAGTTGCACGCGTTCGTCACGTGCAGCCAGGCCGTCAGCACCTTGCTCGGCGCGAACTGCGGTCGCGGGGGCTCTCCAGCGGGATGGATCATGCCGAGAGCGGCCAGGCGGTTACAGACACCAGCAAAGGCCGCTGCGTCCTGTCCCGCGGCCGTGCGCGCGGCCGCGATCGTCACCGGATGCCTGAAACCAGCGAAGATACTGAGGGCCGGTTCGTTGAGAACAACTACTCCGCCATTCCCGACCGGATTGAACAGCAGCCAGTGCCGCGGGTCCAGGCGCATCTCGGTGATCTCCTGGCCCCGCATCCAGGTGCTCTCATCGGCCATCGCCCCCGCGGCCACCGGAGTCAGCGCCCGCCCGCCACCCGTTGCGCTGACCGGGCAGGCACAGTCCTCGCAGCTGTGCACCATCAAGGCCGCAGCGTCCGGCAAGTCAAACGCAGACAGCACTAGGGGACGGTCCGCCAACCCATCTGATGACATCTTCCACGCCTCTCTGGACAGCGGAACAGACGATTTAATTTGGCAAACACCTTATAAGCAAGCGTGCCTTGTCGGCTGACAATCGAGCTAGTGCAGTCCCGCGATCCCGGCCAGCAGCAGATCAGAGCCACCGAGCGGCTTGCTCCATTCTTGGCTGAGCTCCTGCAGCCACTGACGGCGAATATCGGGCGGCAGGTCCTGGAGCAGCCCGCGGAACGCCTCGAATTGCCGCGTAATAGCCGCCGCACCAGAAGAACCCATTTGCCCCCTGGCGATGAGGGCGAAGCCGCGCGTATAGAGATCGAGGGCCTCGTCAAGGTGCTGCACGTCGTTATCAGCCTCCCAGGCACGCACCCGCAGGTTGCCTTGGATGACAAGCCACCGGCCACTCAGGTCAGGGTACTGGTACTCGGCGTCGGCTTGCCCGACCTCACTTGCGAGGTCGGCGATTGCGTCGCGATAGGCCGGATTGCCGCTTTCCTGCCAAGCCGAATAACTCAATTCCGCGTATTCGATCAGATTGGCGAACCAGAACCAGCCATCGGATATCTCCTTGGCCGCGTCAATTCCCAGTCGCAGATACTCGAGCCCGCGATCGCGGTCTTCCTCGGCAAAAATTCGGCCCGCCCGATTCAAAGCGGATGCGTAGCCTCGGTCGAAGTCATGGCAGATATCCAGCGCCAGGGTGATAAGCCGTTGCGCCTGCGCTCGCTGATAAGGCTCCTCGGTGAGGACGACGCCGGCCCGGGTCGCCTGAAACAGGCAGATGGCTTGTTCTTGGTAGATAATGCCCAGCCAGGGCCAGTTTAGCTGTTCCTGAAAGATCTCCTCGGCGCGCTCGTACGCGCGCCAGGCCAGCTTGAATTCCCGCTCGTACCGATAGACCTCACCGCGGACGCTCTGCGATATGGCCTCGCCCTGCCGGTTCCCCAGCCAGCGCCGCACCCTGATCGCGCTCTGGACGAGACTCGCGCCAGCGCGGTAGAAACCCTGGAGCCCTTTCACGTAGGCCCAATTAGTCTGTATCGACGCCAGCTCGTCGAGTACCTCGTCAGGAGCGCCCGCGGCCTGATAGTCAGCAACCGCGCTCAGCGCCTCCCGGTAAGCGCTGTCCGCGTCGCCCCACATTCCCTGGTGCCGGTAGAAGAAGCCGAGCTCGTTCTGAGCCTCCGCGACGTACTTGTAGCCTTCCGGCGGTCGCTGTTCACTTGCCTGCGCCAGTGCCCGCTCAAAGTGCGTCAGGCCATCGCTCGCCTGGCCGGAGATACGCATGCAGGCATTGCCCAGCAGGATAGACAGCTGGTGGCTATGGGCGAACTCCATATCCGTGTCGGGCAGGCTCTCCAGCAGTTCCTTAGCCGCGGCCGACAGCTCGCGGTTGATGAGGTAATCGGCGGTGCTCAGGCCGATCTCGCGGTACAGCTGAGGCCGGGCAGCAAGCCACCGGTGAAAGTCCGCTACTACGTCACCGATGACGTCTCCGAGCGGATAGCGGAACTTGCCGGGCAGCAGGCGCTGCATCTCCAACGTCAACAGGTCCGCGAACTGAACATCGCGGTCCCGCTTCGCCTGTTCCAGCCAGTCGAGGTACTGCTCGCATCCTGCTTCAAAGTTGCACAGCAGCTGATAGATCAGGGCGGCCGCCTTGAGCTGGTCCAGGTCACGCTTGCGTACTTCGAGCGCCGCCGTCCGGGCGACAAAATCGCCCAGGGCGGCCGCCGAACGCCGCGCCTCGTCGTCCTGGCCTGTGACTTGGTCAAGGTCTCGCAGCTGCCGGTCCAGCTCGGCCTGTTCGGCCGCCAGTTCCTGTTCTGAGGCGCGTGTAGCGCGCGCGTAGATGGCCGCCGCTCGCTCCCATAGTTCCTGACGCCAGCGGAGGTCCTGGTCATGAACCGGGATGATGCGCCGGCCGAGTTCTTCGGCGACGGCATCGTGCAGCGTCACGTACCGGCTGTTGGCCCGCGGGCGGATCCACGGCGTGCGCAGCAACCGCTGCCATGCCTCCTGCCAGCTGTCCACGTCAGAGGGCAGCCGCTTGTCCGCCATCAGCTCCTGCCAGATCTCCTGATTAGCGCTCTCCCGCGCTACCGCAAGCCGCTTGATCGCCTCGTGCCAGAAGTCGACTCCCCGGTACGGCGCGACCAGCCGCCGCTTGAACGCCTCGTGGAGCAACTGCCCCTGCGGCGGCGGTTCGCCGTCGAAGGGCAGCGTCGCCTGGACGTCCGCCAGCGGAACATTCGCCTCTTCCGGCATCCCGATCTCATTGAGATAGGAAACCGTAAAGGCCAGCCACAGCGGTTGCCCGTGGGCAAGTAGGGCGAGCTTTGTTCGCTCCTCGTCGCTGATGCCGCGGTGCACGCTGCTGCCGCTGAGGTACGCGAACGAGGCCTCCTGGGAGAATCTACCCAGCCGGACCGAGGTGACCGGCATCCCCAGATGGGGGTCTTCCAGCTCGTTCCTAATAGGATCGGACGCGCCATCCTCGTCTGGCTGCGGACGTCCGGACAGGATGAAAAGGGTGGCAGGCAAGGTTTTCATCCATTGGGTCATCGTGAGCAGCAGGTACATGCCGCGGATGGCCTCGACCGTGTCCAGGGTGACGACTACCGTCTTGCCGGTCGATTTCACGAATTCCGAATAGCAGTCTTGGAATATTCGCTTGACTCGGCCGAGTCGGCTGATAACTTCGGCGCCGGGCCGCGGCTGGGCATAGGCGGAAGGACGGGAAAGATATCCGAAGTACGGGCCGAAGAATCGCTGTGCCGGGTCTAGCTGGAGCGCAACGTATTGTTCCAGGTTGGACAGCAGCCAGTACTCCGGGTTATCGACGTCGACGGCATTCAGCCAGACCGTCTGCCCAGCCGGGGTGTGCGAGCGCGCGAGTTCCCGCACAAGAGTGGTCTTTCCGCTGCCGCCCGGGCCGTACAGCAGCACCGCGCGGCTGCGGCCATCCGCGTTGACCTGCTCGGCCTCCTGCAGGATGAGCCGCTCTTCGTCCCGGGGGATATAGCCGGGAAACAGGGCATCTTCGTTCACGCTAATACCCCGATGCCGATCCGACGATCGCAACGAGCCAGTCGAACAGCCCGTTCACGCTGCTCGTGGCCTGCTGCAACTCGCCGTCGTCGCGCATGCGACGCACCGCGTACCGGCGCAACTCAGCTGCCGTGAACGACTCCGAGTGCGCCAGCTGCCCGGCCAGCTTGCGTGCAGACTCGGCCAGGCTGCTCTCCATCTCCGCCGGCTCGCTGAGGCTGAGCATGACCGCCTGGTGCCACAACGCCTCAACGAGACCGATGACCTGTTCTCTGCCTGACTGTCGGCCGGACCAGATCCGGACGAAGTCCATGGCATCACGGTGTGCCGCCACTCGCTGCTCAGCGGATTTGAAGTAGTAGCGATAGAGGAGCCTCCGGACGGACGGATGCAGTTCCTGCCAGGGCTCGTTAAGCGGCTCCTCAAGCAGCGCCGTATCGCTAATGGCTTGCAGCAGGTCCTGCGCGGTCCAGCCCGCTTGCTGCACCGCGTCGGCAAATCCCGGATCGGATCCCAGGCAGTAAGTCAGATGGGACAGGGTGAAGAACCGGTAGGGCGCGAGCACCCGGAAAGCGTGTTCCAGGGCCAGGCGGGGCTGGCCGGACCCGCCCGATGGCAGCGAGCCGGGGTTTGCGTTCTGGTCAAAGAGGCTGTGCGGCGAGAGCAGGTCCGCCATGATGTAGGGGCGGGCGAGTTCCTCGAATAGCTCCTGGCTGTCAAGGCGTTCCATCTCCAGCCAATCTTCGTCCTTTATCCAATGCAAGCATCGGGTCAGCAAGCCTGGCAATCCCTCGCTCAGCTTGTACACGGATGCCGCGTACCTGGCGAGCATCTCAGGTCCGTCTTGGCGGCGGCAGTCAACGGCGAACTCTCTCAGCGCCTGACCCACGATCTCTACCGTGAAGCCGGTCAGGGACAGGTCACTGATGCGCGGGGCGGGCCAGACCCCACGCCACTCCTCCACGCTGCGGCTCGCGATCACCAGGCCAAATCGCATGGCCGGCCGACCATCGGGGATGAGTTTATAGAGCTTGCTCAGACATGAGCGCAAGCGCTCGGCGGCTGCGGCTTCGAGCAGTTCAGCGCTGTCCAAGGTGCAAAGCAGGGACACATTCTTCCGGCGGATCTCGCGCGCCAGGCTCCGCAGCGCCTCTGGACTGGCCGGGACAGCCTCGCTCAGGCCGAACATCCGAGCCAGGAGCTGCCCGGAATCACGGCGCGCATCGGGGTGGAGGCGAAGGTCGACGCTGCGCTGTTCCCACTCGACCTTAAGTGCTGCGTCCGCGTTCTTGGTCTGCAATTCATGGAGCACCTGGCCCAGGAACCTCGTCTTGCCAAGCTGCGGCGGTGCGACCACAAGCCAGAAATGCGGACCGCCCGAATCGGTCAGCCCGTTGACAACCTTGTCCAGCTCTTCCCGGCGGTTGTGGAACTCAGGCGGCTCATGCTGGCTGCCGGCGATCACCGAACTGTGCGAGCCGAGTTCGGCGGCCGGCCTCAGACGACGGCGCAGCTCGTCCAGGGCGGCGTCCAACGGGGCCGTTCCGGCCGCATTCAGGTGGACATAGATGGAGAGCGCGGTCGCTTCCGGAGCCTGGGTCCTGGCGATCTCGAGGACATGAATGAAGGCGACCGGCGGCTGCGCGGCCCGCAACTGCTCCTCCGATTTGATCGCCGCCGCCGCCTCGGCCATGCACCACGCTGAGGCGAGGTAGTGGTCGGAAAGCAGTGCCAGGAACGCCGACGCACCGCCGACGGCCTCCTCGATGCGCTCGGCCGTGCCCGGGCCTGACGCTCCGTGCTGCAGCCGGACGATTTCGAACCCCAGCCGGTCAAGCCGCTTCCGAACGACTTCAGCCTGTTCGATGTCCTCTGCTGCCGAGCTCAGGAACACGGAGATCAGAGCTCCCGCGCGACCCCCGACCAGATCCATACGGCCATCCCCCACTGCCCGCCGCACTGATCCATTCAGCAGTGCCGCCTAGCGGGCGCTTCCCGGACCGACATTGCGTTAGACCATTAATGCGGCATACCTCAAAGTAACTATTGGCCTATTTGATGTCAAAGCCTTGCTGAATATAGAGGACAGGCTAGCTCGCTGCAATATAGAGCGGTGGACTAGCGGAATGACCAGTGTAACTGCCGCATGTAGTCGCGGATGTCGTCGATCATCGAGTTGATCTCCTCCACGCTCGTAGCGAGGGCGTCGCGCACCTTGCCCGGGTCGTCCGCAGCCGCGCTGAGCGCCCGCAGGATGGCCCCCAGGCCGACCAGCGACCCGGTGACGCCGTCGTGCAGGTCGCGGGTGATCCGCTGACGGTCCTCGACGATCGCAAGCTGGCGCAGCGAAGCCCGCAGCCCCTCCTCGGCCTGCCGGCGGTCGGTGATGTCGAAGATCACCCCGTCCAGCCAGATTCGGCCGTTGCTATCGCGGATCTGCTGACCTCGTTCCAGCACCCAAGCCAGGGTGCCGTCGGCCCGCACGATCCGGTACTCGAGGGAGAAGACCTGCCCCTGCTGCACCGCTTGCTGGACGTTTCTGTCGACCTGTTCCCGGTCGTCGGGGTGAATGACGCTGGTGTACGAGCGGACCTCGCTGTTGATGAAGTCGCTAACCGGATAGCCCGAGATGCGCACGATTTCGTCGCTAATAAGCTTCATTGTCCAGTCGGCGTCGTTGGCGCAGCGGTAGATGGCGCCGGGCACGTTGGTGATCAGCGCCTGCAGCCGGTCCTCGCTGTTCCGCAGCGTCGCCTGGCGGCCGCCAGCCTGGATCCGCGCCAGGAGCGCGTCTTCCCCGGACGGCACGGTCAGGTAGTCGTCCGCGCCGATGTCGGTCGCCCGCTCTAGCCCGGGACTGTCTTCGGGCACGAGCAGCAGGATGTACAGGTCCTGATGCCGCGGACTGGCCCGGATCGCGCGGCACAGCCGTTCCGCGTCCCCGCCGGGCGCGTCCCAGGCGACGATGACCAGGTCCAGCGGACCCCGGTCAAGTGCCGCCAGGGCGGCGACGCCGTCGGGTTCCCGCCACACCTGGTAGCCGATCCCCGGCAATTGCCCGGCGACCGTGGCCAATAGGTCCCCCCGTCCGGCCACAAGGGCATTTAGCCCCAGGTCTGCCGCCATCACAGGGCGGACCTGTTCAGCATCACAGCGGTCATCGGTCACCCCAATGAAAAATCTCAGCGATGCTCGGTCATCGGATACCTAATTTATCAGTTCGGCCCTGAGCGCGAACGTCGGCAATGCAGGTTGTGACGGACGCTGGAGTGGCTGGCCGTGGAGTCACCGAGGCATGTACCTGACCAATAAGAGTTAACGGCCCCGCTGCGGCAAAACTCGTTGCTAACGGTGGTTTGTTGACTTTGGCGTGGGCTGGGGTTATGCCGGAGGTGCGCGGCGGTCAGGTCGCCGGCGTGATCATGCATACCGACAGGGGCAGTGAGTACACCGCGGGCCTGGTCCGCCAGGCCTGCTACCGGCTGTCGATCTTCCAGTCGATGGGCCGGCCTGGGTCCGCGGCTGATCTACGCCAGTTCGATGCTGCTGGACTCGGCGCGCCGGAAGGTGCCGGTTCCGGCTCCTGCGAGGTGGCTGCTCGGACTGGGCATCGGGGCGACGCCGGCGGCCAACGCGGCGCACGGCCTGGGCCACGGGCCGGTCGGCGCCGCGATCCTTGGCCTCTAGCAAAATTAACTCCGTGATGACACAACGATTGGTTTGCCGGAGTCGTGGCTTTCGCGGCCCAGGGCGCTGTCCAACCGGGGGGTAGCGTGATGCAGCAGCGGCGCAATGGGCGTGTTCGCCGGCAGATGAGCCCGGTCCTGTACCGGGCGGTGCACCACGCAGTGCTCCGGGGCGCCGAGCGGGTCTGGTACGACCTCCGGTTCAAAGACCTCCATCGGAGCGGCAAGGAGTTTGAACTCATGGAACGGGCCATGGGTTTCGCCGCCCTGGCCATGCTCACCGTGTTCCCGCTGCTCGTCGTCGTCGCTGCCGCCAGCGCCGCCACGCATCACGGCCTAGCCGTATGGGTGGTCTACGGCATGGGCCTGACCGGCTCCTCTGCCCGCGCGGTGGGACAGGTCTTTTCCGCACCCGCCAAGGTCCTGAGCACGACGAGCGTTTTCAGCCTGTTCCTGCTGGGCGTCTTCGGGGTGACGTTCGCGGGCAGCGTGCAGGCCGGGTTCGAAAGGGTCTGGGGCCTTCCCGCCGGGCCGTGGCACAAGATCTGGCGTCAGGCGGTGTGGGTGATCGTCTTCATCGCCTACATCTACGCGGCGGCCACGGTGGGCACTGTGACACGCCATGCGCCGGCCGAGACGGTGAGCCGGGTCTCGGCAGCGACAGTGCTCGGCATCGCCTTTTTCTGGTGGGGGCTTCGCTTCCTGGTCGGCGGCCGGGTGAGCTACCTGGCGGCGATGCCAGGCGCAGTGGCGACGGTGGCGTTCCTGGCTGGCCTGCGGGCCTTCTCCGCCCTGGTCTTCGAGCCGCTCATCGTCAGCAACGCGGTCACCTACGGGGCGCTGGGAACCGTGCTGATCGTGCAGTCGTGGCTGATCGGCGTCGGCTGGGTCGTCTATGGCGGCCAGTTGTTCGGGCGCTGGTTCAACGACGCCTGGTTTCGGGCCTGGGCAGAAAACCGCTGGGGGCACAGGCAGCCGGGCGGGGAGGAAAGCGAGCCGGTCCATGGGGGTCCAAGCACACCGCCTGGGTAGTGGGCAAGGACTGCTGGGATTAGATGCGGAAGGGTGGATGGGTGTCCTGCCGCACAGTACGGATGGTCGCCGCTGGCGTCCTGGCCACGGTGGCCGGTGCCGTGCTGGTGTAGTGCCGCGGGCCGCCGGGCGGGATATCGACGACGCCGCGCTGGCGCACATCTGGCCCACCCGTCACGAGAACGTCTACTTCCACGGCACCCATTCGGTCAACGTCGACAGCGAGCTCGCCAAACTCGACGCCGACGGCACCGGCCGCGGCATCCCCGTCGCCGTGGTCGCGCCTGCCCCGGAGTCCGGCCAACTGGTGACCAAGCTCAACCTGATTCCTTCGGCCCCGCTGCACGCGACGGCGGCCGGCAGTAAGGCGGCCGCCCGCCGCCTTATCGGTGAGGAATCCGTCAGCGCCGCGCTGGTGATCAACCCGGCCGCAACGACCGACACGCTGCTCGTCGCCTCAGCCGATGGAAGCTCTGAGGCCAGCGCGGTCGAGCAGGTCATCACGGCAGCCGAGGCCAGCCAGCACCGCTCGGTGACGGTGACGGTGACCGACATCGTGAGTGACGCAAGATCCCGGGCGTGATCGTCTGGAAAGCCTGTGCTGTCACGTTCCGGCTCCATCGGCTGGGTCGTTGGGCGGTGACGACCTCTTCTGTCAGCGGCAGGTACTCACGCTGCTGCGCCGGGACTCCCTTGCGCCACCCCCCGCGGACAGCGCTCCGCCGAGGATCAGGGTCCGGTCGGGGAGTTCGCGGCTCACCGTGGGGGCGGCGTGGGGGCGTGGTATCACCCATTTCATCCAATGTTTACCTGCATCGGCTGGACACCTCACACGGGCTTGATCTGATGAATGAAACGGGCACGTCAGCAATGAGGCACGTGCGGATGCCAGAGCATCTGGAGGGCCGGCCGTGAGCAGCGAAGAACCTGCGCCCTTTGTCGAGCCCAGGAGCCCGCCGGCCAGCGTCGGACGCGGGCGGCGCCTCTGCGCCCTGACCGCCGGCTTCCCGGTCGCCGTCTGCCGGTTCACCGGCTGGGAGGACTCCGCTGCCCTGGCCGGGCAGGCCGGCGACCCGCGGCGCAACGTGCCTCGTGCGGTCTTCGCCCCCATAGCGATCATGGCGGTCAGCTACGTGGTATTCAGGTACGCGACGGTGACCGGTTCCGGCGCTTGGGGGCGCCCAGGCCTGTCGACGGCCGGCGGGTCCCGGGTAGCCGCCAGGCGTCGCAGAACTGACGGTGGACGTCAAGAACGTCAAGCGGGCAGGGCGATGACCTGGCGGCGCCACGGGGGTGTCAGTGATCCATCCAAGACCACTGACACAAGGATGGTGCGCCAGTGAGCGAGCCGTCGTGCGGTGTCCCGTCCGCCGCCCGCCGGCGCCTCAACGGGATCTCCGAGATTCGCGGATTCTTCCGCGAGAACACCGCACCCGTTTACTTTTTCGGGGCGACCGCTTTCAACCTGCTCGGGATCGACCGCTGGGTCCGCAACTTCAGCTACGTCGCCTACTTCGACTCTTGGGACGGCGGGCACCCGCGGGTGTTTAGCCCGAAGCACAAGCCGTACGTGAAATTCGAGAGCAGCGAGGGGATCAACAACTACCTGCTCCGCGATCCGGAGGTGCAGGCCTTCATCGCCTCCCGCGGTGGCCGTCCGAAGGTGGCGATGGTGTTTTTCGACGAGGAGACGGAGCGGATCTGCGCAGAGCTGGGGTATGAGATGATCCTCCCGTCCGATGAGCTGCGCCGGCGCCTGGACTCCAAGATCGTGACAACGATTCTCGGCAACGAGGCCGGCGCCCGAAGCGTGCCGAACGTGCTCGTGGAGGTCGACTCGTGGGAGACGCTGGTCCGCGTCTCCGTCGATGCGGGACTGGGCACCGACCTCGTCGTGCAGACCGCCTACGGCGACTCCGGGAAGACCACCTTCTTCGTCGCCTCGGAGTCTGACTGGGCCTCCCATGCCCGCGGCATCGTCGGCCGCGAGGCGAAGGTGATGAAGCGGATCAGCAACAAGGCCGTCGCGGTGGAGGCCGTGCTGACTCGGCACGGGACGGTCGTCGGGCCGTTCATGACCGACCTCACCGGCTACCCCGAGCTCACCCCCTACCAGGGCGGGTGGTGCGGCAACGACCTGTTCCCGGAGGCGCTGTCGGATGAGCACCGTGCCAAGGCGACCGAACTCGTCCGGCGGCTCGGTGGCCGGCTCGGGCAGGAGGGCTACAAGGGCTTCTTCGAGGTCGACGTCCTCGTCGACCTCGACACGGGCGAAGTCTACCTCGGTGAGCTGAACCCCCGCATTTCCGGTGTGTCGTCGATGACCAACGTCACTGCGGGCGCGTACGCCGACATCCCGCTCTTCCTCTTCCACCTGCTCGAGTACATGGACGTCGACTACATCATCGACGTCGGGGAGATCAACCAGCGGTGGCGCGACCTGGCCGCGGGTGACGTCTGGGCACAACTGATCATGAAGGAGCCGAACGACATCGTCGAGCGTATCGTCGGCGCCCCGCGTACCGGGACCTACCAGCTCAGCAAGGACGGGGAGCTGACCTTTCTCCGGCCGTCACACGACTGGCACCCGCTGACCAGCGAGGACGAGTGCTTCTTCCTGCGCGTGTACGGCCCGGGCGACTACCGCTTCAAAGGCGCCGACCTCGGCATCCTTGTCACCAAAGGCCGCATGCAGACCGCCGCGGGCCTGACCGGCCGGTGCCGGCGTTACATCGACGGCATCCGTTCCTGGTACGTCACCGAGCCGATCGAGCAGCCTCCGGCCGTTATGCCCATCGCGTACCTGAAGTGAGCGCGCGGCATCCAGGGCCGGTGGCCTCAGCCGGGCAGCGCCGTCGCCGTCCGCCGTCGCGCCGCCGCCGGGATCACCCAGCCCGGTCCAGGCGACGACCTGCTAGCGGGCCCAGCCGCCGATCCGGAGGAGGGCAGCACCATCACTACCGATGCGCCGGCGGATACGAACGTGGTGACGCTGAAGCGGTTGCTCGGCCTGCGGTCCGTCGTCCTGTTCGGTCTGGCGTACCTGGCCCCGATGATCGTGCTCGGTACCTTCGGGGTGCTCGCCCTGAAGACCCACGGCACGGTGCCGACCGGGTATCTGCTCGCCCTTGTCGCCCTGTTCTTCACGGCTATGAGCTACGGCAAGATGTCGGCCAGGTTCCCGGTCGCCGGCTCGGCCTACACCTACACCAGACGGGCGATCGACTCCCGTGTCGGCTTCCTCGTCGGCTGGGCTGTCCTGCTCGACTACTTTTTCCTGCCCATGGTCATCTGGCTCATCGGGGCCGCCTTCCTGTCGGCCAAGTTCCCCGGAGTTCCGAACTGGATCTGGATCGTGGGCTTCATCATCATCACCTCGATCCTCAACGTCATCGGCATCAAGGCGGCGGCCAACGCCAACCTGCTCCTCATGATCTTCCAGATCCTCGTGCTGGCCTTTTTCGTGGCGCTGTCTCTGCGTCACGTAATCCACACGGGCGGCGCCGGGGCGCTCCTCAGCAGCACGCCCTTCCTCAATCCGCGGACGACCATCTCGGCGGTGTCGGCCGGCGCTGCCCTGGCCGCCTATTCGTTCTTAGGTTTCGACGCGATCACCACGCTGACCGAGGAGACCATTGAGCCGAGGAAAACGATCCCGCGGGCCATCATGCTGGTCCTGCTGATCGGTGGCGGCATCTTCCTCGTCGTCACCTACGCGACTCAGCTTGTGCGTCCGGGTGGGCCCTCCGCCGACGCGAGTTCAGCTGCCTTCACGATCGCCAAGACCATCGGCGGGGACTTGTTCTCCTCCCTGTTCCTCGCCGGCCTGGTCGTCACCCAGTTCGCCTCCGGCCTGGCCGCCCAGACCAGCGTGGCGCGCCTGCTTTACGCCATGGGCCGCGACTCCGTCTTCCCCAAGCGGATCTTCGGCTACCTCCACCCCAGGTTCCACACGCCGGCGATCAACGTGCTGCTGGCAGGGGTGGTCGGGCTGATCGCCCTCAAGCTGACCGTGGCGACCTCGACCTCCTTCATCAACTTCGGCGCCTTCACCGCGTTCACGTGCGTGAACCTATGCGTGATCGCCACGTTCATCCGCCAGCGGCGCGAGCACGGCCCATCGCAGCGGGTCGTGCCCCATGTCGTCTTCCCGGCGATCGGCGCCGTGGTCGACGTGTACCTTCTCCTGCACCTCGACGGCAAGGCCAAGCTGCTCGGGGTCACCTGGCTCACCTGCGGCGTGCTCTACCTCACCTACCTGACCCGAGGGTTCCGGCGCCCGCCACCAGAAATCGAGAACGTCGAGGACTGACCCGACCAGGACGCCTACCTGCCCGACCACGTTCAAAGCGCTGCGGCTCCTGGCCACGTGCCACCAGTCAAAGGAGCCCGCCCTGGTGAAGCGATCGGACCCCTGGTCGAGGCGTTCACGCTCTGCCAGCAGCTGCCCGGGCACGCAAAGGCATTCTCGGTGCTGTCGTGGATCTTCTCCGACGCGCCTATGCGGAAGATCCGGACTCGTGCAGCCAGCCGCTCATTGGCCACCAGCGCCAGCGCCGCGCTCGGTCACAGTGGGCGATCCGTGCCGAGGTGCAGCTGGATGCTGCCGGTGTCGGGCCGGCGCAGCGAGTGCTGCCAGGTGCGGTGCGGCCAGTGGTAGCGCACTAGGCCGTCGGCCGGGCGGTACTCGGCGGTGTACAGCGTCCCGAACCCGCGGTCCCAGTGGGTCGCGTAGAGGGGATCCCGGAGGCACGCCGCGACGACGGCGAGGTGGAAGTGATCAACTCGCGCCGGCTGGGCTGGGCGTGGGTGCTCGGCCGACTGCGGGAGGGCTGGAGATAGACCGCATAGCATTGTGCTGGCCAGGATCGGCAGCCGTGGACGATTTGGATATGAGACCAGCCGATGGCAGACCGGACCGAAGATGGCGCGGACCGAGGCGAGCGAAACTCGCTGGATCTTGATGCGCTCGCCGTCAGCGACAGGTTCCGGCTGTTCAACTTTACTCGGCGTGATGACCATGTTGCCTACCTGTGGGTGCTCCGGGCGCTGGACCGGTTGCGTGCGGTGCATCAGGTCCAGGCGCACACCGACGACGTTGCGGGAGCCCTTGCCGAATTGGCCGCTGTATACGACGAGGCACCTCGGCTCGATGGCAGTCTCAGGGAAAAGCTGGACGCGCTGGCCGATGACGGGATGGTTCACCGGCTGGAGGACGCCTCCCGGGCGGGCAGCCTGGCCAGGTACCGGAACAGGCAGTCGGTCTACCAGTTCAGCGAGCTTGGCTACCGGGCGTTCGCTGCGGTGGAAGACGTCCTCAGCGCCAGGATCCGGGATGCGAACCTGTCCCGCCTGGTGTTCTCCGACATCCTCGATGACCTGAAAGCCCTGGCACATGCCACTCGTGGCCAGGACAAGGAACAGGTGTACCGGAGGCTCTCACGGCTGGATACCGTCCTGGATGACATGTCGCGCCGCGCCGCGCAGTTCCACCTGACGCTGGCCGAAATCATGCGCTCGACCGACACCTCCCCGGACACCTTCCTGCGGTACAAGAACGCTCTGCTCACGCACATGGCCGACTTCATGGCCGAACTCGACCGCTACCTTCCCCGGTTGGCTGCCGCCGTCGCTGACGTGGAAGAGGAACCGATGCTTCGCCTTGCAATCGAGGTGGACGAGCGCCCGTTCCTGGACTACGACGACCGGCTGAAGGACTGGCGGCGCCGCTGGACCGCGCTGTGTGCCTGGTTCGCCGGCCCGGCCGAAGGAACCACGATTGAGTCGGGAGCCGAAGGCTTGCGCACCGCCACTCGGGCCGCCGTCTCGGGTGTGATCGCGCTGCTCCGCCAGGTCACCGAGGCGCAGCGGGGCGGCGTGAACCGCTCCTCCCAGCTCAGACACCTCGCTGAGTGGGTGTTCAATACCCCCGACGAGGGTGCCGCCTACGCGCTGATGTCCGCCGCGTTCAACCTGAGGTCCGCACGGCACCTCGGTGCCGCACACGACGACACCGAGCAGATCTCCAGCCGGGCGACCTGGTGGGACGCGCCCGGCGTGGAAATCTCGGTGACCCTGTTCCGGCGGGGAAAGGCGCCGACCCCGGGCGTCCCCCAGCCGGCCAGGTCCAACCCCGCGGTCAAAGCAGAACTTCGCCAACGGCAGGCGGCGGAGCGGCAAGCGGAACGGGAAGCCGCGGGGCGCCTGCTGAGCAACGGTGCGCACGGCCGGATCCTCGACGATGCGGAGACGAAAGTGCTGCTCAGGCTGCTCACTCTCGCCACCGAGGCGCGGACGGTCGTGGCCGGCCGCCTCACATCCGCCTCCGGCGGTAATGACGTCCTCACCATGCGCCTGATCCCGTCCGGCCAGGGCAGCGCCGTGCAGACGAAGAACGGTGTGCTCCACCTTCCCGGTTTTGAACTCCAACTCCACCCCACGGGAAGGCGCTAGAAGACGTGGTCCCGCCGAAAGCCGCCGCGACCGTCCAGCTCAGCGATCTCGGCTCGTACCAGCACGCGGTCCGGCTCGTGCTCACCAATGACGTGATCACCGCGACCCGGCCGCGCCCCGGCGTGCTTGAACAGGTGCTGCGCTGGGCCGACCAGATGACCGCGGACTTCCGCGAACTGCTCGGTTACACGCTGATTGCGACCACCCGCCAGGTACGCCTCAACAGACGGCTCGACGCCCTCGACCCCACGCAGTCTGCGGGCTTCTCGGCCCGGTCGGGCAAGCCGTTTGGCCGCCGTCGCCTCGCGTATCTGTGTCTCGTACTCGCAAGTTTCCAGCGATCCCGGGTCGAGATCAGCCTCGCCGACCTCGTGCGCGCCTTCACTCCGGCGGCGAACGCCATCGACAGCCTTGGCTTCGACCCTACGGTCAGCGCGCATAAGGGCGCGGTCGTGGACGTACTCGGCTGGCTAGTGGACCGCGGCGCTCTCAAGCTCTCGGACGGCTCGCTGGAAGCCTGGGCGCAGGACACCGAACGTGGCGACGCGCTCTATGACATCGACCACGACATATGCGCCGCGCTGTTCCGCCCGGCCCGCCCGATACAGCACTTGACCAGCGCCGCGGGGCTGCTGGACGCCACATTCGTCAGCGCTAAGCGCGGCGCGCAGCGCGAGGCCGCGGCGCAACGCGCTGCCCGTGCGCTGATCGAGTACCCGGTGGTCTACTATGCGCAGGTCGGGCCGGAGATCACCGAGGCGCTGCGCCAGTCTGGCGTGGCTGAGAACCTCGGCCGGCTCACGGGCCTGGGAGTTGAGCGCCGGGCCGAGGGAATCATGCTCGCCGACGCGGGCGGCCGGTTCACCGATCGCCCGTTCCCCGGTCGTGGTGGTGCGGTCAACCGTGCGGCTGGCCTGCTGCTGGCGAAGATCGCTGACCTCATCGAGGACCCCGACGAGACGCTGACCAGCCTTGAGGTGCCCGCGGAGGCCGAGGATCAGCGCGACCTGCTCGCCCGGATCGACTCGGCGCTGCCGCTGGCGGGCGTCGTGCAAGAGCTGGCCTGGTCCGCTCCGCTCGACGATCACGATGATCCCGAACGGACATTGGTGTCGCGTCCATCCTCACCGCTTATGGTCGCGTTCATCGAGCACAGCAGGCTCCGTATCATGATTGACGAGCTCTACGAGGAGCTTGGCGCCGCGTCGTTCACCATCACCTGGCAGCACGACCCGCGTGGCCTGCTGGACGCGGCGCTAACGTTCCTTGCGGACCTGCGGCTGCTCCGCCCAGTCCCGGGCGGGGTCCTGGTGCTCCCGGCAGCGGCCCGGTACCGCAACGTCAAGCTGGCGCTGCCGGTCCGGCATGCCGATGGCCAGCTCGCTCTGACCCTCTTCAGCGAGAAGGGCGCTACGGGAGACCCCGATGAGTAACAGGTTCCGGCCCACCCGCGCGGGCGTGATCAACGTGTGGGACTACGTCGACGAGGAGTGGGCGTTCGCGGACGGACGGCTGGCGCTGCGGGGCCATAACGGGTCAGGCAAGACCAAGGCGCTAGAGGTCCTGTTCCCGTTCGTGCTCGATGGGGTGGCCGACTCGCGGCGGCTGGATCCGTTCAGCGGCGAGAACCGCACGATGAAATCCAACCTGCTGTACCGCGGCCAGGAGTCCGAGTACGGCTATGTGTGGATGGAGTTCGCGCGGCTTGGTGAGACGGTCACCTTGATCATCGGCATGCGCGCGCACCGCAACACTGACGGCGTGCGGATGTCGTTTTACGTCACTGGCAGGCGACTCGGCGCAGACTTCGGCCTGCTGTCCGCGGACTCCCGCCCGCTGACCGAACGCCAGCTCAAGGCCGTCCTTGAAGCCGACGCCTGGCGCAGAACCGCGGCAGAATACCGGGACCTGGTGGACACGAGGCTGTTCGGCCTGGGGCGCGAGCGGTACGCGCAGCTACTGGACCTGCTGCTCGCGCTGCGCCGCCCGTTGCTGGCCAAGGACCTCGACCCGGGCAAGGTCTCTGACACGCTGACCTCAGGGCTGAGCCCCGTCGACGAGAACCTGGTGCAGCAGGCGGCGCGCGACTTCGAGAACCTCGCCGCCGTGCAGAAGCTCTTCGACGACCTGACCGCGGCGGACGCCGCGGTGCGGGACTTCCTGACGTACTACACGGCCTACCTGCGGGCGCACGTGAAGTACCAGCTGGACCGCGTGCAGGCCCGGGTCGGCGCGACGTCCACCCACGCGGAGAAGATCACCGCCGCCGCGGCGGAGCACCGGCGTGCACTCGCGGCCGAGCAGCACGCCGAGACGGGGCGAAACGCTCGGCGCGGCGAAGGCGAACAGCTGCGCGGCCGCCTCGACGGGCTGAAGAACTCCGAGGAGTATAAGGCGCAAGGCCGGATCGAGGACAAGCGCCGGGAAGTCCTTACCGGGGCGGAGGAGGTCACCGGTCGGCGTGACCGGCTGGAACGCGATCGCCGCCAGATAAGTGACCTGCAGGGCGCGGCACTTAAGCTAACCCGTCGCGCCACCGCGGCACGCAATGGCGCTGATCGTTATGCCCGCGACCTGGCCGACGCCGCCCAGCGGTCCGGCATCGCCGACGATGGCTTTGGCCGCATCGATTCCGGCGACGACCTGCAGGTCACGGCCAGGGCCCGGGTGGCGGCACGTCGCGATGACGTAGGGGAGATCCGCAGGCTGCTCGAGGCCGTCAGGGACGCCAAGAGCAGGCACGGCTACGCCGAGCAGGATCTGGGCCGCGAGGAAACCGCTGAACAGGAGCAGGAGCAGGCCTGCGAGACGGCCGGCGCGCGCCTTGCGCAAGCGCGCCAGACGGCCACCAGCGAACTGGCCGCGTGGACGGCCCGCTGGGCCGCGTTCGCGCATACGGCCGAGGCGCTAGCCGAGGCGCTGGAGCGGATCGGCGAGGCCGGCGCGGCCAGTCTGACCGAGGTGTTCGACGGCAGGACGGCCGAACGCCAGACGGCCGCGATCACTACCCGCGCTAACCTCCAGACCGGGCTGCGCGACCTCCACGAGCGGCTGACGGCCCTGCGCGCCGAACGCGACGCGATCGCCGCCGAGCACGACGACGCGCCGCCCGCCAGCGATCTGCGGCCCGCCAGCCGCGAGGGCAGGCCGGGCGCCCCGCTCTGGCAGCTCATCCGGTTCGCGGACGGCCTCGATGAAGCCCGGGCCGCGGCCGTCGAGGGCGCGCTCTACGGCGCGGGCCTGCTCACCGCCTGGGTCCATCCCGACCCGGCGCTTACGCAGGAAGCACTGGACGCCTCCGAGGCGGATGGCTATCTGCTCCCCGGGGCGCCCATCGTTGGCCGGACGCTCGGAGAGGTCCTCGTCCCCGAGGATCAGGACGACGTCGCCCCCGACGTCGCCCCCGCCGTCGTCGCCGCCGTACTCCGCTCGATCGCTCTGACCGACGACCTCACGGCGGGGATAGCAGTGCCGGCGATCAGTGCGAAGGCTCAGTTCACGTACGGTGTGCACGCCGGAGCGCGCCCGAAAGAGGCCCCGGAATACATTGGCGCGACCAACCGGGCTAACCGTCGCCGCGCCCGGCTCGCCGAGCAAGACGAGCTGATCGCGCAGACCGTCGCCGACGAGGCGCGGCTGGCCGCCGAGCTGGACCGGGCCGAGGCGCTGCTCGAGGATTTGCGCCGTGCGCGGCGCGAGCTGCCGGACACGCGGCCGGTCGCCAGAGCAGCCGAGGTCGTCGGCACGCATGCTGCTCTGATGGCGCGGGCCCGGGACGAGGTGCTGGCGGCCAAGAGGACCCTGGACGCTGCGATCGCCGAGGTGGACGCGAAGACCAGGCAACTCCGCCAGGCTGCCGCCGAGCGCCGGATGCCCACCGCCGCCGAGCAGGTGGACGCGATCGCACGGGCCGCCATCGAGTTCGAGAACGCGACCACCCAGTTGCACGCCGAACGGGTCAAGCTGACCCAGGCCGAAGAGGACCTGGCCGCGCAGAACGAGACGATCGAGCGGCACAAGCTGGAGTACGCGGAGGCCGAAGGAGCTCTGGCCGAACGGGAACGAATACAGCAAGCCCTCGAAGAGGAGTTCGGGGCGCTGGAGGAGAACCTCGCCGCGGACGTCCAGCAGGTCCTCGGGAAGATCCGTGAAACCGAGAAGCTGATAGCGTCGGCGGAACAGGCGTTCCGTGAGATGGACGCGCAGGCCCGCGCCGAGCACGACAAGGCGACCGCCGCGGAGGCGGACCTGCGGGCGGAGCGCCAGGCCCTGGCCGACGCGGTTGCGCAGATGTTCGAGCACGCCGTGCAGTTCGGTGAGTACGCCAGGCCGGAGCTGCGCCCGTTGCTGGGGATCACCGACGCCGCGCTGTGGCCCGGCCCGGCGCGCTGGCCGGACCCGGCGCGCGCTAGCGACGACCTCGCCGCCGCTCTGACCAGCGACGATGGGCTCAGCAGCGATGTGCGGTCCGTGCTTCCCCCGGGTGCCGGGGACATCCTTGACGTGTTCGGCGCCGCCACCCGCGGCGGACGGCAGGTCACCGAGGGCACGCTGAAAAACACCGCGGACCAGATGTCCGGCGCGCTGAAGGATTTCACCGAGGCCCTCGCGGTCTGCGACGAGGACTACCGGGTCGACTGGGAACCCGGTGCCGTGGTCACCGTGCACGTGATCGACGACGGAGGCCGCAAGCCGGTCGCCGAGTTCACCACCCGGATCACCGAGCGCGCCGCGGACCAGGGCGTGCTGCTGGAAGACCGGGAACGCAAGGTGCTCGAGGATGAGCTGCTCGCCGCCCTCGCCCAGCAGATCCACGGCCGGGTCATCGCCGCCCGTGACCTCACCCGGGACATGAACTCCGACACCAGGTCCAAGCCGATGTCGTCCGGGATCGCGATCGGTATCCGCTGGGCCCAGTCTGACAAGATCACTGACCCGCAGCGGGCCGCGTCCCGGTTGCTCGAGCGCGATTCACCGGGCCCGGAACGACTCGCCGAACTGCGCGGCGTCCTCCGCGACATGATCCGGGAATACCGGATCAGCCACCCGAGGGCGACCTACCGGGAGGCGCTGGCCAGCGTGCTGGACTACCGGTCCTGGCACGCGTTCGAGCTGCTGCTGATCCAGCCGGGCGAGGCCGAGGCGCGGCTGACCCGCGCGAAGCATTCGGTGATGTCCGGCGGCGAGAAGTCCGCCGCTATCCACCTGCCGCTGTTTGCCGCCGCCAACGCGCTGTACTCCTCCGCCAAAGACCACTGCCCACGGATGATCGCGCTTGACGAGGCGTTCGTCGGTATCGACGAGCGGTACAAGCCAGACCTGTTCGGGCTCGCGGTCAAGTTCGACCTGGACCTGTTTATGACCGGCCACGACCTGTGGGTCACCACCGCCGCGGTACCGATGATCGCGCACTACGACATGTACCACGACAAGACCACGCGCACCGTCTCGTCGCTGCTCATGCTGTGGGACGGCGAGCAGCTCATCGACGCCGCCGCCGGGTACGCCGACAACGACGCGCTGGTGACCGAGTTGCTCGGCTTCCGCCCTACCCGGCACGCGCCGCTGGGCACCGCCTCGACCCTGTACGCGGGGCCAGAGAGTGACGCCGACGAGGACGACGGTGCCGAATCCCTATGACGGCCCCGAGTACCGGCGGCTGCTTACTGCGGCCCGCCGCTCCCTGGAGCGCACCGGCGGCGACCTGACCGGGTCGGTCAGTGTCAGCTACCCGGACGACGCTGAACGCAAGGCGATCATCGGTGTCACCGGCCAGTACCGGCCCGAGGGGAGCAGCCGGATCACGGTGCGCCTGGCTGACCTCGACGCGGCGGTCCTCGAAGCGACCGGGCACGGTCTGCCGGACCTGCTGGCCGGGCTCGGAGCGCCGCTGCGCAACCGCCCCGCAGAGAGACAGCGGCTCGTAGCCGAGAGCGCCGCCGTCCTTCGCTCGACGGAAAAGAGCCCTCTGCATTCCTTGCGAGAGTGGTTCCGGGAATGGGTTTCGGTGATTAGGTGGGACGGAACCATGACCAGGCTGGTCAACGTGGGCGAGCAACGGCGGGTCGGGCAGGCGGTGCGGGTGCTCGAAGTACTGGAGGCGCGGGCCGGGGTTCCGGTGCAGCTCGCGGAACTCGCGGCCGAGGTCACGGGAGACACCAAGGCGCTGAACCACGGAACGACGCTGTCCACTCTGGTGATGCGTGCGCTGGCGCTGCGGGCCGGGGTGCACAAGCCCGTGACGACCGAGGAACGCAGGGAGCTGTGGGACTCCGGTGGTGTGGTCGTGGACGATCTGGCGAGCCGGGTGCTGGTGCTGAACCTGCCGTCTGACGGGAAAGGGCTGGGGGAATGGCTCACCGGGGCGGCCCGGCTGGGCATGCCGTTCTACGTCACGTTGCAGCAGCTCGTGGAGCTGCAGGTGATCGTGCGGCCCTTGCTGGTGTACGTCTGCGAGAACCCGGCGGTGCTCCGGCGGGCGGCGGCCGAATTGGGGGCGGGGTCGGCGCCTTTGGTCTGCACGGAGGGGCAGCCGTCGACGGCGTTTCACCGTCTCGCGGTGGCGCTCAAGCGGGGCGGGGGCGAGCTGCGGTACCACGGTGACTTCGACTGGCCGGGCGTCGCGATCGCGGGCTCAATAATGCGCCGCCACAGCGCACGGCCGTGGCGGATGAGCGCCGCCGACTACATCGCCGGGGTGCGGGCTGACGCCGCGCATGTTCGGCTGACCGGCACGCCGCAGCCGACACCGTGGGATCCGGAACTCGGCGAGGTCATGACCGCGACGGGTCGTGCCCTGTACGAGGAAAGCGTGGCCGACGCCCTGATCGCCGATTTGCCGGGCCCTTGTGCATGAGCGGTTAGCTTTCCGCCGCATCGGGTGCCGTCTCCGCGCCGCGCCGGCCTGAGTTCCGTCATAGGTTCGCGACGGCTCTGGCCGGATCGGGCTCCCCGCCAGACGTGCCTACCGGCTCGGCGGCCAGACGTGACAGCGGTCAGCGCGGGCGAAGGCGGGCATAACGCCGGCACCCTGAGGTTAGGCTGAGCCGGTGAGCAACCTGGACCGGTCTCCGACCGAGCTCATATGCGAACGGCATGAGGATGCTTCAGCCGGGCCTGTCGTGCTGCCCTACCGGAGCGTGCCCCTCGGCGGTCCGCGGGCGATGACGGTACGGCGCAGCCTGCCGCAAAGGGCGCGGT
>Ga0187887_10000876_pt1 | contig 27851 bp, 24 predicted proteins | sample June2016WEW_7_10_FD_132977 | JGI IMG/M metagenome (GOLD analysis project Ga0187887, IMG submission 132977) | Peatland microbial communities from SPRUCE experiment site at the Marcell Experimental Forest, Minnesota, USA - June2016WEW_7_10 | ecosystem: Environmental > Terrestrial > Soil >... | reverse complement strand
CGTCTTCGGGATCGATCGCGGGTTCGAAATGATCGGCCAGGGCGAAGATCAGGTGCACGGGGCCGCGGACAGACGAGTTCAGCGCGCGCCGGGTCGCGGCCGGCAGGACCTTCATTGCGTAGGCGATTTTGTTTTCAAGACCCATGTTCTGGACTTCGCTTGCTTTGGTTCCGGGGGTTGACGGGCGAGGACGCCCGTCGTTCCACCGATTCTTCATCTTCTAGCCGGTTTGCGGCCACGGACGGCTATGGAGATTTCGCCCACGCGCATGTCTTCCATGCCCATCGCTGCATACCATTTGAACACCTGCTCATAGGTGTGCTTGGACTGATACTTCGGAGAATACCAGTCAAAGGTATCGAGCATGCGGGCTTCCGGATCCTTCTGACGGTTCACCGGAAACAGGTGATGAACAATGCCCGCAGCGGGACGGCCTACAAGAGGCACTCGCTTCAAGCCCTGTTGCAAGTTGTAGAAGAACGGGACCGCAACTTTCAGAACGCGATGCAGGGTCTCGGGCTTCATCTTGTGCGTATAGCGGCGCCAGAAATCGCTGAAGCGATACCACTTGTTGTATCCGCTATAAAGCCAGACGACGAGCAGACCGCCGGGTTTCAGATATTTATCCAGCGCCTTGACGGCGGCTTCGCAATCGGGAGTGTGGTGGAGCACGCCGATGCTATAGATGACGTCGAAGCTTTCGGGAGCGAAAGGCATGGCGAAAACATCGGCCTGGAATGCGACGAAGTCGCGGCCGGCTAGATTCCTGGCGGCAATTTCGGCGGCGGCGCTGAGATCGATGCCGACCACGCGGGCTCCCCAGCGCGTTGCGACTTCGGCGAAGCGTCCCATGCCACAACCGACGTCGAGGACGAGTTTGCCTTTGAGATCTTCGGGGCGGAGCGCGGTCTTCATCAGAAAGTTCCGCTCGGATTCGCGAACCTCGTCCTTATCACTGTCGAGCTGCGTCTTCTGATAAAGGTGCCACTGAAAACCGAAACTGGCGGCGTAGTGCTGGGCGTCAACAAAGCGCGCTATGCCCTGCGCGTTGGGATAGACGCGCTTGCAGGCGGAACAGAAGAAGCCCCCGGCCTGATCGCACTCAAGCTTCGAGCCGCAACTTAGGCAACGCAAAATTGCCAGCAAGTCAGCGGACAGGGGAGACTGTACCGGTGGTTCCGCGGTCGGCATAAACCTCCAGGAAATGACGCGGCTTTTTCGGCGGCGGGGGCGCCGTGCCGTCGCTGTCTTTCTGCTGCTCTTTCATCGTTTGTAACAAAGTGGCTGTAAAGGCCGTGGCAAAATAGGGGAAGAATTGGTAAGCTTCCGGCGCAAACAACGCCCCCACGACGAAGCCGACCTGGGAAGCGGTCAAGGCTCCTGCAAATAGCCTGACGTCGGGATCGAGATTCTTCATTCTTATGAGCGCAGCTATATTCTGGAAGTCCCGCCGAAAAAACATCAAGTAAAGAATCAGCACCGGCACGCCGCCTTCGACGGCGATCTGGAGGTAGGTCATGTGCACTTCGTGCCAGATGCCGGAGTAGGTTTCGAAGTTGCGACAGCCCAGGCCGAGGAGCGGATAATGCTCGATGCCCTCGAGGGCGCGCACCATGAGGAACTTGCGGTCTTGGAACGATCCGTAGGCGCCCCTTTCGACGGCGCTGTCACCGGACAACGCGTTAAAGCGATCGTAAAGTCTTCCGCCAACCGTGGACACGATGACAAGCCCGAGGACCGTGCTCGCCACGATCAGCCAAAAACGCTTGCCCTTGATGGCGATGAAGTAGAGCGCGACACTGTAGGAACAGACCAAATCGATGAAACCGGCTCGGGATGCGGTCAGGAAAATGACGGCCAACATCAGCATCATTCCGACAAACCAGAACGCCTTGGCGAGGCCGTTTTTGACCACCACGAAGAAAGCCAGTGCGTACGGCAGCGAGAGCACGACGGCAAACGCGAGATCGTTTGGATTGGAATAGAAGCCGCCCAGCACCGAGTCGAGGCGCGGCACGTCGTAGCCCTTAATAATGACCGCAATACAAACCATGACCACGGAGAACGCCTGAATGAAGATGATTCGTTTCAGACGGGCAAAGGTGGTGACAAGCAGGAAAACGAGCACCCAACAGATATAAATCTTCGAAAAGTCGATGGTGCGTATCAGCGCGCCGCCTCTCCATATCGGAGACAAGAAAGCTCCCACGTATAGAAGGAGGATCATGTAGAGCAGCAGATTCGCCATCTTCGGTATATCTTTGAAAGTCCGCTTGGTCTTGCCGAGTGAGTTGAACAGGCCCCACATCGCCAGGATGGCGGGAACCTTGGCGACCGGGAGATATTGCATGCCGGGAATAAAGTCCTGGAAGCGGGTGCAATAGACGACGAAGAAGGCGGACAGCCAGAAGAACGCGCCCTTGGTCGGGTCGGCCATCTTGACGGACGTGCGCCTTATCGGGGCTTCCGTCGTTGCTACGTTGCCGTGATCGCTGATGGCCACAGATTCCCCTGATTCTTTCTACGCTTTCTTTTCCGCCAAGCGCGCCGGAAGCGCGCGCGCTGCCAGAGATTTCTTTTCCGCTACCGACTGCAAGACTTCGCTGAAGCGCTCACCGATGGCCGGCCAGTCATAGCGGGCGGCGGTTTCGGCGGCGGCCTTTTCGTAACGGCGGCGGAGTTCAGGATCGCGCAAAAGCATGATCACTGCCTGGGCGAAAGAGCGGGCATCGTCGGCCAGCATAACGTCGCGACCGTGATGAACGTCCAGCCCTTCGGCGCCGACGGTGGTGGAGACTACGGCTTTGGCGGTCGCCATGGCCTCGTAAATCTTCAGGCGCGTTCCGCCGCCGATACGCAAGGGCACGACGACTACGGCGGACCGGCGCAGATGCTCGACGACCGAGGGCACACGGCCGGTAACTTCGATCGAGCCATCATTCGAATGCGAGGCCCACCTCTGAACGCGGCGGCCAGGATTGCGGCCGACGATGCGGAAACGTGCCCGCGGCACTTCGGCTTTGATCGCGGGCCAGACCTCGGCGCAAAAATATTCGACGGCGTCGATGTTCGGCTCCCAATCCATGGCGCCGACGAAGGTGATGAGAGGTGCGGTCGGAGCGAGCGGATTTGGATCGGAATTCGCCGGGGCAGACTCTGTAGGATCAGGGCGATACTGCGCGAGATCGACTCCAGTGGGGACGACGGTAACGCGATCTGCATCCACCCACTGCATCATGATGGAGCGATCGTTGGCGGAGACGGAAATCACGTGCTGGAACTTGCGGACCGCGGCACGCTCGTAGCGGAGCATCTTCCGGAATTCCATGCGGTAGACCATCTTTTTTACCGGGTTGTCCGCAGTGGCGGCATGGCGGCGCCAGATTTCGCTTTCCACGTTGTGCTGGAAGAGGACGCTGGGGATGTTGAGGCGTCCGGGAAAGTTGACTGCTGCGTCCAGGAAGTCGCAGACGGCGACATCGAAGCGCTGCTCGCGGAACCAGTCCTGGAGCTGCTTCTGGACCTTGGCGTCAGCGAAGCGGCTGACCGCATACGGCGGCTGGGCCCCAAGATGCGCCAGATAGTCGAGAGCGCGCGCGGCTCCCGCGAGTACGCGCTTACCGGTGCAGACGGCCACCGCGCCGGGCAACTGGCGCTGCAACTCGCGCTCGTAGTCGGGGTCGGGTGTTCCTCCATAGTAGGAGTAAAACGTAAGCTCATGCCGCGCGGACAGATATCGCAGGACGTGATACGTGCGGATATTGCCGCCGTTCTGCACGGGCAGGAGCTTATCGGCTTTGACCCAGAGTATTCTCATGCGGATGATCAGCGATCATTTGCCGGCGAGACGCCGGCGCTACGCTCTATTCAGCGAATATTATTCAGCGCACCCACACTGCCTTTCTGCCGGTGACAAAGTTGATGAAGGCTACCAGGGCGGCGGAATTGAGAACGACGAAAGTGCGGGCAGGATCGGCAATGCGCGAGAGCGGCCCGATCTTGACGCCAGCGAGCGCGGCCAGGCTGAGCGCGTAAAACGCAAGCTGCGCCCCGAGCGCCGCACGATACAGCGGCTGGGGCAGGAGCATGGAAGCGATCAGAAGGGCCAGCAAGGCAAAGGGCACCGCCAGTCGCGAGAGTTTGTGGCTGACGAATTCGAATCGAATCGCGTTTTCGGAGCTCAACAGCCAGGGAGCAAGTTGCAGCAGCTGATAGTTGCCGCTGAGGGTGCGGACTTTGCGGGAAAATTCACGACCTTCACCCAGGTCGGGCGAGTCCCAGGCACGGGCGCGGGCGTCAAAGATCACGCGAAATCCCTGGCGCACGATCTGCATGGGCAAGAGGACATCGTCGAGGATGGTGCCCTCGGGCAAAGGCGACGCGTCGAGCAAGCCGCGGCGGGCGCAGTAGATGGCGCCGGTGGCGCCGACGACCGAAGCAGAGGCGGACTCCAGTTCGCGAATTTTCTTTTCGATGCGCCAGTACAACCCCATTCCCTTCCCCGTCTCTCCGCTGGCGGGATCGCCCAGCATCAATTCGCCGCTGGCGGCGCCGACATCAAGGTCGGCGAAATTCTCGATCAGCAAACGCAGGGCGCCGGTCTCGATGTGCTGGCGCGCGTCGGTAAACAGCAGCACCTCCCCGGTCGCCAGTTCGATCGCATCGTTGAGGCCTGCGGCTTTGCCCTGGGATACCGGTTTCAGCAGAGCTCGAACTCTGGTTCGCGCTCCGGTTTGCAAACCGGAATCGCGGGCATAATCGGCGAGAATAGCGGGCGTGCGATCGCTGGAACCGTCGGAGACAACCACGACATCGAGCTTCGCCTGAGGATAGTCGAGGGTCAACAGGTTTTCGAGCTTGCGAGCGATCACCGCTTCCTCATTGCGCACGACCATCACGGCGGAGACCGCGGGGGCAGCGGTGCTCTCGACAAAACCACGGCGCACGGGACGCGGCGACCATCGACTGCGCAGCCACAACCATGCCGGATAGCCCAGGTAGGAGTAGCCGATGAGCGCGGCCGCGATCCAGAAGACGTATTTCATCTTCATCCTTATCATTATTGCGCTCATGGTTGCGCACATCATTGAGCACCCCGGCCCAACAGAACGGTCTTGATGGTCTGGAACATGATGAGCAGATCGAGACCGATAGAAGCGTTCTTGATGTAGAAAAGGTCGTACTGAAGTTTTTCGCGCGAATCGTCGACGGATCTGCCGTACTTGTACTTGACCTGCGCCCATCCGGTGATGCCGGGCCGCACCATGTGGCGCACGCCGTAATAGGGGATCTCTTTGGAGAGCATCTCGATGAACTCCGGGCGCTCGGGACGCGGACCGACGAACGCCATATCGCCCTTGAGGACGCACCACAACTGGGGAATTTCATCGAGGCGCGAGGCGCGGAGAAACTTGCCGACGCGGGTAACCCGGGGATCGTGATCGCCCGCCCACCTTGGGCCGCTCACGGCTTCGGCGTCCTGGCGCATGGTGCGGAACTTCATGACCTTGAACAAACGTCCACCCTTGCCCACTCGCGTCTGGGTATAGAACACGGGGCCCCTCGAATCCAAGCGGATGGCCAGGATGATGAAGGGAAGCAAGGGCAGGGCGAGGATGAGACCTAGCAGCGAAATGATGAAGGAGATGGCGCGGCGAATTACGATGACAGGGGTGCTGCGGCGAAAGCCCAGGCCATATACCAGCCAACTGGGATAGAGATTTTCGACCTCGATCTTGCCGGAGATTTTTTCCAGCCACGAAGTGGCTTCCTCGATCTTGACGCCGCGCAGGCGCAGGTCAAGCAGTTCGCGCATGGGGATGGTACCGCGGCGATCGGGCATGGCGACGATGACGCGATGGACTTTCTGTCTGTGGACGACTTCCATGAGGTGCGCCGCCACGGAATCGCGGGTTACCGCGCCTTCCAGTTTGCCTGTCCAACTGGCGATCTCGACGCCGAGTTCAGGATTCTGACGCAGGCCCTGGACCACGCGCTGCGCGCGCTCGCCGGTACCCAGGACGTAAACGCGCTCGACGAGAATGGGCAACTGGACGAGCCAGGTAAAACCGAGCCGCCATCCGAAAAGAGCAAAGGTCAGGATGAGCAGGCCTACCGCCGAAGAACCGCTCCGATACGGGGAGTGTTCAGGATGCAGCCCACCCAGAAGAAGGTTGGGCCAGATGTAGCTCACGAAGGCCAGAACAAAGGCCACCACCGCCGGTACGAGGAGCAGGCGGAAATAGAGTTCCCCCTTGGTGTTCAGACGAGCCGTGTCGTACAGGTCAAAGCAATGCGAACACAGCAATACCAGGACGGTAAGAACGAGGAGGTTGACAAAGCCGCCCTCGACGTACAAGACGAGGTAGCAATCCTCGCGCAGAATGATCCAGGCGCCGAGCAGGAAAGAGGTCCAGACGATGAGGGCCTCTCCGATCAGCAGGACCAGAGTACGAATTGGGTAATAGACATTGAAGAGCCGGATCAACTGGGCCTCGGTTCATCTTCATCTTCGACATCAGGGTTGGCTGTTCACAGCCTCGCCATAGTAGTACTTCGAACGTGCATGCTCTCTGGAGGCTCCGTTCAGCACAACTCCGAGCAGCAGCTTGTCAGGGAATTCTTCGCGGGCACGGCGAGCCAAATCGGAGGGCGTGGCATTGGAGCGCACAACCATCAGAACGCCATCGCAGCAACCGGCGACGAGCGTGGCATCGGAAACGGGGATCACGGGGGATGTGTCCATAATGATCCAGTCAAACAAGGGCTCGACGCGCTGCAGGAAGAGCTTCAGACGGCCGTTGGCGAGCAACTCAGGGGCGCTGGGAACGGCGCGGCCGGCGGGCATAAAAAACAGGTTTTCCATGGGCCCGCGTTGCAGGGCGGCGAACTCATCACATTCGGCCAACAGGTATTCAGCCAATCCGGGCGATTGGACCGCTCCAAAGTGGCGATGCATGCCGGGGTTGCGCAGATCAGCGTCGATGACGAGGGCGCGGCGCCCGTGCTGCCGCACCATGACCTGGGCGAGATTGGCAGCCACGAAAGACTTCCCTTCTTTGGGAAGCGCGCTGGTTACCAGCAGGCGTTTGAGCGGCATCTTCTCGCGGATCTGGTAGAGCCGGTTGCGCAGGGTGCGAAACTCTTCCGCCCCGACACGGCTGTCGTCTCCCTGAAAGAAGAGCATGGTGCGCGGATCCGGACTCCATTCGGTCTGGGGGCAGCGGGCGAGGAGCGATTCGTAATTCAACGTGGAGGCCATGGTTGGCATGGCGACGGCACTCGGCCGTTGCGGCGAAGGCGGCGAAGGTATATTTTCGCGCTGCTCTTCGGGTTGCGGAAAGGCCGGGGGTTGCTGGAAGACGGGCTCGACATACGTCCCCGCGGAGGCTGCTCTTTCCTGCTCGGCGCGTTTCAAAGCGTCATGGATACGGCTCATAGTTTCCTTTCCTTGGGGAGATCCTGTTGTTCGGATTGGCGCAGCCGGTCGGCCAGTGTCGCCAAGGTGCGCAGGGCTTCGACCAGATCAAACTTTTCGGAAGACGGAGGAACGGGTGCAATCATGGCGCCGGCGGCGTTGCCATCGGCCAGATCGAAATCGCGGGCGACTGATTCAACGACTTCGACGGAGACCGTCTTTCTCTGATCGACGAATGCGCTGACCAGACAGTGCTCGCAGAGCAGGTTGATGATGCGTGGAATGCCCTGCGCGTAACGGAAAATGGCGACGGTGGCGCTGGAATCGAAGATCATCTCGCCGTTCGACCCCGCGATGCGGAGGCGCTGGGTGATATAGGACTTGGTTTCCTCGAGATTGAGCGGGTGAGTTTTGGCACGCAGCGTCAAGCGCTGACGCAACTGGCGCAGCTGGGGCTGCTTGAGGCGCTGTTCGAGTTCCGGCTGTCCGACGAGGACGATCTGCAGGAGCTTTTCGGTGAAGGTCTCGAGATTGGTGAGCATGCGGATCTCTTCGAGCACTTCGTCGGAGAGGCTTTGGGCCTCGTCGATGACCAGCACGGCAGTTTCACCGGCGCGATAGCGATCGAGCAGCCAGTTGTAGAGGCGCTGCAGGAGCTGGCTCTTCGACTTGGTATCGCAAGGAATACCGAAATCGGCCATCATGAAATCGAGGAGCTGGGGCACGTCCATGCGCGAGTTGAAGATGAAAGCGGTAGCCACCTGCTGCAGGCGCAGCCACTCCATCAATTTATTGATCAGCGTCGTTTTGCCGGTGCCGACCTCGCCGGTAAGCAACACGAAGCCTTTGCGGCTTTGTATGCCGTAGGTAAGGCAGGCCAGCGCCTCTTCGGTGTGCCGCGTGAGAAACAGGTAACGCGGGTCCGGATTGACGTTGAACGGGTTGGCTCTAAGTCCAAAAAATTCTTTGTACATAACCTTGCGCTAGACCTCGACGTGCTCGTGTTCTTTTGGCGGGGCGGGATCGTCGCGGCCCCAGAAACGGCGCCGGGCGGTGCCGTTGGCGGCAGCGTCCTCGTCCTCCCCCAGCCAGGGTACGGAAATCAGGAGGGGCAAATCCATGATGGCAGCAGCATCTTTTTCGGTGCGGATGGACTTGTCACTAAACTCCAGAATGATGGCGATGAAGGCGCCGAGCACAAGGCCGACACCCAGGCCGCCTGCCGCCAGAATCGGGCGGTTGGGGAAACTGGGAGCATCGGGCAGGCCAGCCGCGGCCACAATGTGCATCTGCTCGCCCTCTTGATCGCTCTCCATCTTGCTGGCCAGGCCGGAGGAGCTTTTCTTGGCAAGCAGATCTTTGTAGAACGCCTGGGCGTTATCGTTGTCACGGGTAAGCAGCTTGTATTGCTCCTCGATGCCCGGGCTCATGGCGGTACGGCTCTGATAGACGTTAATCGCGCTTTGCAGCCTCTTCTGGTCGATTGTGGCCTGCTCGATCACGCCCTGGTACTGGTGAACCTGCAGACGGAGCTGGCGAATTTCAGGCGGTTCGGAGGCGCTGGCCTTATCGCTGCTGTCGGTGGTACTGGCGTCCGCGGCCGCCGCGGCCTTGACCTCCTTCAGCTTCTTTTCGATCTCGGCGATATCAGCCTTGGTTTTGATCACGTCGGGGTGATCGTCGGTATAGCGCGCCTGCAGTTGCAGCAATTGCGCCTGCAGCTGGGTCAATCCTTGTTCCAGGGTCTGCGGATTGGTACTGGACTGCGAGGTTTTCCAGGCGGCCATTTGCTGCGCCAGCATGCTTTCGGTGTAGGCCTTATCCTGCTGGGCGCGGCCCAAAGTCTGGGTGGTGGCGTCGAGTTGCGAGTTCAAGGACACCAGCATGCGCATGTTGTTGTCGACGTCAGTGGGCAACTGACCAATGTATTGCTTCTTGAAGGCGGCGAGCTTGGCATCCTGATCGTCAACCGTGCGTTTGGCCTCTTCCAGTTGGCGGCTGAGAAACTCGGTGGTGCTCTGGGCGATTTCGCCGCGCTCTTTCAGGTTCTCCGTCAGGATCAGATCGGTCAAAGCGTTGCAGATTTTCTGTGCGCGGAGTGCGTTGCTGTCGGTGTAGTTGACGGTGAAGCCGGGCACGGGTTCGTCGGTCACCGAGGGCTTCTTTTTCTTGGCGCCAGCAATTCCCGCCCCGGCAGCCGCAGCGCTCATCGAGGTAATTACCGGCTCGACCTGCATATTGTTCCGGACGTCATCAATGAGCTTGTCCTCATCTTCAAGCTTGACCAATCCGAGGCTATGAAGCACGGGACGCAGGATGCTGGTGCCCTTGACCTCCTGGCTGAGAGTCTGGACGCGCTGGGTAAAATCGGCGGTGATGACCGGCATGACGTAGTTGTCGGGCACCTTCTGGCCTTCGACCAGGACCGTGGACTGGGAGGTATATTTCGGCGAGAAGGCATAAGAGATCATGAAGCCCGCGATCGGGGCAATCAGGGTCGGAATCAAAATGACCTTGAGGCGCCGCCGGAGCATCGCCAGATAGTCGTCCATTGTCAGTTCGCGATTCTCACTCATAACTGTTCACCAATCCGGCCGCCGGAGACGGCCACAAATTATTCGATACGCGTCGGCGTGGGATGCCATTCCACCCCAACCGCACCGACCTGCCGCTGAGCAATTCTGCCGGGAGGGCCAGCCAAGCCACCAAAGCTGGTCTGATTATTGAAGGCCAGCTCGCCGAAGCGATAAGCGGCAAAAAAGTCGTAGGTACGTCCTAGGTGTTTGCGGAGAACGGCCCCTCCGGAACCTTCGTTATAGCTGGTCGCACCAATGGCACCAATCGCCGGTTCCGGCAACTGGAGTTCCGAGTTATAGGAGTAGGCCAGATCGCCATAGAACTCCCAAGTGCGTCCGAGTGGGCGTGTATACCCGAAGCGGGCCGCCTGGGTGTTGGCGCCGAGGAAGAAGCCCGATCCTGCCGAAGTAAATTTTTCGTAGCTTGCGATCATCGACGCATGGCCCAACTTGTAGCGCAGCTGAACCCGGGCGCTCACCGACCAATGCGAGTAGTTGCCACCAACTTCGAGGTCGGTATACTGCGGACCGGCTCCGGCAATGAGGCTCATCCTTCCGGTGATGGTGTGGCTCCAGCGCAAATTGACGATGTGGTTATAAATCTGGCCGCCGGTCTCTTGCGGAAATTGAAACAGCTGAAAAGCGTAGACGACGCCGATCTGATCGTGACGGGCCAGCAGATGGCTGTAGCCGCCCTCAACTGTGACTTCGTCGCTGTTGATCAGAAGTTCCGGGTTGTCGAAGAAATGAGCGTTGCTGAATGCGCCCGCGACGGTGATCGCGGACTTCGGAGTGAGGGCTTGAACCACATCGAGAATCGCCGTGTTCGCGAGCCGGGGAATGTCTCCAATCGCACCGAACTGACCGTTGCCGAAGGATTGGGTGCCGGGCAAAACACCCCCGGCCATCCCGTTGCCCATGCCGCCGGTGGCCAGACCCAACCCCGGGAGGGCGCCAAAGGCACCGACGGAGAAGGAGCCGTCAGGCAGGTAACTGAAGGCGTCGCGCAGGGTTAGCTGGCCGGTTCGCCAGCGCGTCACGGCCTCCAGGCCGGCGGCTTGCAATTGCCGCACGTAAAAAGGATTGGTGTAGAAAGCTCCGCCGCCGAGGTACTCGAGAAAGAGATCGCTCTTGGGCCAGAATTGCTGGAGATCGAGAGCTCCGAGAACGCGGGTGGCAGATTGTAACTGGGTGTTACCGAACTGGTCCTGCCCGTTCGTGTCGGCCGCTTCGCTGACTTGCACAGCTGGCGAGATGAAGCTGCGAGTGGCCGTGTGGAGGTTGAGCCCGGGCTCGTCCAGGCCCGTCACCGGAGGGTTCTCCGGGTCCAGCACCGGCGCGTTCTGGCCGAAGGCCGGCGCCGGAGTGGTCGCTGGCGGAGACTGGGAACTATCCTGGGCGGCGGCGCAGACACTCATTCCTAGAACCAGCATCGCCAACCTGATTGTGCGCATTTTTGCCATGCTTTTCATCCGTAGCCCTTACAGGACCGCATATCCTTTACGGGACGACAATTTCATCCCCCGGCTGCAATAGATAATTCTGTTCGATCTGTTCACCCTTGACCAGCTTGCGATAGTTCACCGGCAGTTTCTGCTGCTTGCCGTTCTCGGTGCGGAGGACGTAAATGCGTTTGGTGTTGGCAAACTGGTTTAATCCGGCGCTGGACAATGCTTGCAGAACCGTCATGTTGGCAATCAACGGCATGGGCCCGGGATGAAACACTTCGCCAACCATATAAACCCGCTTGCTGTTGATCTGAGTTACCACCACCGTAACGCGCGGGTCAGCGACGTATTTTTTCAGCTTCTCCGTCAGCGAGCCGGCTAACTGCTGGGGCGTCAGGCCCGAGGCCTGCACATCGTTGAGCAAGGGCAGAGAGATTTTGCCGTCGGGACGGACCGGCAAAGTGGCGGTAAGGTCGGGTTCCCTCCACACGGCGATGTGGAGCACATCCTCGGGGCCGATGACATACGCGAGTCCGGCCTGACTGTCAGGAACGACATTTGTGACCTTGTCGGAAGCGACCTTGTCGGAAGCGGCCTTGTCAGAAGCAACGTTGTCAGAAGCGGAACTGGCGGCAGGCTGGGCAGGCGCATCCTGCGCCAACGCGATGCTGCTCATCAGGAATAGTGCCGCAACCGCCGCTTTCCATGCTGATTTCATATCCATTCCTCTCACCCTCAGGTTTCAGGGTTTCAAAGTTTCAATGTCGCGAAACTTTGAGACTTTGCAGCTTTGAAACCTTGCCACCTTGCCATCACGCCCCGTACTCTTCGCATCCGATCTGCTTCATCTTGTAGAGGAGCGCCTTGTAGCTGATCTGCAACTCCTGCGCGGCCCGGCGCCGGTTCCAGCGGGTGCGCGTCAAGACCTGCAGAATGATTTCCCTCTCGGCCTCGCGCGAAGCGGCGCGGGCCGCATCTTTGAGAGAAATTTTCTCGTTGCCGGCGCGATCCACGCGCCGCAAAAGCGAGCGCAATCCTCCCATGGCGAGCGTTTCATCACCCAGCGCGACAATGGCTCGAGCCGCGTCTTTCAGTTCGCGGATGTTTCCCGGCCAGTTGTATTCCAGGAAGAAGTTCTGGGTCTCGGGACTGAGGATCGGCACAGTCCGGCAAAAGTCACGGGCAGCGGCCGCGATGAACCAGTCGCGCAGAACGGGAATGTCTTCCTTCCGCTGGCGTAAGGGAGGCATCCGCAAACAAACTCCGCTGATTCCATAGTAGAGATCCTCGCGGAACTTGCCGGCCTTGACGTCGGCCTCCAGTTCGCGCGAGGTTCCGCAAATGAAGCGGGGCACGCGGCGCTGGACGTCGTCATTGCCATCGCTATTGCCATTCAGGCCGATCTGGCGAACCAGTTCCTTCTGGGCGGCAGCAGTGAGGTCTCCCACGTCCTGAAGATAGACGGTTCCACCTTGACCGTCGCGAGCAGCTAGAATCCCTTCGCTGGCTTCACTACCGTGATAGACGTGAAACGGCTCCGCGGCGCGACTGGAAAGAGCATGAATGCGCGCGGCCGCTGCCGCCTTGCCGGAACCGTGCTCGGCCACCACCAGGACGGGAACATCATTCTGCGACAGTTCGCGGATCACGGCTTCGACGGTGCGCATGCCGGCGCTAACGCTTTCAAGCCAGACACGAGCGCCGCTGTTCGGCGGTGCTCCGGCAGTTGTCAGGATTTCGGTTCTGTCGAGACCCATACTATCTATCTATTCTGCTTCACTACTTCGCAACCTAGAACAGGGGGAGACGCTTTGGGGACGAACGGCGCCTACACTCTTGAGCACACGCGCTGCCAATCGGGTCAAAAAAATTACGCGCCAATAAAACAATATAGGATTAGATTTCAACAACTTGCGATTGAGACCCCTTATGGCGACTCGGGGTATACGTTACCACATTGCGGATAAATGGGAAATTTATTGCCCACGCCGCAGCTGATCCTTGGGGCACTACTTACCAACTGTCTTGGGGTTAAAGTCCTAACTGTCTGCAAATAATAGCGGACCGCTCGCCTCCTAAAGGGACATTGGGCCGGTGACGACAGGCTGGAGTAAATAGGAAATGGCTTTCCCTTTTCTGGCGGCTCACGGCGCTCGCGGCTTGAAGCCGCAGCGCAGAGGTCACTTTTTGCTCGTCGCTTCTCCTCTTGGTCCTGCGTGCGCCTTGCCTGCTCTTTCACTTTGCGCGGACTCCAACTTTCGCATATTCTCAGACCCAAGCGCGCTATATGAGTAACTCAGTAGAGGTAGTTCCGCCGCCCCCCAAGAGGAAGGATCGCTTGTCATCCGGCTTGCCCCACTGGCAAGTGGCGGTGTTGCTGTTGCTGGCTGCCTGGCTTTACCATTCGATTCTCGCCCGCCTTTTCCTGCAGTGGATCCACGACTCGAACTTCTCCCACGGGATCTTCGTCCCCCTCTTTGCTTTGTTTGTTCTCTGGCAGGACCGGAAGAAGCTGGTAACGATTGCGTCAGCCCCGTCATGGAGTGGTCTTCCGCTGGTTGTGCTGGGCCTGCTTGTGCTGGTTCTGGGAGTTTTGGGCGCGGAGATTTTTTTGGCGCGCGTGTCGCTGCTGATCCTTCTGGCTGGGGTGGTTATTTTGTTTCAGGGCTGGAGGTTTTTTCGCGCCGTCCTCTTTCCCTGGGCGTTTCTGATTCTGATGATCCCGCCTCCGACACTGATCCTGCAACAGGTCACCTTTCCCCTTCAATTGTTGGCCTCAAGGCTCGCCACCGGGCTGCTGCGACTGGTCGGAGTTCCCGTGCTGCGGCAAGGGAACCAGATCGTGCTCGCTGCCATGCCGCTAGACGTCGCGGAAGCATGCAGCGGAATCCGGTCGCTTCTGACCCTGATCACGCTGGCCATCATCTACGGCTACCTGATGGAGACTCGGAAATGGGTACGGGTGGTGCTGGCTCTTTCGGCGGTGCCAATCGCAGTGACGGCCAACAGCTTTCGCGTTTTTGGCACCGGGCTGCTGGTGCAATACTGGGATCCGGATAAGGCAGAAGGATTTTTCCATACCTTTGAGGGGTGGCTGATCTTCGTAGTGGCGTTGATCATGTTGTTCGCCGTGCACGGCGTGATCTCGTTCATCTGGAAGAGAAGCCCGGAGGTGAAACCCGCATGAAGGCCAGATCACTTCGCTTCGGGATCGTGGCTGTGCTGATGTTGGTCACGGCGCTCGTGCTCCAGGCCCATTCGCGCAGCGAGTTCTTTCCGCCGCGCGCGTCTCTGAGTTCCCTGCCCCTGCAAATTGATGGTTGGACGGGCACCGACGACGCGCTCGACCAGCAGACCCTCGACATCCTCGGGCCGGGCGAGTTTCTGATGCGCGATTATGAAAACGCGCGCCAGCCTCAGCCGGAACCATGGATCAATCTCTACATCGCCTACTTCCCGACGCAGAAGGCAGGCGATACGATCCATTCGCCGAACCATTGCCTGCCGGGCGCGGGATGGGTTCCGACTTCGCGAAACGTGGTGCGGCTTAGACGTCCCGACGGTTCCTCGTTCCCCGTCAACCGCTACGTGGTTGCAAAAGCGGGAGAGCGGCAACTGGTGCTGTACTGGTTTCAGGCGCATGGCCGCGAGGTGGCCAGCGAATACTGGGCCAAGTACTATTTGGTGTCCGATTCGATTCGCATGAATCGCAGTGACGGCGCGCTGGTGCGGCTGATGACCCCGATGCTTGACGGCGAGTCTCCCGATGCCGCGCAGGCTCGCTTGATGAAGCTTGGGTCGCAGGTCGTTCCGCTACTCGATAGTTACATTCCGCGGTAATGCTGCGCACTCTTTATGAATTGTCACCCCGAACGAAGTGAGGGATCTGCATTTTGCCGCAAGCTGCAGATCCCTCACTTCGTTCGGGATGACAAAATCTGGGGAATTCGAAGTTGAACAGCGGGGTCTCACTTTGGCGAAGGACTACTAGGCGTGAATGCGGATCTCTTCAGATTTCAGATTCCGCATTTCTGCAAACGCCTGGGGCAGGAAGCGTACCAGATCCGTCGCCACGAGAGAACTCTCGCCGACGGACTCGCTGGCCAGGTCCCCCGCCAGTCCGTGCAGATAGACAGCAAGAGCGGTTGCTGCGAGCGCATGCTGCGGATGTTGCGCGATCAGGCCGGCTACCATTCCGGTCAGAATGTCGCCCGTGCCTCCGGTGGCCATGCCCGGATTACCGGTGGGATTCACCCAGACCGTGCCATCGGGCGCTGCGGTCGTCGGTCCTGCAATCAGTGTGCGATGTCCCTTGAGCACGACTATCAACTCGTGTTCGCGGGCAAAGTTTCGCGCGACTTCCAGGCGGTTCGCTTGAATTTCGGCGATCGTCAAGCCGGTCAAGCGCGCCATTTCTCCCGGGTGCGGAGTGATGACGAGGATTCTTCCGCAGCCGTTCAGCTTGTCGGCCACTCCTTCGAAGGCGTTCAGCCCGTCCGCATCCACAACCATCGACGTGGCGCTGCGCTTGACGATTGTGCGCACAAATTCGGCGGTCTCCGAATTGCGCGAAATACCTGGGCCAATGGCGAGCGTCTTGCGTTCGAGAAGAGTGTCGAGGCCTGATCCTGATTCGAGCGCTCGCAATGAGATCGTTCCCTCTTCGGTTTCCGGCAGCAGCTCGGTCATGATTTCGGGATGAAAGCCTGCAACGGTTGCGAGCACGGATTTTGGCGTGGCGACGGTTGAAAGACCGGCTCCCGCTCGGAGCGCGGAAAATCCCGCCATCGCCGCCGCGCCAGCTTTGCCGAGCGATCCGCCAATGACCAGCACGTGTCCGTAGCTGCCTTTGTTGGCGTCACGCGCCCGGGGCGCGAGCAGCGGCGCGAAATCGAGGGGAGTGCTCAGATGAAGTCCGAGTTGCGAGATGATGGCCTCTGGCGGCGAACCGATGGGCGCAATCACTGTGGGGCCGCCGGTTAACGCCGCGAAAACGTGCGCCGGATGTGGTGCGGTAAAGGTCACGATGGCATCGGCGCGTGCTTCATTGAGCACACCAGCAGGAGAATCATTTGAACTTGCCGGCCGCATGGCGCCGGCATCGGCGCCTGAAGGAATGTCGACGGCAACAATTGGAGCCGCAGCCGCATTCATTTTGCGGATCGCCGCTGCATAGAGTGGGCTGACCGGCGGACGAAAACCTGTGCCGAGGATTGCGTCCACAATCACATCCGCGGCGAAGATCTCCGCCGCATCGGAGGAATCGAGGGCACTCGCCTCGCGCACGATCAGGGGTGTCGTTTTCAGTGGCTGAAGCTTCTGCAGCATTTTCTGAAACATCGCCTCCGCATCGCCGCGAAGCTCTTCGGGATCCGCCAAGAGCAGAACGCGCACGGCACGGCCTGCTTCGACGAGTTTGCGGGCGACGACGAATCCATCGCCGCCATTGTTGCCCTTGCCGCAGAGAATGCCAACGCGCTCCGCTTGCGGGTAATCGAAGAGGATGAAACGCGCGACCGCCGCGCCCGCGTTCTCCATGAGAGTGAGGGAAGGGATTCCGAAGCGCTCCGAAGTGGAGCGATCGATCTCGCGCATTTCGGCCGTGCTCACGATTTTCATGATTCGGACCCGGCCGTCTGTTCGAGTTCGCGCAGTTGTTGCGGCTCGCCCATGGCGATCAGAAAATCGCCGGCCTCGATGCGATCGTCGGGAGCGGGGTTGAAATGCATGCCCGCCTGGCGCTTGATGGCGAGGATGATGACGCCGCGGTCCTGGCGGATGCGCGAGTTCTCGATGGTCTTGCCCGCAAACGGACTGCGCGGGGTGACGGGTACTTCGCCGATCTCGAGATCCATGCCGAGATGGGTGGTCGCGGTGTCCAGGAAACTGACCACGTGCGGACGCAGGAAGGAATGAGCGATACGCTGTCCGGCAAAAACATAAGGACAGACGACCGCATCGGCGCCGGCGCTGCGCAGGTGCTTCTCCGCCATATCTTCGCTGGCGCGGGCAATGATTCTGAGGTTCGGATTCAGACTGCGGGCGGTAAGCACGATATAAAGATTGGTGGCGTCGGTGGTGGTGGCAGCGACGAGACCGCGCGCGTGCTCGATCTCGGCGTCGCACAGAGTCTGTTCCTGGGTGGCATCACCGACGAGTACGAGCCAGTTCTCGCTGGCAAATTTCTGCGCTTTCGCCTCGTCGTTCTCGATGATCACGAACTGAGCGGGGCGGCGCGCCAACTCGCGGGCGGCACTGCGGCCGACGCGTCCGGCACCGCAGATGATGTAGTGACCGGTGAGACGACCTATGTTGCGCTCCATGCGGCGCCTTCCCAAGAAGCTTTGCAGCTCGAATTCTAACAAAGCCTGGGTGAGGGACCCGATGGCCAGAAACACGAGAGCGACTCCACCCATAATGATGATGACGTTGAACACGCGCCCGGCGTGCGACAGAGGATGTACTTCCTGATATCCGATGGTGGTCAGGGTAGTGATGACCATGTAGAAACCATCGAACCAGGGCCATCCCTCGATGTAGTGAAAGCCGAACGTGCCGAGGCCAACCACGAAGGCCAGCGCGGCGCCGATGAACTTGAGATTGCGGGAAGCCCTCATCGTTGCGTCGTTGCGTCTGTCGTTGCGTGCCGGGCGGAATAGGTGATCCAGTTTCCCGCGCGACAGGTGAGTATAGCTCTGGGTGTCGTTGAGTGCCGTGACGGGTTGTTGCTATGCGCATCGAATCCGCCGAAACAAGCGGCGGGCGTCCCGGGCGGCGCAAGCGAGCCGCGGTAATGCCGGCGGTCGTTGGGCTGACGTCGCCGACCTACTCTTCAATGATCTTCTGCTTTGTTTGGCCGGCTGGGAGAACCCAGGCTCTCCCGGAATCAGCTTGCCCGAAACCTAAAGGTGCCGACAGTCTCTGCCGATAAACAACATAGCATTCGGCGTCATCTTGCTAGTCGTGGCGCCCCACACGGGACGCTGAGGTGAATCATGCGGGATCCGGAGAACAGACCCGCCAGGACATACCATCAGACTTCGAAACGTCGGAGCCGCTTCGATTCCGAACCCGCTCCTCAGCCGTTGTCCGCTACTTATTCTATCGACTCCGAGAAACGGTTCGTCCTAGTGAAGTTCGCGAAGAGGCTGACCTTCGATGACATCGAAGACTATGCTTTAGATCTCCGTGCCAATCCGCAATTTAGTCCAGCCTTATCCGAAATCGTTGACCTGCGTAGCGTCGAAGAAGTTGAGCTGAGTCCGCAGCAAGCGATGAAACTGGCCGACGGAATCGATCCCTTCTTGCTCGCCTCGAAGCGGGCGTTTGTTGCTCAAAACCAGAACCAGATCGTCGCTTCCCATATGCATCGGATTTTGCGCCCCAGCGGTAACATCCGTGTCTTCTTTTCGATCGACGAAGCAAAACTGTGGATTGTAGTGTGAGTGCAGGCTCGTCGGCCAGTAGCGTCGGTTTCATTCCCTCTGCCGGCTATTATGTCTCCCTCAGGGCCGAATTCACGAATCCCGGCGGCGAATCACGAGATAGCCTGGCATCTAATACACAACCCGAAGCGCACAGTTTACAATTGCGATGATTTCCGAGGAGTCTCGTTGTCAATCGGCGCTCTATGAAACTTTCCGTCGTAATGCCGGTATATGACGAACGCGCTACGCTTCGCGAGGTGGTCGCGAAGGTTCTCTCGGTTCCCTTGGAGATCGAGCTGATCTGCGTCGACGACGGCTCGCGGGATGGCTCGCGCGAGATCCTTGCCGAGCTGCAGTCCGCGTATCCGCAAATCCGCCTCGTTCTTCAGCCGCACAACATGGGTAAAGGAGCAGCGCTCCGCCGTGGCATTCAGGAAGCAACGGGCGACTACGTCATTATTCAAGACGCCGATCTGGAGTATGATCCGGCGGAGTATCCGCTGATGATCGAGCCCTTGATCCAGGGCAAAGCGGATGTAGTTTTTGGCTCACGGTTTCTGGGGGGCGCGCCGCATCGGGTGTTGTACTTCTGGCATTCGGTCGGCAACAGTTTTCTCACCTTGCTCTCCAATTGCCTCACCAACATCAATCTTTCCGACATGGAAACCTGCTACAAAGTCTTCCGGCGCGAAGTGATTCAGTCGATCCCGATCGAGGAGAATCGGTTTGGATTCGAGCCCGAGATCACGGTGAAAGTTGCGCGGCGAAACCTGCGCATTTATGAGGTGGGCATCAGTTACTGGGGGCGGACGTACGAAGAGGGCAAGAAGATCGGATGGAAAGACGGCGTTCGAGCCTTGTATTGCCTGTTGAAGTACTCGTTCAAAGAACCCCGGATTCGAACTGCTGCGCAGCCAGTTCCGGCACCGGATCGCTCAACCGTTGCGCGATGAATCTGGCGTTGAGGAGGTCTGTTTACTGTTGGCCCGTGTGTTTCTGCCTTACCCGCGTTTTTTGGGTGTTCGCACCTGGGTTGGTCATTCTTGGAGTTTTTCCGCCGCCCGTCTCACCAAAGTTGATCGGCGGATTGGGCTTATCTTTTACCGGCTTCAGCGCGGGTGCCGTCTTCTTTCCCGGAGATGCAGATGGCGCGGTGGTCCTGGCGGTCTGATGCTCCAGGGCTTGCAAGTTCTTGGCGTTGGCAGCGGAAGCCGTTGTACCAGCCGTCTTGCCCACGGGCGCGCTAGGCTTCGATGCCTTTTCGGGAGCTGAATGCTTAACCTTGAATGTATTGCTTTGCTGCGCCAGGCCGCTGATGCTGATGCCCGCGAGTACGACTGTAACCGCCAACGAAAATCTCATCTTTCTTGATCCCCTGCCCGCAATCCCAAGTTCCGGAAACCTCGAGACACCTATCTTTAGATGCACGCACCTTGCCATCCAGCGCCCAAGTCTTTCTTATGTTAAACCGGCTGCCACGGGAAAGCACTGGCCAAAATAGGCTAGCACGCGAACGAGTTAGTCGGGAAAGCGGTTCGATGGCAACGTTGGCCATCTTGAGCAGGATGTGCGCATATGCAGTGTTCTGCACATTTTCGTCGAGCCCCTCCGCTCGGCAATTCGCCCAATGTGACCGAGGCAACTTCAATCTCGGCGTGCTCGCTCCTTATCCATTTATCTAGCAATAGCTTATAGGCTATAGCAGCTGGTTCTTTCCTTTGCACCGTAGTTCACCCCAAAAAGAGTGAATTGGCGCTGCACACCCTGGCCAAATACCGCGCCCAGCTGGGCCTTTCGCAATCTATGGCTTGGGGCAGCCAGGCTCGACACTGGTCTTGCCGGAGCTGAAATAGTTTTGGCGCCGGTGACTGAAATCCCTCCCTCGTTATAAGTGTGCGGTGACGCCAAACAGAGGTCGCGTTGAACGGTCAGTCCTTGCATCGTCGCTTGGCCATTTCGCTCGCCATTGCTGGCGGTCTGCTGATGCTCACCGGCTGTGGGGGCTTAGCCTCAGGCTCGAGCAGCACAGCCCCTGTCGGAACGCTTTCACCCAGTCCCTTGCAAGTCACTTTTGGAAGCACCAAGGTTGGGTCCAACCAGACCAGCACGGTGACGCTTTCGAACAGCGGTGGGACGGCTCTCACGATCACCAAGGCGACGCTGAGCGGCGCGGGATTCTCGATGAGCAACCTCGCCCTTCCGCTCACGCTAAACGCCGGAAACGCGGCATCCGCGACGATAACGTTCGCGCCCACGGGAAGCGGAAATTTCAGCGGCAGCGTCACGTTTGCTACCTCCGCAAACCAGGTAAACAACACGGTCGTGCTTTCCTTCTCTGGCGAGGGAGTGGCTCCCGGAGCACTCTCTCCCAATCCCTCCAGCTCGGCATTCGGGAGTATTCAGGTGGGTGGCAACAGCAGTCAGTCCGAGACCTTGACTAATACCGGCGGATCGAGCCTCACGATCTCGGCCGCCACGGTAAGTGGCACCGGATTCAGTTTGAGCGGGCTGACTTTACCTGTGACGTTGACCCCTGGCCAGAGCACGTCGTTCACAGTACTTTTTAATCCGACGGCGAGCGGCGCCGCCAGCGGCAGCGTAAGCATCACTTCTGACGGCTCTGGTTCCAATTTGAGCATTCCGCTTTCTGGAACAGGCGTGACGCAGGGAACCATCACTGCGAGCCAAACGAGCCTAGAGTTCGGGAGCGTTCAGGTCGGTAATAGCTCGAGCTTGTCGGAGACGCTGAGCAACACGGGCGGATCGACGGTCACCATCTCGCAAGCGAATTTGACCGGGGCGGCTTTCTCGATCAGCGGACTGACTTTGCCCCTCACTCTGACCGCAAATCAAAGTGTGACGTTCACGGCGACCTTTACTCCGACCAGCGCCGCTGCGGCGAGCGGAAGCCTGTCCATGGTATCCAACGGATCGAACCCGTCGTTCAATATCGCGCTCTCCGGGACCGGAACGACCCCGGGCCAGTTGGCGGTGTCGCCAACCAGTCTCAGCTTTGGTAACGTGGTCGTCGGGTCGAGTTCGTCGCTCGGCGGGAGCTTGAACGCAACCGGCGCGCCGGTCACGGTTACGTCGGCGAGTGTTAACAGCGGTGAGTTTGTGCTCTCCGGACTTTTGCTCCCGGCAACGATCCCCGCCGGTCAATCCGCTGCCTTCACCGTCACTTTCACGCCGGGCGCGAGCGGAGCCGCTTCGGCCTCCTTGTCATTTTCGAGCAACGCTTCGAACTCGCCAGCCGAATCCGTGACCGGCACGGGAACGGCCGCGACTCAGCACACCGTGGATCTCACCTGGACCGCCTCGACTGACGTAGCCGGCTACAACATCTACCGCGGCACCGTGTCGGGTGGGCCCTACACAATGATCAACTCCTCGCTCGACAGTACGACCAACTACTCCGACAGCACGGTCGTCTCTGGCACTTACTACTACGTAGCGACGGCCGTGAATAGCGAGTCGCAGGAGAGTGCGTACTCGACTCAAGTGACGGCGATCATTCCGAATCCGTAAGCGTCGCGCTCAGCATGGCCAGGCTAAAGTTTGACCGGCTAACTACGCCCCCGCCAACTCAGGGAATCGTGGCTCGTGCTTCTCCGGAGAACCTGCTCTCGTGGCCGGCTTGATCCAGAGAGGTCACAACGTAGAAATAAGTGCGGCCACTGCCCACCAGGCGATCTTCATACGGTGGGCCTGGGACTCGGGAGGCGATTTTCACGAATTGATTGCCTGACGTCGTACTCCGATACACGTTGTAACCTACGACCGAGACCCCCGGAGTGGCGGGGATCGCTTCCCAAGTGAGCGTAACGCTGTGGGGCGCTTTGTGACAGCATGCGAGGCCGATGCAAAGCAGAGCACATACCGCCAGCAAAAGCCGGGATGGGTTGGTTCTCATGGATTCGCCTGCCGCTGATTTACGTGCAATTTGATGGCCTGCCGTTGATTGCTAAATCGTTGTCGCCTATCGACAGTAGTCGTTGGCCCCCTGTTTTGACGGAATTGGGCCACGCCGGGGCGGATGCCAAAGGTTGCATTTCCGTGCAACTGTCGCAAGAACTTACATCTTGACACCAGATTATCAAAGGACAGTTGAATTGCGGACGCTCTAAGAGAATCGCCGACTCGAGTTTCGAGTTCTGTAATCGTGAAGATGCGAAGTCCGTTCTTTGCCTTTTGCGCAAGAAAAACAATTTCAGTCTAGAATAACAGTAAAAATCGATGGTGGTTTTCATCTCGGGAACCCTGCCTAGCTCTTGACCCGGGCATTGCTTTAGAACGGAGTTTGTTCATCTGTGAAAGTCGGTATAGATTTCGGTACGACGCGAATTGTCGCTGCGGCCGTGGACCGAGGTAACTATCCGCTCGTCAACTTCGAGACTCCGGATGGGCACGCCCGCGAGTGGTTTCCTCCGCTCATAGCCGTGTGTGGAGAATCGCGCGTTTACGGATGGGAGGCCTGGCTTGTCCAAGGGCAACCGGGCTGGACAATCATTCGCTCTCTGAAACGTTGTCTGAAGGAGGCCGGCCCTCGAACCGGGATAGAAATCGGAGGCCAGACTTTTGAGGTCACGCAGCTGTTGCGGGAAATGATGGCGGCCTTGCACGTGCAACTGCGCGAGCATTCCACTTTGCCCTTGCCGGGCGATGGGAACAAGCCCCTGGAAGTAATGCTGGGAGTACCGGCAAATGCGAACAGCAATCAGCGCTTTCTTACCACCGAAGCCGCTCGCGAGGCGGGGTTTGAGGTTTTGGGACTGTTGAACGAACCCTCCGCGGCTGCGGTTGAATTTGCCCATCGGGACCTGGTGAACCGCAAAGGCCGTTCCGGGGGCCGGCTCCTCGTTTACGATTTGGGAGGCGGCACGTTCGACGCCTCGCTCATCGAACTCGGCGACGGCGAGCACTCTATTGTCGCCTCCGACGGCATTCCAACTTTGGGTGGCGACGACTTTGACGAGATTCTGGCAGAGCTTGCGCTGCAGGCCGCCGGCATCTCTAGCAACGAAAGGGAAAGCCTTTCCGCGGCTGAGTGGTTCGTCCTGGTGGACGAATGTCGCGAGAAAAAAGAAGCGCTCAGTCCCAACACGCGCAAACTGACCGTCGATCTTGAACGCGTACGGCACAACTGGCGCGAGGTGTCAGTGAGTGCAAGCCTGTTTTACGAACGGTGCAGACCGTTGATCGAGTCAACACGCCGCGTTGTCGATGAACTGCTGGCAGCGCACTCGGAGCGCCCGATCGAGTCCCTATATGTCACGGGCGGCGGTTCGGAGTTGCCACCGGTCGCGCGCATACTGCGCGAGAGTTATGGGAGGCGGGTACGACGCTCGGCCTACATGCGATCGGCGACAGCCATCGGATTGGCGATCCGGGCCGATACGCAATCCGGCTGCGCGCTGCGCGACCGGTTCATGCGGAATTTCGGATTGTGGCGGGAGGCGGATGAAGGGCGCGGGGTGGTCTTCGATCTTGTGTTTTCCCGCGGCACGGAGTTGCCGGGCCCCAAACAACCGCCGCTGCGGAGCGTGCGTTCTTACCGTCCGGCCCACAACGTCGGACATTTCCGCTATCTCGAATGCGCACGGCTGGCCCAGGACGGACGACCGGTAGGAGAAATTACCGATTGGGACGACATCCGATTCCCGTTCGACCCGGGTCTCGAAGAGCAGGCGGACCTGGCTGCCGTGTCGGTGAGGCGAACACCGACAACGTCGAACTTTGTCGTCGAGGAAACATACACTTGCGACAGTAGCGGCAATCTGGCCGTGGCGATCTCCAACAAGTCTACCGGCTATGAAAAAAGGTTCCGACTGGGCCGGTGGTCTTTGCAGCAACCGAAGGTATTGTCCAGCCGCGCAGCGAAGCGTAGCGCCTCGAGCGGTCGCTGAAAAACTAATGCAACAGGTGTTCTATGCAACGCAGATCATTCCTGCAAGGGGCGGGAGTCGTTACCGTCGTCGTGGTCGGCGGTGGGGTCTGGCGCGCCTACGATCAGGGCGTCTTTAGCGTCGGCGAAGGAGCGGCTTACGAACCATGGAAGGACTGGCGGAGCGGTTCGAGCGATGGAGTTCTAGCGCTGGTGCGCGCCGCGATTCTAGCGGCGAGCCCTCACAACACGCAGCCCTGGCTCTTCAAGGTGACGAATTCGTCGATTGAGTTGTATATCGATACGAAGAGGAATGTCGGAGCGCTCGATCCCTATCTGCGCGAGGAGCACATCGGGATGGGCTGCGCTCTCGAAAACCTGATGCTGGCTGCGGCGGCCAACGGCTACGCAGGCTCCGTGACGCTACTTCCAGGAAAGCTCGGGCCGATTCCCGCCGAGCCCATGCCGGAATTGCTGGCCCGCGTGGATCTCGCGGCGGGCAAACCCGAGGAAAGCGAGCTCTACGAAGCGATCCCGCGACGCCATACGAATCGCAGCGCCTACCTCCCTCAGAAACCGGTCCCGCCGGAGTTCGTCGACACTCTGAGCCGTGCCGCCGGCGACGACGCGGACGTTAAGCTTTTTCTCTTCACGACGGAAGCGGACCGAAAGAAGCTAGTGGAAATAACCTCGGCGGCGAACGACGAAATCTATGCCGACCCGGAGGTCAAGCGCGGCAGCGGTCCATGGTTTCGGATTCACTGGAGCGATGTCCAGAAATTTCGCGATGGCCTCACGATTGACGCCTTCGGGCAGCCCCCAATCGCGACTGCAATGGCCAAGACGATGCCGGTGTGGATGCTGCGGTGGCTCGCCTCGCGCGGGGAAAGAGACGGGTACTCGACGTTGATGCTGAGTGCGCCCCTGATGGGAATCATTGCGGTGCATGACCGTTACAACCGGGAACACTGTTTACGCGCGGGACGAACCTGGCAGCGGGCGCACTTGTTGGCCACTGCGCGTGGCGTGGCCGGACGGCCCTGCAATGAGGCGGTGGAAATGATCGACCACGAAAAAGCGCTGGGAAAAGAGCCGCGCCACTCTGGCCTGCTTGCCGATGTCATGGGCGATGCCGCGTGGCAGCCGACCTTCATTTTCTATATGGGTTATCCAACCTTGACAGGCCCCGCCAGCCCGCGGCGGCCGATCACGGATGTAGTTTTTTGACTCCGGCTTCAACGCAGTAGGCGCGCGATACATGGCATACCGCTGCTCGCAAACTCCGACACCATTTGCTGGATCTCCGCTCGAGTTTGCCGCCTTAGTGCTGCTGTAGAGCTGCACCAATGCTGGTTCCTTTATTGAAAACAAAGGTACTTCTTGGGTTCGTTCGGCAAAACTGTGGTCGGGACCAAAAGGAACGCCACCTCAAGGACCTCCCTTTCGTTTTTGGCTTATAGATATACAGCAGGCCGCAGTAACGACACATGCACGTATCATTATTGAGGTTGCGGAGACCGGTTTTCTTCTGCCAGCACTGGACTCGGAATTAGGTCGAGGGGTGTTCGGAAGCAGCATTCTCAGGCGAGTTTGTCGTGGACTCGTTGGAGGGTTTTTTCGGCCGCATGAAAGTCTCCCCACGCTCGGGGAAGTCAGCAAATCTTTTTTATTTCCAGGCGAATCTCCGGCTCTCGCCGTTCCATGTTACGGCGGAGAAATTTAAAGATAGTCTCCTCGATAAGTTGGCCACAGTCCGACGCACGAACACTGTCCTTGAAAATCTCGAGCAGTGCTGACAAAAAATACTTAAACTTCGGCTCGTCGAGATTGTCGGTCTGCACGGCTAGTTCGGTCATGTAGCGCGTGGTCTCGGCCAAGGTTCGCAGGGCGTGAAGTTCCGCGAGCAGCGGCTTGAGCTTGAATTCGAGGGAGGAATGCCCCGATAGCGTCTGTAGTTCATGACAGACTAGGGACATTTCCATGAGGATCAGACGAACGAGCTCCGCCGGCCGAACATTACGGTCCTCTACCGCTGCCAGGATCTCCGACCAGTGCGAACCGGCTCGTGTGCCATTGGATCTTCCCTGAATCGCCGCTACGTTAGGGTTCATTTTGCACTTCTCTGTCGTTTCCTTGTCTCTCATCTGGGCCACCATCAGCGGTCTCTTCCTGCAGCCGTTTCAGTTCTGCCAGCGACCGGAAGAAACGCTTGTCGGCCGCCGTACCATAACGGAGGATGCGGTCCATGACCGGCCCATGAAACACAAGATCCTGACGCAGCTCCCGGGCCTCGAATTGCAGACCGCGTTGCTTCTGCCAGAGTGCGTGCACTGCGGTTTCCAGCAAGAGTTGTTGCTCGACGGTGCTGGGCAGAAATTGCTGTTCCAGCCTGGCTCGGAGAGCCTGCAAAGCGCTGTTCTCTTCCTGGTTCCCAGCTTCCAGCAAGAGCGTCTCGGCGCGCAAACCGTGCTTGAGGGCGCTGCGCCGACTCCGGTTCTTGCCATCCATAGTCTTTGGCCCCCGAGACTGCCTCCCGTTTTCTCGGCTGGTTTCTGCCCGGAGCGCAGAGGCATCATTGCCTTGTTGGGTCGGCGACTCTTGGGCAGGTGCTTGGGGTCCTTGCATGTGCCGCTGCAGCTCTTGACCGTTTCCGTCGGCCTTCTCTCCTTCGTCCGCCACCGCTGTCATCTCTGTCGACTTCTGCTTCGCGCCACCATCGGGCGCATACTCCGCGCTATTCCAAGGCTCAGAGCGATCATCACCAGGCAATGCGCCCGGATTCAGTTGCGCATCGTTGGTTGCCATTTTGACTCTCCCTCGCTTGATCTTACGCAACGGGACCAAGGCTGGACTGTTCTGGCTGCCGGCTTCCCACAGGATCTAGAAACGTCCGCGTCACGACCAGAATAAACGTGATGCGCCTTGCGAAACATCCTGGTTGGGGGTACCAGAGTACCCAATCTTGGCGAGGCAGCAGTAACGAAGGTTCAGGGTCCTTCGGGTGGGTGGAATCTCATTCTTACTCTAACCGGTAGCTAACTCCGGCACCAAAGCCTTGATCAATTGTTCGCCCATCTCTTCAACGGTCATAGTCGTAGT
>Ga0187887_10000873_pt1 | contig 27939 bp, 22 predicted proteins | sample June2016WEW_7_10_FD_132977 | JGI IMG/M metagenome (GOLD analysis project Ga0187887, IMG submission 132977) | Peatland microbial communities from SPRUCE experiment site at the Marcell Experimental Forest, Minnesota, USA - June2016WEW_7_10 | ecosystem: Environmental > Terrestrial > Soil >... | reverse complement strand
GGTATCGCTGCTTCTCAACAACGCCGGCACCGCCACGTTGGGAGCGTTTGTTGATGCAACAGCCGGCGACATTTCGGCCATGATCGACCTCAACATCGTGGCTTTAACGCGGCTGACGCTCGCCGTCTTGCCTGGCTTCAAGCGCCGCAATCGCGGTTCCATCATCAATATCGGCTCGGTGCTCGGGCTCAACAGCCTTCCTATCAGCAGCATCTACAGCGGCACAAAGGGGTACGTCTTGAATTTTACACGAGGTCTTCAGCAGGAGGTTGAGGGCACAAACGTGCGCGTCCAGCTTGTGCTGCCCGCGGCAATTGCCACGGACCTGTGGGACATCTCGGGCTTTCCTCTATCACAGCTCGATCCAGCGACTGTCATCAGCGCAGAGAATGCGGTCGACGCAAGTTTGGCCGGATTCGATTTTGGTGAAGATTTGACACTCCCGTCCGTTGATGATCTCCAACTTCTCGCCAATTACGACACCGCGCGGACCAGCTTGTTTCGCGCTTCTCTCACCGGTGAGCCGGCGAGTCGCTACTCCCTGAGTCCGCGAAGAATCGCGAAAGCATCATAGCCAGACAGCTCCTGGAATCGTGGAGCGGATGAGAAGAAACAATCAAATCAACTTCTGCCCGGCTGGCTATGGTCTCGCCGGCCAAGTTTCACAAGGAGAATAACGATGAATGTACTAGGAGCGAGTTATGCTGCAACACTCTTGGCGCTGAGTTGCGCTACAACACTAACCTTTTCGACAAATGCTGCCGCTCAAGTTGATCCGAAAACGGCGGTCACGACTGTGCTGCTTGTGCATGGCGCTTGGGTGGACGGTTCCAGTTGGGCGAAGGTTGTTCCCGCATTAGAGAGCAAAGGGCTGAGTGTCATCTCGGTTCAGATTCCACTGACATCGCTCGCCGACGATGTCGCGGCCACCAGGCGAGCCATCGCTCTTGCGGACGGCCCCGTGCTTCTCGTCGGTCACTCCTATGGAGGAGTCGTAATCACCGAAGCGGGAAGTGATCCCAGGGTAAAGGGACTCGTATACATTGCGGCGTTCGCGCCGGATACTGGCGAATCCTCGGTGACACTTTTAAAGACCGTTCCCGATTCCCCGGCGGGTGCGGAGCTAAGACCCGATGCAGCCGGTTTTCTCAAGCTTACCGAAAAAGGCATCAACGAGGATTTTGCGGAAGAACTCTCAGCGCCCGAAAAGAAAATCTTATTTGCGACGCAGATCCCCACCTCAGTAACTGCTCTTGGAGCGCCAGTCAGTCAAGCTGCTTGGAAGACAAAACCTTCCTGGTTCCTCGTCACGACTAAAGATCGTGTTGTCCCCGTCGAATTGGCCAGGAACATGGCACACAAGCTGAATGCGGACACTGTCGAAGTCGCGTCCTGCCACGCTGTCATCGTGGCGCACCCGGAGGAAGTAAGCTCATTAATCATCAAGGCCGCCCAAGGCGTGGGTGGTCCCCGCTAAAACGGCAAGTTTCTGTCAGCTCTCAGTTCAGCCGCAACTCAATCCGAGGCCCGAATGGAGCCTCCACAATTTATCAAGGAGACACAATCATGAGCGAAGAAGTCCTGACCGAATCAAGTTGCACCGCCACCATCAACGCACCAATCGAGTTCGTCGACATACCAACCTGGCTATTCACGCTACCGGATGCTGAATACCAACGCTGCTCTCCGGCCCACATCGCCGCTGCCGCGACGACAACAGATGACGGCCGACGAATGTCGATCAACGTCGAGACGATTGGCGGCGAACTCATGGTGCAACACTATGTAGAAGACATCGGGGAAAAGCATCACTGCCGCGTGCTTTCGACTTCTGACCTGTTGACGGCGGCCGGGTGGACGACCACGAAAGTTCTCTGGGAGCTCAGTGTCAAAGCCATCGACGCAGAAACTTGCGAGTTGACCAACCATGTCATTGGCAGCACAACTCCAGAGCTTCTCAAAGCCCTGGGCAAAAGGGGTGTGTCGCTCGAGATGGCAAAAGCGTCTAGAGGCAACGCAACGCCTGCGCACAATGCGCAGGAAACGCCGTTCTTCGCTAAGAGTATCGAGAAGAAGGCGTTGGAAGCGAAGGCAAGCGCTCGAAAGATGCAGGGCGTCCTGACTGTTAAGCGCTCGATTGCTTAGCATCGATTCTCACTGCCTTCAGTTCAAAAGGCACCAACTTTTTCCTTAAGGAGATTTTATGACATCCGCAACCTACGAAAAGAAAACCACCGCGCTCTTGATCGTCGATCCGTACAACGATTTCATGAGCGAAGGCGGCAAGTTATATGCCGCTACCAAACCGACGGCAGACTCCGTCGGTTTCTACCAGAACATGCGAAAGCTGATTCCGGCAGTGCGGGCTGCCGGAATTCAAGTCTTCATTGTCCCTCATCACCGTTCACGGAACGATGACTTTGACAACTGGCTGCATGTCAACCCCGTACAGCAAGACACGAAAAACAGAATGGCCTTCGCCGTCGACACATGGGGCGGCGAGTGGCATCCTGAGTTCGGGCCGAAGGCAGGCGACGTCGTGGCTCACGAACATTGGGCGCAAAATGGTTTTGCCAATACCGATCTCGACGAACTGCTCAAACAGCACGGCATTCAGAGACTGGTGTTGGTAGGCTTCATCGCGAATTCCTGCGTCGAAGCAACAGCGCGTTTCGGCATGGAACTGGGCTATCACGTCACCCTCATCAAAGACGCGACGGCGGCCTTCAACCCTGAGGGCATGACGGCTGCTCGCGTGAGCGCCAAGTTGTTTGCTCATGCGGAATTGAATACGGACGAGCTGCTATCCGCCCTGTCTGAGTCGACACGAGTTCCAGCTGAAGAGCAGACCGACAGCTCACTCGTATCTGCTCACCGAAGCAAGAACTGAGGCCGATCAATTATGTCCACATTATTGAAGATTGACGTTAGCTCACGGGGGGATCGGTCGATGCAGCAGGTCCATCCGGATGGCAAAGTCATTAAGCGCGATATTGCCACGACCAACCTCCCGTTCGTGGAGTTCCCCTGGATCACTGCCAATATCACAAAAGTGTCAGCCCGAACCGAGGCGCAAAAGACTTTGCTCAAGCTTAGCGATGACTTGATTGCAGAACTTCAGCAGGCCGATGAATACCTGATCGCAACACCGATGTATAACTACGGAATTCCAGCCAAGCTTAAAGCTTACGTAGATCACGTGGTTCGTGCTGGACTTACTTTCAAGATGAACGCCGACGGCAGTTATGCGGGGCTTCTCAGCGACAAGAAGGCCACTGTCATCATCGCAAGCGCTGGCGAATACTCGCCAGGCGCACCCGCTGAAGGGATGGACACTTTGAAGCCTTACCTGCGGGAGATTCTCGGGTACATCGGAGTGACAGATGTCGCTTTTATTCAATCTGGTTCTACGTGGAAGGTGGACATTGGATCCGAGGAGGCCGATGCGCACATAGAGCCCTTAAAAGCTCAGGTTAAACTCGCGGCCGGTCCGTAGAGAGCATGGCAAACTCCAAAACCCAGATCGATCGAACCTCTGTCGATGCTCCCGCCGACTCTCCCCCCGATAGTCGGTTTATCGTTGCGAAATCTGGCGTTATGTACGAGCCACAGCGCTGCAGCCTCCCAGTCGTCCGGAGCGGCAGGCTAAGGATTCCTGGCGCAACCGATACTCCACGCTGAGACATCATTTCGAGTAGCTATGCGGCTACAGGTTCGGCTGCGTGCAGAGTGCAGTAAAGTGGATGCGTATCGTCAATAATTTTCTTTGCCGTGGCTACTTCCGCGGCCGTGCCGTGGACGATCACCAGGAACTGATCCGACTTGAGCGCGGTTTCGTACTTCACCACGCTGTCCTTGGGAATGCCGATGCTGAACAGGCCCGCGCCCAGCGCGCCTAATACTCCAACTTCAACCGCACCCTCCAACCCCGCGACGATCCATGCCACCAAAGGACCAGCCACTAACAGGGGGCCCAGGCCGGGAATTATAAAAAGTGCGGACCCGAACAAGAGTCCCCAAAAACCTCCCCAGAAAGCACCGACTTTGCCCCAATACTTCATGCGGTCGCCAGTGTTGTAGTAGCCCACTACTTGCTCCTCGGTGTGGTAGCCCTTGCCGGCAATCGACAGCTTTCGCATGTCAACTCCCCCGCGCTGCAGTTCTTTAATGGCTGCCTCGGCATCGTTATGTTGGCGATAGATCGCAACCACGGAATTCTCTATGGACATTTTCATTCTCCCCGGCAAATTGCCGTCATTCTCGAACTACTCTTTTTGAATGTACCTCGAATGTACGAGCACCGTGGCGAGAAAGATGTTCGCTATTGCTCAGTATCGGTTGGGGGGCATCTCTTAGCTGATTCGTGAGAAGCACTTGCGTCGAATCGCCGGGGCTCCACTTCCATCCCAGTTTTTCTAACTGGGAGGCAGACGGCCATGGTCTTGACTACGAATCGAAACCGTTACCCCGGCCGTGCTCACCGGAGCGCCACCAGAGATTGCGCTGGATCGGATCGTGACGGCGGCGACATTCGATGGAGCGCTCTACCAGCAATCGAGCGATGGTATCGACCGCAACCAAACAAGTGTCGAGCACGGAGAGACTAATGCCCTTGCCGAGACCGCAGGATTCGGGAACAACGCCGACGACAATCACTTCAGACGGAGCGTGACCCGCCAATCTCAACTGCGCCAGAGACTCCTGCACTCCGGGGTCATGCGATGTCACACGAAGCTGAGCCTGAGACGATACAAGATCATCGTCGCGATAAACGCTGAGCGTCCCCGGCCCTTCTTCTTCGCGTGGATGAACCGCATCGGCTATCACAACCAGATCCACGTCGTACAAGTAGGGCGCGAGATCCAGTCCAGGCGTGCCGAGATCGAGAATTTCCACCTTCGGGTCGCACTCGTACAGGGAACGAAACATTTCGATCGCCAACGGGCCGAATCCGTCATCGCCAAGAAGAACGTTGCCGAGACCCACCACGGCGATTCGACGAAGAGGGCGCTCCGTGCTCATAAAACCTTCACCCGCGCGATCGCTCGACCGCTCGAATCGAACGTGTGGCAGGCGCACGCCATGCAGGGGTCGAAGGAGTGAACCGTACGGAGTACTTCGAGCGGTTTGATCGGATCAACCACCGGGTTTGCGATAAGAGAAGTTTCATAGGGCCCGGGAACCCCTTTTTCGTCGCGGGGACTGGCGTTCCAGGTGGTCGGCACCACCGCCTGATAGTTGGTGAAAGCCCCTTTGTCGACGATCACCCAGTGGGAAAGTGCGCCGCGAGGCGCTTCGTGCATCCCAACACCCTCGCACTCATGCGACGGAAATTGCGGCGGATTGAAAGTAGTGTCGTCGCCCTTAAGAATGTTGTCGGTGAGCAACTGCCAGTGCTGCAGCGCCAGGTCGGAAAGCATGGCGGAGCGAATCGCGCGGGCAAGATAGCGGCCCATGGTCGATTGCAGGGCCTCGGGGGTCAGATGGAAAGCGGCTGTACCGGCTTCATGGACCGAGGAGATTGTCTTGAAGGCCGTATCCGTCCATTTGCGCGTGAGCGGGTGGCCGGAGGCATAGCCGACCAGAACATTCGCCAAGGGACCGACCTGGATCGGTTGACCGTTATAGCGCGGAGCTTTTACCCAGGTGTACTTTTTATCGGCCTGGAAATCGGTGTAGTCGGGGTCGGTCTCACCCTTCCACGGCGTTTGCGCTCCTTCGCCTTTGTACCAGGCGTGCGTCACATCCTCGGCCACAGAAGAGCGGAAGGATTGGTCGCGCCAATTTTGAATTGGTTGCACGGAAGTGAGCTCTCCCTTCATGATCAGGCCGCCGGGCAGATCGAATCGCGTGGCGTTGGCATCGGTGGGAAGGTCAGGGACAGCAAAATAATTCGCGACACCGCGTCCGTAACGGAACCACTCGGGGTAAGAAGCGGAGAGCAGACAGGCATCCACGAAATAAGCCTGCTGCACAAACGGGATCAAATCCTGTAGCAGAGATTGCAACATCCCGAGGCGATCCATGTTAAAAGTCGCCAGGCTGTTGAGGTTAATTGCATTCATGACGCCGCCGACTGCGAGGTTCTGAATGTGCGGCGTTTTCCCGCCAAGCACACCGACAATCTGGCATGCTTTGCGCTGAAATTCCAGCGCCTGCAGGTAGTGAGCGAACAAAATCAAGTTCAGTTCCGGGCTTAATCGCATTGCCGGATGGCCCCAGTAGCCGTGAGAGAAGATGCCAAGCTGACCGCTGTCAACCATGCCCTTCACCTTGCTCTGCACCGCCTCCAACTCGCGGCGCGAATTTCCCGGCCAATTGCTGTAGCCTTCCGCTATGGACGCGGCGCGCGCAGGATCAGCTTTGGGGATGGTCGCGATGTCGACCCAATCGAGAGAAGACAGTTGATAGAAATGAATGATGTGATCGTGCAGTGCGTGCGCGATGAGAATCAGATTGCGGATGTACTGCGCGTTCGCTGGAATTTCCAACTGGAGCGCATCTTCTACAGCGCGCACCGAGGCGATGGCGTGAACCGTGGTGCAGACTCCGCAGAAACGTTGGGCAAAGACCCAGCCTTCACGGGCATCACGCCCCCGCAGAATCGTTTCGAGTCCGCGCCACATGGTGCAACTCGCCCATGCCTTCTGCACTTTGCCGCCATCGACCTCGACATCGATGCGCAGGTGCCCTTCGATGCGAGTTACCGGGTCGATAGAGATGCGGGCCATTGGGTTCCTCCTTTTGCGTCTGATTGACTCGTTGGCTGGCGCCTCGGCACGGCTTTGAATATGTAATTCCACTCCTTGATCTCGCCGGGCAGCACAGCAAAATATTTGACTGCAAGAATGAAAGCCACGATGCCGAGCGCGATGTAACCAATCGCCATCAGCACCTCGGGCAGCGATGGAAAATAACTGGCTCGGTGCGCAGGAATGTAGGCGATCGAGGTTGGGATGAAACGGTAGAGCATCCCTCCCAAACAGGCGAGGGTAGCCATCTTTAACATGGTTCGTGGCGTTTCGCGCGCGGTTTTCATTCGCAGCGTAATCGCTGGAATCAGGATGAGGGCGGTTTCAATGAGGAAGAGGACGCTTATCTTATCGAAGGCAAAGGCGGCTCGCACCTGTCCTCGCCATAACAGATCCCCGGCGCGAACCGCCAGAAAAAGCAAGCATGCGCACGACAGCAGGTTGCCCAACTCTCCCAACACTCCGAGGTCGAGTGGCCGCGAGTAGCGGAGACTGCAAATAAGAAGGAGGAAGATTACGAAGCCGAGCCCACACAAACCCGCAGCCAGCAAGTAGAGTAACGGCAGGGATGGAGTCTGCCAGAGAGGATTGATCTTGTTTCCAGCCAGCAGCAGCAGCCCACCCAAGGAAGATTGGTGCATGAGAGGCAGAACGTAGGCACCGACGATCACGAAGGGGTAGATCCGGCGCAAGGATGGAGCGATGCCTCGAAGAAACGTACGAGTCCGCTCACTGCCCGTGTAGTAGAAGCGCTCCAGAAACAACGGAAGGTTCTCAAAGGCCAGGAACACGGCGCAATAGAGGGGCATGCATATCGAAATCTCGAGCATCGCCGACTCGGCATTCCATCGCCAGGGGAGCAGCGCGCTATAGAAATTCCAGGGACGGCCGACGTCGAACCCGAGGGCGATCAGGCCCGTAGCGTAAAAGAGAAAACCTGATACCAGAGCCGTCCGCATGACCACGTGCAACTTGTGCCGGTTGAAGACCCACGCCGCGATGCCAACCGCGAGCGGCCCGGAACCTAGAGCTGTCAGCGTCATGACGTTGAAGGTCTTCCAGATACCCCAGGCATAGGCATCGTTCATTCCGGAGAATGGACCAAGCGGCGAGAAGAAGCGGACCGCGGCCAGCACCAGGCCAAGCGCAGCCAACGCTGCGAAGAAAAGCAACGTCGGTGTTACCACCGGCTCGCGGTACACGGGCACGCCCCGCTGCCAGTGGTTGATCAGGGTGGACCCTGTTATGTCATGCTTATACATAGCGCGGTGTCTTATAGCTGTTCTTGAAGCCCGGTTTTTTTCTCTTGCTCGGCGCTCTCTGCCTCGTGGCGATTCCAGTTCTTCTTGATCACTACTCCCAGCAAGCCAGCGGCGAGAATTGGCCCCGAGAGCCACTTGTAGATCACCGACGTCACTTTGGTGGCGTAGTGACCCAGCGAAGTCGTCCCGAGCTTCGGAAGGCCGATCTTCTCGAACGCGACGTTGGAGAGATAAAGCACTTGTGTTCCTCCGGCCTCATGCTCGCCATAGACCCGGTTCTCAAAGTATTTGTTCGGCGCGGCCGCGACGCGGTCTTTGGCCTTGGCCAGAAGATCGGTGCGCTTGCCGAAGATCACCGCTCCGGTGGGACAAACAGCGGTACAGGCTGGTTGCTGGTTGTTGTGCAAGCGGTCGTAGCAAAACTCGCACTTCACGATCTTCGGATTCCAGTGGTCCCACTGAAACTTGGGAACATCGAAGGGGCAGGCCACTTCGCAATAGCGGCAGCCAATACAGAGCGAGCTATTCCACGTGACCGCGCCCCAGTCGGCTTTTTTCAAGGACCCAAACGGGCATCCGGTCACGCAGGCGGGATCGAGGCAATGCATGCACTGCCGCTTCACGTAAGAGAAGCCTGGCCCATCTGGCTCCTGATAGAGCTTGATGATGTTCTTTGTCTTCGAGTTGAGATCCGGCGGTAGGTCCCAGATGCCTCCGGAGAGCACCGTATCTGGGGGAAGGCCGTTGGCCTCGTTGCACGCGGGCATACAGGCTTTGCATCCGGTGCAGATAGTATTGTCGTAGAGCATGGAAACGGCGTCGGGTGCGGCCACAGGGTGTTCCGGGTGTTCGCTACCCACCGCGTTTACGGCCAAGCCCGTGATCGTTCCTCCCAGTCCGAAAATTCCCAGGAGCGCCTGCCGCCGGCTGATCTGATGTGGAGTCGTGGTGGAGCTCATGCTGGTCCTTTCGGACCCGCGCTCGAATCGGGCTTCTCAGGAGTGCGGGTCATGCTGGAACCGGGCACACTCTCATCGTCTTTCATAGTCGAGAACCTGCGAGAGGCCACATAGCCGGCTCCCGCAAGCGCGCCCACTGCAACTCCGACCAGGCCCGTTGCCAGCGGACTGATTACGCCCTGCGGCGCGCTGATCGGCGCGTAGGCCGAAGGAGGCGCAGCCAGGGTATGAATTTGCACGACCTTGAACATGGGAACGCGGAAGGCAATGCTTTTTTCCGTGCATCCAATACAGGGCGCTCCGATTCCGATCGGCCAAACGTCTGGAATTTCATTGAAATGTCGCGTCGAGCATCCTGCGTGAGTATCCGGCCCCTTGCATCCCATTTCGTAGAGACACCAGCCTTCGCGGTGGCCATAGTCGCCGAATTGCTTAACGAAGTTGCCGGCATCGAAGTGCGCCCGGCGCGGGCAATGTTCATGAATGTCGCGGTCGTAGGCGAACTTTGGTCGCCTCTCCCCGTCCATTTCCGGCAGCGTGCCCGAGTCGGCAAATTGCAGCAACACACCCAGCAGCGTGTAAGGATTGGGCGGACAGCCAGGTAGATTGACAATCGTCTGATTGGGCAGCAGGTCCACAACCCCGACCGCGCCAGTAGGATCAGGATCGGCGGAGGGAATGCCTCCCCAGGACGCGCACGATCCGATGGCGACAATTGCGGCAGCCCTGCCGCCAACATCGGCAAGCACCTCCATGGCGGGCCGCCCAGCCAACTTCATGTAAACGCCCTTGTCCCGCGTGGGAATCGATCCTTCGACTACGCAGATATATTTGCCGGCATATTTCTTGACCGCCTCGTCGAGGGCCTGTTGGGCCTGCAGGCCCGAGCCTGCCATTAATGTTTCGTGATACTCGAGCGAGATCACATTCATAATCAGATCGCCCAGGTCAGGGTGGGAGGTGCGAAGAAGAGTCTCGGTGCAGCCCGTGCAGTCTTGAAACGCCAGCCAGATCACAGGCGGGCGAATCACCTTTCCCAGTCCTGCGGCAACTTCTTCCGGAGTTTTCTTGTCCGTGATCGCCAAGCCAAAGGGCGCTGCGATCATGAGAGAGGAGCAAAACTGCACGAAGGCTCGACGACTAATGCCACAGCGCAGCAGGCGTTCATCGATGGTGCCGAGAACATCGAGAACTCTTGCAGAAGCCACGAGCGGGTCCAATGTGAGGTCCTTTAACATTCCACCCTACTTCAATCCCAGGTCGGTGAGGATCTTGGGATTTGTTTCGCCAGAGGCGAGGATCTGATGACACGCCGAGCAGTCATTGGTGATGGTTTGGCCGTCGGCGCTGGTGTGATTGCCGTCATGGCAACGGAAGCAGCCGGGTGAGTCATTGTGCCCAAGATTGTTAACGTGCGTGCCCCAGGTCACGCGCATGTCAGGAAAGATGTTGCGCAAGTATATATTCGCCACTTCCTGGCCCGCTTGCTGCACGAGTGATCGCTTAGCACGATCGATCTCCGGATAGTTGGTCTGATAAAACGCCGTGATTTCGCTCGTGATGTTCTGCTGGGCGACCTCGCGAGAGGTGTAATTCACCTTGAGAACTTCGACCGCTTTTTTCCGGATGTAGGGAAGATCGGGGCTGATCCGTCCGGTCGACATTTGCTTGTCCACGGCGTTTTCCGGCAGGTCGAAGGTGTGGGTGGGCCGGTTGTGGCAATCCACGCAGTCCATCACGCGGTGATCGCCTTTGTCCAATTGTTCTTTGGTTGGTTTCGCGTCGGTTGAAACGAATTCGGTGGTCTTCCCTTGATCGTCGGTGTAATCCACGAGCGGAATGGTCTGCCGCTCGTCGTCTGTCGATATATAGCGGATGCGGACGCCGTCGGCGAGGTGATGTCCGTGAATTCCAACGGAGCCCTGCCAGGTGCGCCCGCCAACTTTCATCAAGAACACATCGGTCTGGGGGGTATTTTTTTCGTCCTCTTTATAGCTCGTGTTCACCAGGAACTTGTCGCCGGTGAAACGCTGCGGCCAGTGGCACTGCTCACAGGTGGCTTGCGCCGGGCGGAGATTCTGAACCGGCGAAGGAATTGGGCGCGGATAAGTATGAAACGCCACCGCGTAGACCTGCTTCAATCCAGAAAGCTTGGACCGCACGAACCAGGTTGCGCCGGGGCCGATGTGGCAGGCTACACAGTCCACGCGGGAGTGCGGGGAATTCTGATAGGTCGCGTATTCCGGCTGCATGACGACGTGACAGGTCGCGCCGCAGAAGTTCTGCGTCTCCATATACTGCACGCCACGGTACGACGCGGTGCCGGTGATGAGAAGATTGAGAGCGGTTGCCAGGGCTACCCACTCGAAGGTTCGCCGCACCACGGGCAGATGCAGGTCAATGGCGGGGAATGTCTTCGGCAGTTCTCCGCTGGCGCGCAGACGCCGCAGCCTCAACCAAATGCCGAGTGCAATCAAAAGCAGGCCGAGAACGAAAATTCCGGGAAAGATCAGAAAGAACAGGATGCCGATATAAGGATGTGGCGGGCCGGGTAAGAAGATCTCGTAGAACCAGAAGGCGACGGTAGTAAGCGCCGTGCTAGTGGTAATCACTGTGCCTGTCAGGGAGACGGGATTCTGCGCGAAAAAGTAAAGCGGTTTTGACCACTCGCTTATGCGTTCTCTAAGGCTCATGGAGAAAGCGCGACTCTCCTCGTTTTGCCATCTTCCTGCGAGCTTTGCCTTGAGCTACTTTTTCAGGGTACGAACATACGCCACCAGTGCCGTAACCTGGTCCGGTTTCAGCGATTTTGAAGCCGGCATCTTGCCCTTCCCGTTCGTGATGATGGCCGAGAGATCGGCATCCGACATTCCTTGCGCAGCCGCTCCCTGGAGATCATGGGCGGCTATTTTGCTTCCGTCGGCCCCATGGCACATGGCGCATTTTGACTTGTAAGTCGCAGACCCGTCCTGCGCTTGCGCTGAAAAAGAGAGAAGAAACACGACGGCGATCGCGGTCGCTGTGACAAAAGCTTGGATACTGGCCATTTTCATAATTCACGCTCCCTTTCATTTTGATGGCATCCAACATTCGGTCAAAGACGGATAGCTTACGGCCATTCACCTTTCTCGGCTGTTCAAAATTGCACACTTTAACAAAAAGAGGACCGCATCGATCAGGAATCAGAACTCGTAATGCATCCCAACGGTTATGTTGTTGGCATGGAAGTTTCGAGGAGCGGTGAACCCGTAGGCCGGACCGTTCATCGCAGTATTGGGCAGCGTGCTGCAGGGCACAACCGGAGCCGGGATGGTCGGCAGCGGGAGCGCGCTGGAGGGATTGCAATACTCTGCTCCCGAAGGACCACCCTCGCCGTAGCCGAAGTAGTTGTACTCGCCCTTTAAGATCAGGTTCTTCGCGATCGCATAGGAGAGATTCACAAAAGGCGACAGGTAGGTAGAGACCAGCGATCCGTTCACATCGCGCGGATCGTTAAAAAAGCGGCTGCCGGTGACCGAGCTTATTCGGTAACCGACGTTGGAGTGGAACTTGCTGTTCGGCGAAAGAGCCAAGGCCACTGACGCGTACTGCGTCGGCGCACTCATGAAGTCCTTAGCCGGACCAAACGTATACGGACCACTTCCCCCGCGGGGAGGCGGGGACGGGCAGGCCGTGCCGGTGGGCGTCGCAGCGCCCGGTATGGTGGGGCTTGAGGCCGTGCCCAGGAAGCAGATGTTGGTCGCCGTATACACATCGCTGTAGGCATAGCCGATGTCGATCCCGTAGTGCTCGTTTGGCGTCACGTCGGCGTTCAAACTCACGATGCGGCTATGATCGACGTGCTGCAGCGGGCCATCAACGGACGCCATGCCTGTATTGTTCGTATTGTTGTGGCGCTCGAGGTCGTTGTAGGCACCGGAGAAGGTCGCCCAGGTCCTCGGCCGGTAAGTGGCGTGAAATCTGTAATGCTGAAGCTGGCGGGGAGCGACCGGGGTGATGACATTGTCGGCGTACAGAAGCTCGACCGAACCGTTGATCTTCAATTTGTCCGCCGGCTGCATGGCGACGCCGAAGGTGCCGCCGTCCTCATAGATCGCGATTCTGGAGACACCGGACAGGGGGCCCGTGGTGTTCGCGGCACCTTCGCCGATGGTGTGCTGCTGGTAGTGATAGGTAAGAGTAAACAAGATGCGATCAGTAAGGTCGTATGCCGCTGTGAGGTTATTCGTGATGAACTTCTGGCCGAAGAAATCAAACAGCGGCGTAGCGACACTCGGACTGCCTTCAAACGTCGAAGTCGGCTTGTTGGTGATCGGGTTGATCGGAGTGTCGATCACCGTGGTGGTTAACGCCGTGCTATTGATGTTCGGGGTTGCGGAAGTCACGGTGGTTAGACTGATTATGTTGGCCACTCCCGGCTGGTGCACATTCGAGTAGTCGATCTGCTCCGAGATGCTGAGCTTTTTCAGCGCCTGCCAGGTGACGCCGTAGTCGGTGACGATCGCTTCCCGGTGGGCGTTGGCGTTGCCGGCGTACGTGGTTTCGCGGTTCGTTCCCGCCAGGCCCTGGAAGTCGTCGTAGTAGTTCGGCAGGCTGCTGTTTGCATAGGTGTAGCGAACGTTGCCGTTCATCACAACGTTCTTGATGCTGGAGCTTTGAAACCGGAAAATTTCGGTCGGGAAGATTTCGCGGGTGGGCTGGGTACGCGCGTAGCTGGTAATCACGTTACACGCCGGATCGACGATGGGCAAACCGGTCGGAGGTTGCGCCGCGGAGATTGGGGCGGCTCCAACGCCGGCGTTGCAGGTGATGCCGACCGGACTGTTGACCGGATTGTCGTAGCTCTGGAGCACTGCAACCCTGGCCCCGTTTGCTTCCTGAAGGTTGAAATATGACGCAACTGCACCCGACCGGTGACTTGACCCTCGATCGAAAGTTGGAGCGCTGGCGTATCAGGCGATCGTCCAATGAGGCAGCTGAAGGCGCGGCTGCGTTTTAATTTGGGCTGTCTTTTTTTGTTCGGGGCAGCGGGCGGGGACGCCCGCTGGACAGCCGCCGGGACGGCGGCGCTAGTCGCACCAAAGTGCGATCTAATCTCCTTAGAACGCTCCGCGCATAGTAAAGTGATAGGGGGGCCCCGCGCCGGTATCCCCTCATCCGTTCCATCCGTAGATAAAGGACGACGCATATTTTGAGTTCCAGCATTCGCAATATCGCAATCATCGCTCACGTGGACCACGGCAAGACCACGCTGGTCGATGCCATGCTGCAGCAGAGCGGGACGTTTCGCTCCAACGAGCACCACGTCGATCGGGTGATGGATTCGAACGAGCTGGAGCGCGAGCGCGGCATTACCATTCTCGCCAAGAACACGGCAATTTTCTATCACGACGTGAAGATCAACATCGTCGATACGCCTGGCCACAGCGACTTTGGCGGCGAGGTGGAGCGCGCGCTCAAGATGGTGGATGGGGTGATGCTGCTGGTGGACGCCAGCGAAGGGCCGCTGCCGCAGACGCGCTATGTGTTGAGCAAGGCTCTGGAAGGACATCTGCCGCCGATTGTTGTCATCAATAAAATTGACCGGCCGGATGCGCGCCCGCAGGAAGTGCTCAACGAGATCTACGATCTGTTTATCGATCTCGATGCCAAGGAAGATCAACTCGACTTTCCGGTTTTGTATACGAATGCGAAGGTGGGAACGGCGTCTACGGATATCAAAGTCGCGGGCGAAGATCTGCGGCCCTTGTTCGACGCGATTGTGAAAACGATTCCGCTGCCCCAGGGCGATCCAGCCGGGCCATTGCAGATTCTGGTGGCGAATCTCGACTACAGCGATTTTCTGGGGCGGCTGGCGATTGCACGCGTGTTCAACGGAACCATGCACACCGGCGAAGATGTGGCGATCGCCAAGCGCGACGGCTCGCTGCACAAAACCAAGATCACGAAATTATTTTCCTTCTCCGGGCTGAAGCGCACCGATATCACGGAGACGGCCCTGGGCGACATTATTGCGGTGGCCGGCGTGGAAGGCATCACCATTGGCGAGACCATCACCGAGGTGGAGAATCCGGCGCCGCTGCCCCCGATCGTGATCGATGAGCCGACGATTGCGATGACTTTTACCGTGAACACTTCGCCGTTTGCGGGACGCGAAGGAACTTATGTTACGTCGCGAAATTTGCGCGAGCGCCTGGCGAAAGAGCTGCTCACTAATGTTTCTCTGCGCGTGGAAGAGATGGGCACGACCGACTCGTTCAAGGTGCTGGGGCGCGGCGAACTGCAGCTCTCGATCACCATCGAGATGATGCGGCGCGAAGGTTATGAACTCATGGTCGGGAAGCCTGAGATCGTCACCAAGCGCATTGATGGCAAGTTGATGGAACCGGTGGAGCATCTTACGGTGGACGTTCCGGAAGGATTTGTGGGCGTGGTGATGGAGCAGTTGGGGTCGCGCAAGAGCGAAGTGCTGAACATGCACAACCACGGCTACGGGCGGGTGCGCATCGAGTTTCGAGTGCCCAGCCGGGGATTGATCGGGCTGCGCAGCCAATTGCTCACCGACACTCGCGGCACCATCGTGATGAATTCGCTCTTCGATGGCTATACGGAGTGGCAGGGAGAAATTCCACATCGCCTGACCGGAGCCCTGATCGCCGACCGCGCGGGCACTTCGACCGCCTACGCGCTGTGGGGATTGCAGGAACGTGGCGAGCTTTTTGTCGGGCCCGGCGTCGAGCTTTATGAAGGCATGATCATCGGCGAGAACGCGAAAGACGACGATCTCGACGTGAACGCGGTGCGCGAAAAAAAGCTCACCAACATGCGGGCTTCGACCGCCGATGAAGCCATACGCCTGGTCCCTTTCCGTCAGTTAAATCTGGAGCAGGCCATCGAATTCATTGCCGAAGACGAGTTTGTCGAGATCACTCCCAAGTCGCTGCGGCTGCGAAAGAAAGTTCTGCAATCGAATCAGCGGAAGAAGAAGGCGATGGCGACGGTCGAGGAAGGGTGAAGTCCGGCGGTCCACCGGATAAGCACCGGGCCTCGCCGCGAATGTTTCTGATCCCCTGCAGTTGCCGAACTATGTTCGCGATCGCGGAAAGGTCCGATCTTCGCGGCCCTGCCTGGAGCCGCCATCTGGTCTGTCCCACCTGCGGCGAGCGGCACGATCCTAAGAACCGGTGGTTGCAGGTGTCCTATCAGCGCGAGGGCTATTCGAGGGTGGATGATTGCTGACCCACACTTAACTATGCGAGTAAGCTGATACTGCAGCGAGCGTTGAGCGAGCTGAGTTTCGACGCTAACGCGACTCGCTTTCTGCCAGGTGTTCCCAGCACTCACGTGCTGGGCTATTGAATGTCGTTGCTTCGCGACTGTTTAATACCGTCCCGTCTGAACGAGCAAGTCTTGTGCTCGACACCGAGCGCCAGGGTAACGTGGTCTGACCAATTTGACAGACCTGCTATACTTCTGCCGCATTTGATCTGTTCGCCAGCTCCGGTTCTGATTTTCAGGAAGGGATTGCCGACCTGCCAGTCCGCCGCATCGAGCTTGCACTTCGACAGCGCAATGCAGAGGAAGATGAGTGAAGAATATTTTCGTAGGGAACTTGAGCTTTAACACTTCGGAAGACGAGCTGCGGCAGATGTTTGAGCCCTTCGGGCAAGTGGACCGGGTCAGCATCATGACTGACCGCGATACCGGGCGCTCGCGCGGCTTCGGCTTCGTAGAAATGGCGAGCAACGAAGATGGAGAAAAAGCCATCACTGCATTGAATGGCCAGCAGGTGGGCGGGCGCACGCTCAATGTGAACGAAGCGCGCCCTAAAGCTGAGCACGCCGGCGGGGGCGGTGGACGAGACCGCGGCAGCCGTGGCGGAGAGCGCGGTGGCGACCGTGGTGGCCGCGGCGGCGGTGGCGGCGGGCGCGGCCGCTGGTAGGGTTCCGAATCCGATCGATCCGCTAATAACATCTACTCGAAAACTTCCGTTTTTTGGCGCTGCCGCACAGCCTCGTCGAGCTTGGCTCGACGGACAGCCGAGGGCGGCTGCACCCACCGAGCGCATGGTAGCCTCGCCAGTAGCGCTGCGCATTGAGCCAGTCGACCGGCCCGTGTAAACTGAACTTACGGGGCGCCCGTAGCTCAGATGGATAGAGCGATTGCCTCCGGAGCAATAGGTCGGGAGTTCGAATCTCTCCGGGCGCACCAGACTTCTTCTTTACCCTCAATCGGTTCTGCGGTTTCCTCCTCTTGGTGAATTTGGTTTGGACCTAGCGGCGACGAAGTCAAGATTAGCGTCCTTGTTGAAGTCGGCCACAACCAGACCTTGGGGTTGCCAATCGGTGGCGTAGGCAACTGCGGGCTGGAATGTGCCCTTGCCGTTTCCGAGGAGCACCCAGGCGCTAGAATCGTACTCGTCGGCCACCAATAGATCGGGTTTGCCGTTGAAGTTGGCTATGGAAGTGGCGTCGGGGGCGTAATAGCTGACGGGCGTTTGGAACGTGCCGTCGCCGTTGCCCAGAAACACGCTGGCGCTCGACCAGGTGCCATCCGAAGCCGTAGCCACGTCCAGTTTGCCATCGCCGTTCACATCCGCGATAGCGATCCCATTTACATCTTTTGCAGCCCGCCATAGCATGTTGGCGTGCCAAAGGTTCGGTTTCCATTGTTCCGTTTCCATTGTTCCGCGAGACGGTGAAACCAGACGTTCCACCCGGGCATGAGGAGTAGCAAGCGACTACAAGATCCAGATGGCCGTCGTGGTTGACATCTGCAATCGGCCCCCAGTCGTCGTCGCACATGGCCACATCCATGTTCCCGTCACGATTAAAGTCACCCAAAGCTAGGGAAAAGCCGCGACGGCGTAAAAAGCGAAATCCTGGCCCAGGAACTGAACCAGCGCTTTCCGCTGGGTACGCAAGTGCAATCGCTCTGGCTGCCGGCGGTGAAAGCGCAATTAGCGTTGAACCGGACGAATTCGATGTTGCCTTGAGGGCGATTGAGAATCCATCGCCCATCGAACTGGGCCTGATTACCTTCGTCAATAATGTTTCCTGCCTCTATCCCTCATATGTGCGCGGAGAGGCCTACCTGGCGGCAGAAAACGGGGCGCCGCGGCCGCTGAGTTTCAAAAGATCCTCGATCACAACGGCATGATATGGAACTGCTGGACGGGAGCGCTGGCCCACCCGGGATTGGCGCGGGCCAATGTTTTGCAGTTCAAGAACTCGCAGGGTGCGGCGGCCGACTCGGCTCGGGTGCGCGCACCCGCGGCTTACAAGGACTTTCTCACCCTCTGGAAAGATGCCGACCCCGATATCCCCATTCTGAAGGAAGCCCGGAAAGAGTACGCTCGGCTGATCTGACGGGAAGAAGCCCTCTTTGAGTCTGGGGTGTCGGTACGCACTCTGGTACTAGAGAAAACTGTCCTGCTATTTTCTGGGCATCCGCCACCCCGTGATAGCGATGAACCTTAGGTTTCGTCGAAAGCTCCTTTATGATTACAGAGTAAGTATGACCTGGAAGAAAAGTGAGACGCAAAGCTACAAATCGAAACCCCAAGAGAAATAACCTCGCCATTAGCGGCCTGATGGTGCTGTTTGGCACGTGCGTACTGCTAAGCGCTCAAAATGTGGTTTTGACGGGCACGCTCGGGGGACGGATCACCGACCGCAGCGGAGCGGTAGTGCCGCGAGCGGCGGTGGTGGTGAGCAACCTTGCCACGGGCGTGAAGCAAGCTACCGAGAGCAACCACTCAGGACTGTACCGATTCCCCGCGCTCATGCCGGGAACTTATTCCGTCTCGGCCAGCAGCAGTGGATTTCGCGACGTGCAAGCGCTGGTTCGAATCCAGGTCGGAAATGCCACCTTGCAGGATATTGCGCTGCAGGTGGGAGCGAGCACAGACACGGTTAAAGTGATCGGAACAACTCCGCTGTTGCGCCCGGCCGAATCCTCCGCCAGCACAGTGCTGGAACGGTCGTTTATCGAGGAGTTGCCCCTCAACGGACGGAAATACACCGACTTTGCCACGCTGACTCCGAATACCAGCTATGACGGCGATACCGGTCTGGTGAGCGTCGCGGGACAACAAGGCGGCGAGGATTCAGGATACGCCAATGGCAACGGCTCTAACGCCTTCACCGTGGACGGATCGAATGCGACCAGCAACTATTTTGCCGACATCATCGGCCGCTACCGCATTCCTTATCTTTATGGTGAAGACGCGATTCAAGAGTTTCAAGTTGCAGTCAGTCCCTATTCATCCGTCTATGGCGGTGGAGCGGGCTTCGTGAACGCGGTCACACGATCCGGGAGCAATGCTTTCCATGGCAGCGCGTTTTATTACAACCGGAACTCCGCCACCGGGGCTAATGACGCCCTCGACAAAGCCAACGGCTTTCCGAAACCGGAAGATGATTTGCAGCAATTCGGCGCTGGGGTGGGCGGACCTATCCTGCGAAACCATTTATGGTTCTTCTTCGATTACGAGCAGCAACTGCGGAACAATCCGATCTCCGTTTTAAACCCGGCCCTGGCTACGAACTCGACGAATCTGGCCAATTTCTTGAGCAGCAATTTTGGCCTTCCGGCCGGAACCGTGCTGCCCGCGCCCAATGGTCCCCTGCCGATTCCAGGAAGCGACAGCGCGCCCAACCCCGCCAATCCGGTCTATCTGCAACAAGTGTCAAACACGCTAAATGCGTTGAACTCGAATCTCGGCGCCAAGGCCAGAAAGCGCAACGATTGGGTGATTACGCCCCGACTGGATTATCAGCCTAGTTCCCGCGACAGCCTTTTCCTGAGCCTCAACCTCAACCACTTTCGCTCACCCGGCGGCGTCATCACCGACCCGACCCTGGGCAACTATGGGACGCAGACGCTGGCGAATGCCTACGTACACACCTTCCAAGCCAGCCTGGGGTGGACCCACACCTTCGGTCCAAGTCTGCTGAATGAATTTCACGCAAGCACTTCCCAGGACAACGAGAGTGCCACACCGACCGGCCTGGCGCCAAATACGCCCACAATTATTCTGGATACTCCTGCGGCCTTCATTCTGGGCAACGCTCCGTTCTCGGTGGGAAAGGTTTTTGAAAGGCAGTACTCTCTCTCCGACCGGGTGGATTACGTAATTGGCAAACATACGGTGCAATTGGGTTTCGACTTCAACCGAGCCCGGGATGCCGATACCAATGACGGCGGCGCGGACCCGAACGAGGCCGTCGAGTTCGGTTCACCCCTGGGCAGCTATGAATTTCCAAACCTGGAAGCGTTTGCGCTCGGCGAATACATCACCTTCAGCCAGGCTGCGGGAAACCCGACTTTTTCTTTTGCCGTGCCCTACTATGGATTCTACGCGCAGGACACCTTCCGCGCGTGGCCCCAGTTGACGCTGGAGATGGGCTTGCGCGAGGACTTCCAGGTCTACCCGCAGCCGGCGAAAAATCCGGCCTTCCCGCTCACCGGGCAGTACCCCAACCAGTTTCAACGCTGGGCGCCACGCCTCGGATTTTCCTGGCAGCCGGCATCGAAGACCGTGGTACGTGGGGGGTTCGGCATGTTCCATACCAACATGAACGGGCTGAACTATCGCAATGCCGTAGTCTCGAACGGCCTGCTATCCCAGCAGGCGGAGGCCAGTGCCACTTACACCTCAGGCCCGCCCAACCAACAGGCGCCAACTTTTCCGAGTATCCTCGCGGCGAATTCCCCGTTATTCTCGGCCTCTCCGGACATCTCCCTCGTCTCGCCACAATTCCGCGCGCCCTATATTCTGCAGACCAGCTTGCAGATTGAACGCGAGATCGCGGAGAACACAACCCTGAGCATCGGGACGATGTGGAATCATGGAGTGCATATTCTTTCCGGCAGCGCCTATGACTTGAACCTGGAGCCGCTCGAAGGCACGACGACGTACATCGTTTGTCCTTCGAGCGCAACCACAGTGCCGTGCAGTGGACCGACCTATGCCCTGCCGACGATGGATAACGGTCTGCTTGCCGATGGCCGCATCGTGAATCCCAACACCTTCGGCCAGATCCAGGAGCTCATCAGTCCGGCGCAAAACTATTACAACTCGTTCTTCGTGCAGTTGCAGCGCCGGATGACGCGAGGCCTGTCGCTGCAATTTTCCTATACCTTCGCCAAGAGCATCATGCTCGACGGGATGGACTTTAACAACCAGTTCGACTTCAGCAATACCCACGCTCCGTCGCTGCTCGACCAGCGCCACCGAATTAGTGTTGCCGCCGTCTACCGGCCTCGGCTGGAGAGCCTGACGAGTTCTGAGACAGGGCGCGAGGTACTTTCCGGTTGGCTATTGAGCACGGTCATGGATTTCTCTTCCGGTCGTCCCTATGCAGGTTTGTTGGGTACTGCGTGCACCAGTTCGACTTTGTCATTCGGCAACTGTAACGATGCGGATGACAACCTGAACGATACTGCCTTCAACCAGGACACTGCGGCCACCGCGGGAGGCATCAATGGCGCCGGGCCCACGCCCGGCATCGGGCTGAATTCTTTCTACGGCCCGTGGCTGGAGAGGATCGATCTTGGGCTGGGCCGCAGTTTCGAAATCAGAGAAGGCAAAGAACTGGAGTTTCAAGCGCAGGCCTTCAATTTGTTTAACCACGCGAATTATTACGTGCAAAACGGCGATGGGATCAACCAAATTCTATATAACCCCATCGGGACCACCTGCGGGGATGGCATGACAAAGAATCAAACCTGCTATCTGGTGCCGAATTCCGGCCCGGGAAATTTTGGCACGTTGCAGGAAATTAGTCCCGACGGGCTTCCACGCGTGTTCCAGTTCTCTGCGAGATTCAGATTCTAAGCGGCCGGAAATGAGAATTCTTGTCATCGAAGACGAAGCTAAGACCGCCAAGTTCCTGCAGAAGGGACTAGGAGAAGCGGGTTTTGTTGTCGACGTCGCCGGCGACGGATGGGATGGGTTGCACCTCGCTCAGGAGTTGCCGTTCGATCTCGTCATTCTCGATGTGATGCTCCCGAGTCTGGATGGTTGGGAGGTTCTCACTCGCTTGCGCCAACAAGGTCAGCGCTCCCTTGTGCTTTTCTTGACGGCTCGCGATGCCGTGCACGAGCGCGTACGGGGCTTCGAACTGGGCGCGGACGACTATCTGGTAAAGCCTTTCGCCTTTTCCGAGTTGTTGGCACGAGTGCGATCGCTGCTCCGCCGTGGGCCTCCGCGGGCGCAAGAAACGCTTCGCCATGCCGACCTCGAAATCGACGTACTGCGCCAGCGGGTCACGCGGGCCGGTCATCGGCTGGAGTTGACTTCCAAAGAGTTTCTTCTTCTATCCCTGCTGGCACGGAGGGCGGGCGAAGTACTTTCGCGAACTTTGATCGCCGAAGCGGTTTGGGACATGAACTTCGACAGCGACACAAATGTCGTGGACGTCAATGTGCGAAGGCTGCGCAGCAAAGTCGACGATCCGTTTCCACTCAAATTGATCCATACCGTTCGGGGCGCAGGGTATGTCCTGGAATCCGCCCCTTAGCTTGGCTTCGGTCTCGCGCCTGTGGCGAACCTTGGCCTTCCGGTTAACGGCTGGCTACGCCCTTGCTGGTTTGTTTCTGGTGTTCCTCGCCACAGCCAGTCTTTACTTAGTGCTGGTGAGCGAACTGGAGAAAAGCACCGATCTGTTCCTCGCGGACAAGGTGCACGTATTGCGCACCATGTTGCGGGAGCGACCCGACGACGGGGATGCACTGCGGGAAGAGATTGAGCTGGAATCGGCCGCGCGGCGCTACGAACAATTTTATATACGCCTGCTCGACCAACGAAAAACACCGTTGTTGATGACGCCGGGCATGGCCGATCAATTGGACCTGGCGCAGTTCGCCAGTCAAACCCAAAGCCGCCCGGAAGGCACCGTTGCGATGAAAGGCAGAGACGGGCGAGCCTTTCGCGTGACCAGCGCGGCGGCGGCGGTGGGCTCCCCGGCAACTCAGACCGATACCCTTCAGATAGCGATCGATGTCTCGCAAAAGGAGGAACTGCTGGCTCGCTATCGATTTTGGTTCTGGGCCATTCTGCTGGCGACCTTCGCCATCTTTCCACTGGTCGGGTATCGGATTGCGCGGCACGGCATCCGTCCCGTGGAGGAAATGGCCGCGACCGCGCGCCACATCAGTTCGAAAAACCTGCGGGAACGCATTCTTCCGGAGGGATATCCTTTCGAACTGGCATCCCTTGCCGGTACGTTCAACCAAATGCTGGACCGGCTGGAAGAATCCTTCGAGCGCATTTCGAGATTCTCGGCAGACATTGCCCACGACCTGCGCACTCCGGTGAATAACATTCGCGGCGAAGCCGAAGTTGCCTTGGCCCGCGCACGCAGCGCCGACGAGTATGGCGATGTAATCGAATCCTGCCTGGAAGAAGCCGTGCGACTGTCGGATCTCATCGGCGACCTCTTATTCCTGGCGCGCGCGGAGAGCCCCTTGACGAACTTGCGCCGCGAGCTAGTGGATGTGGGCGAACTACTGGGAGCAGTGCGGGAATATTACGAAGCCTCGGCTGCGGATTGCGGTATCTCGCTCACCACTTCCGTCGTGGGCGAACCTGTCGTCGCCGAACTGGACCGCGCGCTCTTGCAGAGGGCAGTGGGCAACCTGGTGTCGAATGCCTTGGCCCACACGCCGCCTGGTGGAACCATCGCGCTGAGAGCCCATGCTGATTTTTCGAAGCCCAATTCCTCGGTCGCGCACGCTTTCAAGGTTCGCATCGAAGTCTCCGACACCGGCATCGGCATTCCGGAGGAAGCCCTGCCCCGGGTCTTCGATCGCTTCTTCCGCGTCGATTCCTCGCGTTCCCAGGCTTCCGGGGGAACAGGTCTGGGGCTGGCGATCGTGCAGAGCATCGCTCAGCTTCACGGCGGTACTGTGGAAATCTCGAGCCAGCCGGGACACGGCACCCGGGTCACGCTTCACATGCCGGCGTGCTCCTCGAAGGCTGCATGACAAGACTGTAATCTCCGCGTCATGCTGGCGTCAGCCCTCCGCTGCAACGATGGTGTTCCCTGGCATAGCACCAGGAAGAGGAGAGTAATGTCGCGAAAATCTAGCAATAAGTCTTGCATGAGGCGTCTGCCTCTGCTCGTCGGCCTCACCAGCCTGCTAGCAGCTCTGAGCGTTTCGGCGTTCGCGCAGTCCCAAGAGTTCCCGACCTACGTGCCGGGCGAAAACCAGAACGCGTTGACAGGCCCGACGTACTCGGCGCCCTTGCCCGACCCATGGGTCGTGAGCGATGGCACGATCATCACCCCCGTCGGCACCCAGGTCTACCTCGGCATTACGACCCGGGCCAAGGCCGTCGCCCTCAATCCCTCGGGCAACGGAACCGCCGCCGTCCTTCAGATGGGCGCTCCACAATCGGTCTCGATCTTCTGCGTCGCCGCCGGGGGTTGCGACAGCGGGGCCTACACCCAAGGCGAAGTCATGCAGAACTTTTCGACGACCCTCGGCAACCACAGCGGCAGCTCCATGGGCGTCGCCTATTCGCCGAACGGCGCGTACCTGCTCTTTAGCGAAGACGGGAACTACGGGCCCGCCTACGTTGGCATCGCGAGTGTCAATCCGTCGACTGGTTTGCTCTCGAACTACACTCAAGTCAGCGTTCCCCTGGATGTCGCCGGACCCAACCAAGTACTGACCAACGTTACCTGCTATCCCTACAATGCGGCGAACAACCCGCCCTCCGGCAGCCCTCCGGGGACCACCGGCAGCATTGAAATCCCTTGCGGCCAGACCGTCTCACTGGTATCCGATGGTGCGCCCACTTCCTATCCGATGGGCATCGCGGTCGCGCCGAATAGCGGTACTGCTTACGTGGTACTGGACAACAACGACACCATCACCAGCATCAACCTGACCGGAACCCCAGTGGAGGGTCCGGAGCTCCGCGTCGGCCAGGTCCCGAACAACATCGTAATCAACAGCGCCGGCACCTACGCCTACGTTGCCAACGAGGCGGGAAAGGTTCCCACCGCGAGCAGCTTCCAGGGATACTCGAACGGCACCCCGGTGGTCGCCGTTTATCCGACGGGCTCCACGAGCGATGGCACCATTTCCGTCGTGGACCTGTCCACGTTCAAAGTCACGAAGACCATCACGGTCGGCTTGCACCCGACGGGGATGGCGTTCTGGGGCACGAACCTGTTGGTGGTCAATACCTATGACGACACGATCTCGGTGATCAACACGAGCTCAAACACGGTGACGTCGACGATTAAGCTCGATCCCTTCCTGAGTGCGCTGGGAGTCACAGTGCCCGGCAACCTCGTCGCTGCTGTGGGGCCAAACTCGATCGCCGTCGATAATTCAAACAACGGATACGTGGCGCTCTACAATGCCAACGCCGTTGCCGTAATAGACCTGAACACCTCGGTTGTTCAGGGTCTGATTCCCGTCGGCTACGCGCCCAGCTCGGTCGTGTTCGACGCGACCGACGGTGAGTTGCTCGTGGCCAACGACAAAGGCCTCGGCACCACAGGCTACGGCGTGTCACCGCCTCCAACGAACACCTTCGAAAATTCGTACGCCAAAGAATTCGGCGTGGTCGACTTTGAGACCCACCAGGACTTGGGCACCGTGAGCATCATTCCCATTGCGAGCTTGAACCTGCCGGCGATGACGACGCAGGTTATATACAACAACCACTGGGATCTCACGGCCAATATCGCCTCTGCCTCCGGTGGCCGCCCCAGCACCCCGCCGGTCGCGATCCCAGCCAAGATCGGCGCTCCTTCGCTGATCAAGCACGTCTTCCTGATCATCCGTGAAAACCGCACCTACGATCAGATCCTGGGCGACGTGGCCGCCGGCAATGGCGACGCCTCCCTGGCCGTCTTTGGCGACAGCTCGACCTACACAACCTACCCCGTCGTAACACCCAACGCGCACTCGCTGGTCGAGCGCTTCCCGCTGCTGGACAACTACTACAACCCGAGCCGCCAGTCGGCTGACGGTCACAACTGGATCACGCAGGCCATGGCTCCTTACTCCGACGACATCCAGTCGCCGGACTGGCTCCGCGACTACCCCTCGAACGGAGGCGAGGCGCTTGCTTACCAGAAGGCCGGCCACCTGTGGGATCAGGCTGCAAAGTACCACGTCTCGTTTAAGAACTATGGCGAATACATCGAATACAACACGTTCCTGCAGCCGGGCGGGTCGACCGCCGAGCCGCTGTGGATCGACTTCTTCAACGATATAACCTGTTACGAGGCTGGCAAAGAGCCCCAACTCTACAACTACAACACCGTCGCCTCGCACTCGCCGCTCCCGAACTTGATTCACAACACGTACCAGACCTACCCGCAATTCGACTTAGGCATCCCCGACCAGTTCCGCTTCGATATCTGGAATGAGGACTTCCAAGCCGACGTTACATCCGGTACGGTGCCCCAGTTGGAGTTCATGTGGATCAGCTCCGACCACACCGGCGGGCCGCCGAACCCGGTAGCCATGCAGGCCGACAACGATCTGGCGCTTGGCCGCTTTGTCGACGCCATCAGCCACAGCTCGATTTGGTCCTCTTCGGCGATCTTCGTCACCGAAGACGACGCGCAAACCGGCGTCGACCACGTCGACGGTCACCGCAGCCCTGGCTATATCATCAGCCCCTACGTCATCCAGAGCAGCGGGGACGCACCCTACGTTGACAGCACCTTCTACACGCAGGTCAACATGACCCGCACCATCGAGCAGATTCTCGGCATCAAGCCCATGAACCAGAACGACCTCGTGGCTTCGCCGATGTCGACGGTCTTCATCGATAACCCCCCGGCGGACAACTTCCTGCCGTGGACCCACGTGGCGACGGGGGTCCCGCTGACTTACGGTGTGAGCCAGACTCCAACCCAGACCTTGCCTCCCTCGTGTTCTGAGGCGGTCAAGAACGCACAGGCCACCAACAAGGCCCAGTCCAGCAAGAAGAAAGAGAGCCCTGCGGTTAAGGCTCTCAGGGCTGGCTGGATGGCCAAGAAGGCGGAAATCTTCGCTGGCAATTATCACAGGCCGGACGTCGAAGACTCCGACACCGTCAACCACCTGGACTGGTACGAAGCCACCGGGTTTACTCGCCCCTACCCTGGCGAGAGCAAGGTTCGCTCTGCGAGCGAGTTCAACCGGCCGGCACCTAACAAAGTCGACGACGACGACTAAAACACGCTCCGGTCGCAACGGCCCTCTCCGCAATCGGAGAGGGCTTTTTTGTTTGCCGCTGATTTTCCGTGAACCTGGGCAATGGCCTATAGGACCAACTTCGGCCGCCTTGGCAAGGCGAGGCGCGCTGCTGATCGAAGATCGCAATCAGGAAGCCGAGCAAGTATCGCGCGAGACGCTGTTGGCCGATCCGAGATGCGCCATGGCGTGTGAGTTGCTAGGCAATCTGCGCTCTGAGTTTGGCCGCTTCGACAAGGCCCGGGCCTGCTTCGAACGCGCGATCAGGATCGCACCGCTGCTGGCGGGAAGCGATTACGATCTGGTCCGGTGCCGCCCGCTCAGGAATGATGACGACCATCTGCTCCAAGCGATCGAAGCCGCCCTGTGAGGTAAGTATCTCCTCACGTAAGCGGTGGGTCTTTAGGCCCAGTGCTTTGAGCCTTGGGATGAGGGGGCTTTCGCAGGTTCTCGTTACCACACCTGCTTCGGATTCCCGATTTGAAACCGGTGCCAATAACGGAATCGCCTGAGGTCGTTTCCGCAACATTTCAGGAAAAAGGCCCACATCGGGACGCGTCTTACGTTTATAACGTCCTCTGGACCAAGGAGGGGTATGAACGGTAGCGCACAGAAGGATCGGTTGGAACTGGGCCAGGAGGCTGAAGCGGCGCAAACCAGAATTTTTCTCAGACTCGTTCTCGACATCTGGGAAGTGCTCGAAAAGTACCAAGGGTGTTCCGTCAGCGGCGGACCACGACTCGGTGAAACAGG
>Ga0187887_10000872_pt1 | contig 27946 bp, 25 predicted proteins | sample June2016WEW_7_10_FD_132977 | JGI IMG/M metagenome (GOLD analysis project Ga0187887, IMG submission 132977) | Peatland microbial communities from SPRUCE experiment site at the Marcell Experimental Forest, Minnesota, USA - June2016WEW_7_10 | ecosystem: Environmental > Terrestrial > Soil >... | reverse complement strand
CGTTAGTCGCCGCCTCAGCATGGCTTTGCTGCGCCATACATACATATGGCTAAATACCCATACATACGGTAAACTCCGCCGATATCGAAGGTCAGTTTCGAGTGGGATCCGGCGAAGGATCTGACGAATCAGGCTAAGCACGGAATCAGCTTTTCGGAAGCTCAATATGCGTTTGACGATCCGCGACGTGTGATTGCCGAGGATCTTGGTCATAGCACCGAACTTGAAAAGAGATATTTCTGTTTTGGCAAATGCGGCGATGGAGTTCTGACAGTACGTTTCACTTATCGCCAAGAGGTTATTCGTATTTTCGGTGCAGGGTACTGGACGCGAGGTTTACGCTTGTATGAAAAAGCCAATCAAGTACACAAATGAGCCTCTTGGGCGTTTGAATGTTGTTAAAGATTTTCTCCCCCCACCCAGCGAGTTGGTATTTCGTGAGGATACGGAGAAGGTCACCATCGCACTTTCTAAACGAAGCGTCGATTTCTTCAAAAAAGAGGCTCGCCTCCATGGCACCCAGTATCAGCGGATGATCCGGGCTCTTCTTGATCGCTATGCCGACGCTCACGCGACGTCTAACAAACGGTTGGGGCGATCGCGCGGCGGGTAGCTTCGGTGGGCCATGGAGGCAAGTCGACGATGCATATAAATCAACTTCGATTGACGGCACCGCCACCGCGCGTCGCTCAACCTTATCGTTAGGACCCGCATCGACCATGCACAATTTCACAGCCAGAATCGGCTGTGTAATTCTCGCGCTTGGCTTTGCCGATGGCTTGGCGGGGGCTTGGCTGTACCGTTACACACCAGTTCCGCCAAGCACGTTGGTCTTTGGGACGCGTGTATCTTCTTCGTATTCCTATGGTTTCGGGTAGATTCAGATTCGCGGTCTTATCAACGCGGCCCGCTCTTATCGACGGCGGTCGTTGGCTTTTCGATAATTGCAATCCCATATTATCTTTTCCAAACTCGCGGTTTCCGGAGAGGCTTTATAGGGACGCTGGTATTTGCCTCTTTGATGCTCGGGTACATGCTTATGGGTGTGCTAGGGCGCCTGATGGTGTTGGCGGTCCGGTCCTAACTGGCGATTTGAGCGATCGAGGGCCGCAGCTTCAATGAGCCAAGGAGAGGGTCGATGATCTGGATAATTCAGCTTCGCTTGGCGGCAACGCGAGCCCGCGTTGCTCAACCTGGTTGTTAGATTCCTTTCCCAGCGTCGCGATGTGCTGACGTTGCGTGACGTGGTTTTTGTATATACAATAACCATATGCGAATCACCTTCGATCCAGCGAAGCGGGCTAAGACGCTCGCCGATCGCGGGCTAGATTTCGCCGATGCCGCAAAGATTTTCGCCGGTATGACTCTGGAGGTTGGGGATACCCGGAAGGACTATGGCGAAACCCGCATAATCTGTTTCGGCTACCTAGAGGGTCGAATGGTCGTTGTCGGCTACACGCCGCGTGGCGCCGGGCGTCACATATTTAGTATGAGGAAAGCCAATGAACGCGAACAAAGCCGCATCGCGCCGCTCCTTGAAGTCTGATCTGGGGCGCGTCGATGCTCACGTCGTAAAGGCGCGGGAATATGACGAGCTTCCGGAGTTGACCGAACAGATGTTGAAGCGCGCCAAAATCAACAAAGGCGGCCGGCCGGTGTCAACGAATCCGCGGAAATTGATATCCCTGCGGTTGCCGGCCGATGTGATTGCACGCTGGAAGGCCACAGGACCTGGCTGGCAGACGCGTATGGCAGAGCGACTGGCAAAGGTTCGCTAACGAAATCTAACAATCGGTTGGAGCTATCGCGGGCTGCAGCTTCGGTGAGCAACGGAGGGAGTCGATGATTGGGATAAATCAGCTTCGATATCGGGTAACGCATACCCGCGTCGCTCAACCTCATCATTAGAGGCCAGCTTGGCTCTACGCAAAGTTGAAGCGCTCTTTCTAGCCATGCCGATAGTGACGATTGCCACAATCGTGTTCTCCGTAATGAACGAAGCCGTTGATTCAGGGGCAAGGTTTCAAGGCAAAGTGCTGGGCTGCTCGCGCCTCGGCAAGGGCCTGGGATTGCGCCAATGCACTATAGATATCGGTAACTCCAAGGAAATTCACGTTAGGACTCAGCGCGCAAAGCCGGGCGATGTCGTTACAGTGTTACAGTGTTACAGTGTTACAGTGTTACAGTGTTACAGTGTTACAGTGTCCAAAATGATTACAAAGATCACCGGAACCGTCTTTTATGTAATTCGCGACCAAGGCCTCTAACTTGGAGCGGACACGCGGCGCTCAATTTGGCCGTTAGCGCCCGGTCTGACCTCGCGGTAGAATGAAGGGCGGCACGCGGAGGACACAATCTATGGCACGTGCATTGGCCGACATTGAGCGGGACATCTCCGCATTGAGCCAAAAAGAGCGCACTGAGCTCCCTCGGAAATATTGACGACCTGGATGCCCCTGTCGACGCAAATTCGGAAGCCGCTTGGCTCAAGGAGTCGGAGCGGCGCCTCGGCGAAATGGAGAGCGGAACCGCTCAGACATTTCCGGCGGACGACGTGATAGAGGATGCGCGAAAGCTGTTGAAGTGATGCGCCTGGAAGTTCATTCCGAAGTAAGCGAAGAGTTTCTGCAAGCGGCTTCGTTTTATGACGCACAGGTGCCAGGCTTGGGTCTGCGCGTCATCACCGAGATCGATCCGAAGCGGAAAGCCTTCCGATGCACACTTCAGAACATGGATGTCCCGACAGGTACCATCGCATCCTTCCTCGATGGGCAAACGTGACAGCAGGACTCGTACTCTGAGTACTCCATCTCCGATAAGCCAACAGCTGAGGGCGACTACGCGCTTGTCTCACCGGCCATCGGTTCGATGCGATCCGCGGATCGCTCATCACGGCGCATAGAAGCCACCTCGCACGAGTCGTTCGAGTTCCCTGACTAACGCTCGCGAATCTCTTTATCGAGAATGACGAAGTTGAGATCGTCGCGCCGAGGCGTGCCGAATCGCCGGTCGTCGTGCGGAAACGGTTGCGTTTCGCCCGTCAGCCGATACCCTCGCCTAACGTACCATGCGATCAGCGTTTCGCGCGCATTGACCACCTTGAGACGAATGACCCTAGCACCCTGCTCCTTCGCCCATTCCTCGGCGGCCCTCAGCAGTCGTCTGCCGAAGCCGGAATTCTGCAACCGGGGATCGACGCTCAGCGTTCCCAAGTACCAGACTCCATCTGCAGTGGGTTCAAGCGAGACGCAACCATGAATAACGCCTGCAGGATCCGCCCTCCAAACGAACAACGCCACATCGGGCCTCTCACCGAGTTCCGCTCGGAGCAATTCCTCGGTCGTTCGATTGCCGTCGATGATGTGGGCCTCGGAGTTCCAGCTTGCCCCTGAGCCGGTCGCTCGGAAGGCGACATTCATCAGCTCGACGATGGCGGGTACGTCCGAGTCCGTCGCTCGCGTCAACATCGATTCAACTTCCTCCGATCTATTCTTGGCCTAGTCTAAGCGCTAACATTCCCGCTTTCGCAACTTCATGTCCGCCGGCTGAGAATTAATATGAACCTAGTACTCCAGGCCCCGACATCGATGCACGTCGGCTCCGTCACCGCCCCTGATCCCATCGTCTATGCATGCCGGCGGGCCGTCCTCTGACGAAGCATCCGGCATTCTCGCCGCCGCGCGCGTTGCGCAACGGTCAGGTACAAACGACGATCGGTAACCTGCCACCGATGCAGTGGCTCACTCGCCGGCGCGGCGCGATGCTCCTTGCGAACGCGCGGGAATGGCTGATCGATTGCGGCGACGGTGTCCGCCTGCAGGGATTTCTGAGTCCGGCGAAGGGAAATGGCGGGGCGAACGAGGTGACCGTTGAACCGGGAGAGAGGCGGATCGTGCTGGTGTTGCACGGATGGGAAGGCAGCGCTGAGTCTTGCTACGTAGTCTCTCTCGGTGCGCAGCTGCTCGCAAGCGGATTCGACGTGCTGAGGCTCAATCTGCGCGACCACGGGGAGAGCCACCACCTCAACCGCGAGATCTTCCACTCCTGTCGACTGGCCGAGGTCGTCGGCGCCACACGGGCAGTCGCGGAGCGCTTTCCCCAGGCGCAGATGTTCCTGGCAGGCTTTTCGCTCGGGGGCAACTTCGTGCTAAGAGTGTCTGCCGACCCCCGCGCCCCCAAAACGATTGCCGGCACAGTCGCCATATCCCCGGTACTCGATCCGGCCGTCACGCTCGACGCGCTAGAGTGCGGTTGGTCCCTCTACCGCCGATACTTCGTGCGACGCTGGTCCAGTTCGTTGCGGCGCAAGCGGCGCGCGTGGCCGGACCTGCCCGATTTCGAGTCTTTGCTGCGCACCCAGGATTTGCGTTCGATGACCGAGGGACTCGTGCGCCAGTTCACCGATTTCACGAGTCTCGAGGCCTACCTCGATGGCTACGCAATCACTGGCCAGCGACTCGCGACCTTGCGGTTTCCGGCGGCCATACTGCTCGCGGAGGACGATCCGATGATTCCGGTCGCCGACCTCGCGCGTCTGGCGCGATCGCCACGTTTGACCATCCTGCGCACCCGTTACGGCGGCCATTGCGGCTTCGTGGAGCAACTCAACGGGCCGAGCTTCGCGGACCAGTTCGTGGTCGCACAATTCGAGCGGTTTGCACAGGACCGTGCGGCGTCGATTTCGGTGGATGCAGCGGGGTCCCAGAGCAGGGTGTCGAGTGTATCCACACGCATTTGAGTCGATTCGCCACCTGCCTCCGGCGCTTCCGCTCATCCTGACATTTCGAATGCGCTATCGCCGTGTCGATCATGGAATGCGGGCCGGCGTCGCTCACCCTGGTTGCTAGAGCGCATGTCTGCGTATAGGGACGCACTCGTCGTTGACCACAATTCGTCCGAGCAACAGCTGGCTTTAGCAGCGGCGTTGCTCGACCGCTGTGAAGGCCTCGTTTTATTCGACGGCGTGGTCGCTCTGCGCCCCACACCGCGCGCAATTATATGTGAGGTGATAGACCCGACACCCAACGCGCATCGATGCGCCGAAGAATTTAAGGTCCTTGTGGAGAACGCTACCCTGCGCCTCGCGAGCTCGCAACTTTCGAAACAGCTGCCCAATCGGCCTCTTGAATGGCTGGTGGTAGACGATTATGGTTCCGGGACGGTCGAACTATGGCCGGCGCTCTAACCAGGTTCGAGCGATCGCGGGTGGCGTCTTCGGTAAGCGAGGGAGTGAAGTAAATGATGTGGCTAGATCAGCTTAGTTTCTCGGCAACGCGAGCTGGCGTCGCTCAACTTAGTTGTTAGGGCATTGAGACAATGATTTAAAATGTCAGCGAAACAATAGGGAGAAGTCATGACTAAACGACTAACGAGAATAGCGCCGTGGCAAGCAGGCAAATTATTTGCACTCATTTATTTCGCAACCAGCTTTATCTTCGTGATTCCAATGGCACTTATCACTAGTTTCGCACCGATGCCTCCCGGTCCGGGTCCGAAGATCGGCCCAGGCATACTCATGCTGATGCCATTTCTCTACGGCCTTGCGGGATTGATATTCGTGCCGATCGGGTGTGGGATCTATAACTTAGCAGCGAAGTTTGCGGGTGGCTTGCAAGTCACGGTTACAGACAGCGCGTAACCTTCGTTGGAGCGGACGATCGGCATCGTCGTCGTCTGCCCCGCCGCGCGCCGCTCAGCTTTGACGTTAGGCGTCCGATCTCAGCGTATGCGTAATTTCCTTGCTTTGCTTGTTTTCGCAATTGGCGCGCACGCGCAGGCAGACGCTTTAACGCCGCTGGAAGCTCGGAAGATTGAGTATCTAATAGCGACGATAGAGACGCTGTCGAACGCTCAATTCATACGAAACGGAACCGCCTACGACGCTAAGAGTGCTGCCGGCCACCTGCGTCTGAAGCTAAAAGAGGCCGGTTCTCGAGTTGTGACTGCTGTGGATTTCATCCGATTGTGTGCCTCAGTCTCGTCAGTTTCCGGGTTGCCGTATCAGATCAGGTTCGCTGACGGGCGCACGATTACGTCGGAGGCCTTTCTGCGGCAAAAGCTTTTCGAATTTGAGCAGACGCCAAACACTAGGTAGCAGAGTAGAAGCGAGGAATGGTATATCTGACGGTCGAGGGCTATGGGAATGCTGCAAAAGGAGCCTGGTCTTGCGACGATATTCTGACAGCCCAGCAAGGGGTCGAGTGAGCACTACCAAAGTATGGACCACGTCGTACAGTTTTTCGCCGGAGCCCTCCTAATGCTGTCCATGCCTGCCGAGCGTAAGACCCTGTTGTGGCAATCGGAGTGAATGATTATGACCATCGCCATCCTTCGGGATTTTATGCTCTGGTGCGCCATCGTGAACTACGCAGTATTGTTCGTATGGTTCTTCGCGTTCGTATTTGCGAAGAGGTCACTCTACCGGCTCCACGATAGATGGTTCCGGCTCTCAGAAAATCAGTTTGACGTCATCCACTATTCAGGGATGGCCGCGTATAAAATCGCGGTGCTTTCATTGAACGTGGCACCCTATATCGCGCTGCGGATCGTAGCCGGGCATGGCAGTTAGCGATCGACTCCAGGGCTGCGAGCGACTCTACCGGTCGCGTAACCGACGCAGGCTATCAACGGACGGAACGAAATAATAAGAGCCGGTCAACGGTTGAGCGAAGCGTGTAAGCGCATCGCGCTTGCCATTGACCAAGCCGGCCATGCTCTCGAGCATTCTGGAAAGCCGCTTCTGCTCTGCGCTCAGGCCAACGAACATGGTGCCGTGCTCCTGCACAGTTCCGTAAGGCATGTTGCGACGAAAGATATGCCCGAACTCATCCTGATCGGTGCGCGCGACGTGCGACTCCGAGGGCTTGTTGTCGAGTTCGACGCTGTCGAGCTTCGTGCGTCCCATGATGCGCTCCTGCTGATCGATCGGCAGGGCCTCCCACTCGGCCGTCTTGTGCTTCCACTTTTGAAGCAACAGCACGCTGCCGGCCGCACCGGGAATTCCGCCAGGCAGGAGTGCTGCGATCGGCGCGTCGAGCAGCGTCGGATTTTCCGAACCATCGATGAAGCCGGTAAGGTCGCGATCGTGCTGATAAGACCAACTCGAGGTTTCTTGAGCGAGAGAGGCCTGTCCTTCGAGGTCATGGATGACCGAGCGGGCCATGTCGAAGACCACGTCATGGGCGCTGCCGGACAGCCACACCAGCGCATCATGTTGAGTGCTCGGCATGACGAATCCTTCCACCCCTTGGATCGGGGCGTTGAAGCCCTCCACTCCTGGAGGCGCGTCCGCTGCAAGGATATCGCGCCACAGTTCGGGCCGAAACCCGATGACGAAGTTCACTCCGCCGGTCGTGGTTCGCGGCTCACGAATCGCGGAGATGGTGGAGGCGAACTTGCTGCATGTCTTCGCGTTCAGGAGATCGAACTCCAAATACGCATGTGAAGAGGTTCCAAGAGCGAAGATTCCAGCCTGAGGCGTGTACATGCGGTGATTATATCAAGTAAAATCTCGATCTCTACGGAGGGAGTCAATGGTTGCGCCAAGCGGCTTCGATCAACGTCGACGCAAGCTCGCGTCACTCAACTTTTGCTGAGCGCCAAGTCAACGTGAACGCTCTGATCCTGTGGATTCCCACTATTTGGGTTCTGGGAGAGATCAATGACTGCACATGGCGGATTCGCGCCCTCAATTCATACGCGACCTCGCGTCGTCACGGGCATTCGCACATTATGCGTCTGCGCCACGCTCCAATTCGTATTGGGCGGATGTGGGAAATCGACCAACAGCACCGATTCTGCACCCCTCGCCTCGCGGCCGGACGTGACCGTCAAGTTCGACGGTAAGCGCCGCAAATGCATCGTCGCGCTCCCCAGCGAGGCTCAGGGAAGCACAATATCCTGCGACGAGGTGGTGTCTTTCATCAAGGACGAGCTGAGGGTCCCCAGCAACTCCATATATGACGTGGACGCGATTCCGGATTCTGACTCTGATTCTCACCAGGCGGAGATCGCCAAGGTCCGTTCCAGCTTGGACGGCGCCGGCTACCGCTTCATCGGCGGCCCGCACAATGGCCGCTGAGCGGCCGATCAAGCGGCCAAGTCTCTACGCTTGCGCCGTTCCGCCCGCATCCAAGCCGACATCCGCGGCCTCGGCCTGCAGCCGGTCCGCTTCTACATCGAACGAGCGGCAAGCCCATAGATAGACCACCGTCGCGACCGGCAACCCGACCACCATGGCGATGTCCGCGCCGCCGAGCATCTTGGTCACCGGCCCGACGTAGAGACCTGGCACGTTGAAGAACGGGATCATCGAGGCGAAGCCGGCGCCGTAGGCAAGGAGCCCGCGCCAGTTCCAACGTCCGTACATCCCGTGCGGGTTGAAGATCTCGCGAACGGAATAATGGCCTCGTCTCACCCAATAGAAGTCGACCAGATTGATCGCCGTCCAAGGCGTAAACAAGTACAGCAGCACCGCGAGAAATTCGCCGAACTTCTCGACGAAATTCTCCGTTGACGCAAGTGCCAGACCGGTCGCCGCCAAAGTGGCGACGGCCAAGGTCAATATGCGGCGCGCGAGTGTCACTCGTCCGGGCTTGACCGAATCGATGACACTCAACAAGGTGAGCGAGGCACCGTAAAAATTGAGGGTCGTGATGGTCACGAGCCCGAGCAGCGTGCAGAGCAGAAACGGGGCGCCGAATCCAGGCACCGCGGCATCGGCCGCGGCGCGCAGCGCACTCACGAACTCGAGCTTCGGATACAAGGCCGCAGCCACGGTGCCCACGAGCATGGTCCAGGATCCGCCGATAAAGGCGCCGAGGTAGGTCCACCAAAACGACGCCCCAACGCCCACTTCCCGCGGCAGATACCGGGAATAATCGGAGACATAGATCGACCAGGACACTTGATACGCAGCGGCGGCAAAGAACTGCGCGAGGAACGGCACGGGATGAAATGCGCCCAGTGCGAGCTGATCCGCCGGGATGCCCCCCTCCATCGTCACCGCGACGGTGAAAATCAGCAAAAACACGATGGTCACATAGGCGACCCAGCGCTGCGCGACGTGGATGATGTCGTAGCCGAGCACGGCGAGCGACACCGACAGCAGCGCAAATATCACCAATGTGGGGGTGCCCGGAAGGGCATATAGCGAATGAAGCGTCTGCGCCGCGAGTATCTGATTGAAGGCGTTGAAGCCGACATAGGCGATCAGGGCCACGCCCCACACGAGGAGCGCACCGACATATCCAAATTGCGGCCGCGATTGGATCATCTGTGGCAATCCGAGCTGCGGACCCTGGGTGGAATGAAAGGCCATGAAGAACGTGCCGAGGGCCGATCCGAGTATGACCGCGATCGCCATCCAGATCAGAGTACCGCCCATCGCTACGCCGACGACGCCGGTGGCGACCGTGGCCAGATGAGCGTCGCCTGAAAACCACACCGGCCAGAGGTGCCAGACTTTGCCATGGCGCTCGGAGAGCGGAATGTAGTCGATCGAGCGCTTTTCGATCAAAACGTCGCCAAACTGTGTTTGCATCAGCCGTTCCCGTGCCGGGGTTTGAGAGTTCTTGGTCGTGAGCGCCCGGCCGGAACCGGAGGTTAGCATAGTCGGCGAGGGGCCGAAGACGCACTTGCAGATAGTTAACGATATCGTTAATATTTTACCTACCGGTTAACCATCGAGTCAGGAGTATCCGCCCATGAAACCGACACCTTCCGGCTGGCCCCGCTTTTCCAGCGCCGTCGTCTATCAGGATGCCGCTGCAGCCATCGCCTGGCTCTGCGACGCTTTCCGCTTCGAGATCCGCTTGAAAGTAGAGGGGGAAAATGGCCGCATCGAGCACTGCGAGCTCGAGTACGGCGACGGGCTGCTGATGATCGCCCAGGAAACTGAGGGCTCACCCCGGAAGTGGCGGCAAATTTTTCGAAGCCCCCGCTCGCTCGACGGCGCCAACACGCAAAGCCTCATGTTCTACGTCGACGATGCCGATGCGCACTGCGCTCACGCCCGAACGCGCGGCGCGCGCATCGTCGAAGAGCCGGCCACCCATGACTACGGCCAGGATTACTGGACAGACCGTAGCTACGCCGCACTCGACCCCGAAGGCCACCTGTGGTGGGTCACGCAGCGCGTGCGCAACGCCCCGGCCGTTTGACCGCGGCCACCGCCCCGCCCCCATCCCATGCAACGCTCGACGCCCGCCGACCTCGACGCATCGTTCTCCGCGCTGTCCGACGCGACTCGCCGGGAAATGATCCGCACGCTTCTGCACAAGCCGCGCCGCGCCGGCGAGCTGGCCGAGTGCGTCTCGATGAGCCCCCAGGCATTGAGCCGTCACCTGAAAGTTCTGCGAAAGGCCGGTCTGATCGTCGAGGACGGAGTCGAGAACGACGCACGGGTCAGCGTGTACCACGTGCATCCGGGTGCATTCGAGCCGCTCCAGGACTGGCTAGCGCAAGTGGAGGAGCTTTGGCGCCGGCAGCTGCACGCTTTCAAAACTTACGCGGAGACCATTCACCGATCCCGTCGTGGTAAACCTTGATGGACGATACCGCGCGAGTCAGCGTGTCGGTCGCCGTACCCCCAGCGGTCGCCTTCGAGATCTTCACCCGTGATATCGATCGCTGGTGGCGGCGTGGGATCAAGTTTCGCCACGCCGGTCCGCGCAGCGGCTTCATTCGATTGGAGCCGCATGTGGGCGGCCGCCTGTTTGAGTCGGTCGACGGAAAGGAAGGTCCTTGCGTTTTCGAGGTCGGCCGAGTCCGCATCTGGGATCCGCCTCATCGACTGGAATTCTCCTGGCGCAATTCGAATTTCACCACCGGGGAATACACCGACGTTGCAGTGCGTTTCTCCGAGACCGCCCTGGGCACGCTGGTGAGCGTCACGCATCGAGGATGGTCGGCCCTACGCCCGGATCATCCGGCACGGCACGGCCTGGAGGGCGCTGCGTTCAACCGCATGATCGGCCTCTGGTGGGGCGAGCAGATGGCCTCGTTGCGAGAATATAGCCTCACGGTCCGTGCCTAGCGGATCGATACGCGGCTGGAGCGCGAACCAGTTGACCTTCGCGCTGTCGGAAGTGGAATGGATCTACCATCACCCACCAAGGAAAACCTGGAACTTCTGACGAAGTTCGACGATCGCGCGCAGCCGGTGCCGGTCGCGCAGCGGGTCATCGAGCGCATCAGCGCCATCTTCGGAAGTCCCGCGTATTTCATATTCAGCGTCGCCTTCATTCTCGTCTGGATTTCGGTCAACGCTTGGGGTGCGCACCACGGCTGGCGTCACGTCGATCCCCCGCCATTTTCGTGGCTTCAGGGCATCGTGAGCTCGAACGCGCTGCTGTTGACCGTAGCGGTCCTGATCCGGCAGAACCGGATGGCGCAGATGGCCGAGCATCGCTCGCATCTCGATCTGCAGATCAATCTTCTGGCCGAGCAGAAAGTGACGAAAATGCTCGAATTGGTCGATCAGATGCACCGCGGAGTGAAAGATTTACACGGAGCTGCGCCCGAGCATGCGCGCGAGCCCATGGAAGAGATGACCAAGCCCACCGATCCGCACGCCATTTTGGATGCCATCAAGGAGAAACAAGGCGGGTCTTGAGTCAGAGCGGGCGCGGCAGTCCTCAATATTCGATCTGATACAACAGCCCGATACTGCTCCCCGGATCGTTGTCCGGCGTGGTGCCCTGAATCGCAGTGCCGTTGCCGAGCCGTGTTTGCAGCTTCAGATGCTTGGTAAGATCCACTTGCACCTGCACCTGGCTCGTCCCCGTGGTGGTCTGCTTGCCCTCGACATAGACCCGCTTGAAGATATAGCGGCCCGCCTGAATGGCCGCACCTTGAGTCTCCGTACCCCCGGTTGCGGTGGGAACGGTGTTCGTGCCCACGTTCAGCCGATCGAGCCCTAGCGCCTTCTGCACCTTGGTGAGCGGGTTGCTGCCGCTGCCGCCGACCCCGCTTAAGGTCGCGAGCGCCGCACCCACCTGCGCGACCTGCAGCGCCGTCAGCTGCGCGGCCGGCTGTCCAAACAGGAGCAGCGCCATGATCTCGTCCTGGGCCAGCCCCGTGGTGCTCGAGAAATCGAACTTCGGCGCGTCCGCATACCCGGATATCTGCAATTTGACCGTGGTGTTCTGAACCGTGCTGGTCGCCGTGAAATCGAGCGTCGGATCGAGATTGCTCTTCTTGAGGCCCGCTCCATCGAAGCTTACCCGGCTGGTATTGTCGAAAGTCAGCGTCGAGCCGGCGAGCGAGAACGTGCCGCGCATCAGATCGAATCCCGGGCCGCTGACCAGCGGTGCATCGGTGGTCCCGCGAATGCGCAGACTTCCGCCGAGTTCCGCATCGAGCCCCCGTCCCTGCACCAGAATCTCCCGGGGCGCATCGACCGAGACGTCGAGTCCAACTTCCAGCCGCTTCGCGGCAGCTACTTGCGCGTGCTTGCCACGCCGCCGCACATCGAGCACCGCGACATCCGGCGGCAGTGAATCCGGTATCCCGATCACGGCACGATTGACGTGGATCGTGCCCGCGACGGCGAGCCGCTCGAGCGCCGTCCCCTTGACGCTGAGGTCCGCATTGACGTTGGCGGTCACCAGGGCGCTCGTCACCAATTGTGCCTTGGTCGCGGTCAATTGCAGGTCGAGCGGAATCTTCGGCTGCAGCGCGCCGATGCTGCCGCTCATGCTCACCGAGCCCGCCGCGGCCGTGGCCTTGAATGTCTTGATCTGCAAAGTTCCTTCGCTGCCGTCGACTTCGGCGGTGATCGCGGTCAGGTTAATTCCGCGCACGTAATCCCGGAAATTTCCGGATGCGAGTTTGACGGCTCCGGTGATCTGTGGCGTGTCGAGCTTCCCGGCCACGTTCGCGTCCACCGCCAGATCTCCGCCCACGTGCATGCCGCGCGCCTCGAACAGCGGATTGGCGACGGACAGATCGAGCTTGCCGTTCAACTTGAGGTCGTACTCGCCGGCGGCGTCCAGAGGCGTCTTACCCGTCATGGTGAAAAGCGAGGCTTTGCCGGCGCTCAACCGAACATCGAGCGACGCCGTGTCGCCCGCAAGGTCCGCATTCGCGGTCAGATTTAGCGCCGGCAGGCCGAGCGCTTCGTCGCTCGCGAATCGAATGTCGTGGGCATTCAGGCTGACGCGGCCGGTAGGCGCGGACAACGAGCCCTGCAGGCGGGCGTTCCCCTCAATCGAACCCTCCGAGATCAAATCCGGCACAAAGACGCCGATGAGCTTGGGATTGATGTGCTGCAGGGAGGCGTGGGCATCGAGCGTCGGCAGCACCTCGCCTTCGATCTGCAGAATCGCATCCTGCGCGCCCAATTTGAGCTCATCGACCTTGAGCCCATCCGCATAGGAAATGCGCGCCGCCGACAGCAAGCCGACCTTCTGTCCACGGTAGTCCACCGTGGCTTGATCCATGCGCACCCGATGCGTGTCGAGGTTCACGACCGCCGTGGCCGACAGTTCCGCGGGGAAGCCCGCGAGATTCGGCGACTGCACGTGCAGCTGGGCCGCGACGGAAGCCGTATCGCCTTCGCCCGCCAGGTGAATCGTTCCCGAGAAGCGGCCCGCCGATAGCTCTTTCGCATCCAATTGGAATTTGGCGCGGGTATGGCCCGCCCGGGGCGTGAAATCCACGGCACCGTCCAAGGCTCCCTGAAGCGGGATGCCCAGCAGTCGGTCGAGGTCCGCGAGTTGTCCGACCTCGAGGTGCACATGCCCCCGCGCATCGTCGATGCTCGAAGACATGGACATCTCGCCGTCAGCGCGCGCGCTCTTCCAGTCGCCGCGTCGGATCGAGCCTTCAAAACCCTTGCGGCCGTTACGCTGCAGGGAGGCGGACAGCGTGAGCGGAGAACCGTCGACGTTTCCCCGCACATCGACGCTCGCGCTCGGCATCGACGGCAGTCCTCGAGCGTGGAGCTCGACCGCTACCGCGCCCGGCGCAGATCCGCGAATCGACAGCGTGCTTTTCATTTCGGCATCGCCGTTGAAGGACGACGGCGCGCCGTCCAAGGCGCCCGACGCTTGCATCGAGCCCGCAAGTTCCGGCCGCAGGATGCCGAGATCCGACACCTTCAGATCCCACCGCGCCTTGATGTCCTGGACATAGGCGTCGGCGGCGGCCAAGGGTGTCTTCGGCGGATTTGCGCCGGCACCGTTCGAGGTCGGCCGCGCCGCCGTGCCGCTCGCCGTGAGAGTCAGCGAGGGAGCGTCGATTTCGGCACGATCGAGCGTGAATGTCTTGTCCGACATCGCGCCCGACACCTTGAGGACCACACGGTTGCCGAGCATGTGGATCCACGGAGCCGACCCTCCCGAAAGGCCCGCGGCCGAGTCCAGTGTGACGCCGATGTCGGATTCACGGAAATCGATCTGCGCCTTGATGTTCGCATCGCCGCGCACATCCTCGCCCGCCAATTGAGCAAAAGGTGCAACGTCCGGCACCTGCACAACAAGCGCGACGCTCGGACGCCCGGCAGTGATCGCCTGAGCCTTGACCGACAGCAGCCGGTGCGTCGCCTCCACCGTGAGCGGGCGGGTATCGTCGGCGACTCGCATCGAGGCGGAAATCCTGACCGGATCCTTCTCAAAGAGTGCGGCCTGAGGACCGGGGATGCGCAGCCCGTCGATGGCGCCCCGCAGCGAAATGGTGCCCCGGCCTGCCGCGAGGTCGGCACGGAGCGCCGCAATCGCCGCATCGCCGGGGAGGGTCAGACCATCCGCCTGTAAATGCCCGTCGGCCGTCGGATCCTTGAGCGTCCCATGCCATTGACCCGTCAGCGAGAGCCGCTGCCACGTGAGGTCGGGCCGCGGCGCCACGGCGGGCGCATCGAGGGAATAATTCAAGTCCATCGACCCCTGGTGCAGGTCGATGCGGCCGGCCACGGCCGCATGCAGCTGGCCCGCCGTCAGTTTCAGATCGATGAGTTCTGCCTCGTGGGGCCCGCTGATGCTGAGATTCGCATCGAGCGCACCGAGACCCGGGAGCTTCAAGATGTTCTCCAATGGACCGCTCGCGGGCTCGTGCACGGCCAACGTGCCGTCCATGCGCTTCGAGTCGAATCGCAAATGCATGACATAGTCGCCATCACCGTCGATGCGGCGCGCAGTCACGTCGGCGAGCGCACTTTCGAGTGACCGCAAATCCATGCCCCCGCGCAGCGACACCCGCGCCGCCCGGCCGGCGAGCTCGGCGCCGAGGCGTACGTCCTCGAGGACAAAGCGCCGAACTTCGATGTGCGGGACGGAGGCGCTCCCCCCGCTGCCCTCGGAATGTGGCGTGCGCTCCATATCCAGATGTGCGACCTCTAGGCTGTCAACGGAGATGCGCCGCTCGAGGAGCGCGAGCGGCGTCCAGGTGAGCGCGATCCCATCAGCCGTCAGCCAAACCCCCTGCTTATCGGTGAGCTCGAGCTTGCGAAGCGTGAGCTGCGTCGGGAAGGAGCCGCCGAGCCCCGAGAGATTCACCATGCCCCCCGTCAGCCGCGCGGTGATACGCTCGATCAGGGCCCGACCTGCATCGGTGTTGCCGATCACCAGCACCGCAACCGTCAAAAGCGCAAGCAGTCCCGCCACGGAACCCAGCACCCACGCCGCGACCTTGAGCGGTTTGCGCGCCATCAGAAGGCCTGTCCGAGTCCGATGTAAACCTGGAAACTCTGGTTTTCGATGGCTGTGTGCTTGGTTGGTACGGCCAAATCCAGACGGATGGGACCGATGGCCGTGTAATAACGCACACCCGCGCCGACGCCGACGAAGACATTGGCAGGCGTGACAGTCAGCTTGTTGCTCACCTGGCCTCCATCGACGAAGAATGCGGCACCGAAATTCTGCCCGAATCGCTGACGGAACTCGGCGCCGCCCGCAACCAGGGCGGTTCCGCCCACCGGATAGTCTGTAAATGGAAAGTTAGGCCCGACCGCCTGGTAGGCGTAGCCGCGAATGCTGGCGCTGCCGCCTCCGTAGAATCTCTGGTCGGGCGGGAGGCTGTATTCGCCGGCGCCCTGCGCCAGGCCGACGACCAGCCGAGCTGCGAGGACGCTGCGCCCGGGGCTCAACGGCAACAACTTGTCGAGATCGAAGTAGGTTGCGAGCTTGATCTGATCGATGAGGAAGGTTGCGCTGCTTGCGCCTAGGGAGTGCGTCGGGGTGATGCTCAACGAATCGCGCATGCCGTGAGTGGGGTCATCCAGTGGCGAGGCCAGGTCGGTCGAATCGAAGGTGATGGCGATCGGCAGCTGGATAAGTGTGTAGTAATACGTCGGCTTGTCTAGCACCGTCCCGTTCTCATCCGGAGGGTCACATCGTTTTGGAAACGGCGGCGGACTACATATGAGCCCCACGACCTCAATGATCTTCTCGTTCACCGTCGCGACGCCCGCGCTCACGGTCCACTGCTTGTCGAGCTTGCGGGTGAGCGTCACGCCCGCGGTGGTGGCGGTCTGGTCGTACGCGTCCAGGTATTGCTTGATGGCGCCCAGGGAGAATTGCAGGGACTGGTCGCGGTGACCGAAATCCGGCAGCAGATACTTGATGGTGGCGTCATAGCCGAGGCCGTTGGTGGAGCTTCCACCGGCATTCAGGAGCGATGTGGTCACGGTCAGCTGCTCGGCGTTGCCGAACACGTTGCGGTCGCCCCACGTGACGCCGCCGCTGCCGCCGAGATCGGTGGAATAGGCCGCGGTGACGTTGATCAAATGACGCAGCCGCTCGCGCATCCTGAAGGTGATCGGCACGCCGCCCGTGTCATCGGCTTTCGAACCCACCTCGACGCTGACGGCGGCAAATACGCCGAGGGTCACCAGATCGGCTCGCGCCCGCTCGATGATGCTCGAGTTGTATTGATCGCCCGTGTGAATCAGGAGTCTGCGGCGCACGAGCTTCTCATGGACCCGCTTCAGGCCGCGGAAGTTGATTTCACCGATGCGCATTTTGGTGCCCGCTTCGACATGGAGGGTCACATCGAGCACCGGATCCGTGTTGTCCTCGTAGGCCACCGGCGCATCTACCTTGGCGAATGCGTATCCTTGTTCGCCCAGCACCGAGGAGAGCTTCGCGCCTGCCGCCAACACCGCGGCGGCCACCGCCGGGTCGCCGCTTTTCAGGGGCAGAGTATCCTGGGCGGATGCCGGCAAATCGCCGTCGATGGTGATGTGGCGCACGTGATACAGGGGGCCCAAGGTGAACTTCACCTGGATCTTCGCGTCCTGCTTCTTCGGCAACCCCATGAGCTGATCGGCGAGGCCGGGCGTATTGAGCGCGGCACCGTCGATCTGAACGTTGACGCCCGACTGGTAGTAGCCGTAGCTCTCCAAGACCGTCTTCAGACGGTCGATGTCGCTGCGCGCCCGCGCGATGAGGCCATAGGGACTCACCGGCGCGGAAGTGCGCAGGGACACAAGGTCCGAAGTTGCGTGCAGCGTCGAATCCATCGCCCCGTTGCCCGTGGAAACGAGCTCCACTTTATACGGTTGCGGGTCGGCCGCGCGCGCGCCTGGGACGAAACCGGCCACCGCCAACACCACCACCAAGATTCTGGGCAAAACCAAGCGCATTCGACTAAATTGAACCTCGGGACGGATGCGGTCCTACACCATTAAGGCATGATGTCCGAACCCTTTTATAGAGGCTCGAGTGTTAACTTTTCGATACCTCATGCCGGATGCGCCGTGTCAGTAATCGTTTGCCATGCCTGTGATCTCGCACATCGCGCCGACGGAATCGTGCCGGCCGCCCGCGTACGCTGCGTTCGCTGCCGCGCCGAGCTATACCGCACGAATGCGGCCGGTGTCGACACCCCGCTCGCTCTGGCATTTGCCGCCCTGGTGCTGTTCATCATTGCCAATGCCTACCCGCTGGTCGCTTTCAAGGTAAACGGCACTACGCGCTTGGCCACTCTGACGGGCGCCGCACTCGGCTTGTACGATCAGGGTTACGCCACGCTCGGGCTGCTCGTGATCTTCACCGCCGTCCTGGTGCCGTTGACCCAGATCTTAGCTTTTTTGTACGTGCTCGTCCCGGTGCGGCTGGGATTCCGCGCTCCCGGGCAGGAAACCCTGTTCCGGGTGCTGGCGGCCTTGCGGCCCTGGGGAATGAGCGAGGTGTTCGTGCTCGGGGCGATCGTCGCACTGGTCAAGCTCTCCTCGGAGGCAGAGGTCGCCCCGCGAATCGCGCTCGTCGCCTACGGCCTCCTCATGTTCATGCTGGCCGCGATGGCCAGCGTCACCCCCACAGAACAATTTTGGCAATGGATAAGCCGAGGGCGGCGATGAGCTCATTGCGCGAGCGCGCCGCGGTCACCGGTCGGAGCCTGGGCCTTCTGGTCTGCACCCGCTGCCGGGCCACGTTGCGCGCCATTGCCGCGGAGGAGCAGCGTTGCCCTCGCTGCCACTCCCCCGTGCACCTGCGCCGACCGCACAGTCTGGCCACCACGACCGCCTTGGTGATCAGCGCCGCGCTACTGTACATTCCTGCCAATGTATTGCCCGTCATGCGGACCCACACGTTCTTCAGCGACCAGGACGACACCATCATGAGCGGTGTCATATCGCTGGCGCATTCGGGCTCCTGGCCTGTTGCGCTGCTGGTATTTTTTGCAAGCATCGTCGTGCCGCTCCTGAAACTGATCGCGCTCGGTGAGATTCTGATCGCGGTGACGCGCAAGTCCGTGCATCAACCGCAGCAGCGGAGCCGCTTGTTTCGTTTGGTGGAATACGTCGGGCGCTGGTCGATGCTCGACGTGTTCGCCATGTCTCTGCTGGTCGCGCTGGTGCAGGTGCAATCGCTGGCGACGGTCGAAGTGCGGCCGGCTGCGCTGGCCTTTGCGGGGGTCGTCGTGCTCACCATGCTCGCCGCCCAGTCATTCGACGAGCGCTTGTTGTGGGATGGCGAATCCCGTGGCTGATCGCGCGGGGCCGCCTGAAGAGGAGCTTCCGTCGGCTGTCCCCGATCCCCGTCGGCGGGTACGCCTGCCCTATGTATGGATCCTGCCGATCATCGTGGTCATTGCGGGGGCGTTCGTCGCCGTGCGGGAGAAGCTCGCGGAAGGCACCAGCATCGAGATCACCTTCCACACGGCGGATGATCTGGAGCCGAACAAGACCAAGATCAGCTACAAGGCGGTGGAGATCGGCGAGGTCAAGGAGATCCATGTCTCCAAGGACCGCAAGGAGGTCGTCGTCGAGGCGAGAATCCACCGCAACGTCAGCGACTACCTGGTTCAGGACACGCGTTTCTGGGTGGTGCGGCCGAGGGTGACCGGTGCGAACATTTCGGGCTTGGGGACGCTGGTCTCAGGCGCATACATCGGCGTCGACGTCGGACACTCAGCCGCGCCCGAACATCGCTTCATAGGTCTCGAGGTTCCGCCGATCGTGACCTCCGGACTCCCGGGGCGCGAGTACATATTGCACGCAGGCGACATTGGGTCCCTCAACATCGGCTCGGCGGTGTTCTACCGGCACATGCCGGCGGGACAAGTCGTTGCGTACTCGCTCGACCCGGGCGGCGCGAGCGTCACCGTCAAGGTATTCATCAACGCGCCCTACGATACATTCGTCACGCAGGACACGAAGTTTTGGCAGGCGAGCGGCGTCGACATGTCGATCGACTCCGAGGGTGTGAAACTGCATACCGAATCGATTGCCTCCATCCTGGAAGGCGGCATCGCGTTTCAATCCCCCAAGGACTCCACCGCCAGCGCCGAAGCGGCGGTGGACACCGAGTTCAAGCTGTATTCGGACCGCGAGCGGGCCCTGCGCGAGACCGACACCGTCGCGGAGACTTTCATCATGTATTTTCAGGGATCTTTGCGCGGATTGTCGGTGGGCGCTCCGGTCGACCTGCGCGGTATCAACATCGGAGAGGTCAAGCGCCTCTCGGTCGAGTACGATCACGTGGCGGGCGAGTTGCGCTTCCCGGTGGAGGTCGACATCTTTCCGCAGCGAATTCGAGCTCGGGCGCGTCCGTCGAGCGTGAAAAACACCGATCTATCCGATGTGGGCGGACATACCATGATCGACAGCATGGTGGCCCACGGCATGCGCGCGGCACTCAAGGACGGAAACCTTCTCACCGGCCAGAAATACATCGCCGTCGACGTGGTGAAGGGAGTTGCACGCGAGACCGTCGCCTGGGATGCGCACCCGCCCATTTTTCCGACCGCTTCCGGCGGCATCGATGAGATCACCGACTCCATCGGAAGCGTCGCCAAGAAGCTCGACAAGGTACCCTTCGACCAGATCTCCAACCATCTGATCGCCACCATGGCAACGCTCGATCAAACGTTGAAGAGCACGGACAGCTTGCTGCGCAACGTCGACGCCAGCATCGCGCCGCAGGTCACCGCCACATTGAAGGAGGCGCAAGAAGCCATGAAGAACGCCAAGGAGGCGATGTCCGAAGGCGGCTCGCTGAATAACGGCTTGGGAGACACGTTGGTGCAGCTGTCGCGTGCCGCCAAGTCTCTCGGCGCGCTGGCCGATTATCTCGAACGCCACCCCGAGGCGCTGATCCGGGGCAAGCCGGCGGATCCGCCATGAACGACTGCGGGAAACGCGCAATACGGCGCTTGTTGCAGACCCTCCTCGCTGCGCACCGCGTGCGGTACGCGCCGGCGCTCGCCATGATCGCGTTCGTTATCGCCTCCTGTGCGGGACAGCCGGATCATTTCTATGGCTTGAGCACGATGCCCGAGGCTCCTCGGCCGCCGGCCGCCGGTTTCGCCACTCATGTCGTTCTCAGCATCTCGATTCCCTCCCTGGTGGATCGACGGCAGATGATCGTCGATGCGTCGGACGATCAGGTGCTGGTATTGGAGCACGAGCGCTGGGCGGCGCCGCTGTCGGACCTCGTTACTCAGACGCTGGCGCGCGACATCGAGCAGCGCCGTGCCGACGTGCTCGTTGCCGGTCGCGGCTTCGATCAGGCCGGCATCGAGCCGGTGCGCATCAAGGTCGACATCGTGCGCATGTCCGCGCATCGAGGGGGCCGGGCGACACTGGAAGCGCACTGGAGAATCGAGGGCCGTGCTCTCAAAACAGATCTGCTCGGCGGCGAGAGATTTTCATCACCGATCGAGGGAGCGGATTACGCGGCCATCGCCCGCGCCTTCAGCCAATGTCTGGCCTCGCTCGCGGATCGATTGGTCGAGAAGCTGCCGTCACAGTGATCCGGCACAGGACAAGCCCGCTTCAAGCGCCGTGCCGAACGCGGCTCGCGGTTGAGGCGGCAGTTCCTCCAGCCCGAAATCTCGAGCCATGGCAGACCTCAGGCGCATGCCGGCACCAGCCCGCCTCGCCGCGCACCACGGCCCAATCCGTGCTGACGTGTTCGCCGGTCATCCATGGGCTCCAAAAATCACCCGGCTTGCAGCTCGTTCGGAAATCGCGCTCGGAGGACAGGATGCGCGATCCCGCCCCCATTCCAGCCAAGTTCGTGACCGGCTTGCAAAACACGGGATAGCGCGGGGGCGGCGTATGGTGCAGCCCACATTCGAGGCCCTGAGATTGCGCCACCCGCAGCTTGTCGTAGATCCACCGATGGAAGGGATTGAACTTGTAGGCATCCACATCGTCGGTAGGGATATGCACGTCGGGCGGGCAGCTCACGCCGGCAAAGTATTGCAAACGCCACGGATCGCACTCGTAGATTGGCATCGTGCGAGCTTATGATGAGGGTCGTGAAGAAATCCCCGGGTATCCGGCTAGGCCGCATGCAGGAATTCGCCGACGCGACTGGCCATGTCAGACCCCGGGCAGACTTCGACAGCGGATCACCCCTCGCGAGGTAAGCCATGCAACAAGATGATCGAAGTACACATGCCGAAGGCGACGTATCGCCGGATCGCGAGGAGCGAATCCAGGAATTCCTGGCGCGGCACGGCGGAGCAGGCTCAACTCCGATGCGGGAGGAAAAAAGTCCTGCGGGGGATGGGGGCTGGTACGAAGTCCATGCGGCGGACGGCTACCGGCTGCACTGCGATTGGTCGAGCGTCGGCAGCCGCGAGGAGCTCAAATTCACTGAACTGGCCCCGCGCGGGCGCGCGGGCGGCCCGGGTTAACGTGCCTCGCGCGAAGCGGTGAGCTTGCAACGTCCGTTCGGTTGCATCTGGCTGCTGCTTGCATGTCTCGGCGCGGCGGTCAATGCCTCATCTTCGCAGTCCTCGGGCGTTGCGATCAGCCCCGCCCCCTCGAGCACCGCCGCCGAATTCATGGCGGCCATGCAACGAGCCCGGGCGCCCCTCGCTGCGCCGGAGCCACCTGATTCGGCCCTGCTCAAGGCCTATCCGATCTATGACTACCTCATCGCCGCGCGGCTGCGCCGCGACCTGACCTTCGCCCCCAATGAAGACCTCGACACCGCAATCGACGCCTTTTTGCGGGTCCGCGAGGGTGAACCGGTTGCCCGGCCATTGCGCCGGCAGTGGCTCGCGAGCCTCGCCGAGCGCCGGCGTTGGGACGTGTTCCTGCCGCGCTCCGCGGACCTGACCGACCCGGTGCTGATCTGCGATCGACTCCAAGGGCGCCTGGCTACCGGCGATACCGACAAGCTCGCGGCCGAAGCGCTGGCGCGATGGAATTTGGTTCAGCGACCGCCAGCCGAATGCGCAACCGTGTTCGCGTGGCTGCACGCACAAGGTGCGGTGACCCCGGCACTGCAGGAAGCGCGCGCACGCGCCGCCCTCGCCGCCGATAACCCGTCGCTCGCGCGTGAATTCGTTGCCGAGGTGCCGGCGGAGCGATCCGCACCGTTGCGTCAGTGGCTGCAGCTGTTGGATTCGCCGCGCCAAGCGCTCAGCACCTTGGCTGAAAGTCCCGCGTCTGCCGTCGAACCCGAGGCGCTCCTGGCCGGCTTTACGCGACTTGCCAACAGCGATTGCGCCTCGGCATCGGTGTTGCTCCCGGCCTTGCTGTTGCGCCCGGACATGACACCGCTACTGCGCGACAAGCTGTGGCGATCCTATGCGCTCGGCGCGGCGTACGCACGCCAGAGCACCGCCATGGCGGCATTCGACCGGCTCCCAGCCCATGCCGACGATCCTCAGGTTGCGGAATGGAGGCTGCGCGCGGCGATCTGGGCCGGGAATTACGCCAAAGCGCTCGACTGGCTGAACGACATGCCCGAGAGCCTCGCGACTCAACCTCGCTGGCGTTACTGGCGGGCCCGCGCGACCGCGGCGGTCAAAGGCACCGACAGTGCCGCGCCCTTGTTCGCCGAAATTGCCGGCATGCGCGACTACTATGGTTATCTCGCCGCCGACCGTCTTCATCAGAGCTACAATCTCAACGTGCATCCCTCCCCCGACGATGCGGACGTTCAAGCGACGCTCGCCGCGGAACCGCCTGTCATTCGTGCGCATGCGCTGTTCGATTGCGACCTGGCGGACGAGGCCGGCGTGGAATGGGGCTCCGTGCTGGCGAGCGCCCCCAAGCCCGTCAAGGTGCAGGCCGCGCACCTCGCCTCGCGCTGGGGATGGTACGCCGAGACCATTGCGATGCTCGCTCAGGCGGACGACTGGGACGACGTGGCATTGCGCTATCCCCGACCCTACGCACCGATCATCGCGGATGCGAGCAAGCTGACCCAGGTGCCGCCGGATTGGATATGGGCGATCATTCGTCAGGAAAGCCTGTTTCGAAAGGACGCGATCTCGCGCGCGGACGCCCGCGGACTCATGCAGATGCAGCCTGCCACCGCCGTCGCAGTGGCCAGGCGCTCGCATTTCGCCGTTCCCAGCCGCGACGACTTGTTCGATCCCGTGATCGCGGTTCCGCTGGGCGCCGCCTATGTACGCGAGTTGCTGGATCGCTACGGCAATCAACTGGATCTGAGCCTCGCAGCCTACAATGCGGGCCCGGTCTCGGTCGCACGCTGGCTGCCGGCGCAACCGGTCGACGCCGATGTGTGGATCGAGAACATCCCTTACACGGAGACCCGCGGCTACGTGCAGCACATCTTTGAGCACGTGGTCGCATTCGCCTCGGTGCGCAATGCCGAGCCGCCGCGCCTCTCCTCGCTGATGGCCCCCGTGAGCACCCTTCAGGCGGAGCGCCGAACCGATGCTGATCAGTAGAGCGCGCCGCTTTTACCAGCGCACCGCGACGTTGCGCGACAACCTGGCCGCGGGCGGCGCCTTCGCCATGGCGACCGTCGCGCTTGCACTGCTCGCTCGGCAGCTGTTCCCGGGAGAGATCAGCGGTTTTCCTTTCCTCGCGTTCATACCCGCCATCCTGGTGACGAGCTTCGTCTGCGGCTGGCGAGCCGGATTGATCGCGGCCGTGCTCGGTGCACTGGCGAGGTGGTATTTCTACGTGCCGGCGCCGGCGGCGAGCGCGGGGGTTGCCGGCCCAGCGGGCAATCCATTGCTCTTCAGCCTTGGGTTATACGCGTTCGCCGTCATCGTCATACTGACGCTGGTCGGCGTCATGCATCTGACCTTTCGCGATTTCGCGCTGAGTGAGCGAGCGCGGGAGATCTTGAATGCGAAACTCGAGCTGCGGGTAAACGAGCGCACCGAGGCGCTCGAAGCGGCCAACCAGCGCCTGCGGGACGAAGCCGCATCGCGTGCCGCCGCGGAGGCGCAAATCCGCCAGATGCAGAAAATGGAGGCGGTCGGCCTGCTGACCGGCGGGATCGCCCACGACTTCAACAACATGCTGGCGATCGTCGTCGGCTCGCTCGACATCGCCAAACGCCACCTGATGAGCGACCACGAGAAGGCCGAGCGCTTCATCGCCAATGCCATGGAAGGCGCCCAGCGTGGTGCCCAGCTGACGGCGCGCCTTTTGGCATTCTCCAGACAACAACCTCTCGACCCGCGTCCGCTCGACACCAACGCGCTGGTGCGGGACATGTCGGACCTGCTCACCCGCTCGATCGGTGAGAACATCCGTCTGGAGACCGTGCTCGCGCCGGAACTCTGGAGCACCTTTACGGACGCCTCCCAGCTGGAAAGTGCAGTCGTCAATCTGTGCGTCAACAGCCGCGATGCCATGCCCGAGGGTGGCCGGCTCACGCTCGAGACCGCCAACGTCACCCTCGATGAGGCGTACGCCGCGGCAAACATCGACGCGAAACCGGGCGATTACGTGATGATCGCAGTCGCGGACTCGGGCACGGGAATGGCGCCCGAAGTCATTGCACGCGCCTTCGATCCATTCTTCACCACCAAGGGCACGGGCAAGGGGACGGGCCTGGGTCTTTCCCAGGTATACGGTTTCGTGAGGCAATCCGAAGGTCATGTGAGCATCGAGTCCCGGCTCGGCGTTGGCAGCACGATCCGGATCTTCCTGCCACGCTATCAGGGCGTGTTGCCGCCCGCCGCGGTCGCCGCACGGGATGTTCCGGCGCCGCGCAACAACCAGGAACTGGTGCTGGTGGTTGAGGATGAGGAGCGAGTACGCAGCATGAGCGTGGAGGCGCTGCGCAATCTCGGCTATACAGTCATCGCCGCAGATGGCCCCGAGCACGCCTTGGGCCTCGTCGAGAGCGGTATTGCGCCGCACCTGTTATTCACGGACGTGGTCATGCCCGGCATGAGCGGGCGCGTGCTTGCCGAGCGCGTGAAGGAAAAGCAGCCGGGGATCAAGGTGTTGTTCACCACGGGCTACTCGCGCGGTGCAGCCCTGATGGACGGCGCCTGGGATCGGCGGGCGCCGCTGCTCTCCAAGCCCTTCACCGTCGAGCAATTGGCTGCGAAGATCCGTAACGCCCTCGACACGCCGGCGTGAGCGCCACGTCGCACATTAAACTGTTTTAACAATTCAACCATGCACGCTTAACCGCCCCGGGCTCAGGGTGGCGGCCATGCAATGGCAATCGGGCTCCCGTGCTTGGTGCGGGCTCATCTGTGCGTCTCTCGCCGCCTGCAGCGTGGGCACCCCCTATCGAAGGCCTCCAATTCCCCTCCCGACGGAGTGGAATGCGCCGGTCGCGAACGGAGCGAATGCCGCGCCGGACACGCGCGTCGGGGTATGGCCGGAGGCCGATTGGTGGCATGATTTCGGCTCCCCTCGGCTCGATGAACTGATCGCCCAAGCGCAGCAGGGCAACGACGACCTCGCCGCTGCGATGGCACGTGTGCAGGAGGCCGATGCGCAGCTGCGTATCGCCGGCGCACCGCTCTTGCCCACGGTCGATCTGGGCGCGACCGCCACCCGCGAGCGCTCGAGCGTGCCGCTCGGAGGCCTGGGGATATACAACGTCTTCAACCCCGTGCTCACCGCGAGCTACGAGTTGGACTTCTGGGGCAAGAACCGCGCGGCACGCGATTCAGCCAGGGCTGCCGCCGTTGCCAGCCGCTACGACCAGCAGACCGTCGCCCTCACCGTGGTCTCAAGCGTCGCGACAACGTATTTTCAAGCCTTGGAGCTGCGCGACCGGCTGCAGGTCGCACGGCAGAACCTGGAGAACGGCGACAAGATCTTGCGCGGGCTGACCTTCGAGCGGGATGTGGGGACGGCGACGGGCCTCGATGTCGCGCAGCAGGCGACGGTGGTCGCGCTGCTCTATGCTGCGATCCCGCCGCTCGAGCGACAATTCAAGCAGACGGTCTATGCGCTTGCGGTGCTGCTCGGCCGTACTCCCGAGTCCGTCGACGTGACCGACGGCACCTTGACCACGCTCAAAAGCCCGCCGGTGGTGTCGGGACTGCCCTCCAAGCTTCTTGCACGGCGCCCCGACATCGCCGCAGCCGAACAGCAGCTGATCGGCGCGAATGCCGACATCACCGTGGCCCGCGCCGAGCTCTTTCCCACGATCGAGCTGACGGCGAGCGGCGGTTATGAAAGCAGCGTGTTGTCCTCGCTCGTCAGTCCGGCGAATCGCGTCTACGCCCTCTCGGGCGGGCTGACGCAGCCGATCTTCCACGGCGGCGCGCTGCGCGGCGAGCTCGCCTACACGAAGGCGCGTTACACGGAGCTCGCCAGCACGTATCACAAGACGGTGCTGACCGCATTCAGCAACGTGGAGAGCGCGCTGGTGGCGGCGCGTCAGACGGCCGATCAAGAGGAACGTCAGGCGCAGGCAGTGGCGAGAGCCAAGCGCGCCTATGAGTTCGCCCAGATACAGATGTCCGCGGGCACCGTCAACATCCTGACCGTGCTCAACACGGAAAATGCGCTCTTCAGTGCGCAGGACACATTGGTTCAGGTGCAGTACTCGCGCTTGCAGGCGTTGGTGGATTTGTTCACCGCCCTCGGCGGTGGTTGGCATCAGGGGTAGGCCATGACAGTGCTTTCGCATTACGGCAAAGGCCGCACCTGGGTGATGATCGCGATCCTCGCGGTGGTCCTCCTCATCGTCGGCCGAGCAGTGCTGCACAAGCCCGCATCCGCCGCCACTCAGAAGTCCGTGCCGGCCGTCGCCGTCGACACCGCACAGTCCTTCCGGAACGACGTGCCCATCTTCCTGCAGGGATTGGGTACGGTGCAGGCTTTCTACACCGTGACAGTGACCGCCCGCGTCGACGGCGAGCTGCAACGCGTCGCCTTCACCGAAGGTCAGACCGTGCACAAGGGCGACCTTCTGGCGCAAATCGATCCGCGCCCGAACCAGGCCGCCTTCGATCAGGCGGTCGCCACCAAGAGCAAGGACGAAGCTCAGCTCGCCAATGCAAAACGCGACTTCGAGCGCTACACGAAGTTGCAGCCGCAGGATCTCGCCAGCAAACAGACGGTCGATACCCAGCGCGCTCTGGTCGATCAACTGGCCGCACAGCTCAAGGTGGATCAGGCCATTATCGACAATGCGCGTACGCAGCTCGAGTACACGCGGATCACTTCTCCGATCACCGGCCGCACCGGCATTCGCCTGGTCGACCCGGGCAACATCGTGCACGGCGCGAACTCGACCGGCATCGTCGTGGTGACCCAGGTGCAGCCCATCTCGGTGGTGTTCACCCTGCCCGAGGAGGAGCTCCG
>Ga0187887_10000870_pt1 | contig 27995 bp, 23 predicted proteins | sample June2016WEW_7_10_FD_132977 | JGI IMG/M metagenome (GOLD analysis project Ga0187887, IMG submission 132977) | Peatland microbial communities from SPRUCE experiment site at the Marcell Experimental Forest, Minnesota, USA - June2016WEW_7_10 | ecosystem: Environmental > Terrestrial > Soil >... | reverse complement strand
CGCACTGAACAGGGTTGCGCCGCCGGTCATCGTGGTTGCGACATGGGGATTGGTGCCGGTGCGAAGCAGTAGCTTCTTGCCCATCTCGCTGATCTTCACGTGGAAGGTATTGCTCGGGTTGAACACGTTGACCGCGCCGAGCAGGTACATGAGCCCGCCAAAGCCCATATTGGCAAAGAGGATTTTCGCGGCTTTTGAACCTTGCTGCCCAGCTTTGTGGATCTCCGAGGCCGCTACCGATTCGGGGTAGGGAAGGTCTGGGTCCTCAACCATCACGCGACGAAGCAAAGTCACGAACAGAATGCCGAGCGTGCCGCCGATGACCATCAGCGCGACCGACTTCCAATATTGATCTTTAGTTAATCCGGGCCACAGCCCGGCCATGACGAAGGCCGGAATTGTGAACACCGCGCCAGCCGCGACGGACTCGCCAATCGAGCCAACCGTTCGGGCAATATTTTCTTCCAGCAGAGAACCTTTCATCAGGCGGAGCAGAGCCATGCCGATCACGGCTGCCGGGTAAGTCGCGGCAATCGTCATGCCGGCTTTCAATCCCAAATAGGCATTGGCTGCTCCCAGAATGCCGGTCAGGACCAATCCGATCAGCACAGCTCGGAAGGTAAATTCCTTCATCTCCATCGTTTCCGGAACATAGGGACGATGCTTGCGCGGGGCTTCCCGATTTACCGTAGGAGTGCTCATGAGTTCCCTCGTGGGTCCAACAGAATGCACAAACGATTACAGTAGCAGATTACAGGAAACGAACGGCGCACCTTATCACGCCGAATGGGCGCTTTACAAGTGCAACTGCGCTCTACGACAATACATCCAATAGAATTACTGAGCCCCTTCGTTCGCATCGGACATCTCAATTTGAGTCGGTAGTTGTGAGGAGGTACACCGTGTCTCCCCTTGTGCGGCCGTCGTGGAGTCTCTTCTTCGAAGAATTCCACTGCCGGGGATGTGGCGCTGAGGACGCTTACCAGTCCCGCCCCCGGGGATTCTTTGAAAGCTATCTACTGCCAATCCTTTTTTTGCAACCCGTCCGCTGCGATCACTGTTATCTTCGCAGCTACATACCGCGCTCGGTTACGGCGCGTGAACGCACGCGGCCTCCGCGGAAGCAGCCGGAAAGTCAACCTGCTCCCGAAGTGCAGGCCGACAGCCGCATTGCTTAGGCAGTAGTACGCGGGTATACTGACCCCAAGTCGCCCGGTCGGGCACAATCGCCTTTCCGGGTGCGGGAGGCCGTCTTCAGCAGTACTGGGTTTCGAATACGGGCTGCCCAGCCCACGGCCGCGACCGCTCCGGTCGCAAGCTGGGCGAAGCGCGCTGCTGCCAGCCTCTTTTTTACGCTTTTTCCTGCCGATTGCCGTATCTGTGGTTTCCCGTTAATTCAAGTTTCGCGGCTTCCCGTTTGTGAGAATTGTGTGCGCGCGGTCCATCGGCTGGGCGGCTCGCTCTGCCGGTGCTGCGGAGAAGCTTGCGGTGCTGGATTCGGATCTCCGGCTGCTGCCGAGCCCGTGGAGTTTTGCTGCGGACTTTGTCAACGGGCGCATCCTCCGTTCGAGCGAGCGGTTGCCTATGGCAGTTATGACGGTGCCCTGCGTGACTTGATCCACCTGCTCAAGTTCCATCAGATTCGGCCCGCCGCACCGGTTTTGGGACACATGCTGGCCGATGTCATTACTGCTCTTGAGCCAGTCCTGCCCGCTGGTCAGATCACAGTGATTCCCGTGCCACTGCACGCAAAGAAGCAGGCGCAGCGCGGATTTAACCAGGCTGAAGTGATTGCCCGGGCAGCGCTGAAGGATCTTTCGCAAGGGGACGCCGGAAGGCCATTTGATGTCTCTTCCCGCGTTCTGGTGCGCTCGCGCGAAACTGGGAGCCAGATCGGCCTGACCCGCCACCAGCGTCGCCAGAACTTGCGCGGGGCTTTCGCCATCAAGGATGCAACGGCGATTAGCAATGCCACCGTCTTACTGGTTGATGACGTTTACACGACCGGCGCGACCGCATCGGAATGCGCACGCATCCTTTTGAAAGCGGGAGCGGCGCGTGTGTGGGTGGCGACCGTGGCTCGCACCATGAAGATTTTCAATTCCTCCGTCTTGCCGGAGGATTCTTACGAAGACGGTCACAACCAGGAAGAGGAAGCTGCAAGCCGCCTGACCATGGCGGCCCAAGGGTAAGGGATTATGTCGTTGCGCATGCACAATTTCGTGGGGAGCTACCGGCCGCCTCTGCCGCCGGGTATGCTTGCGGACGGCGTCCATCAGGAGTCGGACGCGAGCGCCCTGCATCAGCCGGTGCTGGTGCTGAACGCTTCCTACGAGCCGATCAACGTGTGCGCGGCCCGCCGTGCGATCATCCTGGTGCTCAAGGGCATTGCGATGACCGAAGAAGAGAACGGACATTTCCTGCACGCCGCGCGCGTTGCCATGCGACTGCCATCGGTGATCCGGTTGCTTGAGTACCGCCGCATCCCGCACCAGTCGCGTGCTCTGTCACGCAAAAACATTCTGCTGCGCGACCGCAATACTTGTCAATACTGCAGCACAACGCTGCCTTCGGGTGAATTGACGCTCGACCACGTGATTCCGCGCTCGCGCGGAGGGCTTTCCACATGGGAGAACCTGGTTGCGTGCTGCCATTTCTGCAATCGCCGCAAAGGCAACCAGCTTCCGCACGAAGTCAATATGCGCCCTCTGCGCGAACCCCGGTCATTCAATCTCCACACCTCGAGACACATCATGCGATTGATGGGGCACTCTGACGACAAGTGGAGGAAGTATCTGTTTTATTAAGGCCAAGTTGCAAGCTTCAGGGTTTCAAGGTTTCGAAAACCCAAGTCTCCTCGCTTTCTACCCGCGTTGGGCGCCCCCACTAAGCGTTAATTTCGTCGTTCAAACTCCCTGAGACCTGGCTCTACTGCGGCTTGGGCGGATCGGGAGGTTTCTGATCGGGCGGCTGCCCCGCGGTTGGGGGCTGGCCGCTGTCCGGCTTCTGCTCCGTGCCTTTTTTCACTTCCTGCCCCTCGAACGTAATCCGCGATTTCGAGCCGAAGCGCCTGTAATTGGTGTACTTGATGATCTCGCGGATTTTGACGTCGTTCATGCTGAAGTGCAGCGTGTCTTCCGCGCGCGTATAGGTGGGGAACCAGTAGGTCCCATCGACTTGTTCACGCCAGGTCGTAAATTTGGGGAAAAGATTCTCCTGTCCCTTTTTCTTCCGGATGTCGGGCACCGTCTTGCCGAACGTTTCGACGATCTGGTAATCGTGATCGTCCACCCAGATTCGTCCCTGGAAATAGCGTTTCTTGCCCACAATCTGTTTGGGAGCAACGTCGAACACATAGGTGTTCAGCTCATCCTGCTTCTGCTGGCCGACGTACAGGATGTCGTACTCGCCGATCTCATCGGAGGTCAGCACGAAAGGCAGCCGGTTTTCGATGTCGTCAATATCCTGCTCGGTCATCTGGATCCGCTGCAGCGTGTCCTGCGGAGCAAAGACTACGTTCTTCACACGATGACCCTTGTCGTCGAAGGAAACGTCGAATACCTGTTCGTACTTGCCGTCGATGGTGTCGCCGTCGAGCGTCATCACCTTGACATCCTGCCGGTACGTGTACTGGTCGCGCGCCTCTTTGAATTGTTTTTCCTTGGCGGAAAAGCGCTTGATGAGCTCTTCGGGAGTGATGCCCTTGGGCTGGGATTTGTCGAGCGGCCCTTCCTGGGCGCGCGCTGCTATTGGCGAAAGCACGCCAACGGACAGAATCATGAGAAGGAAGGACAGGACGGCGGATGAAGAAAAAAATGGGACCAGCCGGGCAGGTCGGACGGGAGAGTTCATATGGTCATTTTAGCGAAAAACGGCCCCGAAAAATTAACGGCAGCTCCCACCCCCGGAGCCGCCGTGCGTCAGCTCTTTCGAGGGGGGTGGAAGACTGCAGTTCTGCCTGCTTAAATAGATGCTTCACCCGACCAAAGGGTAGCTGCATTTACTATTCTTTACGAAAAGGGCCGCCCGCGCCCCAGTCCCGGTCACGGACCCGCCCTTATGTATCCTAGTTTTTCGGGGCTGGTTCCGTCTTCTTCTCGGATTCCTTAATCATTTCTTGGGTCTCGCGCTGCAGTTTCTCCTGCATGTCGTCCATGTACCTGGTCAGGGTCGGTGTCATTGCGTCCATCGCCTCGGCCGTGATGGCGGGCATGTCCCGCAATAACTTTTGTCCGGTTGGCGAAGAATAAAACGCAAGCAGGGAGTAAATGTCTCCCTTGGTGAAGTGTTTCTGATAGATCGGAATCATGGCCTGGAGCATTTCGTCCACGGGCATGCTCTTGTACGTATCCTCGATCTGCTTGCTGACTTGCTCTTCGTAGTTCTCGGGCAGCTTGTCCTTGTTCTTGAGGTACTGGTCGTGGATGAGCTTGCGCATCGTGACCGCCATAGAATCCATCATCTTGTTGATGGAGTCGCGCGAGTGCACAGTCTCGAAGTACGTTTGAATGTCTGCTCGCGACGCGGGGGTAGCATCGGCCTGCTGGGCCAGGCCGGGCAGGGTGATAGTGAGACACAAAATAGCGGCGGTTAGGAAAGGTCTCACGGCAGTCCTCCGTTGATCCCGGAAGGCTACCTTATTTTCTCAGTCCAAGCCAGAGATTTTGGTGGTGGGAACGCAGACTGAAAACTTTACGGGCTTTTAACATTGCTTTCACTTCATCATCATCTTAGCTATGCCCCACTCCACCAGCCCCGGCAATAACTGATAGAGCTTGATCACCGGAATCATCGTCCAGGGCACGATGACTTCGCGCTTTTTCTTTCGATAGCCGTCATAGGTAGCCCGCGCCACGCGTTCTGCCGTGATCCCCTGCACCGACTTTGGGCGGAAGTTGCTCTTTCGATCGGCCACCATATGTACCCCAAAGTCCGTGCGTACATATCCGGGGCAAACCGTCAGCACGTTGATGTTGTCACGTTTTAATTCCATCCGCGCGCCCGTTCCAATCGCATTCAACGCAAACTTTGTTGCCGAGTAGGCAGCACCAAAGGGCAGCGGAACGTGTCCGGCCACGCTGGAGACATTGATGATCGTTCCTCCGCCGGTCTTTCTCATGGCGGTCTGGCCCGTGCCGTTCTGGCCCGCTGCGTTCTGGCCTCCGGCGTTCTTCCGCATCGCGGGCACAACCGCCTGCAGACAACCGATTGCGCCGAAGAAATTGGTTTCAAACAGTTCGCGGCAGGCGGACATCTCCAGTTCGGTGACCGACTCGCGAATGCCGACCCCGGCATTATTCGCCCACACGTCCACGCGGCCGAAACGCTCGAGCGTCGCCGCCAGCGCGCGATCGATTTCTTCTCGTTTGCGCACATCGCAGGCGAGGGCCAGGGTTCGATCCGTGTGTCCCACCCGTTGTCGAGCCTCTTCGGCGCGGGCCGCATCCCGCGATAGCAGCACCACGCTCGCACCGCGATCGGCAAAGACCTTGGCGATGGCTTCCCCAATCCCCATGGAAGCCCCGGTTATGACGACCACCTTGCCATCCATTTCCATGGCGACTCTTGTATCGCCTGCGGTGCGACCAAGTCAATGTCTGGCGTAGAATCGAAAAGATCCGGTTGTCGACTGGACCGAAATTAATGGATCCGGCGGGTTTTGATCGTACAAACTTGAAACTTTTGAAACCTTGAAGCTTTGAAACCTTGAAACTTTAATCCAGTGAGCCTTCTCCCCATCTTTCCGCTCGATCTCGTCCTGCTTCCTGGAGTCCCGCTCCCGCTGCACATTTTCGAGCCGCGCTACAAGGAAATGATTGCCGAGTGCATTGAGCAAAAGAAGCAGTTCGGCATTGTGCGCGCCATGGAAGAAGGCGTTGCTCACATCGGCTGCACCGCCGAAATCGTCTCGATCGCGAAGAAATACGACGACGGCCGCATGGATATCCTGACGCGCGGAGTCGAACGCTTTGAGGTGATCGAAGTGCACGAGGAGCGGGCGTTCCTGCAGGCGGAAATTTCTCTGGTTCACGACGACCCCGAGTCCAGCAAGCCGGAAGCGCCGCTGGTCGCGCAAGCTGTGCGCCTGCATGCCGAGATCGCAAAGCTGGCCGGCGCCGATCTATCGGCTGACAAAAACTCTGCCAATCTTTCGTATCTCCTTGCCGGATCGCTTCCGCTCGATCTCGATTTCAAGCAGAACCTGCTTGCGACGTTGTCGGAATCAAAACGCCTCGAAGCGGTCGTTGGATACCTGGAAGCCGTGCTCCCCGGGCTGCGCCGCGCCGCCAAAGCGCGGTGGAACTAGTTCTCTGCCTTGCCCCATCTTGCAAGAAATTGTCATCCCGAGCGAAGCGAGGGATCTGTATTTCGCGGCGAACTTACCGACCGCATCGATTGCAGTTCCTCACTGATGCCGGACGGCTGAAAGCTCACCGCTGTTCGAGCGTATAATCCGCGTAAGGCATTATCCTTCGGGGGTTCCCACCATGAGCGTTGCCCACACATTGGGCGAATTGCGCGTCACTACCTTTTCTGAGGAGCGGCTGGGCTCGCGGTGCGTGAAAGACGAAATGCGCGACAACCTGATGGCCCGGCTGCGCCAGCAACCGGACAGTCCGGCCGAGGCGCCGATTTTTCCCGGCATCGTCGGCTATGAGGACACGGTCGTGCCGCAGATCATGAATGCGATTCTGTCGCGTCACAATTTCATTCTGCTCGGCCTGCGCGGACAAGCGAAGAGCCGCATTCTACGCGCGCTGACCACGCTGCTCGATCCCAAACTACCTTACATTGCGGGATGCGAAATTCACGATAACCCGTACGCGCCGATTTGCCGCCGCTGCCGCGATCTGGTTGCCAAAGAAAAAGACGCGACGCCGATTGCATGGCTCGATCGCGATCATCGCTATGTAGAAAAGCTGGCCACACCAGACGTCACCATCGCCGATCTGATCGGGGACATTGACCCGATCAAGGCTGCGCGAGGAGGGCACGAACTTTCAAGCGAATTCACGGTGCATTACGGCCTGCTGCCGCGCGCGAATCGCGGAATTTTTGCCATCAACGAACTGCCTGATCTCGCCGGAAAAATTCAAGTCGGACTGTTTAACATCATGCAGGAAGGCGACGTACAGATTAAAGGGTATCCGATCCGCCTGCCGCTCGACCTTGCGATTGTCTTCAGCGCGAATCCCGAGGATTACACGGCCCGCGGCAAGATCATCACTCCGCTGAAAGACCGCATTGGAAGCGAGATTCGCACGCATTATCCCGCGACGGTCGACGAAGGAATTGCCATCACCGCCCAGGAAGCGTGGATCGACCGCAATCGTGGCCGCGAAAGTGGCAGCGGTTCGCGGCTGCATATTCCAAACTATATCCACGAAGTCATCGAGCGCATTGCCTTCGTCGCCCGCGAAGACAAGAAGATCGACAAGCGTTCGGGTGTCAGCCAGCGCCTGCCGATCTCGGCTATGGAAAATGTGGTTTCGAACGCCGAGCGGCGCGCGCTCACACACAAGGAGAGCGTCGTCGTTCCGCGCATCAGCGACATCTATGCGGCGCTGCCCGCAATCACCGGCAAGCTCGAACTCGAGTACGAAGGCGAGATGAAGGGCGCAGATCATGTGAGCCGCGAGTTGATCCGAACCGCAATCGCCAAGGCTTATGACACGCACCTCCACGGTGTGAATATGAATCAGATCGTGCAGTGGTTTGATCTGGGTGGAGAAATTCAGCTCAGCGACAACGCCGGAGCCGAGGAAGTGTTGTCGGGTCTGCGGCAAATCCAGGGACTGATGGAAAAGCTGAGCAAGCTGAATGTGGGACCGAAAGACAGCGCAGAGGTGCAGGTTTCGGCGGCAGAGTTTGTTCTAGAAGGCTTGCACGCGCACAAGAAGATCGGCCGCAATGAAGAGCGAATCTTCTCCGCAGGAGAAAAACAGCCGAAAGCGCCCGAGAAACTGGCGTTCGACCGGGAAGAGCCCGGCTTTGGAAGGAAAAGGAGCTTTAACTGAGTTCTCAGCCTTCAGCCGTCAGGAAAAGCCTAGCGCACTCGCTTGAAGGGTGAATCCGCAGTCGCAGTGAAAAGTACTGCGAATTTCGAACCGACAGGGTGTAACTGAGGGCTGACGGCTGAAAGCTGTTTTTATGAAACGCATCCGCTATTCCAAATACGTCGCCGATCCTGCCAGCGAGATGAGCATGGAGGACGTGCTCAGCGCGCTCTCGGATTACCTGCTGCAGAGCGGATTCAACGACAACTTCTGGTACGAGATGCAGGACGGTGAACAAACGCTTGACGACCTGCGACGCGCGCTTGAGCAGGCGCTGCTCGACGGCGAGATGTTCGACGAGGAGATGCGCGAGCGGTTGCAAGAGATGTCGATGAACGGCGAACTCGAAGAGCTGATTGAGAAGCTGATCGAGCGCATGCAGCAGGAAGATTACATCTCGATTGATCGTCCTTGGGAAGCCCAGCCACACGATCCCGCGAAGCAATCGAGCATTGGAGGCCAGGTCGGCGAAGGGCAGCAGGCGAAGTTCGAGATCACTGACAAGAGCCTCGATTTCCTCGGATTCAAAGCGCTGCGTGATCTGCTTGGCTCGCTTGGCAAGTCGAGCTTTGGACGCCACGACACGCGCGACATGGCGACCGGCATCGAAGCGAGCGGCGCGTCGAAACCCTATGAATTCGGCGACACGCTCAACCTCGACATCACCGCGACGCTTTCCTCCGCCATTCAGCGCGAAGGACTCGACTTGCCGTTGAACATCGAATACAGCGACCTGCAAGTGCATCAGTGCGAATACCAGTCGTCGTGCGCCACGGTGCTGATGCTCGACTGTTCGCACTCCATGATCCTGTACGGCGAAGACCGCTTTACGCCGGCGAAAAAAGTAGCCATGGCGCTCTCGCAACTGATTCGTACGCAGTATCCCGGCGATTCGCTCTCGCTCGTGCTCTTCCACGATTCCGCCGAAGAAGTTCCGCTCTCGCAACTGGCGCGGGTCAAAGTCGGTCCTTATTACACCAACACGCGCGAAGGCCTGCGCATGGCGCAGCGCATCCTCCAGCGCCAAAGCAAAGATATGAAGCAAATCGTCATGATCACCGACGGCAAGCCCTCTGCGCTGACGCTCGAAGACGGCCGCATCTACAAGAACGCCTTCGGACTGGATCCATTGGTGGTCAGCGAGACGCTCGAAGAAGTATCGAAGTGCAAGCGCGCCGGAGTCCTGATCAACACATTTATGTTGGCATCCGATTACGGGCTGGTGCAGTTCGTCCAAAAAGTGACTCAGATGTGCCGCGGGAAGGCCTACTTCACGACTCCTTACACGCTCGGGCAGTATCTGCTGATGGATTACATGTCGCGGAAGACCAAGACTATCCACTGACAAGGTCAGAGGTCAGATTGCAGAGGTAAAACCTCAGGCCTCAGGTCTCCGGAAAATCAAAAAGGCCCATGTCCATTTTCCCGTCATCCAAAGCAAGAAAAGAAGCGAAGAGCTTTCGCCCTCCGCTTCTCAAACACCTACCTTGCAAGAGACTACTTCTGCGTGAACGGCAATCCCGGCAACGTCTCCGTGTGCTCAATTTGAACAGCGTTCAGTTGGGTTGGATCCAGTCCAAGCGCCTTGATGATCGTGGGAGCGATCTGGCGGGTTTCTACCTGATCGTTGAATGTTGATGCTTTGTATTTGGGGTTCGAAACCACCAGCATTACGTTGCGGTCGTCGTAGGCAAAGCCTCCATGCTCGGCGACTTTGCTGGTGCCTCCGGTATAGATCACGCCAACGTTCGGGGCCACGATGATATCCGGAGTGCGGGAATCGGTCAGAGGATCATTGAATTGCAGAGTGAGCGATTGGCCGGCGAAGATTTCTCCCTGGCCAAACAGGTTTTCATTCGCCGCGAGAATCGCCACATCGGCCACTGTCTGGCTTTGATCGGTCAGCCAGAGCATGGAGATGTCATCCTCGTCGGCTTGCGCGACTGGCAAGCCTGGGCCAACGCCGGCCGGCGAAAGAATCTGCGAGGGCGGCTCATCGGTCGGCACATCTCCGGGGATGCGAAGCACGCGGTTGGGATCGATCGGCGACTGCCCGTGCTTCGCTGAGACGATGATCAGCGTCGAATCGAACAGACCTTGCTTCTTCAGTTCGGAGACCATTTGGCCGACCGCAGTGTCGACATACTGGATTTCAGCGAGCAGGGAATCGCTGGGCGTTCCCAACGCGTCGGTGTAGCCGCCCGTCAGGCCGAGCGATTTTTCGACCAGCTTCTGGCCGACGCTGACCGACTGGAAGTTCATGCCGAACACGCTTGGAACCGGCGCTGTGCCGCTGCCGTCGTGCGTTTTGCCGTCGATCCAGTTGAGGACGGCCTGTACTTTGTATTGGTCGTAGCAGCGAATGTTCTGGAAGCTGTCGGTCCATGCGTTTGAGGATTTTGCTGCGCCGGGATCGGGCAACGGATCGCAACCCTGCACGCTGGGGATCGGAACCGGAATCGAGTTGATCTCCGGCGACCAGAGATCGTCGACGCCATCGCCGCTCGGGCCGTTGGTGAAGTCGTAGGACGGATGCTTGTCGGACCATGCCGTGTAGCCTCCGTTATTTTTCACGACGTTGAAGATCGTGTTCACGCGCAGATAGTTGTGCGGATACACGGGTGCGCAATTGTTCTTCGGATCGCGGGGCAGGTAGTCGGGATTGATTCCGTTGATTCCCGAGCTGCCGTCCGGCTTGCCCGAGTCGAGCTTCAGGTAGTTGTAGTCAATCTCTTCGTCGAAGCCGACCTGCGTGCCGATAACGCTGGGGCAGAGCTTGGGGCCTCCCACGATGCCATAGGGAGTGGTCTTGGCGGGCGGCGAGAGCGCGCGATCGTAGCTGACGTCATAGAAAACTCCCGCCGAACGCGGCGTCGCGCCCGTGATCTGAGCGACCAGGCCGGGGAAGGAGTCGGAAGGCTTGGAGGTCAACGCCTGGAGATAATGCACTCCGGTGGACGAGAGCGAAGCCAGATGCGGGCAGTAGGTTTCATTGCCGCTTTCGGGAACGCCTTTGACGCAGTTGTCGAAGTCGAGGGAGTGCATGCCGTCAACGCTGATGAGCAGCACGTGCTGGATAGGGCCTTTGCCCTGTGCGAATGACAGCGAAGCTGCGAGCGAAATTGCAAGCAGCGCTACGCCGACACGAAGTCCGTGTTTCAAGTTCATGGGATAATCCTCCTGAGGGATAGTGAGGCAGAGCTCTTTAGGGAATAGCAGAGGAGGATGAACGGCAGATCACAACAGTGTTATGGGCAGGTTAAAGACGCATGAACCGCCTTGCCGCCCCGAAACCGGCTGCCGGACATTAAGCCCTTCCGACAAAGCACCGCAAGACATGTCCGCTGGTACCGTTCCTAATAATGAGGCGGCCCTCTGGTTCGTTGTAAAATCGCAGAAGGTGCTCAGTTTCGGGGAGACTCCATGAAACGACTTGCTGCTTTAGCCCTGCTGGCCATTCTGTGCGTTGCGCCCGTCGCACAGGCCCGAACGCGGAACATGACTCCCGCAGAACAGGCGCGAGACTCGCGCAAGCAAGCGAAGAAGCAGGCCAAGATGTTGAAAAAGGCCAACAAGCGGCAGGCCAAGGCCGAAAAGAAAGCCTTGAAGGCGCAGCGGAAACAAAACAAAAAGGCGAACCGGGATCTTCAGACGCGGCGCAGGCACTAACCGCGGGAGCTCGATCGTTACCCCGAAAAACTCTAGGCATTCGCCAGAATCGCAACCGGGCGAGCCTTGACCAGCGTTGCATCCGCTGTTACCAAGGTGAGATCGTAGACCCGCGCCGTGGCGACGAGAAAGCGATCTGCGGGATCGCGATGTGGAAGTTCCACCCGCGCTGTTTCCTGGGCGATCGCATAATTCACATCGGCTTCTCTCATCGGCAGCGCATCCAGTGTGTTTGTAATCCAAGATTGCGGACTTGGGCGCAGAATCAGCCTTTGCTTCTGGCAGAGTATGAGTACTTCCCAAAGCGAAATCGGGGAAAGCCACAACTCGTTTGCTGGATCCTCAAGCGCGTCTAGTACGCGCGCGCAAAGATGTTCACGATCAAGCGCGCTCCACACCCAGATGTGTGTATCGAGCAGGAGTCTCATCAGCGCAGGACTTCCCAATCATCTGCTAGGGCGGCTGGGGAGACAATATCGCCGATGATCTTTCCGGTGGAAGCGAGCGAGCCCACCCATTGCTTAGCTCTCTGACGAGCTGGGACTGGGACGACCTCGGCCATTGGTTCCCCGAAGCGCGTAACCAAGACCGGTTTTCCCGATTTGCGCACCTTCTCAATCACCGCCAGACAGGTAGCCTTGAACTTGGATATAGCAATTTCTTCCATAGCTTTATGTTACCATGGTCCAAGACCATGGTCAATCATGAACTGACTCAAATTTCAAGTTTATGCAGTGCTAACTTCCGCAGACTGATTTTCCCACTTCCGAACTGCTTTCTCGATTCATCACATTTCTTCCGTGACGAAGCTCATATACGACGGGCTCCCGTAGCGCTAGGCTGATTCCACTCCCAAGGCTCTCCCAGCCCCGTTCCCTCCCGGAAAAGAGATGTGAAATGCGTGTGTTGCGACGTTTGTTGCCAGCCGCGCTTGCGTGCTTGGTCTGCTGCGCTTCGGTTTCTTGCCTTTCGATGTGTGCGGCTGCCCAATCGAACGAAGTAGTCGCCGAGCGCGTTCTTGGGCCGCAATGGAAGCGGATCTCCCGGCGCGCTGGAATCATATTCGCGGGAACGGTGATGAGCGCGCCGCAGACCGTGTCGCGGCCCGTGCTGCAGAACGTGCCACAGGCGGTGGCCAATCCCATGAAGACGGATCGCGCGGTTGCTGCCGTCGAATTGAAGTTTCGTGTTGATCGCTCGATTACCGGCGCCAAAAAGGGACAGTTTCTTACCATTCATGAGTGGGCGGGCGCGCAGTCGCGCCATCGTCCGATGCGTCCCGGCCAACACCTCTTGCTCTTCTTATATCCGCCCAGCCGGTTGGGCCTGACTAGCCCGGTCGGCGGATCGCTGGGCCAGATTGAGCTCGACCCAAGCGGAGAGAACGTTGCGCCTGTGTTTGCGGCAAAGTCGCGAGTCCCGGTCGCGCAACTTGAGAGTGCCATTCGCGCCGCCCGTGGAGAGTAACAAATGCGACGGCAAATTCTGCTCACAGCCGCTCTTCTGTTATTCATTTCGATCCCGGTTTATGCGGGCGGGCCGGCGTTCGTAGCCGGGTCTGGGTACAATCCCGGAGTCGAAGGACAGCCTTTGTTGTGGGCGAATGCGTCGGTCGAATACTTCACCGATCAGGGCGACCTTAGCCCGATTCTGACGAACGCCCAGGCCAATGCTTTTGTGGTCACTGCAATCACTCCCTGGACCAGTGCGCCGGGAGTCGGCTTGACAGTGACATGGGAAGGCGAACTTGCCGAAGATGTGAATGGCAGCAACATTCAGGCGACCATTGGCGGAGTGATCACTGCGCCCGCTGACATCACATCATCGGCGACCAGCACCCCGCTTGGAATTGTCTATGATTACGACGGCACTGTTACCGACGCGGTACTGGGCGAGGGCGCGGGAGATCTTGAGGATTGCTTCACCAACGCCGTGTATGGCGGACCCGATAATTTCGCCGCCAGTGGGAATATCGTGCACGCGCTGGTGATCATCAACGGCGTGTGCGCGGCGACCAGCGCGCAGTTGCCCGATGTGCAATACCGGCTAGTGCGCGTGCTGGCACGCTGTTTTGGCCAGGGATGGTCGCAGGCCGACTTGAATGTGCAAACCGGTAACCCTCCTCCAACGGCAGCAGACTATGCGGGATTTCCCGTGATGCACTTCATGGATCCAATCAGTTGCGTGCCCATCAGCGTGTGTTATCCGAATGCGGCAGTTCCCAAAATGGACGACATCACTGCGCTGGCGCGACTGTATCCCGCCACCGGGGGCAATCCGCAGCTCGCCGGCAGGGTCTGGGGCAAACTTTATTTCACGGATTCCTCGGGCAATGCCACGCAGCCTATGCAGGGCATTAATGTGGTGGCGCGGCTGATGGTATCGAACCAGCCATCGCGGCAATATGTTGTCACGTCGGTCTCGGGATTCGAGTTCGTAGGCAATGCCGGCAACATTGTCACTGGATATGTCGATGCCAACGGTCTTCGATTTGACCGATTCGGCTCGAACGATACGTCGCTCGAAGGCTTCTTCGATCTGGGCGAGTTGACAGTCCCAACGGGACAAACCATCGCCGAGTATCAGGTGAGCGTGGAAGCTATCGATCCAAACTGGTCGTGGGGAGTCGAACCGTATGGGCCGACACAGGTGGCTCCCTCGGGGTCGTTCGCGCCGGTCGTGGTGACGGTGGCGGCGGGGTCGAACGCCGAGCGCGACATTCTCATGCTTGGCAGCGAAATCGCACAGGTGCATCCCGGTACTGGTTCGACGTACATGAATCCTGCTGCGCTTCCGCAGGGCGGCGGATGGGGTTCGTGGATTTCCGGCTATGGGTCAACCGACTGGTTTGAGTTCGCCGCGCAGGCCAATCGCACCGCTTCGATTGCGGCGACAGCGCTGGACGAAAATGGAAATCCGACGGAATCGAAGCTGCTGCCCATTCTCGGCGTCTGGGAATTAAGCGACGACACTGGAAATCCCGCGCCGGCAGCAACGCCCTCGGCGTTCAACTCGATGACGTTCGGCATGAGCCGCCTCGACGTGCAGTTCAGTTCCACGGAAAGTTATCGACTGGGAGTGGCCGATTACCGTGGTGACGGGCGTCCGGATTATTCGTACCAGGCAAGCGTTCTTTATTCGGACACGGTGACGCCCGCGCGCCTGAGCCTGGCCGGAGGCGTGACTACTCTTGTCGGTATCGGTTTCAAGCCGGCCCTGCAGGTGAGTGCCGACGGAATTAGCGGTGGTGTTCTTTCGCAGTCCGCCACGCAAATGCAGGTAATTCTGCCCAGTACGCCGCACGATGGCCTTGCGACGATTCAAGTCACCGATCCAGCCACGGGCTCATTTTCCCAGATGATCGGAGCGCTCACCTATGGCGCGGCGGCCACGGATGAATTGCTTCTATTGCAAGGGGCCGAGCCGTCGACGCCCATCGGAGCGCAGGCCGCCAATCTACTTCGCGTGCGGGCGGTCGCGTCTGATGGGGTGACGCCGGTGAACGGCGCGACTATTGCTTGGAGCGCGACCAATGCCACGCAAATCTCGGCGTGCAGCGAGGGATCTTCCTGTTCGGCGCTTACCGACGAGGCCGGAGAAGCCTCGACCTGGGTGACGCCGACGGCGTTGGGACAGAGCACGATCGTGGCGGCACTGGCTCCAGCATCGTATTCGCCTCCGCAAATGCAGCAGATGACTCTAGTGGCAACCGCGTCCACGCTCGACCTGGCCGCCATCACGCCGAAGCGCTGGATCGCGCAGGGGGCGACGATAAATGTTCCGCTGACCGTGGAAGCGCTCAACATGGGAGCGCCCAAACCCAACGTCACGGTCAGTTACACGATCACGCAAGGCAGCGCGTCCCTCAGTGCGGCAACGGCAACCACGAATTCTTCAGGACTGGCGACTGTCACGGCGCAGCTTACAAACTTGGCGGCCACGGTGCAGGTAAACTCGTGCGTTACTCCGGCAAACAATCCGTGCCAGACATTCACGCTGTCCGCGACGCCATCTTCCATGTGGGCACTCGAGACTGTGGACGGATCGCAGCAGGTAGTACCGAATGGCCAGTCGTTTCAGCCGCTGGTCATGCGCGTAACGGACGGCTCGGCGGCTGATAATCCGGTGCAGGGAGTGACGGTAACGTTTGTGACCACGCTCGAACGCAATCCGCAGGGCGCCGGAGGAGGGCCGGGGCCGGGAGGCGACGCGGCTCGGGCAGAAGATGGGATGCCGATCATCCTTGGGACATCGCAGGCGCAGGTTGTGACCGATGCGAATGGACTAGCTTCGATCACTCCGACGGTCGGGAGCCAGGGGCCCTGCGATTTGTTTCTCGCGGTAACGGCCGGTGCTGCGATGGCGCAGTTTGAACTGGAGAGCGTGGATGGGACGACGATCAGTCCGCAGCAGCCGGAGCATCACAACAACAGAGGAGGATCGCGGAACGCACCACACGCGGGGTCCGGAACGGTTGTGCTTCAGGATGCGGCGCCGGAGTTTTTTTCTGTGGCACAGGCCATGCCGGCGGCGGACAATCCTCGGACCGATTGTTCCCATGCGAGCCAGAGCGACGCCGTGAACAATGCTGACATGGCAAGTCAAGCATGTGCGCCCCCGGATCTGCCTGATGCAGAAGTGGCGCGACCTCCGACTGAACAACCCGTGGAAATGCCGGGAAAGACCAAGGCGAGCGATCCGATCGCCCCGGCGATGCCAATAGATCGGGATGTGCCAGTCAATGATTCGTCGGCCAGTAATCTGCTAGCCGACAAAAGGAGCTGCCGTTTCGCGCAAGCGGATTGAGGGCTACTTTCTTGCCCACTGATCCACCCAGTCAGTCACCGTCTTCCACCAGAGCTGCGCATTCTGCGGCTTCAGCACCCAGTGCCCTTCGTCGGGGAAATAAAGCATCTTCGACGGCACGCCCATCGTTTGGAGCGTGGTGAAAAGCTGGAAGCCTTCGCTCACGTCGAGCCGGTAATCGAGCTGTCCGTGCACGACCAGCGTAGGCGTCTTAAAATTCTTCGCCGAGTTGCTCGGAGACCATTTCTCGTACATCTCCCGGTTCGTATACGGAGCGCCCTTGAACTCCCACTGGTTGAACCAGAGTTCTTCCGTCGTGCCCCAGGCCGAAACGGTGTTGAACATGCCGTCGTGCGAAACGATGCACTTGAAGCGGTTGTTGTGGCCGAGCACCCAGTTGGCCATGTATCCGCCATAGCTGGCGCCCAGCGCGCATTCACGGTCTTTGTCAATGAACGAATACGTCTTCTCGGCGTAGTCGAGACCCGTTATCAAATCTTCAAACGGAGCGCCGCCCCAGTCGCCATTGATCGCGTCAACGAACTTCTGCCCGTAGCCGGTCGAGCCATGGAAGTTGATCATGATCGACACGTATCCATTGGCTGAGAACAGCTCCGGGTTCCAGCGATAGGACCAGTCATCTCCCCATGCGCCTTCGGGGCCGCCATGAATGAGGAACTTCACAGGATATTTTTTCGCGGCATCGAAATTCGGCGGCTTGACTAGAAAACCCTGCACGCGGTCGCCGTGCGCGCCTTGGAACCAGAAGAAGTCGAGCGGCGACATTTCGATCTGGGAAAGAACTTCGTCGTTGAGGTGAGTCAGGGGCGACGCTACGGGCAGGCGGCAATCGGGAGTTTCGCTCGGGGCGACATAGCCGGGCGGGTTGAAGTTGTCGGCTGGGCAGTTCTTGCTGGTACGCAAGGCCGTCGCCGCGGAGTAGATCTCGCCGGGACTGGCGATCGACATGCGCGTGAAAACGATGGCCTTTCCGCCGTCAATCACCGTCATGTCATCGTTGAATCCGGAGACGATTTTGACGATTCCGGCTGTGCCTTCCAGGGCCGCCCGGTAGATGGGGGACTCGCCTTCATTTTCGGATCCAAAATACATCATCTTCGAACTTGGATCCCAGGCAATTGCACCGACCCAGTTCTCAAAATTCTTCGTCAGTTCGCGCTTGTGACCGGTCGCGCGGTCATAGAGCATCAGGCGGAAGCGGTCGCTCTCGTATCCCGGACGCGTTTGCGCGCGGTAGGCGATGTATTTGCCATCGGGAGAATAAAGAGGAGTCGAATCGCTGGCCGGATTGTCGGATGTGATGTTCTTTGTCTTGTCGAGTACATGTGCCGGTGAGGCGTCCCACGGAAAATTTACCGGGACGAGCCACAGATCGTTGTTGGTCGATGTGGCCTCGACCGGATCGTGATTCGAGGTGTAGCAAAGCTCCTGCCCATCGGGAGAGAAGGCATAGTTGTCCTGGCCGCCCAGCGAGAACACCGGCGCATCGTAGTCGCCGGGCGTAAGGTCGCGCCACCCGGCCTCCTCGAAGGAAAAGGCTTTCGTCGGTGGGAGCGTGTCGGAAAGAATCGGATTGACGAAAATATGAGTTCGACGGCCCTCTTTATAGGCATTCCAATGTCGGTAGAGCAGTCGGTCGAAAATCTGCGCTTTGACCTTCGAATCGCGTGCCCCATACAACTTGTCCCCGTTGCAGTTATCCACTTCCTTTGGAGTGCCAGTGCACTCGGGATATACATCCGAGGTGAAGAGAATGTTCTTACCATCCGGCGACCACAGTTCGCCACCAGCCTCGGTAGGGATTAAAGTCAGAGGCCATGCGCCGGTCACGGTTCCGCTGGATCCATCAAACGCCGCCACCCAGACCTGCGATCCGTGCTCTTTGGTGGACAGAAACGCAAACCGCTTCCCATCCGGCGCCCAGCGCGGACGGTCGCCATCCTGATCGGGAATGAGCACGCGTTCCGGTCCTCCGGCCAGCGGGACGATCCAGATGTGCGACGTCTTCTTGTTCGCCGCCAGATCCACATCGACCGCGCTGAAGAGCACCCACTTGCCATCCGGAGAAGGCACCGGTTCACCGACGCGCTTCAGCTTCATCATGTCTTCGAAGGTGAAGGGATGTTTGGCTTGAGAAAAAGCGGGCAGAACGAAGGTGGCCAGAGTGAACAAGAAAACGAGACAGAACGAACGGCGCATAAATGCCTCCGCGAACAGGAGAGTTTAGCACTGAGGTCAGAGGTTAGAGGTCAGATTGCAGAGGTAAGAACCCTCAGCGCCAATGAAACCTTAAGGCCGTTAAACCTTCAGTCTGGATCCCCACCTGCTCACGGCTAGTCTCCCAATTCTTCCAGCATCGCAGTCATTTCGGACTGGGCATGAGTGTTGCCAGTGCGGCGCGCGGATGAGACTCCATCGACCAGCATGCGTTTGGCTTCATCAGTGCGGCCGGCGCTGGCCAGGGTCTGCGCAGACATGAAATACGCGGGAGTGTAGTCCGGATTTTTCTCAATCAACATCTTGAATTCCGTCAGCGCACGCTCGACGTCGCCAGCCTTCGAATACTCCATGGCGAGGCCGTAGCGCGCGAACGCGTCTGCAGGATTGCCAGCGAGAATTTCGGTCAACATCGCAATACGATTCATAAAGAAGCTCTCAGTTCTCAGCTGTCAGCTCTCAGTTGTTTCGGACGCGGAAAACTCTCCCTGCAAGCTAACGGCTGAAGGCTGAAGACTCTTATTACATTCATATCATGGCTGTGGGGTTAAAATTGGGTTTCTCGAGGACAATCAGTTTGGCGTGCCCCTTTTTCGTGCCACGCGAAATCTTGAATGATGGCTCCTGGCCGCATCCTTCGCGCCTACCGTTGGGTGCAGGATGGCGCGGGACCTGTTGCGCCCAGCGACAGGAAGAGGCGAGCGACCTTGCGATTGATGCCCTCTATGTTCGCGACTTCTGCAATTTGGGCTATGCCAAAGAATGTCCTCATTTTCCCCACAACCGGGACTGGGATGCAGTCCGTTTTTCCATCGCCAGTTCGAGCGACGATCAACTCACACTTTGCTATACGTGCGAGTTGGATTACGTGCCCGTGGAGCATGGGACATTGATCTACGATCTGGCGGGCAATGTCTGGCGTGTTGAGGCGCGCGACCAGCGCGTGCGGCGGCTGGCCGATAGCTATGTACGTGCCTACAGGAGCCGCCAAGCAAGTCTAATCTGAGTTTGCGATCGATATCTCAATGAACAACAATGACAAATTGAGCTTAGTTCCACGGCCCGTAAGCGATTCGGTTTCGGAAATGGCCGAAATTGTACTCCCCAATGACGCCAACCCCTTGAACGCGCTTCTCGGCGGACGTCTGATGCATTGGATCGACTTGGCTGGCGCCATGGCCGCGCATCGCCATTCACGACAGTGGGTCGTCACTGCTTCCATCGACCATTTGGATTTTCTGGTGCCGGTGCGGGTCGGCGATCTCATCATCCTGCGCTCGTCCGTCAATCGCGCCTTCCGTACTTCCATGGAAGTTGGCGTGAAAGTGTGGGTGGAAAATTATCGCTCTGACGAAAGGCGGCACGTGAGCTCGGCATACCTGACGTTCGTGGCCATCGATGCGGCCGGAAATCGGATGCCCGTGCCACCGGTCGTTCCGGAAACACAGGATGAAAAACGGCGGTACGAGGGCGCAGCGCGTCGTCGCGAGACTCGCCGCATCGAGTCGGAGAGCCGGAGACAGCATCGGGGCTGACCGAGAGGGCGAGAGTGAAGGCGGAAAGATCGAATCCGGGAGCGTTAGGGGTCATCCAACCAAGCGCATCACTCCCAAGGGCGATTTAGAGCCCTGACGCCGCGAGCTGTAGCATGACGAGTGAGAGTTGAGATTTTACTTATGGACAGCGCGCTTCTGATTCATCGTCTGCACTTCGCGTTTACCGCGACGTTCCACTATCTATTCCCGCAACTCACGATGGGGCTTGCGCTGCTGATCGTTATTCTCAAAACGATCGCTTTGCGGCGCGACGATCCCGTTTACCACCAGGCGGCGCGGTTCTGGGGCAAGATTTTCGGCATCAATTTTGTTCTGGGCGTGGTGACCGGTATTCCCATGGAATTTCAGTTCGGCACCAACTGGGCGGTCTTTTCGCGATTTGCGGGCGGCGTGATTGGCCAGACGCTTGCCATGGAGGGAATGTTCGCCTTCTTCCTCGAATCCGCGTTCCTGGGATTATTTCTTTACGGAGAAAAGCGACTGAGTCCGAAGATGCACTGGCTCTCCGCAGTCGCGGTGTTTCTGGGGTCGTGGCTGTCTGGCTACTTCATCATTGCCACGGATGCTTTTATGCAATACCCGGTTGGCTATTACAAGGCCGCCGACGGCAGCTTGCAACTGGCCAGCTTCTGGGATTTCGTCCTCAACCGCTGGGCCCTGTGGCAATACGCGCACAACATGAGCGGAGCGGCGATTACCGGATCGTTCATCATGACCGCCATTGGCGCTTTTTATCTGCTCTCGGGCAAATGGACGGAGTATGGCCGCATTTTCGTCAAGACCGGAGTGATCGCGGGCTGCATCTTCAGCATCCTGCAAATATTTCCCACGGGCGACCGGCAGGGGAAAATGGTCTCCGACTATCAGCCTGTTACGCTGGCCGCAATGGAAGGACTGTTTCAGGGACAGACGGCTGCGCCGCTCGTGCTGATGGGGCAACCGAACGAACAACAAGGTAAGATCGACAACCCGCTAGAAGTGCCGGGGATGCTGAGCATGCTGACCTATCGGCGCTGGAGCGCGCAAGTTCGCGGCCTCGACGCGTTCCCTAAACAAGATTGGCCGGGGAATATTCCATTGCTCTATTACAGCTACCACATCATGGTCGGCCTCGGGACGTTCTTTATCGCGGTGATGGTGGTTGCGCTCTCGCTGCTGTGGCGCGGCAAAATATTTTCTGCACGCTGGATGTTGTGGATCCTCATGTTGTCGGCGCCCTTTCCCTACATCGCAAACACCGCCGGTTGGATGACCGCCGAACTTGGTCGCCAGCCCTGGCTGGTCTATGGACTGATGCGCACCGAGGACGGTTACTCCAAAGCAGTCTCGGCCGGCAACGGCATGTTTACGCTGCTGGGATTCATGGGCATGTACATGGTGCTCGGCATTCTCGGGTTGTTTCTCATCCGCCGGGAAATTGAACATGGGCCCGGCGGCCTTGAAACCACGTCAATTCTCACCGCGACGGAGGCACGATAACAATGGGCAGCCTTTGGTTCTGGATTGTCGCTGTGATGGTGACCGCATACGTCGTGCTCGATGGCTTCGACCTCGGGGCCGGCGTGATCTACCTGCTCGCGGCCAAAACGGATGGAGAGAAGCGCCGGGTGCTGCGTGCCATCGGTCCTGTCTGGGATGGCAATGAAGTGTGGCTGCTCGCGGCCGGCGGCACGCTTTACTTTGCGTTCCCCCAACTGTATGCGTCGAGCTTCAGCGGGTTCTACCTGCCCCTGAATATGGTCCTATGGCTGCTCATGTTTCGCGCCATTGGGATCGAGTTTCGCGCCCATATCGACAATTCGGTGTGGCAGGAATTTTTTGACGTTCTGTTTTCTGTCGCCAGCATTCTGCTCTGCATATTTTTTGGCGCCGCTCTCGGCAATGTGGTGCGGGGAGTGCCGCTCGATGCGACTGGCTACTTTTTCGAACCGCTCTGGACCAACTTCCGGCTCGGGCCGCAGACTGGAATTCTTGACTGGTACACGGTGCTCATCGGAGTGATGGCGCTGGTGACGCTAGCCGCGCACGGTTCGCACTACGTCGGCCTCAAAACTGACGAAGACCTCGGACGCCGTGCCCGCGGATTCGCATTGCTGTGCTGGCCGGTGCAGTTTTTTCTGACCTGCGTGACGCTCCTCGCGACCTATTTCATCCGCCCCGATATTATGACGAACTATGCCAACCATCGGATCGGCGTGCTGGTTCCGATCGTCGTCTTTTCTACTCTTGGCGTGATGCTCTGGGCGACTCCCAAGGGCAAGGAGAAGATTGCATTTATCGCATCGAGCTTGTACATCGTGGGGATGCTGGTCGGCGCCGCATTTGCGCTTTATCCAGTGGTGCTGCCGGCGCGCGATCATCAATACGATCTGACGATCCAGAACACCAGTGCGGGCGCGCATGGCCTGAGTGTGGGACTGATCTGGTGGTCGCTCGCGGCCGTGCTGGCCCTCGGATACTTTGCGTTCGTCTACCGTATGTTCCGCGGTAAGGTGCAGGCGGGGGAAGGGCACTACTAGCGATTGCAGAGGTCAGAGGTCAGATTGCAGAGGTGAAAGCCAATAGCGCCAAAATTTGATCTTGAATCGGAGGGTTTATCCTCTGCAATCTGACCTCTAACCTCCGACCTCCGACCTCCGACCTGTGACCTTGGCCACCGCAATCCGCCCAAAGCCCTGATCCCTCCTCCTCCCGTATAATCGCAGGATGAGCGCACATTCCCATCATCCTGGCCAGCAGCCGCCTGCACCTCAGCCCTTGCCCGGCGTCAACGCCATCATCGCCGTGGGTTCCGGCAAAGGCGGAGTCGGCAAGACCACACTCGCGGTCAACCTGGCGCTTGCGCTCTCGAAGTTGGGATATCGCGTCGGCCTGCTCGACGGAGACGTCTACGGCCCCAACGTTCCGCTCATGCTCGGCACCAACGAACAGCCCAAGGTGTTGGGCGAGAATCACATTTCTCCGATCAACACGCACGGCCTCAAAGTGATTTCCGTCGGCTTTCTTAATCCGGGAGACAAACCGCTGATCTGGCGCGGCCCCATGCTGCACTCCATCATCCGGCAATTTTTGGGGTCGGTGGAGTGGGGACTGCTCGACTACCTGATCGTCGACTTGCCCCCGGGCACGGGCGACGTAGCGCTCTCGCTGATCCAGACGGTGCCGCTGACCGGCTCGATCGTGGTCTCAACGCCGTCGGACGTGGCGTTGCAGGACGCTCGCAAAGCGATCGAAATGTTCCGCCAGATGAAGGTGGATATCGTCGGCATCGCCGAGAACATGAGTTACTTCGTCTGTCCTCACTGCCACCATGAGGTGGATATCTTCTCGCGCGGCGGCGCGGAAAAAACCGCGAAGCAATTCGACGTGGCCTTCCTTGGCAGCATTGAACTCGATCCTGAGATTCGCCGCTCGGGTGACAGCGGATCGCCCGCCGTGCTGCAAGGCGAAGACTCGCCGCACGCGAAGTCACTTTTTGCATTTGCCCGCAACGTGGCAGCGCGTGTGGAAGAAATCAAGTCGAGCAGTTCCGAGGGCGTGATCCAGATTCAGTGAGATGTGGCTCGGCCGCGCTCGGCCGCGAAAAGCCTCTAGTTGTCCGAAACGAAGCGGTGTTGATTCGGAGTCAGCGATGCAATTCAGAACTGCTGGCCCCGTAAATCGGTGCCGTCCACTCCGCCATCGGGCTGATCGCCCCACAATCCAAACAACGCGTTCCGGAGAACTGAGTTCCGCAATGCGGGCAGGCGGCATTGGTAACAAATGTGTCGAAGGGCTGCCCGCACTTCCCGCATTTCCAGTACTCGCCGATCGGCGGCGCGGTTTTGCATTGCGGACAAGCAAGTCCGTCGCGACGCGGCAATTTTGCAAATTTCATGAGCGCGCGCGCGTGTTGCAGGCCGCTCCAGCAATTCAAGAGCATGAAGACGGCAAGAATGATGAACCAGGTGGAGTGAATCCAGATGGCGAGGCCGATGAAACCGGCGATGCCGATAAAGCCGACAATCGTCGCGACCATCAGGCTGCGCGCGCGTCCCATCACAAACCAGAGGAGCGCGCGGAGGATCTGGCCACCGTCCAGCGGATAGATGGGCAGAATGTTGAAAACCAATAGGCCCAGGTCAATCTCCCATATTGCGCGCAGCAGAGCGTGAGCATCGGCCATCCCGGCCCATCCCACCGACTTGCCCCACATGCCGAGGCCGTACAAAACCGGCAGGAGCGCGACGTTCACGAGCGGGCCGGCGGCGATGCTCCAGAGCGTTGCGCCCGCGCGCGGAGGCGGATTCACATAGGCCACGCCGCCCAGCGGCCAGAGCACGATCTGATTCGCCGAGCCACCCACTTGCCGGCAAGCCAGCGCGTGGCCGAACTCGTGCATCATCACAATGATAAAGAGGGCGAGATACTCGAGTACGCGCCAGGTGATGGAAGAATAATCTCCGATGCCGCTCTGAATTTCGTAAAAGGCGACCAGAAACCACGACCAATGCAGGAACAAATCAATTCCAGCAAAACGAAAGAGGCGGATCGAGCCATTGCGGGTCGGCATGTTGGTTGATTTATACCACGATGTTACTTCGCAATCTCACGGCTTAGTGCGCAAACCGTGCCAGTTGATACACCGCTTCGGCCGTCTCATCCTTCAATACCAACCGCGCGACCATTTCTCCTAACGCCGGGCCGTGCTTAAACCCGTGTCCCGAGCCGCCGCCGACAATCCACACGTCCTGATTCGCGGGATGCCGGTCGATGATGAAATCGTGGTCTGTGGTGTTCTCGTACTGGCAGACGCGCGTTTCGACCAGCGGCGCATTCTTCATCCCGGGAAAACGATAGGCGAGATAGCGGCGCGCTTCCGCGAGGCGATCGTCGCTTACCAGGCGATCTCCGTTAGTCGGATCAAACTCCGGCCCGCGCGTGTCGTCAGCCATCTTGAAGCCGCGTCCCTGATTTCCGGGGATACCGTATATGAAATGAGCGCTGTGGTCGGCCCACACGGGAATGTTGCCTTCGTTGTAGCGCGGGTCGTTTGCAGAAGTTCCGAAGAAAAACACGTCCTGTTTGGTGGAGACAAAGTGCGGACCAACGGTCTGCGGAAACAGCTTGCCGAGCCATGGCCCGCAGGCAAACGCGTAGCGGTCGGCAACGAGCATCGATCCGTCGGAAAGCGGAAGCGGATTCCTGTTCCCGCTCTCGATCCAGCCACCACTTTCCAACCTGTTGCCGTCCAGCAAACTTTCTGCCGCAAGCGCGGCCTGACGATACTCGCCGCCCTCGGCGATGAATTGCTCGACGACAGCTTGCGTCGACGCCCGCGCCAGCAAATATCCGCTCTGGGGCTCGTAGATCCCCCACTCGATATTGACGAAGCTGATCTGTGGCCAGCGGCGCGCCATCTCACCAGTAGAAAGTTGCTCAAAGGGAATACCCGCGTCTTTCAGCATGGGCAACGAGCCGCGTTCGAACTCGCCCGAACCTTCGGCCATCCATAAAACACCGGTGGAGAAAAAGAACTTTCGCTTCCACTGTGCCTCGTGCTCTCGCCAAAGCGCCATCGCCCGCGCGGCGAGTTTTGTGTAAGGCTGATCCGGCCCATAGGCGCCGCGGATCACGCGTGTTTCTCCGCCCGAAGAAGCGCGCGAATTTCCCGGGCCCCAAGCGTCAACCAGAGTGACACGTGCTCCACCGCGCAAAAGATACAGCGCCGTCCACCCGCCAAACGCGCCCGCGCCCATGACGGCAATATGAGGTTTGTCATTCATCGAATTCGTCGTCATGATCCGTGCACCATACTACGCGGGTCGGCAGAGCATTCGAGAGTGCGGGGAACCGGGATCGGCAATGTTTCGATGAGCAAGGCGAGTATAAGATGAAATCCGCCTGTGGGGTCACAGCAGATTCCGGCTTAATGATCCACTTGAGAGGCTAACTCCCATGCGAAAAGTGGTCGGCAGCATGCTGTTGTGCGTGTCAATGCTGGTCTCAATTCTCGGCGGCGCGGCGCGGGCACAAGATGCCTTCAAGGTCGAACCGGCGCACTACAAACTGGCGTTTGAGAATGAGTACGTGCAGGTCGTTAACGTGCATTATGGGCCGCACGAGAAGTCGGCCATGCACGCTCATCCCGGAGGCGTGGTTGTCGTCCTCACAGCCGGGCATCTTCGCTTCACCGATGAAAACGGCAAGACGCAGGAAGTCTCCGCGATGCCCGGAGAGCCGCGCTGGTTTCCGGCCTTCAAACACAAAGTAGAGAACCTGGGAGACACGGCCTACAACGCCGTCTATATCGGAATCAAAGACAAGCGGCTCAACAACCGGGCCAGCCTGAAGGGCAATCCATCCGGGATGGACGGGCAAGCGATGGACGAGCAGACAAAGAAACTCGTGGTCGAAGCGCTGCTGGGGGCGGGCAAGTAAGGAATCCGTGAACTGCAGGCCGCAATGAGCGATTCCGGTGCTCGAAGCGCTCAAGAGAAAAGCACCGCAGCCTAGCCGAGTTTCCCCGCCAGGTTCGTGCTTGGACTTCTTCGCCAAAATGCAGAACAAGTGCGCGAAGCAATGGCTGATTGGGCGGAAGGAAAATAAATAAATAAATAAATTATTAGGTACCCCCCCCCTCCCCCCCTCGGTTTTGGCTTAAGTGGTTCATATTGAATAAGTTAGATTCAAAGTCTTCAAAACATTGGGTTTAACGGATGCGATTGTTGATTTTGCTGGTTTTTTGGAGGTTCGGGCTCGGCTGAAATTCGCGGAATAATGCGCGCATTTTTGAATATTCATGTTTTTTCCTGACGCATTTTCCTCGGGAGACGGGCGCAATTTCCATGGTGCCATGTCGAGTGATTCTCGCACTGATTTTGGTGCAGGTCTGTGATGAGGGTTACGGGAAAAATGTGATGAAAAAAGGAAGAGGTGGTGGACTCCCGGGCTTCGCGCGAAGCGCGGGCAAGCTGGGCGACCCTCCTTTCACAGGATTTGAGTAAAGCGGAATCGGGTCGCTTGCGGCCGTTGGGCGGGCGATCTTTCGGCTACCGCTCAGGGCGGCATTCTCGAAAAGCGCGGGAAGTGGCGCACCCGGCACAGTTGGATGGTGATGAAAACCCACACATCGCAAGGTGCGCGATGTGTGGGACACCCGCATTGTCTTGGGCACCCGGCAAGTAAAAAATCATTTCGCGCACACATTATTTGACGACTGAGTGAACCCCCCAGAAAAAACGATTACCGGCCGGAGGGCCAGTTGGGGTAGAATAGGGTCTGGTTTGGTACGGCAGGCGGGATTTGCACCCGCACGGGTGGTTTGTCCTTGTCTAGAGGCACCCACCAGCTCCCAAGGCTGGCGCGTCTGCTACTTTCGCCACTGCCGCATTTTGTTGAGTCAGCGATTCGATAAAGCCCTCCACGGCATGTCGGATCGCTGGCTTTTTAGTGTATGACTGCCGGTTCCTTGTTAGTCTCCTCAGTTTTCTGAATCACTCGTAACGAGTATTTCTTACGCCGTTTTTGATAGATCGCTTCGTCGGCATCTTTGAGGCGTTTTAGAATCGAATAAACGTAAGGACGTGCGATCTGATTCTTGAGAACGTTCCACACTTCCACGGGTGTCATGCCTTCTGCGTGTTGGGCTAATAGTTCTCGTACTAGTTCCGTTTTATTGATTTCGTTG
>Ga0187887_10000867_pt1 | contig 28046 bp, 23 predicted proteins | sample June2016WEW_7_10_FD_132977 | JGI IMG/M metagenome (GOLD analysis project Ga0187887, IMG submission 132977) | Peatland microbial communities from SPRUCE experiment site at the Marcell Experimental Forest, Minnesota, USA - June2016WEW_7_10 | ecosystem: Environmental > Terrestrial > Soil >... | reverse complement strand
GAGACGTTCGCGATCGAGGTGTCGAGCACCTGCATGAAGGTGCCCAACGCCAAGGCCACGGCGGTGATGGCCTTGGTGGTGCCGGCAAGTGCCGGCGCCGGCGCCGCGGTGGCGGAAGTCGCGCTCACGGGCTTGCAGCCACCAGGGCGGCGTCGCTGTTGGCACCGCCGCCGGCGTCGTCATCGTCGTCCTGACCCTCGCCGACCGCCGGCCCCTCGCCGGCGGCGTGCTCATGCCGGCGAGCATTGCGGCTGAGCCGCGCCGGCTCGTTGGCCTTCGGGCCGGCGTTGTCCGCAATGATCGCGGCGATGCGCGCATCGACCGCCGGGTCATCGCCCGCGCTCGCCTGGCGCGGCAGCGGCACGTTGCGCATCGCCTCGCTCATGAGCGGTCCCGAGGTGTCGTGCAGGTCCACGCGCACGCTGGTCGAGAGTCCGACCCGCAGCGGATGCGCCTTCAGATCCGCTTCATCCAACAGAATCCGCACCGGTACGCGCTGCACGATCTTGATCCAGTTGCCGGAAGCGTTCTGCGCCGGCAGCAGCGCGAAGGCGCTGCCGCTGCCCGCCGCGATGCCGACCACGTGGCCGTGATAGGTGACGCTGCGGCCGTAGAGGTCGGCACGCACCGTCACCGGCTGGCCCGCGCGCATGCGCGTCAACTGCACTTCCTTGAAATTCGCGTCGACCCACACGTCGTCGAGGGGCACGACGGCGAGGAGCGGCGTGCCCGCGGCGACCCGCTGCCCGACTTCCACGGAGCGCTTCGCGATCACCCCGGTCACCGGCGAGGTGAGCTCGGTGCGATGCAGTGCGAGTTCCGCGTTGCGCACGGCCGCCGCGGCCGCGAGCACCTGCGGGTGGTCCGCGATGGTGGTGCCGTCGATTTGCGCCACGGTCTGGCTCAACTGCTGCCGCGCGGCGGCGACGTTGGCGCGGGTCGTGGTGACCGCATCGCGCGCATGCGAGAGCTCTTCCTGCGAGATCGCGCCGTCCGTCAACAGACCGCCCCGGCGCTTCAAGTCCTCATCCGCGGTGCGCTCCGCCTGCTCACGCTGGTCGATCTGCGCGCGCAGCTCCTTGCTCTGCGCGAACAGCCCGCGCACCTGGCGCACGGCGCGGGCGAGGTCCGCCTCGGCATTCGCCACGCCGATTTTCGCATCCGCCGGATCGAGCTCGAGCAGCGGCTGGCCCGCACGCACGCGCTGGGTGTCGTCGACGTTCAGGGACAGCACGGTGCCCGGTACCTCGCTCGTGATCTGCACGACATCGCCGTCGACGTAGGCATCGTCGGTGGATTCGTAGTAGCGGCCGTCGAGGAACCAGTACGCTCCGTAGCCGACCGCGCCGAGCACGACGGCGGCGCTCAGTCCCACGAGTCCCGCGCGCCGGGTGCGGCGGGGAGGTGTCGAGGTCGGGGATTTTTCGGGGGTCACATTGGATGCTGGCGTATTCATGGGATTGCTCGTGTCAGAGATTCGGAAGAAATCGCGGGATGATGCGTGTCGGCGACGGCGCCGGCCGGATGCGGGTCGAAGCTGCCGCCGACGGCCAGGAGCAGCGTCACGCGCGCCACCGCCTGGCTCGCGAGAATGTCCACCATCGACTGACGGGCGGCGAGCACCTGAGTCTCGGCATTGAGCACCGACAGGTAGCTCGCGAGTCCGGCGCGATAGCGCTCCTCGGCCAGCTTGTAGGCGGCTTCGGTCGCGTCGAGCGTCTGCTGCTGGTCGACCTGCTCGCGCGCGAGTGCGTCCAGGCGCGTGATTTGATCGGCGGTCTGCTCCACCGCGTGCAGCACCGTATCGTTGTAGCCGGCGATGGCCGAATCGAGCTGCGCCTCGCTGCCGCGATACTGCGCGCGCAGGCGGCCGCCGTCGAAGAGCGGCAACGAGATGAGCGGACCCGCCCCGTAGCCGCGCGCGTTCCACTGCACCAGGTTGCTCATGCCGAACGCGCCGATCCCGGCAAAGGCACGCAGGCTCACGTCCGGATAGAACGCGGCCTTCGCGGCGAGCCGCTCTGCGTCGGCCGCCGCCACCAGCGAACGCGCCGACAGTACGTCCGGCCGGCGCGCGAGTAGATTGATGGGCAGATCCGCCGGTACCGGCAACGCCGCTTCCACCTGCAGCACGGGACGCTGAATCGTCGGGTACGCGGCGGCGCCCTGGCCGGTCAAGGTGGCAAGCTCGTGCACCGCGAGTTGCGCCGCCGCTTGCGCTTGCGTCCGTGCCACGCGGGCTTGCGGCAACTGCCCCTCCGCTTCGCGAATCTCGAGCTGTGTATCGAGCCCGGCGGTGACGCGGCGGCGCGTGATGTCGACGATGTGCTGACGCTGCATCTCCGAGCGCTGGGCAATGTCGGCGAGCGCGTTTTCGCGGTAGAGCTCGATGTAGGCCTGCGCAATCGCCCCTGCGAGCATCAGCCGGGCGTTGTCTTCATCGAAGCTCGCGGACTGCGCGAGATCCTGGGCGCGGTGTACGGCATCGGCCTGGCGTCCCCAGAAATCCAGATCCCAGCCCAAGCTCGCGCCGGCCTGGTCCATCGAGAAGCTATGCCCTGCGAGCGGCGGCGGGATGAGGTAATTTTCCGGCGCGCGCTGATAGAACGCGCTGGCGTCGAGGTTGGCGCTCGGCAACAGCGCCGCCTGCGCAGATTGCGTCTGCGCGAGCGCTGCGCTCACCCGGGCCTTCGCCTGAGCGAGCGTCGGACTGTCCTTGAGCCCGAGGCGAATCAGCCGATCGAGCTGCGGATCCTTGAAAGAGTCCCACCAGCCGTCCGCCGCCGGCGGAACCGCGGAGCCCGTGAGACCCACGTCATTGTTCGCGAGCGCGTTCGGGTGCGCGGTTTCCTTCGGCGGCAACACGCATCCCGCCAGCGCCAGCGTGCCCAACGCCAGGGTGCCGAATAACAAGCATGCCTTGAGCTGCATGGCGATCAGCCCTCCTTGTCGGCGGCGCTTTTCGCGGGAGCGTCCGCCTTCGGGTCGAGATCGGTGGCCTTGGCATCGAGCGAGATCTGCAGCCGGGTGTTGAGCTTGAGCAGCAGCCGCAGGAACTCGTGGAACTCCTCGCTGGTGAAATCGCTGAGCGCCAGGTTGAGCTTCTCCACCACCAGCGGAATCAGCGCCTCGATCGTTAGGCGGCCCGCCTCGGTGAGCTGCAGCTCCACTTTCCGCCGGTCGCGGTCGCGGCGCACCCGCTCGAGCAGTCCGCGCTCCTCGAGCTGATCGATGACGCGGGTGAGTGCGCCGCTGTCATGGCGGAACTGCACGCAGATGTCCTTCGGGTTGACCGCGATGCCATCCCGCAGCGACGACAGGATCACGTACTGGAGGTAGCTGAAGCCCTGCTCTGCGAACACGTGCTCGATGTTGTCCAGCATCATGGAGTGGGCGCGCTTGATGAGGTAGCCGATGCTGTTCTGCGCGCGGTAGGTTTTCGCCTGATAATGCTGCTTGGACATTTAGTGCCTTGGCATTTACTGCCTTGAACGATTACTGCCTGGGCAAGTATTATCCATGGCGAGCGGGCGATGTCAACCAGGGCCTCGACGGGAGCCACGTATCGCCCATAAAGTTAAATTTAATCAATTAGTTAGGATCGAGAGGAGGCCGCCCGCGCGGCCCCGGGGGCCGACGCCGCCGGAGGGCGGAAGGGCCGCGCACCTTGAGCGCAGCGCGATGGCGGGGGCTAAGATGCCCTCCCTGCGTCAGTGCGATCGCGCCAAGGACTGTCGGCTGCCATGCAAACGCTCGATATCGCACGCCGCCGCTTTCTGCTGGCGGTGTTCGTCGTGTCCGGATTTACCGGACTGATCTACGAGTCCATCTGGTCGCACTACCTCAAGCTCTTCCTCGGGCACGCGGCGTACGCACAGTCCCTGGTGCTCGCCATTTTCATGGGCGGCATGGCGCTCGGATCGTGGCTGATCGCACGCTATTCGCTGCGCCTGCGGCGGCTCCTGCTGGCGTACGTCGTGGTCGAAGCGGTGATCGGCGTGCTCGGCCTCCTGTTTCACCAGACTTTCGTCGCGGCCTACGGCTTCTCGTTTGCAACGGCCATTCCGGCGCTTCCCTCGCCCTTCTGGATCCACGCTTACAAGTGGTCCTTGGGCTCGCTCCTCATTTTTCCGCAATCGGTGCTGCTCGGCATGACCTTCCCCCTGATCAGCGGCGGACTCATCCGCCGCTGGCCGGATCGGCCGGGCGCGACGCTCGCGACCCTGTACTTCACCAACAGTCTGGGCGCCGCCGTCGGCGTCCTCGTCAGCGGCTTCATATTGATCGGGGCGGTCGGTCTGCCCGGCACCATTCGCATCGCGGGACTGCTCAACCTCGTCCTCGCGCTCGCCATCTGGTCGGCGGTGCGCGGGCGCGCCGAGCCGGCGCCAGTGCCGTTGCGGCAGACCGCCTCCGAAGGCCACTTGGGGCGGGAGCGGCTGAACCGCTGGCTGCTCGCGGCCGCATTCCTCACCGGGACCGCATCGTTCATGTACGAGCTCGGCTGGATTCGGATGCTGAGCCTGGTGCTCGGCAGCTCCACCCACTCATTCGAGTTGATGTTGAGCGCGTTCATCTTCGGTTTGGCCTTCGGCGGGCTGTACGTGAGGCGCCGCATCGAGCGGCTGAAGGACCCGGTGGCCTACATCGCCTGCGTCATGATCGCCATGGGCACTCTGGCCGTGCTCACGCTGCCGGCGTACAACCTGACGTTCGACTTCATGGCGTGGTTCCTCGGCGCCTATGCGCGCACCGTGCAGGGCTACGTCGGATTCAACCTGCTCAGCCAACTGATCGCCGCGCTGATCATGATTCCGGCCACCTTTTGCGCGGGCATGACTCTGCCGCTGCTGACGCACGAGCTTCTGCGCCGAGGAGTCGGCGAGCGCGCCATCGGCACCATCTATTCGGCCAACACGCTCGGCGCCATCGCCGGCGTGCTGCTGACGATCAATCTGCTGATGCCGCTCATCGGCCTCAAAGGCGTGATTCTCGGCGGCGGCGCCATCCACCTCGCCCTGGGTTTCTCGCGGCTGCTCGCCGGCGGACGCCATCCGGTATCCGGTGCGCGAAGCGCGACCGCGCTCGGTCTCGGACTGGTCGGTGTCGCGGCGTTCTTCGCGGTCGCGTTCGCGGTGAGATTGGACCCGCTGCGGATGACCTCCGGGGTCTACCGCACGGGCTCCGCGACCCTCCCGCAGGGCGCCACGGTCGCGTACCTCCGGGACGGCAAAACCGCCACCATCAGCCTGGTCGAGAAGGACGGCACGGTGACCATCGCCACCAACGGCAAGCCGGACGCGGGCATCCAGATGGGTCCCGGGGACCCCACGGTCGATGAAAGCACCATGGTGCTGGCCGCGGCCATCCCGCTCAGCATGCAGCCGCATCCGGCACGCGTCGCCAACATCGGCTTCGGGTCGGGACTGACGACCCATACGCTCTTGACCAGCGAACGGCTCGAACGCCTGGACTCGATCGAGATCGAGCCGTTCATGGTGGAGGCTGCGCGCAAGGGCTTCGATGCCCGCATCCACAACGTCTTCGAGGATCCCCGCAGTCACATCGTGTACGAGGATGCAAAGACCTTCTTCGCGAGCTCGCGCGAGCCCTACGATCTCATCGTCTCCGAGCCCTCGAATCCCTGGGTGAGCGGCGTCGCCACCTTGTTCTCGGACGAGTTCTACGGCCGGATCACCCATTATCTGACGCCGGACGGATACTTCGTGCAGTGGATGCAGGTCTACGAGACGAACCTCGGGATCCTGGCCTCGGTCATCAAGGCGCTCGCGCCGCACTTCGGCGCCTACGCGCTCTACAACGTCGACGATCTGGATGTGCTGATCATTGCGACTCGCGGCCCCTCGCTCGGGACGCCGGACGAGAGCCTGCTGCAATCCCCGCAGCTGCGCGCCGAATTGGCGCGCATCGGCGTACAGTCGGTCGCGGACTTCCGCGCGCGCAAGATCGGCGATGATCGCACCATCGGTCCGGTGCTCGAGGCCGTTGCGGTACCGGCGAATTCCGACTTCTATCCTTACGTGGATCTGAACGCCCCGCGCCTGCGCTACCTGCGCTCGAACGCCATGGAGCTTCCCGCGCTCACCGTACTGCCCATTCCGTTCCTCGAGCTGATCGACGGCGCGGCGCCGCGCGGCGCGACGCTGCCGCCGTCGGCGAACAGCGGCGTGATTCGGGATCGTCTGGTGCAACGGGCGCTCGACATCCGGCGGGCCCTGTTGAGCGGGCGCCTCGATGACTTGGATCCGGCCACGGCGAGATATCTATGGCTCGCCCGCGCCGCCGCGGACCACTGCGCCACGGCGCCTGCGCGAAGTGAATGGCAGGATGCCGTGCGAAACATCAGCGACGAGACCGCGGCCTACCTGAATCCCGCGGAGCTCGAGGCCGTGTGGAGCCAGGTGCAATCGAGCCCCTGTTATCGGCAAGCGACCGGCGCCGACAAAGCGTGGGTGGATCTGTGGGCGGCGATCGCGCGGCGGGACTCGCCCGCCATCGCCGGGCTCGGCGCCGGGCTGCTCGCGCCGCCGTCGGCCGATTCGAACAGCGATCTAGCCTACCTCACCACCGTCATCGCCGCCGCGGACGTGCGCATGGGCGAGCGCGCGAAAGCCCAAACTCTGCTGCAGGCGCAATGGGACCGGTTCGATCACAGCGGACAATTCGAATTCGCGCTGCGCGAACTTCGCGCCCTGACCCGATAGGCGCCTCAGCGCCGCACCATCGCGGCCATCAGGTGCTCGAGGGCTCCCTCGGGGTCGGCGCATCGCCCGGTATGCACGGGCGAGGTCTGCACGATGGTGCTCTTGGGAGATACCAGCCAGTGAAAGCGCTCGCGCTTGGACATCGCACCGAGCGGCCCGCTGTCCGGGCGGCCGGCGGCGAGCGCGGGGATGATCGCGAGCGCATCCCGGATGGACGCGAGGTCCGCCCGAGGATCCAGCGCGAGCACCCGCTGTTCGTCGAGCTCGATGCGGGCCATCAGGATGCGCTCGAGGTCGCACGACAGAATGATGCCCGCATTGACGAATTCACCCCGCTCGACGCGCGGGACCACTCGAACGATCGCATAGTCGTAGGTGCAAAGACGGCTCATGGGTGCGCCTCGCGCGCGCGGATTGCCTCGCGCACGAACACCTCCGAATCCTTCAGGCGCTCGCAAAAGAAGTCCAGATACCCCTCGCGCTGCTCCGCGGCGCCCGGGGCGCCGGCATCGGCGGCAAACCAGGCGTCGGGAATGAGCTCGACCAGGCTCGACAGCTCATCGCGCGAGAGCAGCGGCTTCAAGCGCGCATCGGCCGCGCCGAGCGCGCCGGCAAAGCGCAGCAGCACATGATCCTTGATCAACGGGAACGGCGTCGACGCCTGACCGTCCCGCCGATTCCAGTCATGGTGAAAATAGAGCGCCGCGCCATGGTCGATCAGCCAAAGATGACGATGCCACAAGAGCATGTTGACGTTTCGAGCCGTCCGATCCACGTTGCACACGAAGGCGTCGAACCACACGATCGCCGAGGCGAGATCGGCGTCGGGCTGGTACACCAGCGGATCGAACGTGATCGACCCCGGGAGATAGTCGAGCGCCAGATTCAGCCCGCCGCTTGCGCCGATCAGGGCTTGGATTTCCGGATCCGGCTCGGTTCGAGCAAGCTCGACCGGCAGTTCCATGAACACGATCTCCGGCACCGGCAGCTTCAGGAGCCGGGCGATCTCGCCGGCCAAGAGTTCCGCGATCAAGGCCCGCGGCCCCTGTCCCGCGCCGCGAAACTTGAGCACGTACAGTCCCTCGTCGTCGCCCTCGACGATGGCCGGCAACGATCCTCCCTCGCGCAGCGGCGTGACGTAGCGGACGGCGGTGACGGTTCTCAAGGTGAATGACTGTCGATCAGGTGACGGGGCGCCCGAAGTGTATCCCGAAGCTCGAGCGGGACGGAACTCAATCCGTGTGCGAGACGCTCTCCTGCAGAGCGCTGACTCTTTCGTCGACGTCCCTGAGGTAGTCGGAGGTCGCGGGGGCCGCGGAGATATGCATGTCCGTGCTGACCGAGGTATGGATCTCGGCGCCGTGGCTCAGGGTCTGGTCGACCGGGCAATGGCGCGCGACCTGGGACAGCTCATGCCTTTGCTCGTCGCTCAAGTCGCCCTCCAAGATGATGCTGCGCTCGAAGGCCGCTCCGTAGTCCGCGCCGCTCGGATGATGGGACACGCTCACTTGAACGCGAACCAGCGGCAATCCCACCCGGTCCGCATAGAGCCGCAGGGTCATCGCGGTGGAGGATCCGAGCGCGGCGCCGAGCAGCTCATAGGGATTCAAGCTCTCGGGCGAGAAATTCCGGCGCGTTCCCGAGATCACGAACGACGTACCGCCCACACGCCCCAACAGCTGCAGGTCCTCCATCCGCGTTTCGGTGACGAGCACGCTCTCTCCGGCAACCGCAGCATCGAATGCATTGATGGACATGGTGACATGCCTCGCGAGTGGGGAACGGTGTTGTGCCGGCAACCGGTGACGATAATCAGCGAACCAAAGCCGAAGGGCGGAGATCTATTAAACCACGTCTCGCGCTCCAGATCGCCCAGACTTTCTGTAGGAATTTGTCGCACTGCCAAAAACGGCGTTTCCGCGGAAACGCCGGCTCCGTGCGCCGGTCATCGGCGCGCTCGGCCGCCATCGCCCTCGGTTTGGCGATGACTCCCGGTTTCGAGTACCCTCGATCTAAAACCCGGATTTCATTTCAAGGAGGCCGCCTCGGTGTCAGCCGCATCGCCATCCCAACCCGACGTCGCCTGGATCGCGGGCGTAGGTCCGTCCGCGGGGCTCGGCGCCGCACTCGGGCGCCGGTTCGCCAAGGAAGGCTACCTCGCCGTCCTCAGCGGACGGAACGCCGAGCGCGTCAATGCCGTCGCCGCCGAGATCGCGCAGTCCGGTGGCCGGGCACGCGGCCTGCCCGGTGACGTGAGCTCCCCCGCCGAGGTCGAGCGTCTGATCGCCGACATCGGGGCGATCGGTCGGCTGCGCGTGGCGGTGTTCAACGCGGGCAACGCCGTTCGGGGCGCGCCTCTCGAGCTCACGCCCGAGCAATTCGAAGCCACCTGGCGCGGCAGCACCTACGCCGGATACGTCTTCGCCCGCGCCGCGCTGCCGGCCCTGCTCTCGAGCGGCGGCAGTTTATTGTTCACGGGTGCCACCGCATCGTTGCGCGGCCGCGGCCCGTTCGTCGCCTTCGCCTCCGCGAAGGCCGGATTGAGATCGGTGGCCCAAAGCTTCGCGCGCGAGTACGGCCCAAAGGGTGTGCACGTGGCGCACATCATCATCGACGGCGGCATCGACGGCGAACGCCTGAGAAAAGCCGCTCCCCAACGGCTGGCGGAGGCGGGCGCCGACGGCTTGCTGGATCCGGACGCCATCGCGTCGACCTACTGGGACATCCACCGCCAGCAGCGCAGCGCTTGGACGCACGAGCTGGACTTGCGTCCGTACTCGGAGAGTTTCTAGGCTCCGTGCGGGGCCCGCGCCGGAGCCGGTAGCGCCGGCCCGCCGCGCCGGAGCCGGCCGCGCCGGGCTTAGCGCGTGGCGATCCGCGCGACCTCCGGCGATGTCGACCGCGGAACGTAGTGCATCAGCAGTTGTTCGAACTCCGCGGCGGGCACCGCCCGGCTGAACAGGAACCCCTGGAACTCATCGCACTGGAAGCGGCGCAGAATCTCCAGTTGCGAGGCGGACTCGACGCCTTCCGCGACCACCTTCAGATCGAGCGAGTGTCCGAGTGCGATGATGGCCTTGATGATCGCGACATCGTTCGGATCGATGGCGATGTCGCGGACGAACGTGTAATCGATTTTCACGCTGTCGACCGGAAAGCGCTTGAGGTAGGCGAGCGAGGAGTGGCCGGTTCCGAAGTCGTCGATCGCCAGCGTGATCCCATGCTCCTTGATCTGCTCGAGCAGCTGCAGTGCCTTGCCGGGGTGGGTCATGACCACGCTCTCGGTGATCTCGAACTCCAACAGCCGCGGGTCGCATTGCGTCTGCTGCAAGGTCAGATTCAAGTCATCGAGCAGCCGCGAGTCGGCAAATTGCTGCGCCGATAGATTCATGGCCACCCGCGTCGGCGGCAAGCCTTCGACCTGCCATCGGACGATGTCGACGCAAACGGTATCCAGCACGAAGCTGCCGATGGCCCCGATCAGGCCGACATCTTCTGCCACGCCGATGAAATCCGCCGGCAACAACAGCCCGCGTTGCGGATGCCGCCAGCGCACCAAGGCTTCGGCGCCGGCGATGCGGCCGTTCGAGATGTCGACCTTGGGTTGATAATGCACCTCGAACTCGCGCCGTACGACCGCCTGGCGCAGCTCGTTTTCCAGAGTGAGGCGCTCGACGCTGTGCTCGTTGATCTCGGTCGAATAGAACTGAACATTGTTCCTGCCGGATGATTTCGCGCGATACATCGCGATATCGGCATTCTTCAGCAGGGCGGTGCCATCGGCGCCGTCCTTCGGATACATGGCTACGCCGATGCTTCCGGATAGCTGGTACATGCTGCCGTTGACCGTCAACGGGCTGGACATGGCCGCCAGAAGCTTGTGAGCGATCGCATTGAGCTCGTGCGCCCCGAGCGACTGCTCGATCAGCAAGGTGAACTCGTCGCCGCCGACGCGCGCCAGGGTGTCCGTGCTGCGCACGCTGGCGCGCAAGTGATTGGCGATCTGGCGAAGCACCGTGTCGCCCGCGTCGTGTCCCAGCGTGTCGTTGATGATCTTGAACCGGTCCAGATCGAGAAACAGAACGGCGGCCGTGCTGCAGGAACGCTGGGCGCGCGCGAGCGCCCTGTGCATCTGGTAATTGAAGAGCAAGCGGTTCGGAAGGCCGGTCAAATCGTCATGGTGGGCCAGATGCCGGATGCGCTCGGCCGCCTGGCAGCTTTCGATCGCGATGCCGGCAAGGTTGGCGCAGATGCCGACCAGCTGAGCATTCAACTCCGGCACCGTCGCGTCGCGCCGCCGGTACAGCGACAGGGTGCCGAGCAGTTGGTCCTTGCTGCCGAAGATCGGACGCGTGCTGACCGGCTGCAGGGCGCCGGCGGGTGCCCGGCCGAAGCTGTCCAAGGCGACGCCGTCGAAGCCCGGCGGCATCGAGGGAGACAGTCCCCAGCAGGCGTCCGTCCCGACGGCGTCCTGCGCGGCCAGCGAGCAGAGCACTCCTCCGGACTGCGTTTCCACGAACTCGGCCAGCGTCGTCAGGATGACCTTGAGTTCCGCACCGGTGGCGATCAGATTCAGGATGCGATTCTGGTCTGCCATCACCGCGGCCTGTTGGCGCCGGTCGGCTTCCCGGTGCAGGCTGTCCAGCGCGAACGACGCCTCCATCGCGAGCTGCTCCAGGAGTTCGACGATGTCCTTGCGGAAATACTGTTGTTCCCGCGAAAACACGCAGAGCACGCCGACCACCTCGTCCTGGCACATCAGGGGAAACGAGGCTTCCGACGGAAATACTCCGCGCGGGTTGTCGCCGCCGTTGAATACCCGCGATCTACGCGTCCATAAAGGCGCTTGCAGCGCGTCGGCGCCGGACGTTGCGCCGTCCGTGGCGACCGTCCTCAGGGTCTGCAGATAAGCCGGTTGCTCGCCGTGAACGGCGACGAAGTCGATGCTTGCGGGATCGTGCCGGACCAATCCCACCCCCGCCAGCGTCAATCCGCTGGTGCGCACGCAGATCCGGCACAATTCATCGAACAGCTGGCTGCGATCGCTGACCCGGGAAATGAGCTGGCTCGTCTGGCTCAGGGCGGCGTACAGCTCCGTCAGACGCGCCAAACCCTGCTCCTTGGCGTCGCGCTCGCGCACGCGTGCGCGAGTCACGCGGATGCACAACAAGCCGGTGATCAGCGTACCGACCGCGAGCGACAGGATCAGCAGGTTCCGGGTGGTCCGCGCCAAATCTCCCAAGGTGGCCGAGAAGCGCGCCGCGAGCGGCGTGAGTTCGTCGTTGATTCGATGCAGAGCGGCCTGAATCCGGGCTTGTTCGGCCGGCGTCACCTCCGAGCCATCCGCCGGATGCGCACGGGCGGCCAGCGCGCAGATCTGCAGCGTGTAAGCATCGCCCTCGGTCCAGATGTCGATCGCGCGCCGCACCGGCCCGAGGTTCCCGAACAGCCGGAAGACCAGGATGATGCTGTCGATGTCCGCCGGAGCGCTGCCGCCCTCCAAGAAGCCCGCTCGCACCGCCTCGAGGTCGACGGGACGGCGCTGCAGCGCGAGACGGGCCTTCCAATCGCCCAAGGGGAAGGCGATGGCAGCCTGATAGAGCCGAAGATCCTTCTCGGCATGGGAGCGCGTGTACTCGGAGAGATAGTAGGTGGCGTTCTTTTGACCCTTCGAATACAGGCCTTCGCCGCCCACCCAGGCTCGAATGGTGGAAAGCAGCTCGATGCTGAGCACGGCCGCGACCAGCATCACCGAGAGCGATAGCAGCACGGGCGCGACGAAGCGGATCGCCAATCGGGATATCCCATTGGTATCTTCTGGGCTGCTGTCGAGTCGCTTCATCCCTAAGGGGCCTTCGATGTTGACGTTCCTCCCTGGCGGGACGCGGACGTCGTGCGCATGCCGCGCGGCGGAGAGGCGAATGGGTATCCACCTCCGCGTGACGTCCGGATGAAGAAAACATATTAAGGGTATCCATGCGGCGAGATTCATACCGAGAAAGGGATCACGCCTCGGGCGCAATGGTTGCAGCGCGTCACGCCGCGTCCTAGACTCTTACATAATACGGACCGGTGCCGCAGCGCCACATTTTGTTAAATCCATGGTAGGAGTTATTGGGGTGGAAGCCACACAAGAATCGACAGCCGACTGGATCGACACGCTGAAGCTTTACCTTCAGCCCGATTGGAACGAGCTCGTGGCCGGGGAATGGGCCACGAATCTGGTGCAAGGGACCTGGTCGACGGACGCCATCCGGGGCTGGTGCCTGCAACTCTACCCCTTCGTTCACGCCTTCCCGAAGTTCCTGGCCGAGGCGCTGATCAAGGTCGAGGACGAGTATTCGCGCTCCTTTTTGATCGACAACATCCGGGTCGAGAAGGCCCACGCCGAGCACTGGCTGTGGATGGGCGAGGGCTTCGGCATCCCCCGCAGCGAGATGATGGCCATGGCCGAGGGCGAACGGCCTTTGCTGCGCGACGTGCAGTCCTTGAGCGACTGGATCTGGTTCATCAACGCCAAGGGATCGCTCGCGGAGGCGGTTGCGGCCACCAGCTTCGCGATCGAGGGCGCCACCGGCGACCTGACCCGCGGGCTGATCAATGCTTTCGAAGCCTACGGCTCGCGTGAAGGCGTGACGATGAACCCGCGTACCACGAAGTGGTTTCGCAATCATGCGAAGTACGACGACGACCATCCGCGCATCGCATTGCAGATCGTCGCGCGCTATGCGCAAACCGAGCGTGCGCGCATGAAGGTCATGGCGGCCGCGCGGCGCAGCCTGCAATTGCTCAATCTCGCCTTGCTCACGGCCAGCCGCGAATATTCGTATTCGGGAGAGGGAGAGGGCCGTGCTGCCCCGCAAAAGGCGCAGGAGCCGCGCCTGCTGGACCGCCGGCGGTCGCGGCAGCCGATCGCGTTTCCCGATCGGCGCGTGGTCGAGCGACGCTCCGCCGGATCGGCCGCGTCGGTCGACGGAACCCGTTTGGCGGTCGCGAGCTGACGACCACCGCGATGGCGGGCGCGCCCGGCTGGCGCGCGCCGCCACGGCGATCTCCCCGGATCATCGCAGCGATTGCTTGGCGAGGCGGCCCGCGCCCGGGGCGTACGGCCTTCTGCCGAAGCGGATCCGCCCGCCGTTGAATCTCAGGCGCAGTCCCCGATGCTTCGCGAAATAATGGATCGCCACGATCACCGCGCCGAATCCCGAGGCGGCGCCGACTCCGAGCGCCCAGCGCGGCCCGAAGGTATCCGCCACCCAGCCTACCAAGGGGGCGCCGATGGGCGTGGCACCCACCGCGAGCGCGAGGAATAGAGCGATGACGCGGCCGCGCATCTCGGGCTCGGTCGAGAGCTGTATCGTGCTGTTCGCCGTCGTGGTGAAGGTCTGCGCCGAGAGCCCGATGATGACCAGCGCACAGCCGAACAGGCCGTAGCTCGGCATCGCGGCGGCGATGCAGAACCCGAATCCGAAGATCGCCGCCGCGGCGGTAATGACCCGCATCCCGGGCCTCTCGCGCCGCGCGGAGAGCAGCGCGCCCGACACCGATCCGATCGCCATCATCGACGTCAGTAACCCGAACTGGCTAGCGCCGGCGTGGAACACGCCGACCGCCATGGTCGAGATGAAGATCGGAAAATTGATGCCGAAGGTGCCGATCAAGAACAGCATCACCAGAATGGCCTTGATGTCGGGCCGCCGCCAGACGTAGCGGAAGCCGTCGATCAGCCCGCCGCGGCTGCGGCCGGTCCTCGGGCTCCGATGCAGTTGATCGACCCGGATGACGTAAAGAGAGCAAAGCACGGCGACGAATGACGCCGAATTGATCAGGAACACCCACCCCGAGCCCACCACCGCGATGAGCACGCCGGCGACCGCGGGTCCGATCATCCGTGCAGCGTTGAACGAGGTCGAGTTGAGTGCCACCGCGTTCGACAGGTCCTCTTCTCCCACGAGCTCCGCGACGAAGGTCTGGCGTGCCGTCGAATCGAAGGCGCTGACGCATCCGAGCAGGAAAGCGAACAGATAGACGTGCCACAAGCGCACGGCGCCGCAGACAGTGAGGATGCCGAGTCCGAGCGCCAAAAATCCGATGATCGCCTGCGTCGCCATCAGCAGCTTTCTGCGATCGAGATAATCGGCCGCGAACCCCGACAGCGGCAGCATCAGGGCGAGGGGTCCGAACTGCAGCGCCATCACGATTCCGAGCGCGGTCGCATTCTTGTGGGTGAGTTCGGCGAGCACCAGCCAGTCTTGTGCCGTCCGTTGCATCCACGTACCGACGTTGGACACCAGCGCGCCGGCGGCCCAGACGCGGTAGTTGCGGTTCCGCAGCGAGCGAAAGGCGCCTCGCACCGCTACTCGAACCGCTTCTTCAAGAGATCGAGAATCTCGTGAGTCGTGCCGTTCTCTCCCAGCCTCGGGAAAATCCGGGTCACTGCGTGATTGTGCGCGTCGAGATCCAGATCGGTCATCGCATCGACGGAGAGCGCGACATGGAACCCGAGCTCGTGCGCCTGGCGCGCGGTCGACTCGACGCCGATGCTGGTGGCGACGCCCGCAAGCACGATCTGGGTCACCCCGAGCTTGCGCAGATGCGCATGCAGATTCGTATTGGTGAACGCGCCCCAGGTATTCTTGGTCACCACATGGTCCTGGGGCTGACGATTCAGCTCCGGAACGAGTTCGACCCAGTCCGCGGGGCGCGCGGCGGCGCTGTACGGCTGCTCCGTGCGACCGGGTGCGCCGCCCGCCACGTTGACCAGCACCACGGGCAGATGGTGACGGCGAAACGCGGCGGCCAATTCGCCGGCATGCTTCACCACCCCGTCGATCGGGTGCACGGTCGGGTAGGCCACGATGCCCTTCTGCAAGTCGATGATGACGAGGGCGGTCTTCAGATCCAACGGTGAAATTGCCATGGTCGTTTTCCTGTGAGTCTGTGTGCCGTGGCCCGAGCTCAGTCGACGATTCGCCGCAGCAAGCCCGCGGCCCTCGCAAGCTCTTCTTGTTCGCCGGAGCTCAAGTGAGAGCGGATCGCCTGGGACAGCCAGTCCTCGCGGGCGGCGCGGCTGGCTTTGATCCATTCGCGCGCGACCGCGGTCAATGAGAGCATGATCTGTCGGCCGTCGCCCGGGTCCGGCCTGCCGGCCACGAGCCCGGCTTCCTCCAGCGCGGCGACGGTCGCGCCCATCGATTGCGGTCGCACGCCTTCCGCGCGCGCCAGCGCCGTCACCGTCGCGGGGCCCTCGCGGTCGAGGTAACCGAGCACCGCCATCTGCGACAGGGACAAATCACCCTGGTTCGCATGCTCGCGCAGCCGGCGCTTGAGGCGTCCAAGCACCACGCGCAGCTCCGAGGCCATGGTCGCCGCGCGGTCGGGGCTCTTCTTCATGGAGCCATGGTATCAAGTATGAAGGGAAACTACAAAGGTAACCTTCACATCTGCGCGGCGCACCCGCCGCGGAGAACCGTATCGCGGTCGCGGCCCTCAACATGTAATACTTGCACGGTAGCTTGTTGGCTGGGAGATCGCAGCCCACGGATTGACCGCAATGCGTACGACGCCGCCAGACCTTGCACGCAGCGCGCTCGATGCTGCCCCTGACGCAATGATCATCATCGATGCGTCCGGCATCATTTGCTTCACCAACCGCCAGGTCTGCGCCTTGTTCGGATACGAGCACGACGAAATCGTCGGCGAGCCCGTCGAGATACTCCTGCCGAAGCGTTTTCGTGCCCGGCACATCGGCCATCGTGAGAACTATGTCGGCAGCGTGCGCGTGCGTCCCATGGGGCAGGGCCTCGATCTGTTTGGACGCCGCCGAAACGGCACCGAGTTTCCCGTCGAGATCAGCTTGAGCCCCGTCGATGGCGTCGGGCAGACGCTCGTCGCCGCGGCCATTCGCGACGTGAGCGACCGCAAACGCGTCGAGGCCGAACTCATCGTTGCGCGGGAGGCTGCGGAGGTTGCGCGGGAATTGGCGGTCCAGGCACGCGAATCGGCCGACCGGGCGAATCAAGGAAAAAGCCGTTTTCTCGCAACCGCCAGCCATGACCTGCGGCAGCCGTTGCAAACCCTCGAAATGCTCAACGGCATATTGCGCCGGCGCACGGCCGACCCCGACTCCCTCGATGCCCTGGCGCAGCAAGAGCAGGCGATCACGGCGATGTCCAGGCTCCTCAATGCACTGCTCGATATCAGCAAGCTCGAATCCGGAGCGGTTAGGCCCGAGCCCAGCGATTTCAGCGTCGCGGCCATTTTCGAGGAGCTGCGCCTCGAATTTGCGACTATCGCGGCCAACAAGGGTCTCAAGCTGGAGATCGATTCCTGCAATGACGTCGTGCACAGCGATGCCTCGCTGGTCGAGCAGATCCTGAGGAATCTCGTGTCGAATGCCATCAAGTATACCCATGAAGGCTCCGTGCGCTTGCGCTGCCTGACCGAGGCGTCGCTGGTGCGTGTCGAGGTGCTCGATACCGGGATCGGCATCCCGGCGGACCAGCTGCGGTACATCTATGACGAGTTCTATCAGGTGGGTGTGCCGACCAATGTTTCGCGCGACGGCTACGGCTTGGGCCTCTCCATCGTGCAGCGGCTGGTGAAACTCCTCACGCTGAGGCTCGACGTGAGTTCCGAGGTGGGCAAGGGCTCGGTGTTCTCGCTCCTCCTCCCGGCAAGCAGCGGCCATGTGGCCGCGGACTCGACCGCATCGGCGCCGGCCGTCAGCGGCCCGCAAAAGTTCGGGGAGGCTTGTGTGCTGCTGGTCGAGGACAATGAAGCGGTGCGCAAGGCGACGGCCCTATTGCTCGAACTGGAGGGATATCGAGTCACGCCGGTTGCCTCGCTGAAGGAGGTATTGCAGCACGTCCAGGCGGGCAATCGCGTCGATCTGCTGATCAGCGACTACCATCTGAACGATGGCGAAACCGGCATTCAAGTCATCGCGAAGCTGCGCGAGATCCTGGGAGCCTCGATGAAGGCGGTGTTGACCACCGGCGACACCTCCTCGGTGATCAAGCAGCTGCCCAGCGATCCGTTCCTGCGGATGATCAGCAAACCCATCAAGGCGAATGAGCTCCTGGCCCTGCTGCGCGCGCTGCTGGCCGCCTGAGCGCACCCATTAGCCGCAACCCCTTTTCGATGTCGTCGCCGGCGGGCTGTCGCCGCCGGTCCTCGAGTAGTAGTGCGCGTAACACAGGGGGCAGATTGAATGGGTGACGTTGCTTTGCGTGTGGTAAATCCACTCGGGAATCCAGTCCCACGCCGTTCGATCCACCTCGGACCGGAATTGGCGGCAGTGCATGCATTGACGAATGAATCCGAACTCGCCGGTGTAATCACTCGGCCGCGGAGGCATGCGAAGATGGCTCGTGCGGTCGTGCGTTCCCTCGTATCGCAGTGAATTGACCACGATGAGTCCGCCCCGCGGCAGTTCGCGCACCGGATAGGCCATCATGACGAACCATCGCAGCATCTGCGGGGTCGGGCGCAGGTACTCGTGGTGCTTGGGTATCAGCCCGCTGTCGGCCATTGCGGCGGTGAAAAAAGCGCAATACCAGTCGCGCAGATTCTCCTCGACGGCGTCGAGGACGCAATCGCCGACCCGGCAGTCGCGGGAGACGCCAAGCTCATCGTCGCGTGAGGCGAAGTCGTACCACGCAGGATTCAGATAAGCCAGGGTGAAGTCCGGCCAAAGGCCGTAGACGCTTTGCGGGTGAGTTTCGAGCGCGGCCAGGTAGCGGGAAGGAAGCGTCGTCACGAACGACTGATCGGATCGCAGGTTGAGCGGAACTTCCATCGAAAAGAACATAATGGAAACGGCGGTTCGCGAAACTACGTGTTTCCACCTACGCGTCACGGCGGGCGTCGATTGTGCGTTCTCGTGACGACGATCACGCATTACATAACCTTCGTGAGACTCATTTCTAAGAGCGCTGCAGTGCGGTTATGCAAAATCAATGCTCGCAGTAATGGAATTACGCAAGAGGCGCCCGACCATGTGGTTCTTAGCGCTGGCCGCTCTGGCCGCCGAATTGAAACCCACCTCCTGGCTGCTCGATCAGCCCGAAAGCCCCGTGACGCGATTTTTCGACGGGGGTTCCGGCGTCTGGCCGGCATGTTTCGGGGCGCTGATTCTTTGCGCGGGCTTTTTCGGCCTCGTCAGCCTGGCCGACTACCAGAACTCGGACTGGCTCTATTACTGCATGGAAGGGGGGCTGGGTTCCTACCTGTTGAAGCGAACCTTCACCCTCGCCTGAAGGGCCTCCGGCCAGCACCAAGGCCCTCAGGCCAGCACCCGGTCGATCACGATGTTGACCAGCGTGCCGCCGATGATCAGCCACGTGAAGAGCAGCGCACCCAAGGCGATCGGCTTGAAGCCCGCCTTGCCGATCGCGGACACATGAGTCGTGAGGCCGAGGGCAGCCATGGCCATCGCGAGAATCACCGTGTCGACATTCACCGCCGCTCTCACCCCCGCCGCCGGCAGATGCACGGCCGAGTGCAATGCCGCCACCGCCACGAACCACAGCGCGAACCAGGGAATGGTGAGCGTCGGGCGGCGCGCAGCGCCGGTGGCAACGGTGGCACCGGCGGCACCGGCGGCAACGGTGGCAACGGCGGCACCGGCGGCTTTGCTCTGCCGGGAACGTTCCAGATACGCCGACAGCATCAACAGGAACGGCGCCAGCATCATCACCCGCACCATCTTGGTGATCACCGCCGTGTTGGCCGCGCTGTCGCTCACCGCGCGGCCCGCAGCCACCACCTGCGCCACTTCGTGAATGGTGGATCCGGCGAATACGCCGTAGGACCCCGCATTCATCGTCACCAGGTGGTGCGCGAGATTCAGGTGGTAGAGGTACGGATACAGGAAGATGGCGGACGTCCCGAACACCACCACGGTCGAGACGGCGACGGCGACCTGATCCGCACGTGCACGCACCACGGGATCGGTGGCCATCACCGCGGCCGCGCCGCAAATCGCGCTACCCGCGCCGATGAGCATCGCGGTGGTCCGATCGAGATGAAACCATCGCGTGCCCGCCCACCAGGCCAGGAGAAAGGTGCAGCTCAGCATGATGGTGTCGATGACGAGACCGGCGACGCCGACGTGGGCGATATCCTGAAACGTGAGCCGCAGGCCATAGAGCACAATGCCGAAGCGCAGCAGCGCCTGTTTGCCGAAGGTGATGCCTGCCGTGTAGCGTGATTCGCCCGCGCCGAGGAAGAGATTGCCAACCAGCATCCCCAGGATGATCGCGAGCGTGAGCGCGCTGAGACCGCTCCGATCGATCCACGGGATTTGCGCGAGCAGGATCGACGCGAGCGCGAGAGCGCCGGCCAATGCGAGGCCGGCGCTCTTGGATTTGATCGACTCGATGGTCATGGCGGCGGACTCCTCGAATTACCGTTGCGATTACTATGCGGCAGGAAAGATGAGCGAGGAAACGCATAGTTTCTCTATAATCAACCTAGCTAATAGGTTGATAAGGGACGGGTATGTTCCGGCTCACGCTGCGGCAATTGGAGATTTTTCGTGCGGTCGCTGCGCAGGGCAGCACCGCTGCCGCGGCGCAGCACCTGCCGCTATCTCAATCCGCCACGAGCGCGGGCCTCAATCAACTCGAGCGCTCGCTCGGCGTTCGCCTTTTCGATCGGATCGGTAAGCGCTTGGCGCTCAATGCCGACGGCAAGGCGCTGTTGCCGAAGGCGCTCGGCATTCTCGATGGCGCGCGCCAGCTGGAATCCGGCGCCGGCAGGTCGGGGGCGTTCGAAGTGCAGATCCATGCGAGCACCACCATCGGCAATTACCTCGTGCCGCGGCTGCTCGCGGATTTCCGGCAAAGGTGTCCGGACGGCCGGGTCGAGGCGCGCATCGGCAATACGCTCGAGGTGATACGCGCCGTCCAGGATTTCTCGGCGGAACTCGGGCTGATCGAGGGGCCATGCCACGAAAGCGGCCTCGTGGTGACGCCTTGGGTCCTCGATGAGCTGGTGGTGGTCGCGGCGCCCGCGCACCCGCTCGCACGGCTCGCGAAGCGGCGGCCGCTCACCATCGAGCAGCTTGCGGCCGCCCCCTGGCTGTTGCGCGAGGAAGGTTCGGGCACCCGCGAGGCGGTCGACCTCGCGGTACTGCCCCATATTCATGCGTTCGGGGAGGCGCGTATTCTCGGCGGCTCCGAGGCGATCAAGAACGCCGCCGCCGTCGGGCTCGGAGTGAGCTGCCTGTCCCGCTGGGTGGTCGAGGATCTCGTGCGCGCCAGGCGCCTCGTGATCCTCGCAACGCGGCTACCTCCCTTGAGAAGGCGGCTGTCGCTCGTCTGGCACCGCGAAAGAACGCTCTCCGCCGGCCTCGCCAAGTTCATCGCGCATTGCCAGGAGCTCGAGCCCGGCGCGCGGGCTGATGCTCAACGAAGCTGAGCCAGCGCCTGCTCGAGGTCCGCGATCAAATCGGCGACATCCTCGATGCCGGTGGAGTAGCGCACCAGGCCTTCCGGAATACCGGCGGCGGCGCGCTCCTCGGCCGTGCACTCCACATGGCTCGTCACCGAGGGCGGACCGACCACGGTCTCGACGCAGCCGAGATTGGCGGCCCGGTGCGCAAATTCGAGCTTCGGCAGGAACACCTTGATGGCATCGAGTCCGCCGCGAACGCTGAAGCTCAGCATGCCGCCGAAGCCGCGCATCTGCCGGGCCGCGATCTCATGGTGCGGATGCGAATCGAGTCCGGGGTAATTGACGTGCTCGATCGCCGGGTGACGGCTGAGCCATCGGGCGATGGTCATGGCGCTTTCGTTCTGGCGTGCGACGCGCAAGCTCAGGGTCTTCATGCCGCGCAACAGGCTGTAGGCATCTCCCGGAGAAAGGGTGGCGCCATTGATTTCGCGAAAATGATAGAGCCGCTCAATGAGTTCGCGGCTCCCGCAGGCGGCGCCGCCGAGCGCATCGGCGTGGCCGCCCAGGAATTTGGTCGCGCTGTGCAGTACCAGGTCGGCCCCGAGGCTCAAGGGATTCTGGTTGATCGGCGTCGCAAAGGTATTGTCCACCGCCACCACGGCGCCCACCCGGTGAGCCGCGTCCGCGAGGCGCGCGATGTCGGTGATCTTCACGGTCGGATTGGTCGGCGACTCCAGATAGAGGAGTTTGCATCCGCGGGCGATCTCGGACTCGATCGCCGCATGGTCGCCGGTCGCGCAGAGTTCCACGCCGATGCCGAACGCGGGCAGGAATTCGGTGAACAGCTTGTTCGTGCCGCCGTAGCTGTCCTTGATCGACACCACCCGGTCGCCCGGACGCAGAAACGTGAAGAAGGTGGCGCTGATGGCCGCCATGCCGGTCGAAAAGCTGGTCGCCGCCTGCGCCCCCTCCAGATCCCGGATCTTCTCCTCGAACGCGCGCACCGTCGGGTTGGTATTGCGCGAGTAGATATGGCCCTCTTCGTGTCCGAGCGCGACCGCAAGCCAGGTGTCCAGATCCTGGTATCCGAAGGAAACGCTGTGGACCACGGGCACCTGAGTCGCGCGTTCATAGGGCGCATGCCCACGCTCACCGCTCCAGACGGACATGGTTCCGCTGCCGTGGGCCGGCCGATCGTGCTTGGTCTCAGTCATGCAGGTTCTCCCCGAGCTTTGGCGATCGGCGGATGATATAGAATTTACGGGCGAGGAAAGCGCCCATGAAAATCGGTCTGCAACTGCCCAACTTCACCTGGCCGGAAGGTCCGGCACGGATCGCTCCGCGGCTCGCCGACATCGCGCGTGCCGCCGAAGAGGCCGGCTTCTACAGCCTGTGGGTCATGGATCACTTCTTCCAGATCAGCATGATCGGGCCGCCGGAGAACGACATGCTGGAGGGGTACACCACCTTGGGGTATCTCGCGGGACTGACCCGGCGCGTGAAGCTCGGCACCATGGTGACCGGCGTGATCTATCGCCACCCGGGCATCCTGGTGAAGACCGCGACGACGCTGGACGTGCTCTCGGGCGGCCGTGCCTACTTCGGCATCGGCGCTGCGTGGAATGAGCAGGAATCCCGCGGCCTGGGCGTGCCCTTCCCGCCGCTCGGCGTGCGCTTCGAGATGCTCGAAGAGACGCTCCAGATCGCCAAGCAAATGTGGTCCGCCGACAACGGGCCGTATCGCGGCAAGCATTATCAGCTCGAGCAAACCCTGTGCGTTCCGCAGCCGCTGTCGCGTCCCCACCCGCCGATTCTGGTCGCGGGCGGCGGTGAGAAAAAGACCCTGCGCCTGGTCGCTCAATATGCGGATGCCTGCAACCTGTTCGGCAGCGCCGAGACCGTGCGCGCCAAGCTCGACATTCTGAAAAAACATTGCGAGGCGCTCGGCCGCGACTACCGCACCATCGAGATCACCACCTTGGGCACCGTCGATCCGCAACCCGGCAAGATGAGCTCGAAGGAAGTGATTGCCCAGTGCAAGGCGCTCGCCGCGATCGGCGTCCAGCACGCGGTGTTCAACATGCCGACCGTGCACGAGCTGGCGCCGATCGAGAGATTCCGCCGCGAGATCATCCCGGCGGTCGCAGCGCTCTGAGCTCGGCTCAGGGGCGGTGCGCGAACGCTACGTCCGTTCCAGCACCACCACCGGAATTTGCCGGTCGGTCTTGGTCTGATAAAGCTCGTACGGCGCGTAGATTGCCACTAGCTTCTTCCACAGCGCGTCTCGCTCCGGGCCATGCGCCGTGCGCGCGCGGGCAGCGAACTTGTCGGCCTTGACCTGTACCCGCACCGCCGGGTTGGCTTCGAGGTTCAGATACCAGGCCGGATGCGCCGGGGCGCCGCCCTTGGAGGCGATCACCACGTAGTTCTCGCCCGATCGTCCGAAGATCAGCGGCATGGTGAGTTCTCGGCCGGATTTGCGGCCCACGGTGGTCAACAGCAGCGTCGGGATCATGCCTGTGCCGCCGCCGAGGCTGGCGTCCCAGAGATAGCCGTCCGCGCCGTCGCTCGCGATATAGCGCTGAAGATGCTTCTGGACCCAATCGGGAAGCTGGGAGGAGGGTGATTGCTCGGCCATGGGGGTCACCTGCGATGCGGGGGCTGGAACAAGATGATGCGACAGCGGCGCGGCGACGGCAATGCTGCGCTGAGAATGCTGCACTGAGGTAGCATCCCGAGGTTCGACCAACAACGACTCCGCGCGACGACGAGGTAGGGTGGGATGACGAAATCGGGACTGCAGACGATCACGGCGGCGTTGGGCGCCGCGATTCTCACCGTCGTGGCCGGATGCCGGCCGCACGATTCGGCACCGCAGCCGGCCTCGGTCTCGTCACCGGCCTCGGTCTCGTCACCGGCCTCGTCACCGGCCACGGCGGCGGCGACCGGTGCGCCGCTCGCGGCTCCGCCCAAGGCGGCGGATGTCGACGCCGCGCGCCTTGCCGCGGCGGATCCCGATCAATGGTTCACGCCCGGACGGGATGCCGACGGCAGCTATTATTCGCCGCTCGAGGACATCAACGCCGGCAACGTCGCGAAGCTCGGCTTCGCCTGGGACTATCGTCTCGGCACCAGCCGCGGGCAGGAGTCGACGCCGCTGGTGATCGACGGCGTGATGTACGCCACCAGCAATTTCGGACGGGTCTATGCGCTCGATGCGGCCACCGGTCGCGAGTTCTGGACCTACGATCCGCACATCGACGGCCGCTGGGCGCGCTATGCCTGCTGCGATGCCGTCAATCGCGGGCTCGCAGCGTTCGAGGGCACGCTGTACGTCGGCGCCATCGACGGTTGGCTGCACGCGATCGATGCGCGTACCGGCCGGCTCGTCTGGAAGGTCGACACCCTGGTCGGCCGGGACGAGCGCAAGCCCTACACCATCACGGGCGCGCCCCAGCTCGCGGGGGATCTCGTCGTGATCGGCAACGGCGGCGCGGACTTCGCGGGCGCGCGCGGCTACGTCTCCGCCTACGACCGCAAGAGCGGGGCGCTGCGCTGGCGCTTTTACACCGTACCGCGCGATCCCGCCCTGGGACCGCAGGATCAGCCGCATCTCGTGGCGGCGCTCAAGACCTGGGACGCGCAACATCCCTGGGCGGCCGGCAGCGGCGGCACGGTCTGGGACGGCATGGCCTACGATCCGGCGCTCAACTTGGTGTACATCGGGACCGCCAACGCGGCTCCCTACAACATGAAGCTCGGCGGCCGCCGCGGCGGGGATGAGCTCTATGCGGCCTCGATCATCGCCGTTCATGCGGGCGACGGCACCCTCGCGTGGTATTACCAGACCACGCCCGGTGACCGGTGGGATTTCGACAGCACCCAGAAGCTCGTGCTCGCCGACGTGGACCTCGACGGCCGGCGCCGGCAGGTGATCATGCAGGCCGACAAGAACGGTTACTACTACGTGCTCGATCGGGCGAGCGGCGCGCTCCTGTCCGCGAGCAATTTCGCTTACGTGAGCTGGGCCCGCGGCATCGATCCGAAGAGCGGGCGGCCCATCGTCGACCCGAGCGCCGAGTACGTTCGCGGGCCCGCCCTGGTGTTTCCGTCGGAGGTCGGCGCGCACAGCTGGCAGCCGATGGCCTACGATCCCGAGCGGGCGCTGACCTACATCTCGGTGCAGGAAATCGGCAACGTCATCATCGAGACGAGCGCGCGCAGAGCGGGACTCGTCGAGGGTCAATTTACGACGCCGGCATTTTCGCCCGAAGATTACGACCCCGTCGCCCTGCGCTCCCTGTACGGCGTGCTCCCGCCGCTCGCGGACCTCGAGCGTCCGATCAAGACCAATCCCGCCTCGCGCGGATTCCTGCGCGCCTACAGCGTCAAGGAACACCGCGTGAAATGGGAAGCGCAAACCGCCACCGCCTGGGACGGCGGCGTGCTCGCGACCGCGGGCGGCCTCGTGTTCCAGGGCGACGCCAACGGTAATCTGAACGTCTACGGATCGGACACCGGCGAGCGCCTGGCATCGATTCCCCTCGGCACCTCGATGATGGCGGCGCCCATGACCTACCGGGTGAATGGCGTTCAGTACGTCGCGATCACCGCGGGCTACGGCGGCGGCGCGGTCATCAGCGGCGATCCGCTCGACCCCGCGTCGGCCGCCTACCGCTACGGCAACGAGGGCCGCATCATCGCCTTGAAGATCGGCGGTCCGCCGCCGCCGCTGCCGCAGCTGCGCACCGACCCGCCGTTTCCCGACCTTCCCGCACGGCCCACCGATCAGAAGCAGATCGCCGCCGGCAAGGTGCTCTACAACCGCTATTGTTCCCGATGCCACGTCATGGGCCGCGGCAATCTGCCGGACCTGCGGCGCATCGAGCCGGCCACACAGGCGCTGTTCTCGAGCATCGTGCTCGGCGGCGCCTACGCGTCGAAGGGGATGGGCCGGTTCGACGATGTCCTGTCGCCGGCGGACGTGGATGCGATTCACGCCTACCTCATCGACGGCGGCTATCGGTTGAAGCGGTAGTCGCTCAGCCCAGTCGGCGCACGCCCACGTCCACGCTCAGCTTGTGCCGCCCGCCGCCGACGATCATGCCGCGCAGCGGCGACACATCGCCGAAATCCCGGCCCCAGGCCAGGGTCACGTGATCTTCGCCGACCACGCAGTCGTTGGTCGGATCGAAATCGATCCAGCCGCGCGGCGGGCAGTACACCGAGACCCAGGCGTGGGAGACATCGCCGCCCACCAGGGTTTCGCTCTCGCCGTCGCGGGCCGTCCGGATGTATCCGCTCACATAGCGGGCGGCGAGACCTGAGGAGCGCAGGCACGCGATCATGAGATGCGCGAAGTCCTGGCAAACGCCGCGCCGCTTCGCGAGCACGTCCGTGATCGAGGTGCGGTTGGTGGTCGAGCCGGGGACGTAGTCGAAGTCGCCGTAGATCTGCCGTGTCAGCGCGTGGGCCGCCGCGGCCAGAGGGCGGCCGGGCGTGAAGCATCCACGCGCGTAATCCTCGACCGCCTGTTTCAGCGGCACATGGCTCGAGCGCATGCGAAATTGACAGGCCTCGAGATCGGCCGGGCTCATGGGCGAGGCGTGATAGCTCAAGCGCTCCCGGACCCGCTCCCAGGCCTCGCTGTCCTCGAGCGGACGGGGGTCGCGCGGCAGCACCTCGACCTGCATCTCGGCGGTGACGGCCAGGCGGTCGTGCGAGCGGTCGTACTCGAGGCGCACGATGGCATTGCCGAAAGCGTCCCGATCTTCGTGCGATGAGCTCGGCTGGGGGTCGAGGTTCAGCGCATGCGAGAGGCAGCGCTGGTACTCGAACTCGCGCGGCGTCAAATGCAGCAGATGATGCGAATGGGCGACGTCGCCGCCGTATTCGTACACGGTGGTATGGCGCACGGCGTAACGCGTCACGCCGTCACCGCCTTGAGCTCGAAATCGATGTGCGAGAAATGCTGCGAGGTGAGCTGATCCGAGACCTGCGCGGCCGCGGCGCTGAGCTCCTTCAAACACTGCGACAAGATGCGGCGCGCGGCTTGTGCCATGACGGGATCGTCGCTCGGCGCGCTTTCCTTCAGAGCGATCAAATCCTCGATGGGTTCATAGAGCGAGTCCTGCGGACGGGTGCCGAGCGATTCCGCCACTTCGATCAGCAGCGTGTTGACGGAGCGCCACTGAAACGCGAGCGCGCGCGGATTGTGATCGTCGTAGACCAGAAGCTCGATGGCGTTGTCCCATGCCGGCGGCGCGCGGTAGCGCGTGCGGTAGGTAATGGCGCTGTCGCCGAGCTCGAGCAGCCATTCGAGTTCCTGGCGCAGCGGCGTGTCCGCCGCGGCGAGGCGCCGCGCGAGCACGTCGCCGAGAAACTGCAGCCGCTCCAGGCGCCGCCCGATCATCATGAGGCGCCAGCCATCGTCCTGCGTCATGTCGTCGAGTGCGAACCCCGCGAGCGACACCAGCGACAGCAGCAATCGGTCGAGCGTCTCGCGGGCATCGCTGCGCGCGGCTTCGGCACGCCGGAACTCGCGTTGCAGTACCGTGATCGCGCGCCAGTTCTCCGCCGAGAGCGAGCTTCGCACCTGGGCGGCGCATTCGCCCAGGCGGCGGATGTCGCCGCTCAAGGTGAGGCGCTTCTCCGGGTCGAACACCGAGGCCGCGCCGAATTCCTTGCAAATCTCGAGCGCCTCCGCCCAGAAGGGGAGATTGCGCCGCAGGCCGAGCGTTGCGCGCAGGAGCCGCGTCTTGTCCTCGCAGCGCTCGGCGTAGCGGCCCATCCAGAATAGATTCTCCACCAGCGTCGAGGGCAGATCTTGGTGCCGGCCGGTCGCGCGCGGGTCGGCGCGCGCGATGGGCGCGGTGGACTCCTCGGAGGTCTCACTCGAGTCGCACAGCACCCAGATATCCT